>Ga0208849_1001205_pt1 | contig 19071 bp, 19 predicted proteins | sample NGESurdeep072012_10_FD_184470 | JGI IMG/M metagenome (GOLD analysis project Ga0208849, IMG submission 184470) | Arctic peat soil microbial communities from Barrow, Alaska - NGEE Surface sample 53-3 deep-072012 (SPAdes) | ecosystem: Environmental > Terrestrial > Soil > Wetlands > Peat ... | reverse complement strand
ATGATCTATCTCTGCTGCGGCGGGCTCACGATCGAACTACCCACGTCGAGCGTGGCCTGATGAGCAGAATTCACCCACACAAACCCGAGGAGAACCGCAATTTGCACTTTCTTCCGCCTTGGCGCTTCGCCAGATCGCCATTCGTATCACGCGTTTTGCCATGGCTCTGCCCACTCGATGCCGTGTCCACGATTTTTCGGTCGCGACGACTTCAAGCACATGCTCGAGATGCTCGATTGGGTACGGCGAACCTGGAGAGTCGAGGCAGACATCGACGGCCTGGACGTTGCGCACCACGATTCCTCGACCGCTGATCATTTCGGATCGGTCAGGGGGTGATTCCGGCAAATTTTTCGAGCACGTGCTCATCAACGATGGTGACGGCTCGATCTCTCGCGATAGCACCGAGGAAGTCGTGGTCCAAGCCAGGAACGATCTCTACGCGACAGTGCTCCGATGAGACCAGTCGACGGCGGTCGATCGAGCCCAGGATCGGCATCCGCGGGAATGGCGAAAGATCGTCCGGACTGGCAATTACGAGGATCTCCGAGCCGTTTTTCACCAGCGCCGACCTCACCCTCGGTGAGTACGCAGACGAGACGACCAATCGCGAGACCTGCCGCACCGCCTTTCCTACCCACAGATGACGTTTCAGAAAGTTCTCGAGACGCAGCGTGATTGATCGAACGAATTCTCGATCGGACTTTTCCAAGCGGTCGGCACTTCGAAAGATACTCGTACCGACTTGGGGGTTAATCGCGCAGACACCGCGGGACTTAAGTTCCAGCGCCGCCTCGATCGCCAACTGTGCGCCGGAACACAGACCGATCAAGACCGAATCGGCGGGATTCACTGGCATCAGCGCTCTGACTGCGTCGCAGATATCGACGGGCCGCGTCTTGTCGTACACGGCGCGTTCGAGTTGGTTTGGCGACCAGGGGCTTTCACCGAGCTCACCTAAGTCAAAGCGAACGCATCGTAGACCGGCACCGGACCAGCGACGGGCGAGTTCGACCCAAAGCCTTGACGGTCCAACGTGATCCTCGTTGATTCCATTGACCATCACGATCAATGGTCCTTGCGCCTCGCCCGTGGATTCGCTCAAGACGCCGAACATCTTTTGGGGGCCCAATTCGACGAAGCTCTCCCTCACCGGATAAGCGTTCGATGCCTTCGTCACCACGGCATCAGTGACTCTTGGCAGTTCCCGAAACGGCGCGACGACAGGCGCGGGCTCGGTCAGCCACTTTCGAATCTGAGCAATGGTCGACGCGGGCTGCACCGAAAGAGGTAGCCATGTTTCCAACATCGTCCCTTGCTCGGTCGTCGTAGTCCACTCGACGTGTTCGGACGACCACCGTGTTCGAAACTTGCTCGAAACCACCCGATCTTCTCGCACAACTATGAGTACGCGCTCCGCCAAAGGCCGCAGCGCCGGCGGACCTAGATGGAACTCGCTCAACCGCCGGGCGGCATCATCGCTGTGCACGTACTCCGACATCTTGTCCGGCTCGCCCACCTCCGGCGTGGCGACGTCGCGTCGCAGCGCTCCGAGCGCACTCAATTCGCGCAAGTACGCACGTCCCGACTCACAGGGATCCCACATCACGACTGACGACAGTCGTAGGTCGTACGCGGAGGCGGCCGCCCCGAGAATCGTGGCACCAATTCTCATTCCGACTGCGGACAACGAGTCGATCCCAAGCGATCGAAGAAGCGCGGCACCTTGATCAACTCCTTCTACCCACGAGCGATCGAACTCATCGTCCATTGATCCACTTGAGTCGCCCGTGCCGTAGTGGTCGAAACGAAGCGACACGTAGCCGTCCATCGCCAAGAAGATGGCGAGACTTCGAAGCGCACGACGGGCGAGTCGCGCTTCTCGATCTATGGGGGGCGACAGCAGCACGCCACCGCGAGACGTGCTGGCCACCGGTGACGTCAACCGACCGAAGAGTGGTCGGTCGGCGGCGCCGAACCAGAGACTCTCCTCGCGGACCTGCTCCGAGGGTGCCGACCTCGTCAACACGATCCCCACGAAGAGGTCTTCTTGGTCAAGGACGGACGATGACGCGTTTCCTTGGGCCTCGACGCCAAACCAGTGTCACTATCGAAAAACGGGGCCACGGGGCCTTGATCAGAACCGAAGCACACGCTTGTCGAGTGCGTGCCTGTTCCGCCTACCCGGCGAGCGCTCGACCAATCAACGACGTCGCCGAGGTGGCGACGCGGAGCACCCAACGAGCTGGGCCCTTTGAAGGGCATCGAAGCGACGTCGAGATTGAATATCTTGCCACGTTAACTCGCGTTCCGCCGTCGTCCTTGCGGACCGAAGATCGGTGTCGCTCACCTCGAATGAAGGGGCGACCAAGACGACACCGTCTCTTGGGTCAACTCCGCAAGCCAGCTGCCGTTCCGTGCCGCGAGCGTGACGTCGTCAGCGAGGTCGTGCCGTACGAGTGACGTCAAAAGACCAATAGCCCCGCGCGTCGAACGCCTCACGACCGGCCGAAGAAGAGTTGACGGCGAGGTTCTACGCGAGAAGAGGCGCCCGAAACGACCCACGACGTGGAGCGAACCGTACTTGACTCGCGCGGACGGACAGCTACAACGTAGGCACGCTCGGACTATCTCGCGTTGGCGCCGTCGCGCTGCGTCACGCCCTCGCGAACAAGTGGTATCAGTCGCTCTCCGAAGTCGATCACGTCCAATAGTGGATCAAATCCTTTGAGGAGCAGCGCAGTAATGCCGAGGTCGTAGTAGCCCAGCATTGCTTCGGCGACTTGTTCGGGAGTGCCGACGAGGGCCGTAGAGTTACCCGCCGCGCCCGTTAGATTGGCCACCTTCATCCAAAGGCGCTCGTCGTGGACGTCTTGATCCTTGGACATCTCAATGAGGCGCTTGCGACCGACCGACGTCGTCCCGCTCGTGTCACGATCGACCGAGTACGTGGCGTTGCGCTCCCCTCCAAGCCCCCGGTACGTATCCTTGTGACCGGCCATGCGTTCCTTCGCAAGTTCGATTCGTTCGGCGGTCTTCGCCGCAATCCACTCCGCCTTCTCCCACGCTTCGTTCTCGGTGTCGGCGATAATCGGTCGAAGAGAGATGCTGTAGCGAAGGGTGCGCCCAAACTTTGCGGCTACCGCGTTGATGGATTCCATACGCGCCGCGACCGCCGCTCGGGGCTCACCCCAAAAAGCGTAGACGTCCGCGTAGGCTGCGCCAACGTCAATCGCCGGCGCGGACGCACCGGCAAAGTAGAGGGGAATGTCGCCTGGCGTCACCGGTTTGACCGAACTGAAGGCACCCACGTAGCGAAAGAACTCTCCCTCAAAGTCGAACGGCGCGTCCTCGCTCCAAAGGCGACGGACTATCGCCATCGTCTCGGCCGTTCGCCGGTACCGGGTGTCGTGAGGGACGAAGTCGCCTTCTCGGTGCTGATCGGCTTCGTCGCCGCCGGTTATGAAGTGAATGCCAATCCGCCCACCACCCGTGAGGTGGTCAAGCGTGGCCGCCCAGCGTGCCAAAACGACGGGCTGGACGAAGCCCGGTCGGTGCGCGAGCATCACCTTCAGATTCTTCGTGGCGTTCAATACCGTTGACGCCACGGCCCAGCCCTCGGGGGCGACGGCACCGTAGCCCACCAGGACGCGATCGAATCCACCGTCGTCGTGCGCTCGAGAAATAGCTTCGAGATAGCCGGGTTCGATGACCGGCCCGTCCATCCAGTCGACTACGGGACCGTCAACGAGTGGCCCCTTGATCTCTGACGCGTCTCTCGTGCCCACCATCCCAATGATCTCGACTGGCATCGTTATCGTGTCCCTTCGTTTATCCCGTCAGGAGCGCACTCGCGTGCGGCAACGAATCACTGGTTGTCACAAGGGAAAACACCCGGTTGAACGCTAACATCTGGCTGGAGGTGAGGGGCACGATGGCGTCGACGTCGAGCAAGAAGCGGCCACTTGTCGCCGTGGGCTACGGGCCCCGCTGCGTGCCCGTGATGCAACTGACCGAGGCGGCGGCGAACGTGTGCGACCTGTTGTGGTTGATCGACGGATCCTTTCCAGAGATGGACCAGGTGACCGAGCTGCTGAATCGATTCGGACCCGTCGTCAACGTCAGCGAACTCTCCGTCGGTCAGATTCTTAAAGAACTTTCATCGCCGTACCGACCCGACGGGTTCGTCACCTATCTCGACGCGAACATGGCAACGTACGCTGCCGTCGCCGAGGCCCTGAGTCTGCCGTTCCACTCCGTCGACACCGCCGCCGCCCTCACCGACAAAGCTCGGCAGCGTCGGGTGCTGGCCAGCGCCGGACTCGCCATGCCGTACTGTTACGAGATCGCGCCCGATCAGAGCGCGCACGATCTCACGGTGAAGGACTCCGGCGTAAGCTGGCCCGCGGTCTTGAAACCTCGCTCCGCGCAAGGGAGTCGCTACACCTTTTTCGTGAAGGACGAGACTCACCTGGATCAGTTCCTCACCGCCCTTGGACCCCATCGACCCGAAATGGTTCTCGAGGGCTACCTAGCGGATGATCCGTCTCGCGACGGCGAGCCCTACGCGGCGTACGTCTCCGTGGAAAGCGTGGTGTCGCGAGGCGACATCAGCCATCTGGCGCTGACCGGACGTTTCCCGTTGGCCGAGAACTTTCGTGAGACGGGGTTTTTCATCCCGGCGGCGTTACGTAGCGCCGACCATCAGGCGGTGTTACGCCTCGCGACGTCGGCCATTGAGGCACTCAGCGTTACGACCGGCTGTCTCCACACGGAGATCAAGTTCACGCCCGATGGCCCACGGGTCATTGAAGTCAACGGACGCGTTGGTGGCGGCGTGCCCGAAATGCTCGATCGCGCCGCCGGTATCGCGCTGGTGGAGATGACTTTACGTTTGGGGCTCGGCGAGGTGATTCACATCGACGGCCCCGTCCCTACGCAGCGCATTGGCTACCGGCTCTTCTTGCAGCCGCCGGCCGTCTCAGCCACGGTCGCCGCGATTAATGGCATCGACGTAGTGAGCGAGCATCCCGGGGTTGATACCATCACCGTCCACCAGGGGCCAGGTGCCGATCTGGACTGGAAGGACGGTTCGCGCAATCACATCATGGCCGTGGTCGGTTCAGCACGGGACTACGCCGAGTTGCAGAGTGTGAACCGACTGCTCAATCAAGAAGTGACGGTCACGTACGCCAACGTGAGCCACTACTAGTGACGGTTCGCCTCGCAAAGCCCGTAGCAAGACGCGCCCAGCGCTCAGTCGACGAGAGTGGTAATTCGTCCCGCTGGATCTGTTCCTTCGTGAACAACATGCCCGACGGGGCGTTCGACGCGACGGAACGACAGTTTCTCGATCTGCTCAACTCGGGCTCGGGCGCCGACGTGATTGAAGTGCGTCGCCACACCATGGCCGGCGTGCCGAGGGGGGAACGAGTCGCCGCAAGAGTCGCCGAACAGTACTCGCCAGTTTCTACCGTCAGTCTCGATCCCCCCGATCTACTGATCGTGACCGGATCGAACCCGCTGGAGCCCAACATCGAGGACGAGCCCTACTGGAGCGACCTGGTCGACCTACTCTCGTGGGGCCGTGACAACGTCCCGTCCATGTTGCTCTCATGTTTGTCGGCTCACGCGGCGCTCTCCGTCTTTGACGGTGTCGCGCGTGTTCGTCTCCCTTCGAAGTGCGCCGGCGTTTTCGTCCAGCAGGTCGACACCACCCATCCACTCGCCTTGGGGTTGGGGTCCGAGATCTTGCTCCCCCACTCACGTACGAACACGGTCGCGAGGGATTCGCTCGAGTACGCCGGCTATGAGATAGCGATCCAATCCGACGAGATTGGTTGGAGCGTCGCGACCAAAGAAATGGCAAATTGCGAGGTTGTGCTCGTCCAGGGTCACCCCGAATACGATCCGTCCAGTTTGCTGCGTGAATATCATCGCGACGCCGGGCGATACGTTCACCACGAACGTGACGATCTGCCCATCTTGCCGTTCCACTGCGTGGCGCCAGAGGACTGGGAACGACTCACAACGGTTCATCACGCAATCATTGAGGGTAATCGTGACCCCGCCCAGGTTAACTCCTACCCCTTCGACGAAGTCGGCGAACGGGCTCCTTGGCCCTGGCGTTCGATGGCCAAACAGTTCTACGCCAACTGGTTGGCTAGCGTCAGGAACGGAAGGAACTGAATTGATGCACGACGAGACCATCGCCATTCACGGTGGCTATCTAGCCGACAGCACGCGTGCGGTCGCCGTACCCATTTATCAGACCGTCGCCAATGACTTCATCGACGCCGATCACGCCAACGCGATCATGGATCTAGCGATTCCGGGGTTCCACTACAACCGGATCAACAATCCTACGAACGACGTGCTCGAAAAGCGCCTCGCCGCCCTCGAAGGCGGTACGGCCGCACTCGTCGTGTCGTCGGGCATGGCGGCCGTTAGCTACTCGATCCTCACGGTGGCCCTCGCCGGTTCGAACTTCGTCGTGGCCCCTCAACTCTACGGGGCCACCTATACGTATTTCGCGCACGTCTTGCCGACCCTTGGAATTGAGGCGCGCTTTGCCGCCGACGACCACGCTTCGTCGATCGCAGCGCTGATCGACAAAAGAACTTGCTGTGTATTCGTCGAGTCCATCGGTAATCCGGCGGGCAACGTCGTCGACCTCGAAGCGGTAGCTGACGTCGCCCATCGCGCCGGCGTGCCACTCATCGTCGACAATACGGTCGCGACACCGTTCATGCTAAAGCCGATCCACCACGGCGCCGACGTCGTCGTGCACTCGCTCACGAAGTTCATCGGCGGACACGGCACGACCCTCGGCGGCGCGATCATCGACGGCGGCAACTTCCCCTGGACCGAGCACGCCGAGCGCTTTTCGACGTTTAACGAACCCGAGATCGCGTTTCATAACGTGGTGTTCGCGCGCGATTTCCCCGATCGACCCTTCATCGTTCGAGCCCGCGCCATTCAACTTCGCAATACCGGGGCCACGCTCTCGCCGTTCAACTCCTTCCAACTGCTCCAGGGACTCGAAACCTTGGCCGTTCGCCTCGAACGACATGAGTCCAACGCGCGAACGGTCGCCGCGTATCTCGCCCGGGACTCCCGAGTCGAGTGGGTGAGCTTCGCCGGTTTCGCAGATAATCCCTACCAGCCACTGGTGCAGCGATACCTGAAGGGACGAGTGCCGTCGATCATCACCTTTGGCGTCGCGGGCGGCTACGACGCGGGGCTAGCGTTCTTCGACTCGCTGAAACTATTCAAACGACTCTTGAACCTTGGCGACGCAAAATCACTGGCGATCCACCCCGCGTCGACAACGCACCGTCAGCTCAGTGCCACCGAGTTGATCGCCGTCGGCATTCGTCCCGAAACCATTCGACTATCCATTGGCATCGAGCACGTCGACGATCTGATAGACGACCTCGACCAAGCACTGGCCAAAGCGACTCGCTGATAGAGATCACCGGCAACGAAGCGAGTCGAGCGTGACCTGAGCAGGTTGGTGCTTGCGCGCTGTCGATGCCTGATGGGGGGCCTCGAGCCAGAGAAGTGAATCACTATAGGATTCGAGATGAACTGCGGCGAAAATCGTCGGTTCGCTTTAGCTTCTGTGATGAGGAAACATGTCGGCAGTGAGCGTAGTAGTCCCCAGTTTTCGAGGCGGAACCTTTCTCCGTGACGCCGTCGCCTCGGTGCAGTCGCAAACCCTTGAAGACTGGGAGCTCATTATCGTGCTGGACGGCTGCGAGGACGATCTCTCCGATGTCGAACGGTCCGACCCACGGGTCCGAGTTATCAAGCAACGCAATCGCGGTGAATCCATTGCGCGCAACGTAGGTATCGCGGACGCTCGATCGGAACTGGTCGCCTTTCTCGACGACGACGATCGGATGCTGCCACAACGGCTCCAGGCCCAACTCGACGCGATGCGCGACGAGAGTACCGTCTTGTGTCACACGCAGTTTCGTCTCATCGACGGTAGTGGCGCGACGATCGGTGAAGGCCGGTCGACCGACTCGCAGTACCGAGATTTTCTTAGGGGCGATGGGAAGATCCTGATCTCGTCGGCGATGACCAGGAGGGTGCTGCTTCAAGAAGTAGGTGGGTTCAACCCTCTCTTTCCGCTCGGCGCGGACCTCGATTTTCTCTATCGAATCGCTCGGGAGGGTACCGTTTGTTTCCTGCCTGACGTCTTGGCTGAGTATCGCTTCCACGGAGCGAACATCTGGCTCAACACGGGATCCGGGGGCGAAGCGTATAAGTTAATCCTCCGCCAGCATCTCTTCGTGGCGCAAGCTCGTGGGGAGGGCGCCAACGTGCGCGCAATTCGCCGCGGAATGACGCTCGTCCCGTCGGGCCCTGCCGCCCAGGCGATCCGTCGGGCCGTCGACGCGAGAGAGCGCCATGACACTCTGAAGATGCTGGGCGCTCTCGCGGTGGCTCTTCTACTCTCTCCACGAGCGACGGCCAAACTGAGTCTGAAGCAGGCTCGGAACCGTTAGGAGCGGTGATTGATACCAAGTACGACAACGTTTGCGAGTGGGTTGTCGGTGAGGCAAGACGATAGTTCGTCATAGCCGCGTAGTCGACGGGAGACTCTCTTCGTCGCGATCGGGCGGAAACTCTTGAATCAGTTGATGATGGCTTCCACGCACACCTGTGCATCAAATACTGCGCGCAGTCGACTGCGCGGCGATGGTAGGTAGTGAGTGAAGTAGCGTACGCCCTCGGTCAGTACGCCCAAGATCGAAAGATTCGCCTGAACTCGACCTTCGGCGTCGTAGGGATGGAAGTCTTCGCTGATTGACACGCTCCCCACCGTCGTGTCGTCGTAGCGGAACTGGGTCAGACGGCCCTTGGTGTAGAGACGGCTCAGCAGCGGCGAACTCGAGCGCGCGAGCGACGGCAGATCCAAGTGACCTCGCACGACGCCCTTGACCGTGGCTTGGGTCGGTTCCGCGAGTTTGGTGGAGCGGATCGTGACCTCACCGCCCGCGGTTGCGGTGACCTCCGGGTGCGGACCGAAGGGGACTTGGACGACCCCGGCGTCGAGCAGGGCCAAGAGTTGCTGCGAGCGAAGCGGCGGCGGTCCGGCCTCGAGGCGGTTGATCCGACCGCGTACGTTGGACTGGAAGTCGATATACGACTCGAGCGAGAGTCCACCGTATTCGATGACGTCGCGAAGTTGGTCTCGAAGGATCCGCGTTATTTCTTGCGCTGCCTTGACGGGGCTGCCGCCCAAGGTGAGCGCTTCGTCGAGGTCACTCTCGACCAATTCATAAAAATGGGACTGATAGTCGGCGCTCGACACGAAACTGGCGTCGGCGTCGGCGAAGACGTTGCCGGCGGGATCGAAGCTGCCATACGTGGGCTCCAAACGATCGACGGTTCTGGCGAAGTCTCCTTCACTCCAGCCAGTCGAAAGCTCCTGACGCACCAACGTCGCCGCCGGAACTCCGCCCTTCAGGAACGCGGCGTGGGTGTAGTAGCGCCCCTGCATCTCGGCGAAGACCAAGGGCAGAATGTCGCTTCGAAAGTCCACTCGTCGGCGCAGGGGCGAGCCCACCGGATTGGTTAGTTTCTTGAACGCCTGCGGCGTGCACACGATGGGTCGATAGTCACCGGTCGGATCGACCCCGTGAGCCGATTTCGCGCAGTACGGCACACCGGAGCTCGAGTAGAGATAGATGACCGGCTCGCGACCGCTCGGCACGTAATGCTTACGATCTCCCACATCATCGTAGGTTCCGCCACGTCCAACAGTGAGCGCCGTGAGTAGGTCGAAGCCGACGAGACCCATCCCAGCGACGGCGATCGGCGTACCGGGCGCCACTGACTCGTCAAAGTACTCAACGGGGTACGGTCGCAGGTATCGCACGTCGGCGGAGTCGCCAATAGGTTCATCGTTGAAGGTGTGGCCCGACGTCAGCACGACGTGATCCACGCTGATCACGGTGCCGTTGTCAAGTGACACGGCCTCTCTCCCGCCCAGCTCGGGCGTGATGTCCGTCGCGGCGGCGTAGTGACGCACGACTTCGAGATTCGACGGCGCGTCCGTGAGAAGAGTCTGATAGAACCACGCCAGATACTCGCCCATGAGCCGTCGAGGCAAGTAGTCGGTCGAAACAATCGGCTCACCAACTGGTCCGATCCGACACTCGTAGCCCACCCAGCGGTATCCCGTGTTCGTCGCCCACTCGTAGAGGCCCATGGCGTACGGCGGGTCCTCGCCGTCGTCGGGCGACGCGTACAGCGAGAGCTGCCCACAAGGATTGTTCAGCACCAGGTAGTCGGGTTGCTCCGTGGCGTAGACCCCACCACCGAGTTGGCCCGGTTCCACGACGTGCAGGCGAATTGAGCTCGTGGTACGCCGGGCTCGACTGACCGCCCGTTCGAGCACGCATAGTCCCCAGGAGCCGAGTCCGACGATGGCGAATTCGATCATCGCTCACCGCACCCAAGAAACCCGGCGAATCCCGAATCCGGAATCGCCCCGAGCGCCCTTGGTAACTGGCATCGCCACGTCATACTTAGCGCGGTCCCCTCTTCACTCACGCGGTCGAACTCGATCACGCCGTCGTACAGGTGTCGGCCATCACTCTTAATTTCCCCCGTACGGGTCAAGGTAAGATTATCCGACGTTCCGATCAGGCCTTTGCGGTTGAGGCGGGCCAACGTACGCAACTTTGGGGAGGAGAGAGGCAATGGCAGCTGACTCCGACACCCTTCAACTAGGCACGCTAAGCGTACGTCGGCTCGGCTTTGGAACAATGCAACTCACGGGACGAGGGGTATGGGGACCGCCGCCGGATCGCGACATGGCCCTTCGGGTCCTTCGCCGATGCGTGGAGTTGGACGTCGACCTCATCGACACTGCGGATTCCTACGGCCCGAACGTGGCCGAAGAGCTCATCCGTGAAGCTCTCCATCCGTACCCGGCATCACTGAAAATCGCCACAAAGGCCGGCTTCACGAGGTCCGGGCCGAACGAGTGGGAAGAGTGCGGGCAACCCGACTATCTACGCAAACAGTGCGAGGACAGTCTTCGGCGCCTTGGCGTCGACCAGATCGATCTCTTTCAACTACACCGAATCGATGCCAACGTTCCGCCGCACGAACAGTTCGGGCTACTCAAAGCGTTGCGCGACGAGGGCAAAGTACGCGAAGTCGGGCTTTCCGAAGTCAACGTTGCTCAGATCGAAGCGGCTCAACAGATCGTGCCCATTGTCAGCGTGCAGAACCAGTACAACATCGGCCAACAAAGCGCGGATGACGTCGTCGAGTACTGCGAACAGCACCAGATCGGATTCATACCGTGGTTCCCGTTGGCGAGCGGCAAACTTTCTCGGTCTGGAGGGCCCCTCGAGGGAGTCACGGCGGAACTTGGGGCCACCGTGTCGCAGGTTTGCCTCGCCTGGCTCCTTCGCCGCTCGGCCGTGATGGCACCCATTCCGGGAACGTCGTCGCTCGATCATCTAGAGGAGAACTGCGCCGCAAAGACTATTTCGCTCTCCGACGCCCAGTACGAAGAGCTGACCGATGCCCGTAAATCGATCCGCCGTTGGATCATGGGCGGCTGAACGAGAGTGGGATCGCGATGAGTGCCGATCTGGTCGTTCGAAACGGGACCGTCGTCGACGGCAGTGGGGGTTCGCCGCGCAGAGCCGACGTAGCGATCGAAGGTGATCGAATTGTCGACGTCGGCGACGACATCGTTCGAGGCCGTCGCGAGATCAACGCCGATGGTCTGTTGGTGACTCCCGGGTTTATTGATCCCCACACGCACTACGACGGTCAAGCGACGTGGGACCCGTGGCTCGCGCCTTCGTCGCACCACGGGGTGACCACGGTTGCCATGGGTAACTGTGGTGTGGGATTTGCGCCCGTGGCCCCCGACCATCACGACTGGCTCATCGAAATGATGGAAGGTGTCGAGGACATCCCCGGGACGGCACTGCACGAAGGACTGCGCTGGGACTGGGAGTCGTTTCCCGAGTACTTTGACGCGCTGGAACGCCAACGACGCACGATTGACGTTGGTACGCACATCCCGCACGCCGCGCTGCGCGCCTACGTCATGGGCGAGCGCGGCGGGGATCCGGCGGAACATCCCAATGAGGGCGAGCTCGCCGAGATGGCTCGTCTGCTCGAGCAGGGGCTCGACGCCGGAGCTCTCGGGGTCTCGACGTCGCGATCCGAACGTCACCGCACCAGTACCGGCGAGAACCTTGGGACGCTCCGGGTCCGCGAACCCGAGTTACTGACGCTGGCGTCAGTGTTGAGATCGAGCGGCAAAGGCGTTTTTCAGTTGCTCTCGGACAGTTACCGAACGCCGAGCGACGCGTTCGCCGCCGCTGAGTTCGAGCTGGTCTCTGAGTTCGCCCGGGCGAGCCAACGACCGGTCAGCTACACCGTGCAACAGGACATCGAAGCACCCGAACGATGGCGCGACCTCATGGCCCTAGCCGAGGCGCTGCAGGCGGAAGGGCTCAACGTCAAGGCCCAAGTAGCCCCGCGACCCATCGCGGTCTTGCTCGGTCTCGAAGCATCAGCCAACGTGTTTACGCCAGCGAGGAGCTACGCCCGTGTCGCCCAACTACCTCTCGGCGAACGTGTTGAAGCGCTGCGCGACCCCGACCGACGTCGGCGAATACTCAAAGATCACGCCACGCTGACCTCCGGAGACGATGCCTTCGCGGGATTCGCTTTCTTCGGTCGCTTCGACAATATGTACGTCCTGGACGATCCGGTGAACTACAACCTCGACAGCAGCCAGTCGCTCGGCGCCACGGCTCGACGGATGGGCATCGCTCCACGCGAGTACGCCTACGACGTGCAGCTGCAGCGAGGGGGGCGTCAACTCATCTACACCCCACTGTTCAATTTCGTCGACGGCAACCTCAACGCCGTCCGTGAGATGATTAGTTCACCCGTGGCAATGTTTGGCCTGTCGGACGGCGGCGCGCACTGCGGACAGATCTGTGACGCGAGCATGACGACGAGCTACTTGACCATGTGGGCCCGCGATCGAAGCGGTGAAGACGGACTTTCCCTCGAGTCCGTGATCCACCATTTGACCCGCCGTCCGGCGTCGCACTTCGGTTGGCGCGACCGGGGTCTGGTCGCCCCCGGCCTTCTAGCCGACCTCAACATCATCGATCTCGAGAACTTGGAGTGCGCACCGCCGGAGATCGTCGCGGACCTTCCCGCGGGAGGGCGTCGACTCCTGCAAGCGGCGAGAGGGTACCGCCGGACGATCAAACGTGGCTCGGTAACGTTTGAAGATGGCTTCCCGACCGGGGAACTTCCGGGCAAGCTGATCCGCGGTGCACAAGCTGACCCTCGATGAGGGATCGAGATTGACGATTCCCGACGTGCTCCACGAGATCATCGACCAGTCACGTCGCAACGCGGATCTTCCCGCCGTGAAGGACCTGGATCGCGAGCTGAGTTACGCCGAGTTAGTCGATGAAGCGGCCCGACTTGGGACCGTGCTAACTGGTCACGGGGTTGTCGAGGGCGATCGAGTTGTCCTCCTTCTTCCTAACTCCGTTGACTTCGTCGTGACGGCACTGGCGTGCTTGTGGATCGGCGCCGCCTTTGTTCCGCTGTCGATAAACGATCCCGAGGCCCGCTTAGCCATGATCGTCGCCGACTGCGCACCGGCCCTCGTGATGTCGAGTGACGCCCGCGGCGGCGATCCCCCTCCTCGTGCGTCACTCGTCGGGACACCGCTCGTGTCAATCTCTGCGCTTCGAGACGGGGCAGCGGTTCTCGCGACGCCGATCGAAGCTTTACCCCGGGTGGCCTACGTCATCTACACGTCGGGTACGACGGGAACTCCAAAGGGGGTGCAGATCGGAAACGTTGCCTTCGGCGCTGCCGTCGACGCCACGTCGAACGCGCTCGGCCTTGACCGAGCTACTCGCACGCTGTGCGTATCCCCATTCCACTTCGACGGTTCTTTCGGCACTCTGTTTCCAACGTTATTTTCTGGTGGAGCGGTCGTGATGAGGCCCCGTGACGCGTTGTTGTTTCCCCGGACGTTCTTTAACGCGGTGGCGAGTGAAGGAATCACGTATACCGGTTTCTCGCCCAGCTACCTGCGGCTTCTCCTTGCCAATCCACAGATAACCAAGATCGGTGACTCCCAGCTCGACGTCATCGCACTTGGCGGTGAGGCCAGCTCCGTCGCCGATATCGAGTTGTTGTGGGCGTCCGCCCCAAAGATCCGGGTGTTCAATCGCTACGGACCGACCGAGGCCACCATTGCGGTCACTCACGTGCTCATCACCCCTGAGTTGATCGCGGACGGAACGGTCCCCGTGGGCCAGCCCCACCCCGGCGTGTCCTTTCATCTGGTGAGCAGTGAGGGAGACATCATTGAAGGTTCGGGTCAAGTCGGTGAGCTGTACATCGGCGGAGTTCAACTCATGGACGGCTACTTAGGGTCACCGGATCTTTCCGACGAGGTCCTACGAGATGACGTGGTGTCCGGCGTAACCGTGTACCGTACGGGCGATCTCGTCTATCGAGATGACCACGGCAACTACGTCTACGTGGACCGCGCCGATCGAGTCATCAAACGCAGCGGCGTGCGCATCTCGCTCATCGAGTTGAGTCAAACAGTGCGCCAACTGCCCGGCGTCGCGGCCGCGACGTGCGTGACATTCGACGATGACGGCGAACTCGGTATTGTCGCGTTCGCCGTCACGAACCAAGCGGTTTCCGCGCTCGAACTTCGTCGAGCGGCGAACGAACAGCTCCCGGACAACATGATGCCCAACCGGATTGAACTGGTCGACGTACTGCCGTTGACCCCCTCCGGCAAGCTCGACGAACGGCTCTTGTTGTCAGAAGCCGGTTTACGGCCGCCGCACCTAGAAGGTTCCACGGACGCCCACTCTCCTTCATCTTGATCGCGGCCGTTCTCGGGCTTCGATCCTCGACCAACGTTGATTGTGCGCACGCAATTTCGACTGAATGATGGCCGGTTACACTTCACTTCGATGGGGTCGAGCCGCTTACGGATTGTGATTCTCTCGAATATCCCGGAGGTCGTGGAGATGACGGCGACCACCCTACTCAGATTGGGTCACGAGCCGGTAGCTGCCGTCGCCGCTCAGAGGAGAAAACCGACTCCCGGACTGACGTCGTTTGATGCCGACATCAGCGAACTCGATATCGAGATCCTCATGGCCCCGGATAGGAATTCACTCGAACCGGTGCTGAGATCGTTGCGTCCTGATCTGGTGCTTTCGTGGGCCTTTCCTTGGCGTGTGCCGGAACGTGCTCTCGCCGTGCCGGGGTACGGATCGATCAACTTTCACCCCTCGCTCCTGCCGCGCCATCGAGGAGCCAACCCCGTCGCCTGGACCATTCGCCTGGGCGACCCCAACTACGGCGTTACGTGGCACCGGATGGAGTCGCAGTACGACAGTGGACCGATACTCGCCCAGAGATCGACTCCCGTGTTAGTCGACGACACGATCTTCGACGTCGTGCCACGGCTGTGTACCCTCGGGGTGAGAATGCTTCGAGGGGTGCTGGACCGAGTGAGCCGGCGCGATCGCGGGGAGCCACAGCCAACGGAGGGCGCCACTGACGCCGGGCCGTTCGGTGACGACTACGCCTCCATCGATTGGTCGATGCCGGTGCGTGCTGTACACGACCAGGTTCGAGCGTGGTCGTTCACGCCCGGGACGCATTCCGTCGTCGGTCCCATTGGCGAAGTAGACGGGAAGATGGTCCGCGTGATCCGTACATCGATGCAGCGACCCGACTGCGTCGCGCGCCTAATTCAATGCGGCGACGGACCGCTTTGGATATTGGAGACCGAACTCGTCGACTGATTGTCGTTTCGCGCCGATCGATTCTCACTCGCGTGGAACGTCCGCCCCGATGGTCGATGCCGGCAGCACGCCGCCCTGCACTAGAGCGTCAGTGGGTCTAGCCCTCCATCGAGAGGGTGACCGCTCCGTGAGTACGAAGCGTCGCCGCTTCAATTGTTTGTCCGGAATGATTCGCCCGTTGCGCCCCGGAAACCTACGAGAGAGAGTGAGCCAACATGGAGAAAATGGTCCAGCTGCAACGCCATCCAAGTTGCGAGACTTCCGAAGCTCTTGAACAGAGCGCGCGATCACTGAAGTGTCCGTCGCTCAGTACAGCTGCTCCAGGGAAGTTAGCGGAGGACCTAACCCGGCGTGACGACGGCGCCCAGCGACTCCAGCGCTCTTCGAATCGCACCCACGGACTCGAAAGTGCCCTTTCTCAAGAGCGCATCCGGGAACTCTAGGGCAAACGCGTCCTCCAGAGCGAGCATCACGTTCACACTGGCGTGAGACGTCAGTCCGTTTTCGTAAAGGTCTTCGTCGTCGTCCAAGGTCGCGACAGAAACCGGGAGGCGGCCGTGCTCCTCGAGCACGTGGCGGATCGTTTCGTCGACGTCGCTCACCGACTTGCGCCTGACTGACCCTCAGCCACTTGCGCTACCACCACCGCCGTGGCGATTCCACCCCCGTGGCTGAGACTTAGGGACATTTGCTCCACTCGCTGTTGACGAGCCAGTTCGCTCGCTTCACCGCTCAGCACGATCTCTGGCTGTCCCCCCTCGGCCCGTCGCACCTCGATCGCCTTCCAGGACGGGACGGTCTCTCGCGTATCGAGAATCTTCAGCACCGCCTCTTTCGCGGCAAAACGAGCGGCTAGCCCAGTGGCCGCGGTGAGAGGATTCTCACCGCAACTCTCAAGCTCGTGGTCTGTAAAGAGTCTGCGGGAGTAGCGCCCGCCGAAGTTCCGGATCGAAGCCTCGACTTCGTCAACTGGTTGCACGTCAATCCCGACGAGAATCTTCACACGTCACCGTCTAACCACTCAACAATTCTTCGATCCCCCCGCCACGGCGCCACGTCGCGACCGGTTCGATGACTTCGCGGTTCTGTGGTCAAAGCATCTCCCGGCTACACGGTGGATCTCGTGCCATGTTAGTGGTTAACGCGTTGTTTTCTAAAGACTCGACTGGAAGGCGCAGCGAATAAGTATTTGTTGTGGAACGAGAGATACTGAGTCGGGCCAGTCCGATGTCATAGAACAGTTGTTCTATTTGACGCCGCGACTGTAAACGTGGAATGCAGGCCGTGGAGAGTTCGTTCTCGAAGAACACAACCATTCCTTCAAGAAGGGAACGACATCCCCTACTCCTGCGTGATCACGACTTGAGATACTCGGTAACCCGCTCAATCTGCATGGATTCTGGAGCGGTGGGACATTGACGGTGCTCATCGCACTCCCGTCGCTGTTCAAAGTCGAGCGTCATCGGCAAATTCGATATTTCCGACGCGACGCTGAAATGTCCCCAAATTCGTCCGTCGACCGTCTAGAAAATGTTCGTGAGCGTCCGGATGACGCCCCACGCGCGCCAAAGCGTCATGTCAATGACTACCTTGGGACGGACGACGTTGTTTGCCCTTCCCAAGTGCACCGTACTGGTGGTGAAGGCGTCCGTCCCTCTCGTCTCGTTAAAGTCGATTTCGAGTGGCCCCGCATTGCTCGCCGATTAGAGCAGTTCCACTTCGGTTGGTCCCGCGCCGGTGATGCGAGAGCGCACGAAGTACGCGCCGTACCGGGGAGCGACTCCGCACTGGCGTATCCCGCCGGTGACCCAACGGTTATGCCACGACGGGTCCCGGTAGGTACTGAGCTGCAACATGCCATGGCTAACCACTACGTGGGAAATGCCGAAGTAACCCCCGGGGTCGCCACCAGGTATTCCCGTAAAGACGTTCCACCCGGGAGGAACCGCGGTGCGCGTGAAGTCGCTCTGGTAGCTAAGCGTGTAACCCACCAGGGCCTGCGGACTCGGAGGGGCCTCTCCCGAAGGCTCCGCACCGTCATTGGTACCGACGGGGTACGAACCATTCAGGTGCAATGACGCTACGCGAATCGGCGCGCTGTGAGCACTCGCCACGGTGGGCCGCTGGACTATGAGAGGAATAGTCATCGGCGTGATCATCGTGACGACCGCCATCTGACGACACCGCGAAGGCGTTCAAGCGAACGCCAACCCTAAACGAGTGCTCTTCTTGGGAAAGTTCATACCAAGTCCGAGGTTAGTAAGCAGATGAGTCAACTGAAGAGGGTAACGCCGCGACCGCGATGTTCGCCGATGATCTACTGAATCCCTGGCGACCAACCGTCGAGGAGCACACCATCGTGCACCCCTCTCTCCTGCAGTCCATCGTCTTGCTCGACGCTGATGCTCTAATATCGCTCTTGAAATGCCAGTGACCATAGAAACTGAACTAACTACCTCAAGACATCATTTGGGCTTTGGAGCGTGGCACCGATTTCTCGACGTTCGAGAGGCTATCGATTCACGACGCTTCCCATTGTGAAATCTTGCGAGCTGTGAAGCGACCGAGATCTATTCGCAGAAGTGCGCGGAAGTCGACGTGTACCCCACATGAATGACGGCACAATCGGGAGCGCTCTTACGGAGAAACGCCAAGAGCTCGGCATCTCTAGAGTGCAAGCGGCTGAGAAAGTCGGCATGAGCCGCACGACGTACAGCTCGTACGAACGCGACGCGCAGCGCCCGTCGGTTGACGTGTTTCCCGCGCTCGCCACGTTCTTGAATATGACAATTGAGGAGTTCCTAGTTTTGTATGGAGCGACGGCTATCGTAACGTTACGACCTTCACTAGAGCGCGTGCTTTCTGAACTTGACGTCCAAGCCAATGACGTGACCGCATCAATCGAGGAAGAGACTGTTCGCGACGAACCGTACTGGTTCGGGTCCGCCACGCCCGTTCAAGACACCCCGGAAGTTCCTGACATCCCCGACGTTTCCGACGTTCCCGACGTGCCCGAGTTGTCAAACTTTCTCGAGGAAATGCTCTTTCCAAGCATTCGAACGGGCTAGAAAAACAGATGAAAAAGAAAAAAGAAAAAAGAAAAAAAGGGACTCCTCGGGTTCCCGTGGGTAACTTGACGCCCTTGACGTGACGTAGTTCTCTCTGAAGGCCGGTCCCCACTTGGGTTGACGGCCACCCTTGGACG
>Ga0208849_1001204_pt1 | contig 19079 bp, 10 predicted proteins | sample NGESurdeep072012_10_FD_184470 | JGI IMG/M metagenome (GOLD analysis project Ga0208849, IMG submission 184470) | Arctic peat soil microbial communities from Barrow, Alaska - NGEE Surface sample 53-3 deep-072012 (SPAdes) | ecosystem: Environmental > Terrestrial > Soil > Wetlands > Peat ... | reverse complement strand
AACGTCGCGGTCGCGCGGTGCGCGGTCGACAACGTCGCGGTCGCGCGGTGCGCGGTCGACAACGTCGCGGTCGCGCGGTGCGCGGTCGACAACGTCGCGATCGCGCGGGCCGCGGTCGACGTAATCACGGTCGCGCGGGCCGCGGTCCACGGCATCGCGATCGCGCGGGCCGCGACGCGCGCTGATCACAACGCGGCGGTCGAAGCCGACGCCCGTGCTTTCCGTTGCTAAGTCGCGATGGGCCGCGAGCGTCATGTGGACGATGCGGCGTTCCGATGCCGGCATCGGTTCGAGCTCGACATCGACGCCGTCTTGCAGCGCTCGCTCCGCGGCGCGCAACGCGATGCTTCGAAGCGTCGCGCGACGGCGCGCCCGGTAACCCTCGACATCGACGGCGAAGAACAGTTCGCGATCGCCGACGCGGTGCATAACGGCATTCGTGACGACGGTGAGCGCATCGAGCATGTTGCCGCGTTTGCCGATGAGCAGGCCGAGTTCGTCGTCGCGCTCGTGATCGCGATCGTATTCGCGCGGCGGCCCGGCAGGCGCAAGGCCGCGCACGTCGATGACGATCTGGCGGCCGTCGCGGGCTTGCTCCAAACCGCCGAAACCAAGGCGCGCCGGCAATCCGAAAGCGCTGATCAGTCCTGCGAGAAAATCGCGCGCGTCTTTGAACGGCGCGCGCAATTCTGCCGGACATTCCTCTCGGCGGTTGCGATAGCCGCCCCGGTAATTGCCGCGTCCGAAACCACCGCGCGGGCCGCCGCGCGCAAATCCGCCGCGGTCGGAGCCGCCGCGGCCGTGGCCGCCGTTTGAGTGGCCGGAATCGTATCCGTTCATCGTCTCAATTCCTCATGCAGTCGCTTGCGGCAACGGCTTTTTCGCTTTGACGCCGCACTTCACGCACTTGTTGCCTTTTCCGAGGACCAGCGTTTCGTTACACGCCGGGCAATCGTGGGGGTATCCAAGCTTCATGGCGTCCGTTTCTTCAACCGGCTTCGGTATGCGCGACGGATTCACGCGCATGAACAGCACGGTCTGGGCGACGGACAGCACGTTGAAGGCAAGCCAGTATAGGATGAACGCGGAGTGCCATTGGTAGAGTCCGCCCATCACGAACAGCATGACCGGCATCAAAAGCGCTTGCGTATTCAGCATCTGCGCCTGCTGTTCGTCCATCATCCCGGTGTTCGAGGTGAGCTTGATCGAGAAGTACATCGAGAACGCGTAGAGACCGAGGAGCACTTTGTCGCCGGCGTACAAGTTGATCGCCAATATCTGCGGGAACTGGTGCGATAACGCCGAGCCGATCCACAACCATCCGGCGTGCTGGAAATGGTCGGTGTTCAGCGTGATGGTGTTATACACGCCGAAGAGCACTGGGAATTGGAGCAGCGTCGGCAGACAGCCGCCGAACATGTTTACGCCGTGCTCGCGATAGAGCTTCATGGTCTCTTCGCCGAGCTTTTGCTTATCGTTTTTGTATTTCGTCTGGATCCGTTTGAGATAGGGTTGCAGCGCTTGCATCTCTTGCATGTTGCGCAAGCGTTGGACCGTGAGCGGGATGAGCAGCACGTTGACGACGAGGGCCAGCACGATCATCGACCAGCCGTAGTTGTGGGTCAGATTCAAGTTGATCCACTGCAGCACGCTGTTGAATGCCGCGCCAAGCATGTTGATGAGATCGGTGAACGGATTGGCGAACAGAGCCAGCGCGAGCTTTACGTGAAACAAGAGTTGCGACGTTATCCTTTCGAGTTACGGAACCGGATCGAGCCCGCCCGGATGCCAAGGGCCGCAGCGAAGAAGTCTTCGAGCGGCGAGCCCGGCGCCGCGCAACGCGCCGTGTTGTTCGATGGCTTGCACCGCGTACTCCGAGCACGACGGATAGAACCGGCAGGCTTGGGGCAACATCTTCCCCGCCGTTGCTTGATAGATCCGGATCACCGCGACGAACGGATGCACGTTCACGCTCCCACGCGCGCGATTGCGGGCGCAAGTTGATCGACCAGCGAGCCAAACGGCGCACGCGCCGCTTCCGGCTTGCAATGCACGACGTACCAACGCGGCGCGGTCCCTAGCTCGATGCGTTCGAAAATCGCCTTGCAACGCCGGCGCACGAGATTGCGCACGACCGCATTTCCGACTTTCTTGGTGACGACGATCCCGACTTTCGAGCACGTGCCGCTATCGCGGCCGCGTGGAGTGAATCCATATACGGTCAAAGCTTTCGCCTGCGCAACGCGTCCTTTGCGCATAACGAGCGTGAACTCCCGGCGGCCTTTGAGGCTTTCGAACGCGCGCACCTGAGCTCCGGTTTTCGGCTAGTCGGGTGTCAGGCGCTTGCGGCCCTTGCGCCGGCGCGCCGCTAACACGCGACGTCCGTTCTTCGTGGACATTCTCTCGCGAAAACCGTGCGTGCGCTTGCGGCGCCGGTTGTGAGGCTGATATGTGCGTTTCACTGGACGACGTGGCTCCTACGGTGCAGACGATCCCGGGCGGGCGGCCCGTACATGATGAGTGCCGCCCACGATGGCGGCACCGCCGAAAAAGTATTTCGATTTACTATTTTAGCCCGGCAAGGGCAGTCGGTCAAGCTGATTACGGCGACTTGGGGATATCGGCCTGCGAACCGCGCGCAGCGGCCCGCGCTCGTAGCAGGAGGACCCGAACCCTCCGGTGGACCATTTGGTCCGGCCTGGTCCTATATGCTACGAGCGTAGTGCGCCATGTGGACAGACGGTGCATGAAAGGCCCGGGTTGTCACCGGTCGATTCTGCCGCAATGCCATATGATTCGGGATTTTGCGCCGCTCCGGGCGGCATTTTCATGGTCCTATGCACACCTGTGGATAAGCTTGTGCATAAATCGGCCCCCGCGGCGGAAAGCCGCGCGCCGTATGCCGTCGAGCCGGCTGGAACCATGCCGTTTCTGCCGATCGCATTTGCCGGCGGCGGCGATGACAACGGTCGACGGGCGCGCGCCTTAGCGTCGCGAAGCCAGGCGCAGCGGGGCCTCGCGCGAAACCTCTTGTTTTCTGTCCACACGACCGGCGTTTTTGCTGTGGATATGTGCATAAGTAAATCGCGCAAACCCTGAAGGAATAAGGGTTTTCGCCACTAAAGCGCGCCGACCGCGATGCATCCGGCTAAAGAGCCGGAGTAGCTTATGCGTTTGATTCGAGGAACATGTGATGAATTCGGCTATCGCAATCACCAATGAAGAATATCTGTGGCAGACCACGTTGGTCGCACTCGAGAGCCGTTTCACAAAACCGATTTTCGAAACTTGGATCAAGCCGATGCGAGTCCTCGGGTTGTCCACAGACGAGATCACGCTGACCGTTCAGAATCAGTTCGCCAAGGACTGGGCCGAGAATCGCTTCAAGGGCACGATCTCCGCCGCGCTCGCCGAAACGCTCGGCGCTCCGATCAGCATCCGTTTCATCATTGACGATGCTGCCGAACCTGCTGAATCCAGGGCGATCATCGCCGACGGCGTCCCGGAATCCGCCCGGGCCATTGGCGCCTCACCGGCCGTCAAGCCGCACGACGACTTCCGCCAGACCGGCCTCAATCCGCGCTATACGTTCGAGCAATTCGTCGTCGGCGCCACCAACCGGTTCGCCCACGCCGCCGCACAGGCAGTGGCCGACGCGCCGGCCCGGGCGTACAACCCGCTTTTCATCTACGGCGCGGTCGGTCTGGGCAAGACGCATCTCATGCACGCGATCGGACACAAAGCGCTGCAATCGGCGCCCCGCGCGCGCGTCGTCTACGTTTCGTCCGAGACGTTCACCAACGAATTCATCACGGCGATCAAGAACAACCAAACGGTCGAGTTCCGCAATCGCTACCGCACCGTCGACGTGCTGCTCATCGACGACATCCAATTCTTGGAAGGCAAAGAACAAACCCAAGAAGAGTTCTTCCACACGTTCAACACGCTGCACGAAGCGCAGAAACAACTCGTGATCTCGAGCGACCGTCCGCCGAAAGATATCCAGACGCTCGAAAACCGCTTGCGCTCCCGGTTCGAGTGGGGGCTGTTGACGGACATCCAGTCTCCCGATCTCGAGACGCGCGAGGCTATCTTGCGCAAGAAAGCCGAAAGCGACGGCATCGATGTCCCCCACGAAGTCACATCATACATCGCGAAGATAATCCCGCTCAACATCCGGCAGCTCGAAGGTGCGCTGATAAAGCTCACCGCCTATGCCTCTCTCTATAAGAAAGAGATCACGGTCGAACTCGCCACCGAAGTGCTGCGCAATGAAATCAGCGAAGTGCCGCTTCGCAAGGTCACTATATCGCTCATCAAGGAAAAGGCCGCGCGCTTTCACGGCATCACGGTCAAAGAATTGGAAGGCCAGCGCCGCGATCAGCGCTTGACGGTGCCGCGCCAAATCGCGATGTATCTCGCGTGCGAACTCACCAACGCGTCGCTGCCGCAGATCGCGCGCGAATTCGGCAAGAAAGACCACACCACGGTGATGTACGCGCGCGACAAAGTCAAACAGCAGCAAGACCACGATCCTGAATTCCGCAGCAAAGTGCGCTCCGTGCAAGCCACCATAACGCAAGAAGGCTGACCGGTGGATGAGGTGGGCATAGCGTGGACGGATCCAGCGCGCCACGAGTTCGAGCCCACCGGCTGTGAACGAAGTGGACAGATCGGCGCGAGCGTCCACACGAATTCCGGCGCGCAAATGCCCGGCGCCGTTGCAGAAGCGGCGAAGTCCACGACATCCACCGCACTACGGTGACGATGACCAAGATAGATAATACTCTCTCTCAACGGCCGCGAACCGCGCGCCTGTGGATGCGGGAGAAGACGGAAGCGCGGCGAATCCGCGCAACGTTTCCGTCCGGCGCGCAGCGCGAAAGGATTGCGGCGGTTTTGCCTGTCGCACAGCGAGCATGAAGTTTACCTGCAACACGAAAGACATCGCAAGCGCCGTGGCTGCCGCCGGCAAGGTGGTCAACACGCACACCACCATGCCGATCCTCGGCAACGTCCTGCTCACCGCGAAAAAAGGCCGCGTCAACGTGCGCGCCACCGATCTCGAACTCACGCTCGAAAACGGATTCCCGGCCGAGGTGAGCGAGGAGGGCGCGTGCACCGTCGGCGCCAGACTCTTCGCGGGCTACCTCGCCAACTTGCCCGCGGCCGAACTCGAGATGCACGGCACCGCCAGCCGCGCGGCCGTGAAGTGCGATCGTTCGAACTACGAGTTCTTCGCATTGCCGGCCGAAGAATTTCCGCCCGTTCCCGAAGGCAAGATGGGCGACCAGTTCCGCGTGGATGCGAAGACGTTCAGGGAGGCGGCGTCTGCGGTGACGTTCGCGGCTTCGAGCGAGGAAGCGCGCGGCGCGGTGCTGATGGGCACGCTGCTCGAAGTCGAGGGCCAGACGCTGACCATGGTCGCGACCGACGGCTACCGGCTCGCGCGGCACGAACTCGCGCTTTCAGAAAAAGTACCGTCGGGCGCAAAATACATCGTGCCGGCGCGCGCGCTTGGCGAAGTCGTCCGCGCAGCCAGCGGCGGCATCATCGAAGTGACCGCGCTCGGCGGGCAGGCCAATCAACTCGTGTTCAACACCGGCGATGTCAAAGTGATCGCGCGGCTCGTCGACGGCCCGTACCCGAACTATCAGCAGGTCATCCCGAAGGAGTTCGAGCGCAAAGTCGTCGCCAGCACGCCGAAGCTGCTCGCCGGATTGCGCCGCGCGGAAGTCGTGGCGGGCGATCGGGCGAGCATGGTCAAGGTCGCCATGGACGGCACGAGCCTCGTGATCACCGCCACGTCCGACACCACCGGCAATGCGTACGAAGAGCTCGACGTCGAGCGCAGCGGCGATCCGTTGACCATCGCATTCAATGCCAAGTATCTCGTTGAAATCCTCAACCACATCAGCGCCGACACGGTCTCGCTTGAATTCGTCGGCGCGTTGCAACCCACCGCGATCAAGCCCGCCACAGGCGAAAACGCAGGCCGCCAGCTTTACATCCTGATGCCGCTGCGCCAGTAGCGCCGTGCGGGTCCACTCACTCGAACTCGACCAATTCCGCAACTACGCCGCCTTGCGATTCTCGCCGCCGGGCGGCGCGTGCGTTTTCATCGGTGAAAATGCGCAAGGCAAATCGAATCTGCTCGAAGCGCTGGCTTTGCTCTCGACGGGCAAATCGTTTCGCGCCGCGCGCGAAGCGGATCTCATCCGCGACGGCGCGCCGGCCGCGGAGGTGAAGGCGCAAGTCCAAACGCGGCACGGTACCGCACAGACCGCCTGCATCATTTCGCGCGTCGGCGAGGGAGCAAGAAAGAAATTTTTTCGCGATGGCCGCGGTATTTCGTACGGCCAATTCATCGGCGGCGTCGCCGCGGTCACGTTCATGCCGCTCGATCTGCAGCTCGTTGGCGGCCCGGCCGCGCTGCGGCGCCGGCTCCTCAACGCGAGTCTTTCGCAAAGCAATCGCGCCTACTACCGGGATCTTGCCGCGTACGCGGGCGTACTCGCACAGAAGAATGCCATGTTGCGCGCGTCGTCAGCGCCGGAGCGCGAGCTGCTCGCCACGTATAACGAACAGCTCGCAGAGTCCGGGGCTCGCATCGCCGGCGCGCGCGCGGCGTACGTGCGGAAGTTGGCAGCCGAAGCCGGAGCCGTGCACGCGCGATGGGTGGGCGCCGCGCCCGAGTTCATCGCATCGTACAGGCCGATGCCCGCATACCCGAGCGAAGCTCCGGACGCCATCGCTAACACCTTGCGCGCAGCGCTCGCTGCAGCCGCGCCCATCGAGACAAAGCGGAGGGTATCGCTCGTCGGGCCGCATCGCGACGATCTCGCGCTGACGCTCGGCGGCCGATCGCTCGCGCGCTTCGGCTCGCAAGGTCAGCAGCGGACTGCGGTGCTCGCGCTCAAAGCCGCCGAGTATGCGCTTCTCCACGCAGCGGCAGGCGAGCCGCCCATCCTGCTGCTCGACGACGTTTTGTCCGAACTCGACGCCGCGCGCCGCCACGCATTTCTCTCAAGCCTCGACGGTTTCGATCAGGCGTTCATCACTGCCACCGAGCTGCCCGATCTTCCAAGCGGCGTGATCGGTTCGGTCGTCGAAATCCGCGCGGGCATGCTTTTGACACCGAGCCTGCGGCCGGCATGAGCGGCTTGCGCGCGTTGCGCGGATTGGTGGCGGCGTGGAAGCCCGGCGGCCCGGCGTCGAGCTCCGATGCGGCGGGCGCGGTCGCCGCCGCGTGGCCCGACATCGTCGGCGCCGCCGTCGCAGCGCGCACCAGACCCGCGCGTCTGCGAGACGGACTCCTCACGGTGTGGACGGCCGGCAGCGCGTGGAGTCACCAACTCTCGTTCCTCGAGCCGGCCATACTCGAAGGTTTGCGCGCGAAAGTGCCGGAGGCGGGCGTCAAACGGCTTCGGTTCGCGGTGGCGAGCGGGCGCACGCGCCGTCTACTCGACGGCGCGGCAGCGCGGACATCGCCCGCGATTCGCACCGCAGCGGGCAATGCGCGCGGGGTTGACGACACGGCGCGCGCAAGGGAATTCGACGATGCCGCAGATCCGGCGGCGATCGTGCGGCGTTTGCGCGCGCGTCAAGCCGACCTCGATGCTCGGCGCGCGCGCGATGGTTGGACGCGATGCGGTGAATGCGCGAATTGGATGCCGCCGGACGCATCGCAAGGCGCTTCCTGCGTTCGCTGCGCCGAAGAAGCGCGCATCCGTTCCGATGGTGCTCTCGAGCGCGCGCTTTGCGATGCGCCGTGGCTTTCCGCGCGCGATATCTGCGCCGCGGTCGAAGGCGCAGGGCGTCCAGCATTTGAGCGAGTACGCCGGCGGCTGCTCTCGCGCTTGGAGATCCAACTCGATAACGCCGCGCGCCGGCTCAAACGCGGCGCGCTCGAAGCCGCCGATCGCGTGGCGGCTTGGACGTATCTCATGCTGCTCGCGCGCAAGCAGCGACGCGATCTTCCGCGTCCGGTCATCGCCGATATTCTTGGCGAAGCGTGGGCCGATGCGCTCGGCGTGCGGCGCGCGATCGCGCCCGCGAGAGGCGCGCGTCGCACTGCGGGAGAAAGATAAGAGCGAAGAGATTTGACCAATTGGGCAAGCGGTGCTATGGGCAAGCGATGCTTGCCCTAGTACCAAAATGAATTATCAAAAGAGGGATTTTTGGCGAGCAAGGATGGCAACGCGAGCGGCGACGAGTACGGCGCCGAACAGATCAAAGTGCTCAAGGGCCTCGAAGGCGTGCGCAAGCGCCCGGCCATGTACATCGGCGACACCGGCGTCCGCGGGTTGCACCAACTTGCCTTTGAAGCGGTCGACAACGCGGTGGACGAAGCGCTGGCGGGCTATTGCCGTCAGATCGACGTCATCATCCATAAAGACGGATCTGTTTCGGTGGAGGACGACGGGCGGGGCATTCCAGTCGACGTGATCGCGAGCGAGGGCAAGCCCGCGCTCGAAGTGGTGATGACGGTGCTGCACGCCGGCGGAAAATTTGAGGGATTGGGCTACAAAGTCTCCGGCGGTCTGCACGGCGTGGGCATCTCGGTCACGAACGCCCTCTCGGAGTGGATGACCACGCGCGTCAAGCGCGACGGAAACATCTACGAGCAGAAATTCGCGCGCGGTGTGGCTGCCAACAAGATGAAGATCGTCGGCACCGCCGACGGCACGGGCACGCTGCAATTGTTCAAGCCGGACCCCGACATCTTTTCGACCCTCGATTTTTCGTTCGACATCCTCCAGCAGCGGCTGCGCGAGCTCGCGTTCCTCAACCGCGGTCTGCGCATCAATCTCACCGACGAGCGCACGGACAAGAAGCAGAACTTCTGTTACGAAGGCGGCATCAAGAGCTTCGTCGAGCAGTTGAACAAGAACAAAGAGCCGCTGCATGACGTGCGCTACATGACGGGCGAACGGCAGCAGATCCAAGTCGAAGTGGCCTTTCAGTACAATGACGGCTACATCGAAAACGTGCTCGCGTACGCCAACAACATCCACACCGTCGACGGCGGCACGCACCTGGCGGGCTTCCGGTCCGCTCTGACGCGCGTGCTCAACAACTACGCGAAGAAGTCCGGGCTGCTCAAGGAAGCCGAAGGCAATCTCGCCGGTGAAGATCTGCGCGAAGGTCTCACCGCGGTGATTTCGGTGAAGATTCCGAATCCGGAATTCGAAGGCCAGACCAAGGCGAAGCTCGGCAGCGCCGAAGCGCAAGGCGCGGTGAACGAGGTCGTCGGCGAGTCGCTTGGATACTACCTCGAGGAGAATCCGGCGCCGGCCCGGCGCATCATCGAGAAATGCGTCAACGCAGCGCGCGCGCGCGAGGCCGCGCGCAAAGCGCGCGATCTTGCACGCCGGAAAAACGCGCTCGACAGCGGCTCGCTTCCCGGCAAACTCGCCGATTGCTCCGAACGCGATCCCGCCAAGAGCGAGATCTTTCTGGTCGAGGGCGAATCCGCCGGCGGCAGCGCGAAGCTCGGCCGCGACCGTCACTTCCAAGCCATCCTGCCGCTCAAAGGGAAGATCCTCAACGTCGAAAAGGCGCGTTTGGATAAGATCGTGAGCCACGAAGAGATCCGCACGCTCATCACCGCGCTCGGCACCGGCTTCCACGAAGATTTTGACGCATCGAAGCTTCGCTATCATCGTATCTATATCATGACCGATGCCGACGTCGACGGCGCGCACATCCGCACGCTGCTGCTCACGTTTTTCTTCCGTTACATGCCCAAGCTGATCGAGCTCGGCCACTTGTTCATCGCACAGCCTCCGCTCTACCAAGTGCGGAAAGGGAAAAAGTTCTGGTATTGCTACCGGGATGAAGAGCGCGATGCCGTCCTCGCGCAAGCAGGCGACGGATGCTCGATTCAACAGTACAAAGGCCTCGGCGAAATGGATCCGGAGCAATTGTGGGAGACGACCATGGATCCCGAGCAGCGCATGGTGCGCAAAGTGCTGCTCGACGACGCTGTCGCAGCCGACGAGATGTTCACCATCCTCATGGGTGAAAAAGTCGAGCCGCGCAAGCAATTCATCGCCGACAACGCAAAGGATGCCGTAAACCTGGACGTTTGACGCCGCCTGAAACGGCGATTCCGGGTTCCGCGTTTCTGAAGCCAGACATAAAACGCACCCATCGAGGGAATACGGGTATCGTGCGCAGGCTGCTCCGGACCGCCGTCGTCGTCATCGCCGTAATCGCAGCTATTACGGTCGTGGTGGTCTTCGTGCCCGGACCGCGCTCGTTGACCGTTCGCGCTTTTTTGCAGCTCGAGCTCGCCAATCGCGGTTATCATTTCAAAGCCGGATCGCTCGCGATCGGCGCGAACGAGATCGACGCCGGCGATCTCATCATCGCCGACAACGCCGGAGTCCCGCTGATCTCGGCCAAGAACGTCGTCATCAAGTATGACGTGGGCGGATTGCTCGGCCGGAGCGATCGCGCATACGGGCTGCACTCGATCGTCGTGCGCTCTCCGGTCATCAATATCGTACGGCATGCCGACGGCACGTTCAATTCGTCATCGCTCATCGCAGCCCTTAGATCTCCAAGCGGTCCGGTCGCGGGAAGACCCCCGCTTCGCTTCACGCTCGACGTGACCGACGGGCGCCTGCTATTCGGAAATCCAAGCGCATTCGCGTCACCGGGTCGAGCGTTTGCGCTCAACGCCGTGAGCCTTAGTGCCGATGTGTCGCAAGGAATACTAACCCGCGCCCGTCTGTCGGGATCGTTCGACGCGACAAGCGCCGGCAGCTCGGCGCACTCCACGCCGGTTCGGGCCACGTTGTACGAAAACGACCAGATCGCGTACGCGATGGCCACGCTGTCAGCCTCGGATATGGAGATCGCACCGATCGTCGACGGCTTGGTGTCAACGCCGAACTTCGCGATAGAAGCCGGAACGGCAGACGTGACGTTAAGCGCGTTCGATGCAGGCTACGACCGCTCGACCGGTCCGCAATGGCGCGCAAGCGGCGTCGCGCCGGTACACGAAGCGCGGCTTCGATTCTTGCCGCTCGTCGTGCCGCTGCGCGATCTGAACGGAACGGTTCGCTTCGACGGCGGCAACCTGAGCGTCGCCGGCGTCAGAGGAGATGTCTCGAGAATTCCCGTCGCGATCCAAGGCGGAGTCCGTATTCTCGGCGGCGTGAATTTCGCGATCGGCGCTTCACTCGAATCGGATCTCACGCGCTTGCGCAAGTTGATGGCGTTCTCGACGCCCTTGCTGCTCACTGGCGATGTCGCGGCGTACGTCCACGTCGACGGCCCGTCGGGCGCGTTCCACGTGCGCGGAACTTTTCAGTCGCCCGGAACCGCGACCTATGAAGATATGGCGTTTGCCGGCGTCGCCGGCGATTTCTTTTATTCCGACGGGCATATCACGCTGGATCGCGTCGCGACGCGCTACGCCGGCGGCGATGTTTACGGCGGCGGCGACATCGATCTCCGTAGTCCGGACCGCGTGAGTGCATTCGCGTTGGCGGCACGCGTGCCGGGAACGTCCGTGCCGGTCGTCGGCAATCTCAACCCGGGCGGTACCGCCACCGCGATCGTCTCCTTCTCGGGCCCGCTCGCCGCCCTCGGTGGTCAAGGGTACGCGCAAGTCACCGGCGGCAACGGTGAGGAAATTCGCACGACGGTCGCAGCCGACGGACAACGTCTGTCGATCGGTCCGCTTATCGCGAGCGGTGCGGGCGGCGATCTCGAGCTCGCGGCATCCGTCGACCGGCATACGAGCCCCCGCAACGTCACTGGCGATCTCATCGCTGACGGTTCGGTCGTCCACTTGCGTAGCGGCGCCTACGCATTGCCGGGCACCGGAGCACCGATCGATCTGCCATCGGTCGACGGCACCTTCGACGGCGCGGCGTGGGTGCAAGGTACGGAGTCGGCACCGGTCGTCGGCGTGGACGTGCGCGTCAGCGATCTTGTCGTCTCGGGCGAGCATCTGGGAAATGCGCGGGCCGTCGCCACGGGGAACGGCAGCCAGATCCGCATCGGCGAACTCTCGGTCAGCGGACGCGACGCCAGCGTCGTCGCGAGCGGTTATGCGTCGGCGCAACCATCTGCCGGCCGCTATTCGGCGGCGCTGACCGGAACCGGTTCAGTCGAACTTGAAACGCTTCCCGGCATTCCGCCGAACATGAAGGCGCGAGGCCGCACGACCGGTCGATTTCTGGCAGTGCTTGGCGACCGCCGCTGGACGGTGAGCGGAGATGCCAGCAGTGCGAACGCCACATTCTCTGGCGTGCCGGTGCGCTCGATCGCCGCGACGGTCTCCGGCGGCGGCGGCATGCCAACCCAGGTGTTTGCAGCCACCGGTTCTGCCGCCGGCGGCGATTTCGCCATCGCCGGCACGATGCCGAATTCAAGCGGACGCCGAGACACGATTTCGGTGTGGGCGCGCGATATCGACATGCGCGCGCTCCGTTCGCTCGGGATGCCGTTGCATACGGGATCGGCGGTCGCGTTCGTGCGCATCGGCGGCTCGCCGGCGAACTTGAGCGCCGACGGCGTCGTGTCGTTGACAGGCGGAAGCTACAAATCCTCAGCCGTCTCAGGCGACATGGACCTGCACTTTGCGAATGGACGGTTGATCGCCCAATCGGGCAGAGTCGCGATCGCGGGCAACCGCGTCGCCGTCAGCGGCACCGTTGGCGGGTTGACGCCGGGCGCCACGCTTGGCACCGCATCGCTCGACATCCGGGCGGTCATGCGAGTCGGCGACCTCGGCGGGTTGCTCGATCCTTATGCGCCGCCGCAGGCCGCGCTCGCCGGACTCGTCGCGGGCGATCTGCGCGTCACCGGCTCGGCCGCGTCGCCGCGACTCGACGGCGTGATCGATTCGTCCGGCGGCACGTTCCGCGGCGTCGCGTTCAACGACATGCACGGGGTGCTGCACGTCAGCAACGGAGCGCTCTCGCTCACAGGCGGCGAAGTGCAGCTTGGTTCGTCGCGCCTCACGCTCGCGGGCAGTCTGACGCCGAGAACCGTTCAATTGCGCTCCACTAGTCCGCACATCGACTTGTCGGACTTCAACGATTTCTTCAACGGCTACGATACCGTCGACGGCGTCGGTACGTGGAATGTCGCGTTCGAATCGTCGCCCGCCGGCGTCGCCGCAAATGGGAATTTGAATCTCAACGACGCGGCCATCGTCGGATACCCGCTCGGGTCGATCGATGCGACATTTTCAAGCCGGCGCCGCGCGTTGCTCGCCACCGTGCGGCAGCGGGGGCCCGCGGACAGCGCCGATATTTCGGGCAGCGTGGGGTTTCCATCGCACCCGAACGCCGTGCCGGACTTCGCGACCGCATTCTACAACATTCGCGGCAGCGCGACGGGCGTGGATCTCGGCGTCGTGATGCCGCTCATCCGCCAAGAGGACATCGGTTTGACCGGCCGGCTCGACATCGCCGGGTCGTTGCGCGGACAATTAGACCGGCCGTCTACCGTCGCGACGTTCATACTGCACGACGGCCATCTCGGCAAGTTTCCGATCATCGCGCTGTCCGGCTCGCTCGACAGCGACGGAAAATCGTTCGGCGTCTCCGACGCGGTCATCGAATTGCCGTTCGCCAATGCCGCCGGTTCTGCACAGTTCGGGCCCGGCAAGCGACTGGTCGGCTCAGCCGGCATCGACGCGCAAGACCTCGCCAAGCTCGGCAGCGCGCTTGGACGGCCCGGCCTTGTCGCGGGCGCGGCCAAAGCGTCGTTGAGCATCTCGGGCACATCCACCCAGCCGCGCGTGCAAGCATCCATCGAAGGGGGAAAGGGTTCGCTACTCGGTGTCGGATTTGACAGCGCCACGGCAAAGGTCAACTACCAGCCGGGCGAGGTGGAGATCAGCGACGCCGCGCTCGTTCTTGCCGGCGGCCGCGGCACCGTGTCATTGACCGGCGCGTTGCCTTTGCAATTGCAACCGTTATCGCTCGGTCCAAAAGATAGGCCGATCGACTTGCATCTCACCGCGCAAAACGTCGATCTCTCCGCATTCGATTCACTGTCGGGAAAATTCGGCCGCTTGGGCGGCATTCTGCAAGGCACCGCATCCGCCGTCGGCAAGGCGGGCGATCCGGTGCTCGCGGGATCGGCGTCGCTGCGGAACGGTTCGGTGGTGTCGGCGCTTGAAACCGTGCCGGTCGAACGTATCAACGCCGACATCTCGCTCGCGCAAGACACCGTCACGCTCACGCGCCTACGCGGTTCGCTAGGATCGGGCGACGTGGTCGTAAGCGGCACAGCACACGTCGTGCCTGCGGTGGGCTTGCGCTCGAACGCCGGTCTGCAGTATTCCACGCATTTGGCGCTCCACAGCGCGCACATCGAGATTCCCGGCTGGGTCGGCGGCACATTCAACGGAAACTTCAGTCTCACGAAGCCCGGCGTCAATCCGTATCTCAACGGTTCGATCACCGCCACAGACGCGCTCGTGCCGTTTTCAGCGATCTACTCGCTCGCGACCGGCTTCGGCCAAGGCGGAACGCAACCGAGCGGACCAGGTCCGGTGCCGGGCGTGCCGTCACCGTTGCCGGGCCGCACCGTCGCATACGCGGGCAGCCTTTATGGTGGAAACTTCCATCTCGTATCGAGCGTGCCCGTCGCGGCTGCCACGCCGTCCGGTTTCGTGCTGCCGAATATCGACCTCAAAGTGACTGCGACCGCGGGCAAGCGCGTCCGCGTCCAGGGCGGCGCGATCGATCTCACCGCGGCGGGCGCCCTCAACGTCGCGGGCACGCTGCGCGCTCCCACGCTCGACGGCAGTTTCAGCTCGACGCGCGGACAAGTCACGTATTTCGATACCGTGTTCCGGATCGACCGCGGAGTCGTGGAGTTCAACAAAGGAACGGGCCTGCTGCCCACGCTCGACGTCAGCGCCACCACGAACACCGGCGGCGCACAGATCACGCTCGCCATCACGGGGCGCGTCGACCGGCTAAACACCGATCTGTCGTCGGTGCCGTCGATGACGCGCGACGAGATCGCGGCGACCCTGCTGCACGCGCCGCAGGTGACGTCGCTGACCAACTCCACGCCCGAGCAAGCGCAGGCGATCCTCACCGGTGAAGCGCAGGCGTACTTCAACGCACAACTCACGCGGAGTCTGCTCTTTCCGCTCGAATCGTTTCTCGCTGAATCCTTGGATATCGAACAGATCAATTTCATATTCGACCAACACGGTCAGGCCGCGATCGAAATCCGCAAACTGTTCACGCCCACTATCTATGGAATTTACCAGTCGACTGTGAGTCTGCCGGTGACGCAATCGTTCGGCGTCGCGTACATCTTGCGCGATACCGCGTCGCTTGAGTTGCTTCAAACCCAAACGCCGACAGGTGTCTCCGATGTGACGCTCGCGTTGCGCTTCAGCTTCCACTGATGGTCCCGCACCGCGGCGGCGCGTCGTCTGGTGGAGGAATAGAAGGCGTTTTGTGCCAACGACGCGATGCGTTCTCGGCATGCGCAGCGACCTCAAATATCCCATGGGCGGCGGAACCATCGGCTGCTTTCCCGGCGGTCGGTCGGTCTATGCCCATCCATCGTCGATCAGGAGCGCGTCACCCTTGACATTCGTCCTCCGATTCGCAGGCGCCGCGCTGCTAGCCGCCATCCTCGCATTCGTGGCCGCTCCGCAGGGCCTCACCGCCGCGCCGCAGCCGCTGATCACCGCGATCAACGTCCGCGGCAACGCGCACGTGCCCATCGACAGGATCGGTGCGGTGATACGCTCGCAAGCCGGCACGCCGCTCGATCAAAAGCAAGTGGCGGCCGACCGGGCGGCCATCCTAGCGCTTGGCTTTTTCACCGACGTGAAGACCGACATCCGGCCGACGCCGGGCGGCATCTCGCTCAACTACATCGTGATCGAGAATCCGGTGGTGTCGAAGATAACGTTTGTCGGCAATAGCCACGTCACCACCGACATCCTCAGCGCGCTCATGGACACGACTGTCGGTGCGGTGCTCAACTCCAACACGCTGCGCGACGACGTCACGAAGATCAACTCGTACTACGACAAGCTCGGCTATATCGGCACGCGTCACGTGACCAACATCGCCATCGCCGCCGACGGCGGCGTGCGGTTGGACATCCAAGAAGGCGTCACGGTCTCAAAAGTCGTCGTCACCGGCGACACGGTCGTCCCTCCCACTGCAATCGTCGGGGCGATGAAGACAAAGACGGGGACAGTATTTTCCCAGCAGACGTTCGACTCGGATCTGCAAGCCATCAGCAAGATCTATACCGACCTCGGGCTGAACATCTCGTTCGACAACAACACCGGGCCCGACCCGAATAATCCCGGCACGATCGACGTGGCGCTGTGCGAAGTAAAAGTGGGCGCCGTGGAGATCGCCGGCAATTCGAAGACGAAAGACTACGTGATCCGGCGCCTTTTGCGCGTGCGGCCAGGCGAGCTCATCACTGAGGCGCGGCTCAAGCGCGACTACGAACTCATCAACAGCACGCAATACTTCAAATCGGTGGATCTATCCACCAAACCCTTCGGCGACAAGTGCGGCTACGTCACGCTCGTATGGACCGTCGTGGAACAGCGCACGGGCACGGCAAGCGTCGGCGTGTCGTACGGCGGCGGCGGCCAATATGGTCAGGGCCTGTCGGGCAACCTCGGCTATTCCGAAGCCAACATCAACGGCACCGGCGACGGGGCGCAGGTATCGCTGCAGCGCGGCCTGCACATCAGCGACCTTTCGTTTTCGGTCAGCGTGCCGTACATCCACCAGTTCAAACCGGACTCGGTGAGCTTCAGCATCTTCAATCACGTCGTGGCGGAGCAGCCGTATCCGGTCTACAAGGAGGCCGGCAACAATCCGTTCTTCACCATCGCGCAGCAGGGCGGCGCGGTCCCTTCCAACCCCGGCACGGTCGGCACGGGCACCTCTGGTCCGTGCACCGCGAATGGGTCGCCATGCACGAATCAATTCGCGTTGTACAGCACGCGTCAGGCGGGCATCTCGATCAGCCTCGGCCATCCGACGGCGGACTACACGCGCGTGTCGTTCGGGGCATCAGCCACGAGGCTCTCGCAAGAATTCGGGGCGAGCGGCTTTCCGAAGCAATTCCTCGATCTGCGCGGAGCGCTCGTATCGCCGAACCAATCCACAGGAATTCAAGGCGGTTCCGTGCAGCCGGGAAGTTCGCGTCTCTTCTCGCTGAACACCGGACTCATCCGCGACGACCGCGACGATCCGCTCAATCCGCGTTACGGCGGCACGCGCAGCTTCTCCACCGAGTGGTCATCTAAGGCGTTCGGCTCTAACTACAACTACACCAAGACCGACGTCGACATCACGAGATTCTTCCCGGTGAAATTTCACTCGACGCTCGCGCTGCACGTGAACTACGGTTTCTCGAGCGGCGGCGCCTCGCTGCCCTACAACAACCTGTTCAGTCTCACCGATCAGCAATTGCGCAACACCACGTTCGTGTTCTACGGCGACCGGGAAATTCTCGGCCAAGCGGAATTGCGCATCCCCGTCACCGCCGACAGGAAGTTCACGGTGGCATTTTTCGCCGACACCGGCGACGTGCCGTACGTGACGCCCGTCGTGGGGCCGTCACCGTCACCCACGCCGATACCGCCATGCGGCGCGCACTGCCCGCCCGGCCGGCCGATATCGAACGCGGTCACCTACGTCGAAGCGCCCTTCAAGCTTCAGGCCGACTTCGGTTTCGGCATCCGGGTGCAAACGCCGATTGTACCGCAGCCAATCAGAATAGACTTCGCGTTCGGCCAGGGAGGGCACCACGTGTCCTTCGGGTTGAGCCAGTCGTTCTAATGTTTTTTTGATATACTCAATTTATGTAGGAGGGCAAGCTTCGCTTGCCCAGTTAGCTTGCCCATGGTAGGGCGAACACCGCCCGCCCAATAAACAAGCGGCAGGGCGAGCTAGTGCCCGCGCAATACGTAAGGAACGGGACATCATATCTATGCAGACTTCAACAAAGACCTTGCTCTCCGCTATGGCCGCGGCAGCGTTTCTGCTCGTCGCGCCGCAAGCGTTGGCCACCGATATCTCCGACGTCGGCTTTATCGATCAAGGCGCCGTCGGCGACCTTCCCCAGTTCCAAGCTGCGCGCCAGCAATTCACCGCATTTCAACAAAACTTGTCGCCGCAATACCAGGCTGCCATCAAAGGCAAAAGCCCAGCCGACCAGCAGGCGATATCGGCGCAGTTCAACCAACGGCTCACCGCAAAGCAGCAGGAGATCTTCGCGGCGCTGTTCGCCCGCGCGCAGACGGCCATCGCCGCGGTCGCCGCGAACAAAGGCTTGAACGTCGTCGTCGACAAGTCGATCGTCATCTACGGCGGTTTGGACATCACGAAGGATGTCCTGGACGTTGTGAATCAGCCCGGTCCGGTCGTACCGCCGATCAATTCGCCGGCGCCCTCGGAGATCGGCTACGTGGATCAGCAGCAACTTGACGCGTTGCCCAAAGCCAAGAGCGCGCAAGATACGTTCATGCAATTCCGTCAGCAATTGCAGACACAGTTGAATCAGCAACTCGCCGGCAAGACCGACGCGCAGAAGCCGCCCATCATCCAGTCCTTCAATTCGCAATTGAGCGACGAACAGAAGAAAGTCATCCAGCCGCTGGTCGATGCGACGACGAAAGCCATCAACGACGTGGCCAAAACCAAAGGTCTGCTCCTCGTGATCGACCAGACGAGCCGGGTCTATGGCGGCACCGATGTCACGGCTGACGTCGTGAAGGCGCTTCAGTAGTCTTGTCTCCGCTCCGTGGCGCCGCGCTCATCGCGATTGCCTTAGCCGCGACCGCCTGCGCGAAGAACGCCGATCAACGCGCGCAAAATCTTCTCAACTTGAGCACGCCCGGACTCGTCGCGGGAGGCGCCGCCGCCGGCTACGTGGACATCGACAAGGTGGTCGCGGCGCATCCGTTGCACCACCAACTGCAAGCGCTGCAGGATCAGATCACGCTGCTCAACGCCACTGCCGTGAGCGGCCCGACACCCGTGACGCCGGCGCAGATCAAGGCGCAGGATAGTCTGCAGCGCGAGCTCAGCGACGCGCAG
>Ga0208849_1001203_pt1 | contig 19087 bp, 16 predicted proteins | sample NGESurdeep072012_10_FD_184470 | JGI IMG/M metagenome (GOLD analysis project Ga0208849, IMG submission 184470) | Arctic peat soil microbial communities from Barrow, Alaska - NGEE Surface sample 53-3 deep-072012 (SPAdes) | ecosystem: Environmental > Terrestrial > Soil > Wetlands > Peat ... | reverse complement strand
GGCCTGCAGCGCAAGATCACCAAGCAGGGCAGCCCGTGGGCCATCGCCACCCTCGAGGACGGGCGATCGGTGTTCGTCAAGCAGGCCGTCGACGACACCACCGCCCTCTGGCTCCGCCAGGAGCACGAGCTCTACGCCGCGCTCGGGCCCAGGACCTGGTTGCCATCGGTCACGGGGTTTCTCGACGGCGAGACTCCCCTGCTCGTGCTCGAGGACCTCACGGATGCGACCTGGCCTCCGCCGTGGGACACCGCCCAGATCGACGCCGTGCTCGGCACCCTGGCCGAGGTGGCCGACGCGCCCCGGCCGGCGGGCCTACCGTGCCTCGCCGACGGCGAGGCACCCGACGACGGCTGGGGTCATGTCCTCGCCCACCCCGACCGGTTCCTTTCCCTGGGCCTGTGCCGCGCCGCATGGCTCGACGGCGCCGGCCCCGTCCTGGCCGCGGCCGCCACGGCCGCACCGTTGGCCGGGAACAGCCTGCTGCACTGCGACGTGCGCAGCGACAACCTGTGCTTTCGCCCCGGCCGATCAGGATCCGTGCTCTTCGACTGGAATCTCGCCAGCGTGGGCAATCCCCAATTCGACGTGGCCTTCTGGCTTCCCAGCCTGGCGGCGGAAGGCGGGGCTCGTCCCGAAGACGTCATGCCCGAGTGCCCGGCTGCGCTCGCCGCCTACGTGTCGGGGTTCTTCGCCTCTCGCGCCGGGGAGCCCACCATCGCCCACGCCCCGCTGGTCCGCCAGGTCCAACGGCACCAGCTGCGCACGGCCCTGCCCTGGGCCACCCGGCTCCTCGGCCTCGCTCCGCCTCATTGACCGACCTCGACCGGATCTGCGCGCAACGGCGCGGTCAATCCCCCAGGGTGCGCACGTGGGCGGCATCGTTGTACCGCACGAGCCGCCAGCCCCCGTCTCCCAGCTCCCACTCCGTGAGCGAGGTGTGCACGGTGGGCAGGCGCAGGCGCCCCCGGCCGGGCGCCACCGGCAGGAAGCTCGCCATGGTGGACTCGATGACCCCGGCATGACACACGATCACCACCAACTCGCCGTGATGGGCCTCGGCCACGCGCGTCACCGCCTTCGAGGCGCGGGCCACGAACGAGCTCCAGCTCTCCCCGCCCGGCGCCACCACCGTGTCGGGATCGACGTCGAAGTCGGGATCGCCGTAGCGGACCCGGAACTCGTCCCAGGTGAGGCCGTCGGCCTCACCGGGGTGCAGTTCGCACAGGTCGCAATCCTCCACCAGGGCGCGGCCGTCACCGATGGCGGGAGCGATGATGCCCCCTGTCTCGAGGGCACGGGCCAGCACACTGGCATACAACGCGCCGGCCTGGGCCAGCTCGCCGGTCTCTGTCAGTCGGGCGCGCAACGCCTCGGCCTGTCGCTTCCCCCTCGGCGACAAGCCCGTGCACCCGGTGTGACCCCCCACCACACCGCGCACGTTGCAGATCGCCTCGCCGTGGCGGATGAGCACCACGCGCGTGGTGTCGGGGTCGGCCGCCGGCAGGGTACTGACGCCGGGAGGCGCGCCGCTCACTTTGGACTGCGACGCGCTCACGCCAGCTCGGTCACGAAGTGCTCGAGCTGGCGAAGGTTCCGGCACTCGAACACGTCGTCGCAGTGCACGGCGTACTCGCCCAGGATGGAATCGCCGGTCCCCCAATAGGCCCGGGGCTCGGGATTCAGCCAGTACACGTGGCGGGCACGGTGGCGGATCTCCTGGATCACCCATGCCTGGGAGGCGTGGTAGTTGTTGCGGGCGTCGCCGAGCAACAAGACACTCGATCGCGGCGTGATCTCCTCTCCCCACCGCTCCCAGAACACCGACAGGGCGTGGCCGTAGTCCGAGTGCCCGTCCACCCACACCACATCAGCCTCGGTGTTGATGCGGTGCACGGCGTCGGCCACGTCGTCGACGTTCTCGAAGAACCGTGTGACCTCGTCGATGCCGTCGATGAACACGAAGCTGCGGACCTTGGAGAATTGCGAGCTGATGGCGTGGACGAGATGCAGGGTGAACCGGGCGAACGAGGCCACCGACCCCGAGATGTCGGCAATGACGATGATCTCGGGCTTGGCCGGTCGGGGATACCGGAACTTGGGGTCCACCGGGACGCCGCCGGTCGACAGCGAGTGACGCATGGTGGAACGGAAGTCGAGCGGTCCCTTGCGGCCGTGCCGTCGCTTGCGGGCCAGACGCACCGCCAGCTTGCGGGTGAGGGGGTGGATGGCGCGGCGCAGCGACGCCAACTCGTCGCGCGTGGCGTGCATGAAGTCGATCTCCTCGGGCAGGGGCTTGCGTAGGGACCGGGCCAGGGCCTCGGTGCCGCGGTCGGCCACGAGCCGGCGGCGGATCTCGTCCTCGAGCTCCCGGCGCAGGTGGTCGAGGCGGCTCTTGAACTCGTCGCGGGCCAGGCGTTCTTCGAGCGGGGTCAGCTGCCCTTCGGGGGCCTCGGCCCGTGCCGTGTCCATCAGCCGCTCGAGGACCCGGTCGAGGTCGAGGTTCCGCAGGGTCCGGTACAGGTAGTAGGTGCCCCCCACGGGCCGGCCTGGCTCCATGCCGGCGAACCGGCTCACGGCCTGGCGGGCCAGCGCCGCGACCTGGGCGTCGTTGGCCGACAGCAAGGCCCGGAACAGCATCTCGGCCAGCTCCTCGGGCGACAGTCCCTCTCCGCCCCCACCACCCTTACCCCGGCCTTGCCCGCGCCCCCGATCCTCGCTCTCGGCATCGGAGTCGGACTCCCCCGCCGACGACTCGTCGTCACCGATCTCGTACTGCGGGCCGCGCATGGAGAAATACACCTCGAAGGCGGTCTCGAACGCCTTCCAGTGGGCGGAGCTCTTGACCAACGTGGCCGCCAAGGCGTACTTGAGCGCGTCACGGTCCTCGAGAGGGATGTGATGGACTGCTTCGGCGGCGTCGATGGACTCGGTGAGCGACACCGGCAGACCGGCGGCGCGCAGCTCTCCTACAAACCCCGTGAGGACGTCGAGCACGACCGCCGCCTCAGGCCCGGTCCTCCCCGGCCACGGCCAGCTCCTTGGCCGCGCGCTCGAGGTCGCTGCGGTATTTGAGCAGCACGTGCAACGTGGCCTTGGCCTGCTCGGCATCGATGGACTCGACCCCGAGGACCACCAGCGTGCGCGCCCAGTCCAGGGTCTCGGACACCGAGGGGTATTTCTTGAGCTCGAGGGTCCGCAACGACCTGACGATCCTGGCGATCTGGTCGGCGAGCTCTTCGGTCACCCCGGGCACCCGGGCCAGTACGATGTCACGCTCACGCTCAAGCGACGGATAGTCGAGGTGCAGGTACAGGCAACGGCGCTTGAGCGCCTCCGACAGCTCGCGCGTGTTGTTGGAGGTGAGGAACACGAGCGGGATCTGCTGCGCCCGGATAGTGCCCAGCTCGGGGATCGACACCTGGTATTCCGACAGCACCTCGAGCAACAACGCCTCGGTCTCGAGCTCCACCCGGTCCACTTCGTCGACCAGGAGGACCACGGGGTCGGGGGAGCGGATGGCCTCGAGCAGCGGGCGGGTGAGGAGGAACTCCTCGGAGAAGATGTCCTCCTCGAGGTCGCGCCACGAGGCCGTCGACCCGTCACCCGTCCCGTCGGCGGCCGGCGACGCGGACGTCGATCCGTCGTCGTCGACGACTCGTTGGGCCTGGATCCGAAGCAGCTGCTTCTTGTAGTTCCACTCGTAGAGGGCCTTGGACTCGTCGAGCCCTTCGTAGCACTGCAGCCGGATGAGCCGGCTGCCGGTCACCCGGGCCACCGACTTGGCCAGCTCGGTCTTGCCCGTGCCGGCGGGCCCTTCCACCAGCACGGGCTTGGCCAGGCGGTCGGCGAGGTGGACGACGCCGGCGATGCCGTCGTCGGCCAGATAACCGACCGAGGCCAGGCGTTCGCGGACCTCGGTCACCGAGGAGAACAGCGGCGGCCCCGGGTCGGGGAACCCCAGCATCTGAAGGGCGCCGGTTTTCCCGTCGGCGCCACCGTCTCTTTCGCCGGCCGGGCTCACCGCCGGACCTGCCCGTCACCGTGGACGACGTACTTGACGCACGTGAGCTCGCGCAGCCCCATGGGACCGCGGGCGTGGAGTTTCTGGGTCGAGATCCCGATCTCGGATCCGAGGCCGAGCTCGCCCCCGTCGACGAAACGGGTCGACGCGTTCACGACCACCGCGGCGGCGTCGACCTCGCGACAGAATCGCTGCGCGGCGTGCAGGTCGGCGGTGACGATCGCCTCGGAATGGCCTGAGCCATAGCGGGCGATGTGGTCGATGGCCCCGTCGAGGTCGGCCACGACCGCCACCGACAGGATCGGGCCCAGGAACTCGGCGGCGAAGTCGTCCTCGCTGGCGGCCGCCATGGTGGGGACGATGCCACGGCTCGCGGCGTCGCCCCGGAGCTCGACATCGGGCATCGCCGCCTGCGCCCGGGGAAGGAACTCGGCCGCCACCGCCTCGTGCACCAGGAGCGACTCGGCCGCGTTGCACACGCCGGGGCGCTGGGTCTTGGCGTTCACCACGATGGACAGGGCCATGTCCAGATCAGCGCCGGCGTCGACGTAGACGTGACAATTGCCGTCTCCGTCGATCACGGTCGGCACCGTGGCGTGCTCGCGCACCGAAGCCATGAGGGAGTGGCCCCCCCGCGGCACCAGGCAGTCGATCATGCCGTCGAGCTGCATGAAGTCGATGGCGGCCTGGCGGCTCGTGTCCGCCACGTTGATGACGGCGTCCTCGGGCAGCCCGACCTTGGCCAACGCCTCGCGCAGACAGCTCACGATGGCCGCATTCGAGGCGGCCGCGCTCGACGACCCCCGCAACATCGTGGCGTTGCCCGCCTTCAGGCACAGACCGGCGGCGTCGCTCGTGACATTGGGCCGGTTCTCGTAGATCACCCCGACCACGCCGAGCGGGACCCGCACCCGCTCGATGCGCAAGCCGTTGGGCCGCACCCACCCTTGCACCACCTCGCCCACCGGGTCTCCCAGCGCGGCCACCTGGCGCAGGCTGTCGGCCATGGCCGTGACCCGCTCCCGGGTGAGGCGCAACCGGTCGACCTGGACCTCAGCCGCGCCCTCGGCGCGGGCCCGGTCGAGGTCGGCGGCGTTGTGGTCGAGCAACTCCGCACAACGCTCTTCGACCAGATCGGCCGCCATCAGCACGGCACCGTTCTTGGCGGCGCCACCGGCCACGGCGAGGGCCCGGGAGGCCGCTTTGGCGCGCCGGCCGAGATCCACGATGTCCGCCCGGGCCATGCCCCAGGCTACCTCCGCCACGAACACTGTCCGGGCGGCGGCGTCCTCAGCCCAGCACCACGAGATCGTCGCGATGGACCACCTCGGGCGCGGCTCCTTCGGGCAACTCCGTGGTGCGGCGCCCCGCCCACGACGCCACGAGCTCGGCCGGGTGACGCGCAAGTCCCTTGGCGAAGACCACCCCGTCGGGCCCGGCGATCTCCACGGCGTCCTCGGCGTCGAATCGGCCCGACACCGACACCACCCCTGCGGGGAGCAACGACGCCTCACGTTCCACCAGTGCCCGTCGCGCTCCCTCGTCCACGATCAGGGTCCCCGCCGCCACCACCGCGAACGCGATCCACAGCTTCCGGGCCGGCAGACGCCGGGCCCGGGCCCGGAAGAACGTGCCCACCCCGGGCTCCCCGTCGATGGCGCCGCGCAACACGTCGGCCCGACCGGCATCGGCGATGACGGTCTCGACGCCCGACCAGGCCGCGATCTTCGCCGCCGCCAGCTTCGAGGCCATCCCGCCACTGCCCACGGCGCTGCCCGGTCCGCCCGCCAGGACCTCGAGCTCGTGGTCGACCTCGACCACCTCCTCGATGAGCGACGCCTCGGCCGTGGTCCGGGGATCGGCGGTCAACAGTCCGGCGGTGTCGGTGAGCAGGACCAGCAGGTCGGCGGCGACCAGGTGGGCGACGAGAGCGGCCAGGCGGTCGTTGTCACCGAAGCGGATCTCGTCGTCGGAGGTGGCGTCGTTCTCGTTGACCACGGGGACGACGCCCAACTCGAGCAGCCGGGACAGGGTCTGGCGGGCATGGAGGTACTGCTGGCGGTGGATGAAGTCGAGCGGGGCGAGCAGGACCTGTCCAGCCGTGAGCCCCCGGGCGGCGAAGGCCTCGTCGTAGACGCGCATGAGCTTGGACTGTCCCACCGCCGAGACCGCTTGCAGCGTGGCCAGGTCGGTGGGCCGGGGCCCGCCCCCCATGGCGGACCACCCCGCCGCGATCGCCCCCGAGCTCACGAGCACCACACTGTGGCCGAGCTCCCCGATCTCGGCCACCTGCGCGCACAACCTGTCGACCGACACCGGGTCCACCCCGCCCCCGGCGCTCGTGATCGACGAGGAGCCGATCTTGACCACGACGGTGCGGGCCGTGTCGAGCTCGGTCACTTCTCGGCTCTCCGGTCCCGTCTGCCCCCGCGCCGGGTCTCGGGGGGAGGCGTCTCCGCCACCGCCGATTCGATTCCGGCGTCGCGCTGGTAGGTAAAGCTCAACTCGCCCAGATGCACGACGTCACCGTCGCGCACCCCGGCGCGCACCAGGGCGCGCTCGACACCGAGCTTGCGCAGCCGGCCCTGGACGTAGTCCACGGCATCGTGGTCGTTGAGGTCCGACAACGCCACGGCGCGCAGCGCAGGACGACCGAGCACGACGAAGGACCCGTCCTCGGCACGGACCACCTCGATCTCCTCCGACAGCGGGCGGTGGATCACCACGGAACGGTTCGGCATGGCCTCCTCGGCCCGGGCCTCGATCACCATGGCGGCGAGCCGCACGAGCAGCTCGGGGATCCCCGCTCCCGTCACGGCCGAGATGGTGAGCGCGAGCCCGTCCTCGACAGGCTCGAGGGCGACGTCGGACTTCGAGCCCACGACGATACGGGGACGTTCGAGCAGTTCCGGTCGGTAACGGCCGAGCTCGGCCAGGAGGATGCGCTGCTGCTCCGACACCGCCATCCCGTCGGCGGGGGCGAGGTCGAGGAGCACCACGATGGCCCGGGCCCGTTCGACGTGCCTCAGGAACCGGTGACCGAGACCCCGGCCTTCCGCCGCCCCCTCGACCAGGCCCGGGACATCGGCCACCACGAACTCGGCCTCGTCGCCGGGGCGACCCACCCGGACCACGCCCAGATGGGGCTCGAGGGTGGTGAACGGATAGGCGGCCACCTTGGGCCGGGCGGCGGAGATGCGCGAGATCAGGGTGCTCTTGCCGGAGTTGGGCAGGCCGACCAGCGCCACGTCGGCCAGCAGCTTGAGCTCGAGGTCGAGCCAGCGCTCCTCGCCCTTCTCGCCTTGCTCGGCAAAGGCGGGGGCCCGCCGGCGGTTGCTCAGGAACCGGGCGTTGCCCTTTCCGCCGCGCCCCCCGCCCGCCGCCAGCCAGCGGTCCCCCGTCGTCGCCAGATCGGCGAGCATCGCACCGTCGGGACCGCGCACCATCGTGCCCACCGGGACCGGGACCTCGAGGGCATGGCCCCGGGGACCGTGGCGCTTCTTGCCCTGTCCGTGCTTGCCGTCGGTGGCGCGGCGATGGGGGTGATCGCGGAAACCGAGCAACGAGGCCTGGTTGGTGGTGGCCACGAGCCACACGTCGCCGCCGTCGCCGCCGTCGCCGCCGTCGGGGCCGCCTTTCGAGACGTGGGCCTCACGACGAAACGACACCGAACCGGCGCCGCCGTTGCCCGCCTTCACATGGACTTGGGCCTCGTCGGCGAACCCGGACACAGCTCCGATCCTACGAGGCACCGGCGCTCGCTCCCCGAGGAGGGCGCCGCGGCCCACTCCGGCTCAGGACTCGGCGCGGACGCTCACCTGGCGGCGGCCCTTGCGGGTGCCGAAGCTCACCACGCCCTCGGCGGTGGCGAACAACGTGTCGTCGCCACCACGCCCCACGTTCTCGCCGGGGTGGAACTTCGTGCCGCGCTGGCGAAGGATGATCGCTCCCGCGGGGACGGTCGTCCCGTCGTAGACCTTCACTCCGAGACGCTTGGACTTCGAGTCGCGGCCGTTGCGGGTGGAGCCGCCGCCTTTGGTCTTCGACATGGGATGTGCCTCCTGTGCGTCGTTGTCAGCGGCCCGCGGGGACCGTGATCGACAAGATCTCGACGGTGTCGTACTGCTGGCGGTGCCCCCACCGACGCCGGCGTCGCGCCTTGGCCTGGTAGGTGAATCCCCGGATCTTGGGTCCGAGCTCCTGGCCCACGACCCGGGCGGCCACGACCGTCCCGGCCAACTCGGCCGGCGTGGCGAGCACGCGGTCGTCATCCACCACGAGCACCGGGGCCAGTTCGACCTCACTGCCCTCGGGCACGCCCAGGAGCTCCACGCGCAGCTGCTGGCCTTCGGCCACGCGCTCCTGCTTGCCTCCACTCTGGATCACCGCATACATAGCCCGGCGATCTTACAGCAGGGAGTCGTCGAGCACGATCCCGCGCCCGCCGCACACCGTGCAGACCGTCGAGAGCGACTCCACCAAGCCCTCCGAGACCCGCTTCCGGGTCATCTCGACCAGGCCCAGCTCGGAGATGTCGAATATCTGGGTCCTCGTCTTGTCCCGGGCCAGGGCAGAGCGCAGGGCGGCCGACACCCGGTCCCGGTTGTCCCGGATCTCCATGTCGATGAAGTCGATGACGATGATCCCACCGATGTCGCGCAGGCGCAGCTGCCGGGCGATCTCCTCGGCGGCCTCGAGGTTGTTGCGGTAGACAGTCTCCTCGAGGTTCGACTTCCCCACGTTCTTGCCCGTGTTTACGTCGATGACGGTGAGGGCCTCGGTGCGCTCGATGATGAGCGACCCCCCCGACGGCAGCCAGACCTTGCGGTCGAGAGCCTTGTGCAGCTGCTCGTGGACGTGGAAGCGCTCGAAGATGGGAAGGTTCTCGACGACGGGGTCGTAGTACTCGACCCGGTCGACGAGCTCGGGGTTGACCTGTGAGATGTAGTCGCGCACCTGCGCGTACAGGCTCTCGTCGTCGATCACCACATTGCGGTACTCGCGGTTGAATTCCTCGCGCACGATGCGCACGGCAAGATCGGGCTCACGGTAGAGGAGTCCCGGTGCGTTGGACCGGTTGGCTTCGGCTTCGATGGCCGCCCACAGCGCCACCAGGCGCTCGACGTCGTGACGCAGCTCGTCCTGGCTGGCGCCCTCGGCCGCGGTGCGCACGATCAGGCCGTGCCCGGCGGGACGGACCTCGTCGACGATCCGACGCAACCGCTTGCGCTCGTTGTCGTCGAGGCGCTTGGAGATCCCGAAGGCCGTCGAGTTGGGGACCATGACGACGAATCGCCCGGGGAGCGAGACCTCCTGGGTGAGGCGCGCCCCTTTGGCCCCGATCGGGTTCTTCGTGACCTGGCACAAGATGACCTGGCCGGGATGGAGCATCTCCTCGATGCGGGCCGAGGAGCTCTTGGCCGTCTCGACGTCCTCCACGTCGTAGCGGACGTCGCCCCGGTACAGCACCGCATTCTTGGGGGTGCCGATGTCGATGAACGCCGCCTCCATGCCCGGCAGGACGTTCTGGACCCGGCCCCGGTAGATGTTCCCGTCGATCTGGGTGGCGTCGTCCGACGCCCTCGACACGTAGTGCTCGACCAGGGTCCGCCCCTCGAGCACGGCGATCTGGGTGGCGTGGGGGCGGACGTGGACGCACATGAGGTACCGCCCCACCGGGCGTCCCCGGCGCTCCCGGCCGCTGCGCCGCCGCGACCGACCCCCCGACGCCTTGGACTCGGCGGTCTCGGCGGTCTCGGCGCCATCCTCGTCCCCGTCGGGCTCGGTCGCCGGCGCCCGAGCGGTGACGACCGGGGCCGCCACCGGCTTGGCCGCCCGAGTGGCGACCGGGGTCACGGGCACGGGGGCGACCGGCGCCACCGGCAGGCGGGCCGGGCGGGTATCGCCGATCCGGGGGCGCTCCATCGTCGGCCTGCGGTCGCCGACCTTGGGCGACGTGGCGCCGTTCTCGGGTGACCCACCGGGGGGGTCGGTCCCGCCGGCAACCACCGTCGGCGTCTCGTCCTCTCCCGGTGACTCCGACGAGGTGTCAGAGTCCCCGGCCGCGTCGGGACGCGTCCCGCTCGGTCGCTTTCGACGCCGACGGGGGTTCGGGCCCGGCCGCGCCGCGCCGGCAGGTGCGTCCGCCGACGCCGTGTCACTGGACGCCGCCGTGTCGCTGGAAGCCGCCGTGTCGATGGAGGCCGGGGTGTCGCTAGAAGACGCCGTGTCGCTAGAAGACGCCGTGTCGCTAGAAGACGCCGTGTCGCTCGGGGCGGGGTCGACCCCATCGAGGACGTTCGCCGTCCCGGGGTCGGAGGATGCGGGTGCAGACGGCGGGCCGTTCGGCTCGGCCGTGGGCTGCCCGGCGCTCGTTTCGGACATGGGGACGATCCCTTCTCGTACTTCTCACGAGGCGCGCTCCCACATGACGGCGGTACCCGCGGGGTCCACCATGAGAGGCTCCCAGCGGGAGCCGTCGCGCTCGATCCATTGACAGGTTCTGCGGGCAAGCCCGAGCTCGACACCCATGGCCTGGGCGAGCTCGGACGGTCGTACTCCACGCGGGCGCGTGCCGAGCTCGGCCAGGAGCAGGGCGCCGTCCACGTCGGATCCGGCACTCGACAACGCCAGCACCGAGGGACGCAGGTCGTCGACCACGTCACGTCCCTTGCGCTCGCGCGTGATGGGGAGGGAGTCGGCCACGAGCACCCGCTCGATAGCCGCGTCGAGGTCCTCGAGGTCGACACCGGGCACGTGGATCTCCCACAAACACGAGGACACGTCTTCTTGGAGGGAATTGGTCCCCAGCTCGAGGACGCCGGCGGCGACCACGTCGACGCCACCGGGCAGCATGGGGCCGACCTCTCGGGCCAGGTCGGCCGGGGACAGCGGCTCGTCCAGCGCGATGTCGAGGTACTCGGCGATCGACTCGCACCCGGTGGGCAGGGCGAGGCCGAAGCTCAGCTGGGGGCGAGGTGTGAACCCGGCGGTGTACGAGACGGGGACCCGACCGCGCCGCAGGCCGCGCTCCCACATCCGCGCCACGTCGCGATGGCTGGTCCACCGGACCCTGCCGACTTTGGTGTAGCGGGCGCGGATCCTCATGAGACGCGCGTCCCGCTCGAACCCGTCTTCACCCCGGCAGTCTCGAGGAACCGCACCGGCACCGCACCCCCGGTGGCCAGGTCCTGCCCGGTGCCCTGGCTCCCGCCCGCGGGCGGCACGGCAGAGGCCACCATGTGCTCGACCCCGAGCCCGGTACATGCCCCGCAGTCGTAGCACGGGGTCCACCGGCAGTCTTCGAGGCCGTGCTCGGCCAGGGCCTCTTGGAAGTCCTGCCACAGGAAGTCGCGATGCAGGCCGGCCGAGACGTGGTCCCAGGCCAGCACCTCGTGCTGGTCGCGATGGCGATACACGCCGTCGGCGAAATCGAGCCCCGCGGCCTCGAGCCCGCTCCTCCACAAGGCGAGGTCGAAGTGCTCGGACCACTCCTGGAAGGTGCCACCCTGGCGCCACACGTGCTCGATGACCGCGCCCATGCGGCGGTCACCCCGACTCACGAGGCCCTCCACCGCCGTGGCCTCGGGATCATGCCACCGCAGCGTCAGGCCACGCGTGCCCCGGGCCGCCTCTTTGAGCAGGCCCACCTTGCGACGGAGCTCCTCCATCGTGTTCTGGCCGAACCATTGGAAGGGCGTGTGCGCCTTGGGGACGAAGCCACCCACCGAGGCGGTGACCGTCACGTTGTGGTGGTAGCGCCGACCGATCTCCGCGCAGGCGCCGGCCAGCCGGGTGATCCCCAAGACGTCGTCATCGGTCTCGGTGGGCAGGCCGATCAGAAAGTACAGCTTGACCCGCCGCCAGCCCTGGGAGAACGCAGCATCGACCGCCGCGTAGAGATCCTCCTCGCTGATGAGCTTGTTGATCACCTGACGCATGCGCCAGGTGCCCCCTTCGGGCGCGAAGGTGAGCCCCGTGCGTCGCACCTTCTGGATCTCCGCCGCCAATCCCACGGTGAAGGCGTCGACCCGCAGGCTGGGCAGGCTCACCGACACCTGTCCCGAGCACTCGGGGTCGTTGATGACCGAGGAGACGACGTCACCGATGCCCGAGAAGTCCGCGCTCGACAGTGACGTCAGCGTGACCTCGTCGTAGCCCGTGCGATCGAGGCCGTCGCGGACCATCTGGTCCACCTGGGCGGCGGGGCGTTCGCGTACCGGCCGGGTGATCATCCCGGCCTGACAGAAGCGGCATCCCCGCGTGCATCCCCGGAACACCTCGACGTTCAGGCGGTCGTGGACGACCTCGATCAACGGCACCAACTGCTGCTTGGGGTAGGGCCACTCCCCCAGGTCCGCGATCGTCCGCTTCTCCACGCGCTCGGGAACACCTGACACGCGAGGGGTCACCCCGGTGAGGCGGCCGTGTGCGTAGGTGGGCTCGTAGCACGACGGGACGTAGCAGCCCGGCACCGACGCCAGGGCGCGCAACAGGTCGTGGCGCTCCCCACCCGTGGCCCGCCACGAGCCGATCACCTCGGTCAGGTCCCCCACCGCCTCCTCGCCGTCACCGAGGACGAAGGCATCGACGAAGTCGGCCAGGGGTTCGGGGTTGAAGGCGCAGTGCCCGCCCGCCACCACCAGGGGGTGCGACGCGTCACGATCGGCACCTCGCACCGGCACCCCGGCGAGGTCGACCATGTTGAGGACGTTGGTGTAGGTGAGCTCGGCCGAGAGGTTGAACGCCAGGACGTCGAACTCTCCCGCCGACAGGCTGCTCTCCAGCGAGAACAGCGGGACCGACGCCGATCGCATGGCCGCTTCCATGTCCGTCCACGGCGCGTAGGCACGCTCGGCCACGGCGTCGGGGCGCTCGTTCAGTATTTCGTACAGGATCTGGAGCCCCTGGTTCGGGAGGCCGATCTCGTAGGTATCGGGGTAGAGGAGCAACCAGGCCACTCGTCCGGGCGCGTGCACGGGCTGGCTCGCCCCGAGCTCACCCCCGATGTACCGGGCGGGCTTGGTGACCTGGGCCAGGAGAGGCTCGATCCGTGGCCACAGAGAAGTCATGTGCCCGCTGAGTCTAGAGCCCGCCCCGACGGGCCCGGCGCCGAGTGGAGGCGAGGGCCCGGGCCGTGGTGGTGGCCGTCCTCGGGCCCGTCGTGGGAGGCGATCCCGAGGTGGCCCCCTTGGTGGTCGGGACGGTGGTGGTGGTCGGGGGCAGCACCGCCGCCGGAGTCGTGGCCGAGGCCACCCTGGTCGGCGATTCGGGGTGGGCCACCAAGTAGTCGAATCCCTGGCGCACCACCGGGGCGGCCGCCTGGGACCCCAGCCCACCCCCCTGGACCACCACAGCGATCAGATAGTGGGGATCGGGCACAGGGCCCCAGGCGACGAACCAGGAGTTGGGCTGCTGCTCGTTGGTGGTCGCCGTCCCCGTCTTGCCGGCCAGGGGGAAGCTGGACAGCGGAAAGCCCGTGAAGGCGCCCGAGGCAGTGCCCTTGGAGTTCTGCACCACGCCCTCGAGCCCTTGGAGGATGGCCTGGTAGTTGGCGGGCGAATAGTTGATGTGCCCGGCGACCTTGGGGGCGATGGTGCGCACCAGCTTCCCGTGGGCATTGACCATGCCGGCGGCTACTTCCGGGACGTACCGGGTGCCTCCGTTGGCGAAGGTGGCATAGGCGACGGCCTGCTCGATCGGCGTGATGACCGTCCCGCCTTGGCCGAAGGCGAGCTCGAGGTTGTTCCCGGTGAACCACCCGCTGTTGGGGTAGTCCTTGGGATCTTGGTGGTGCTCACGCGCCACCACCTGCGGGGAGTCCACGCGGGCGAAATGGGTCTCGTCGGGAAGGTCGATCCCCGTCACGTCCCCGTAGCCGAGTTGGGCGGCGGAGTTCTGGATGGGGGTCTTGCCGTAGTGGCCCTGCTGGTTCCAGAACTCGACGCCGAGGTTGTAGAAGAAGATGTCGCTCGACACCGTGAGCGCCTGCGACACGTTCACCCGCCCGCCCACCTCGCCCTCGTTGTCGTGATAGGTGGTGCACCCCACACCACCCGCCGCGCACCCGGTGATCGTGTACGCCCCGGTGTCGTTGAACGTGTACCCGGGAGAGATCAGCCCCGTCTGCAGCGCGGCGGTGGCGGTCGCCAACTTGAACGTCGACCCCGGGGTGTAGAGGCCCTGGATGGCGTTGTCGTTCTGGGCGCCGGTGGACTGGATCTGGTGGTAGTGGGCGGTGGAGATCCCGTTGGTCCACCACGTCGGGTCGTAGGTCGGCGATGACACCAGGGCCAGCACCGCCCCCGTCTGGGGGTCGAGGGCGACCGCCGCGCCTTCGGTCGACTTTCCCTTGAGTGACGCGATCTCGCCGTCGAGGGCCTGCTGCAGGGTCTGTTCGAGCCCGGAGTCGATGTTGGTGATGACGTCATCTCCCGCTGTGGGCGGGGTCTCTCCCAGGCTGCCCACCACCTGTCCGTGGGCGTCGACCTCGACCTTGTCGACGCCGGGACGTCCCCGGAGCACCCCCTGGTACTTGTTCTCGAGCCCACTCTGCCCGTAGAGGTCCCCGAGCTGGTACCCCTGTGACGAGTGGGCTTGGAGCTGTTCGCTCGAGATCTGGCCCACGTACCCGAGCATCTGGACGCCGGTCTGGCTCAGGGGATACGTGCGGTTGGTGTCGGCCACCGTCGACACGCCGGGGAACATCGAGGCGTGCTCGCCGATGTAGAGCACGTCGGAGAGGGGCGCGCTTTCGAGGATCGGGACCGGCTTGTACAGGCTGTACTGGACGTTGGCCAGGTCGGCTTGGATCTGGGCGGACGGGATCCCGAGCAGGGCGGCCAGCTGGCCCACCACCGCCGGGTACTCCTGGGCCGACACCCGCGACAGCGTGATGTCCTGGGTCACCTGATCGCCCACCATGATGTTGTCGTTGCGGTCGGTGATGAGGCCCCGGGGCGCGGCGACCTCGACGTCGCGGACCTGGTTGGCGGTCACCGTCTTGGAATAGGCCGAGGTGTCGAGGACCTGGAGGTACCACAGTCGGATGAACATGAGCGAGAAAAGCGCGGCCACGACGACACCCAGCACGCGCAGCCGTATGACGGTGCGCGGCGCCGAGGGCTCGCTGACCGCCATGACCCGGTCCACGACCGATCGACGAGGACGCATGCGCGGTCCACTGGGCTCTTGTGGTCGTTCCGGACGAGGAGTCTTAGGCTTGGGATAGAAGCGCGCCCCACGGAACGGGTGGCGCACACGACCCCCGGTGCGCGGTGTCCGGGGCGGGCGCTTGGGGGTGTCGGCGCTGCGCAGCGACAGGGCGAAGCGCCGGCGCCGGAACCTCACCGCACGCTCCCCGCGGCGGGAGCCCCGTGGCTGGGCCCGGGCTCGGGCACGGCCCAGGCCACGAAGCGCAGGACGGGGACCGCCAGGAGGGCGGCCGAGGGCGTCTCCACCACCAGGGCGGGGACCAGGTAGGCCCTGAGCATCCCTGGATCGCCGAGCACGGCACCCAGGATGGCGTACGCACCCATGCCGGCGGCCGTCGCCCCGGCCGCCACCACCGGCGGCAGCCACCACGAGCTGCGGACCAGGCCCCGGGTGGCGATCCCGGTAGAGAACCCCAACAAGCAGCCCACCAGGGCCGAGAGTCCGTAGGGGGTGGGAAGGAACAGGTCGGCCACGAGGCCGGTGATGAACCCGAAGACCGCACCCCGGTCCGGACCAGCGGCGTAGCCGGCCATCACGGGCAGGAGCACCATGAGATCGGGATGGGCCCCTCCGATGCGCACCGAGTCGAGCACGGTCTGCTGGATGACCAGCACCACCACGATCACGATGGTGGCCCGGGCCACATCGGCCAAGGTGAGGGCCCTTGCGGCCCGCGCCGTTCGGGTCACGGCGACGACTGCCACTGGAGCACGTCGACGTACTGCAAGACGGCGAGATCGGCGAGAGGCCGGGCCGACACGGCCTCTTGTGTGGCCGAGGGGGTCGAGGAGAACGACGTGACACTGGCCACGGGGATAGCCGCGGGGTATTGCGCGTTCTGCAGGCCGCTCGTGGTGAGCACCTCTCCCTTGTGCAGCGCTGTTCCCGGGGCGACGAGGTTCACGGTCAGACCCCTCCCCAAACCCGAGCCCTGCACGAGGGCAAGGTTCCCCCCCGCACCGAAGCGGACCCCGACCGACGAGTTGACGTCGGTGACAAGGCGTACCGTGCAGCCCGAGGACCACACCTCGATGACTTGTCCCACCAACCCCGCTCCCCCCACCACGGGCATGCCGACGGCCACGCCGCTGGTGCTGCCCTTGTCGAGCTGCACCGTGGCCGCGAAGTCCGACGGGCTCAGTGCGGTCACCTGAGCGGTGACGGTGGGTGTGGAGCCGACCCACGGCAACTGGTCGAGGCGCTGCAGGGCCCGCAGTGAATTCCTCGTTGCCTGGGTGATCAAGGCTTGGCGCTGCAGGTCGCCGATCTCGCGTCGCAGCTTGGCATTCTGCGACTCGAGGTCACCACCGTGGATCGCGCCCGACAGAAAGCTTCCCACCGGCCGGGCGACGGCGTCGACGGCGTGCTGCACCGGTGAGAAGGCGTCATGCGCACCACGTTTGACTCCCGAGATGACGCCGTGGGCCTGCCCCCGGTAATCGAGGGTGATGATGGCGATCGACGCCAGGACGAGCAACCCGATCGTCATCCCTCGCCGAGCACGCCGGGCGCGCCGTGTCCTCCTCGGCATGCAGGAATCCGCTCAGGAGGGGGTGCCGGCTCCGCCGGCGCGCCGCCGCCGCGACAGACGGTCCCGATCTGCGATGACGTCACGAGGGCCGCGCCTGGCGCGGACGCCCATCACCCCGCCGAGGACGTGATGAGGACCTGCTTGAGCGCTTCGAACTCCTCGAGGCACTGGCCACTGCCGATCGCCACGCAGTTGAGAGGATCGCGGGCGACCACGATGGGCATGCCCGTCTCCTCTTGCAGGCGGGCGTCGAGGCCGTGGAGCAGGGCGCCGCCACCGGTGAGCACGATCCCCTGCTCCATGATGTCGGCGGCGAGCTCGGGCGGGGTCTTGTCCAGGGTCACCTTGACGGCGTCGATGATGGCCGACACGGGCTCGTCGATCGCCTTGCGGATCTCTTCGGTGGACACCACGACGGTCTTGGGGAGGCCGGTGACCAGGTCCCGACCCCGGATCTCGGCGTGCAATTCCTCTTCCAGAGCGAAGGCCGATCCCAGCGCGATCTTGATCTCCTCGGCCGTGCGCTCGCCCAACGCCAGGCTGTACTCCTTCTTGATGTAGGAGATGATCGCTTCGTCGAGCTCGTCACCACCGATCCGCACCGACTGGCTCGTCACGATGCCGCCGAGCGAGATGACAGCCACTTCGGTGGTGCCACCTCCGATGTCGACCACCATGTTGCCGGTGGGCTCGTGCACGGGAAGCCCGGCCCCGATGGCCGCGGCCATGGGCTCCTCGATGATGTAGGCCTTGCGGGCACCGGCGTACTCGGCAGCCTCCATGACGGCGCGCTGCTCGACTCCGGTGATGCCCGAGGGAACGCAGATCACCATGCGCGGCTTGGCGAAGCGACGCTGGTGGACGCGCTGGATGAAGTAACGCAGCATCTTCTCGCAGATCTCGAAGTCGGCGATGACGCCATCTTTCAGAGGGCGGATGGCCTGGATGTGGCTGGGGGTGCGACCGATCATGCGCTTGGCTTCGGCACCCACGGCCAGCGGGCGGCCGTCTTTGACGTTCACCGCCACGACCGACGGTTCGTTCAGGATGATGCCGCGACCGCGCACGTACACAAGCGTGTTGGCTGTGCCGAGGTCGACGGCCATATCGCGGCCGAGCAAGAAGAACCGGTTGTCCCGCATGGCGTCGATCTACCTCTTGATGGAGCGGGGACCGTCGCCGAATCCGGGCGGCCTCCCGCCTCTGTACTGGGGGTTGTGCCCAGGCTACGGGACTGCACCCGGGCACACAAGGCGAGGTGGGCGCCGTGCGCGGGGTTACAACTCCATGACGACGGTCCTACGGCGTCAGCGCAGTCCCGGGAAGAAGATGGCGATCTCGCGCGCCGCCGATGCGGCCGAGTCCGATCCGTGGATGAGGTTCTCGCTCAGCACGGTCCCCAGATCGCCGCGAATGGTCCCCGGAGGGGCCTCGGCAGGGTTGGTCGGGCCCATCAAGGTCCGGACGATGCTCCATGTGTCGTCGGGGCCCTCCACGACGAGCACCATGGCCGGCGATCGTGTGATGAATCCCACCAGGTCCTCGTAGAAGGGCTTGCCCCGGTGCTCCTCGTAGTGTTCCGAGGCCGTTTCTTTGTCGATCTGGCGCAGCTCGGCCGCCACCAGGCGCAGCCCCTTGCGCTCGAGGCGCCCGACCACCTCCCCCACCAGTCCGCGCTCGACGGCGTCGGGCTTGCAGATGACCAGGGTGCGGTTCATGGCTCGGAGAGGCTATCGGGGTCGACCCACGCGGTCGATCCCACCAGCACCGCCCTGGCCTCGGCCACTACGTACAGCGATCCCGTCACGATGAGCGTCGAGGTCGGCGACAGCCGGGCCCGGGCCAGGGTGAGGCCGTCGACCACGGTGTCGGCCGCCAGGGCGTGCAGTCCCAGGGCGCGGGCCGCCTCGGCGATGGTCGCGGCCGGCAAGGCCCGGGGAGACGGCGCCGTGCACGCCACCACCGTCCCCACCCCGGCGAGGCGCAGCGCCTCGAGCATGGCGCTGGGGTCCCGGCCCTGGAGCATGCCGATGAGCACCACGGTGTCCTCGGACGGGGCGAGCTCGTCCACCAGGGCCCGGGCCAACGCCTGGGCGCCCGCCACGTTGTGGGCCCCGTCGAGGACGATCACCGGTGATCGGGAGATGATCTCCATCCGTCCCGGGACCTGCACCGAGCCCAGGGCGTGCTCGACCACCTCCGGCGCAAGCGGGGCACCGAAGAAGGCTTCCGCGGCTGCTACCGCGCAGGCCGCGTTGTCGCCCTGATGGGCTCCGTGCAGCGACAGGAACACCTCCGGGTAGCGCGCCGCGGGCGTG
>Ga0208849_1001202_pt1 | contig 19089 bp, 24 predicted proteins | sample NGESurdeep072012_10_FD_184470 | JGI IMG/M metagenome (GOLD analysis project Ga0208849, IMG submission 184470) | Arctic peat soil microbial communities from Barrow, Alaska - NGEE Surface sample 53-3 deep-072012 (SPAdes) | ecosystem: Environmental > Terrestrial > Soil > Wetlands > Peat ... | reverse complement strand
TCGCCGGCCCTATCTGGCAGTCGGCTGGTTTTGGTATCTCGGAACGATGGTGCCGGTAATCGGCTTCGTGCAGGTCGGAAGCCAGGGCATGGCGGATCGCTACACTTATATTCCGCTGATCGGCCCGGTCATCAGCCTCGTCTGGCTGGTCTGGGAACAATGTGGTTCACGGGCCTATGCCAAGACGCTGCTGGCGCTGCTGACCACGGCGATCCTAGCCGCGAGCCTCGCGCAAACGCGGCACCAGTTGCAATTCTGGAAAAACACGGATGCGCTCACCAAGCACACGATTGAAGTGACGGGCGAAAATCCACGGGCGGAATACATCGCCGGTCTCGGCTTGGAACACGAAGGCCGGATCGCCGAGGCAATGGTGCATTACCGGAATGCCATGACTTCGCAACCGATGGTCAAGGAGGCTTATTACGCGATGGGCCGGCTGCTCGGACAGCAGGGCAAATGGACGATGGCGGAGCAAGCCTATGCGCTGATGCTGGAAAACAATCCGAACGATTTCAATGCGCACTTGGGACTCGTCAACATCCTGCCGCATTTGGGACGGATGGCGGAAGCGGAAACGCACCTGAAAGCAACTGTCCAAAACTGCCCCGACGAACCCGAAGCCCTGAACAACCTCGCGTGGACACTGGCGACCAGCGAGCACCCCGAATTGCGCGACGGCGCACAGGCTGTCAAATGCGCCGAACGCGCGTGTCAATTGACCGACTACCGGGAAACCATCGTGGTCGGGACTTTGGGCGCGGCCTACGCGGAAGCAGGGCGGTTTGACGATGCCATTGCGACCGCGCAAAAAGCCTGCGATCTGGCTGAAAAATCCGGCGAAAAAGATCTGCTGCAAAAAAACCAGGAACTGCTGGAATTGTATCGCCAGCATCAGCCTTGTCGGGAAGCCGCCAGTCCCGGCCAGCTTGAACCACCCAGCACCAACCAGCCGTCGGAAATCCTTTCCCATTAAGGCCCGGCCATTTCACAAACGCAGTGGTTCCAATTGGCGGGCGCAACTTGACACTGCCGCCGTAGCGCCGACTTGTAGTCGGCTGTATGGCGGATTTGCAATCCGCAAGCTGTGACCGGCTCAAATGATGAAAGGCATATCGGCATGCTGCCGATTGCAAATCGGCGATACGGCAGGTTCCAAACCTGCGCTACGTCAAAAGCAGGCAGCAGTGTCAGGCACCTCCAACTGGCCGCGTCCGCAATTTTGACTGGCTCTGCAAATTAAATGCCGACAAACTCCGCTTCATGCCTGTTTATGCTTTGACGATTTTCACGGGGGCGTTCCTGTTGTTCCTCGTGCAGCCGCTGATTGCCAAATATATTCTGCCGTGGTTTGGCGGCGCGCCTTCCGTATGGACGACGTGCATGCTGTTCTTCCAACTGCTGCTGCTGGGAGGCTATGCCTACGCCCACTTTCTGGCCCGCTGGTTTAAGCCGCGCACCCAAGCCATAATACATCTCGTCCTGGTGGCCGCAGCCCTGGCGCTGCTGCCGATCATACCGTCGGATTCGTGGAAGCCGTCCGACGGCTCGGATCCAACGCTGCGAATCCTGGGCTTGCTGCTGGTGAGCATCGGCATGCCGTATTTCGTGCTGGCCGCGACCAGCCCGTTGTTGCAGCACTGGTTCAGCCGGACGCATCCCGGAGTTTCCCCGTTCCGGCTCTATGCCTTGTCGAACGTCGGATCCGTGCTGGCGCTGCTTAGTTTTCCGGTTTATTTCGAGACGCATTTCACGCGCACACAATCGGCGCGGTTGTGGGGATGGGCGCTGGCCGCTTATGCCGCCGGGTGCATTTTTTGCGCGTTGAAATTATGGCGGGCGGGAAAAGGCGCGGGAAAAAAATCTGAAATTCAAAAAACGGAAACTTCAACTCCCGATTCCCCGCCATCCTTCGTCAACCGGATTTTATGGCTGCTGCTGCCGGCCTGTGCGTCAACGCTGCTGCTGGCAACGACCAACATGGTGTGCCAGGAAGTGGCCGTAATTCCATTTCTTTGGATTCTGCCGTTGACGCTGTATTTGTTGAGTTTCATCATTTGTTTCGACAGTCCGCGCTGGTATGGGCGTTTTCCATTTGGGCTGGCGCTCATTCTGGCCATCGGCGGCATTTCTTGGATGGTGTTCGAGGGGATAGCGGCATCTCTGTATCTGCAACTGTTCGTATATTCGGGCGGCCTTTTCATCTGCTGCATGGTTTGTCACGGTGAACTTTACCGGCTGCGGCCCGACCCGCGCCATCTGACCGGGTTTTACCTGATGATCGCAGCCGGCGGCGCGCTGGGCGGAATTTTTGTAGCGGTGATTGCACCTTTGATCTTCAACAACTATTACGAGCTGCAATGGGGACTGCTGATTTGCGGTGCGCTGTTTCTGATTATACTCGCCCGCGCGTGGAAAACCGGCGATGAAAAGCCGCGGCAAAAAAAACGCGCCGAAAAGGTCCGGTGGAGCCGACGACTGGTGCTGGCTGGCGGTCCGCTGTGTCTGGTGGCATTAGGCGTGGCGTTCTGGCTGTAGGCACACAAATTCGCGAACAACCGTCTTGAAAAAACCCGCAATTTCTACGGGGTGCTGACGGTCTTCAGATACGACAGCGCCGCCTCCAACCTGCATTACCTTGAGTTTTCTCACGGGCGCACCCTGCACGGACAGCAATTTCTCGACCCGGTCCGGTCACGCTGGCCGACCACATATTTCAGCGAAAACAGCGGCATCGGACTGACGATGCAGGCGATTCCCGCCGGCGACCGGCGCATTGGCGTGATTGGTCTCGGTGCCGGAACATTGGCCGCCTATCCCAAGGCGGGAGATTATATGCACATCTATGAAATCAACCAAGATGTGGTGCGGATTGCCAGCTCACGTTTCACTTACCTGTCCAACTGTCAGGGAAAAGTGGAGATCACCCTGGGAGATGGCCGGCTTTCACTGGAACGGGAGCCGCCGCAAGATTTCGATCTGCTCGTGCTGGACGCCTTCAACAGCGACGCGCCGCCGGTTCATCTGCTGACCGAGGAGGCGTTTGGCATTTACCAGCGGCATATAAAAACCAACGCGGTCATCGCGGTGAATGTTTCCAACAAACGCATCAATCTTCAACCCGTCCTCGCCAACGTGGCCCGTCACTTTAACTACCACATGGTCACCATTGAAAATCTTCCGCCCAAGGACAAACCGTGGCTGATGGATTCGAGCTGGGTGTTGTTGTCACACAACGACAACGTCCTTGATTCTCCGGCCATCCGGCTGGCCAGCCGGCCGCCGGTGACCAACGATGTGAACATTCCGCTCTGGACGGACGACTTTGCGAGCTTGTTCCAAATCCTGCTTTCCAGTCGTGAACCAGAGGCGGATCCTCAATTCACCGATGCGGAGTGTCAAGCCGCCCACACTTTGTATCAACAGGGGGATTATGCCGGGGCCATCGCCCGTTTCCGGCACGCATTGAAAACCCTGCCGCGCTCACCCGTTTTGCTAAGCAACCTGGTTTTTCTGCTGATCGCCTGTCCCGATGCCACCTTGAAGGATCTGCCCGAGGCGACACGTCTGGCGGAAAAAGCCTGTGAACTGACCCATTATCACTCGGCAACCTTCTTAAGCACGCTGGCAGTCATTTACTCGGAGGACGGACGGTTCCCGGATGCCATCTGGATGGCGGAAAAAGCCTCCGCGCTGGCGACGGAAACAGGCGAACAGGCGTTGCTTCAAAAAAACCAGGAACTGCTGAAGTTATATCGCGCCCACAAATCCTATCACGAATCGGCCATTCAGTGATCTTGAATGCCATTCGGATTCAAATCGCCTGAATGAAAACGGACAAAAGACGATTCAGGCTGGCAGGTGAAATTATAACCATGGCCGCGCCAGCAGAATTGCAGCCGCCGGGCGTGCAGCGCGTGATGCGGAAGGATGAGCCGACGGCGCTGGTCATCCGTGAGCCGGTTTTCGACGAGCGCGAGATATAAATCCTCGTCGCCGCCGTAAAGTTTGTCGCCGACGATGGGATGGCCGAGATGCGCGAGATGAATGCGGAGCTGATGTTTGCGGCCAGTCAGGGGGCGAAGACGGAGGAGGGTGAAGGAACAATCAGTTGATCGAACCACCTCACCCCGGCGCTCTTCCCCAGCGGAGAGGGAGAATGCGTTCCCGCTGCCCGGCAAATTCACGCGCTCAAATCTTTTCTCCACGAAAAATTCGGTCTGCGCCGGTGCGCCGTCTGGGCGGATGCAATCTTTGATGGCAACGCGGCTGTTCTCGTCCTTGCCGAGCGGCGCATCAAACGTCCCCTGCTCTGCCGCAACGTGGCCGTGGACGATGGCGAGGTATTCTTTTTGCACGGCGCGGGTTTCCAAAATTTTCCCAAGTTCGCGCGCCGCCGTGGGATTTTTAGCAATGACAACAAGGCCGGAAGTTTCGCGGTCGAGACGGTGGATCAAATGAGTCGTGACCGGTGATGCGTGCTGCGTGCTGGCAGAGGCGGACTGTCTTTCAAGATAAATCCGGGCGCGGCTGATGAGGCTGGAATATTCGTCGCCTTTCGTCGGATGACAGACGAGATCGGCGGGTTTATGGACGACCAGCAAATCAGCGTCTTCGTGGACAATGTCGAACAGCTTTTCCAAGCGCGGGGAATCTGACATAAACAGTTTGCAGGAGACGACGCAATGATTCTCAATTTGAAATGCTGTTTCGCGCCGTCAGCTCTTCTCCTGCAAAAACTACACTCCGCCAAACCGGCGATGCCTCTGTGCATATTCCTCCAGCCCGGCAAAAAATTGCGCCCTCCTGAAATCCGGCCAGAGCGTCGGCGTTATGACCAGTTCGGCGTAGGAAATCTGCCACAAAAGAAAATTACTCACGCGCATTTCGCCGCTCGTGCGAATCAGCAAATCAGGATCGGGAATGCTGCGCGTCCACAAGTGATCGGAAATGACTTTCTCGTTGATGTCGGCTGTTTCAAGTTTTCCTTGCTTCACTTTTTCAGAAATGGCGCGGACGGCCTCGACAATTTCAATCCGGCTGCCATAGCTCAACGCCATGACGAGCGTCAGGCCGTTGTTCTTGGAAAGCGTCGCGATGGATTTGCGCAGATGTTCCTGCACATTTTCCGGCAGGCGATAAATCTGGCCGATGACTTCGAGCCGCACGTTGCTTTTGTTCAGCTCCGGCGTTTCGCTTTTGAGATAGTGGACGAGATATTTCATCAGCGCGTCCACTTCGTCCTTGGGCCGGTTCCAATTCTCCGCCGAAAAAGCGTAGAGCGTGAGATACTTGATGCCCAGTTCGCCCGCCGTGCGGATGATCGTCCGCGCCGATTCCGCGCCGACGCGATGTCCCTCGACGCGCGGCAAGCCGTGCTGTTTCGCCCAGCGACCATTGCCGTCCATGATGACGGCGACGTGCTGCGGCAATGACCTGCGGGCTTCGGCGCTCAAATGTGCAGTGGCGGAACTCATTTTGTTTTTCCAGAGAATACTGCAACGTCTTCACCTTCTTGCATCAATTTATTTGCGGCGCGCAACTCTTTTAATTCGCAAATAATATCACGCCAATGCTGGCGGTCAGCCAATTGCAATTCGGAGATTCGAGCTTGGAACAATTCTCCCATGCGCCGTTCGATGGATTCCGAAATATCGCCAGCAAGCACTTGCCGGCCAAATTCTCCAACTTCACAACTGAACTTTTCGGAGGCGGTGCCAGCAGTTGCAGGATGTTCCGTAAAAAAAATCGTCAGCTCCGGCAGCGTAAAAATATTTTGCAACGCCCAAAAAAAATCGCCAGCCGTTTTATTGCATTCCGGTTGATCAAACCATGCGAGCGCAAGTTTGCTGATAATGGGATAATCTTCGAGCCGCTGCGTCTTTTTTATTTTGACCAGAGATTTGATTCCGATGGTGTGAATTTTGCCCCACTCGGTTTCAATCCAGCGTGCCGTTGCCAACGAATCGGCGAACGAATCCGTGCGCGGCGGATTGCCCATCACGTCCAAATATATTTCGCCTGCATCGCCACCGGGCAGAGTAAAATGAAAACCGTGTCCGCGCTGAAGATGTTCAACCGTAAGCGGCGGTGTCAGTTTATAGTAACGCGCCTGACAATCGCGCAATGCCAGAAGAAAACGGCCGCAGTTTTTTTCAGTCGGATTTATCCAAAGGTCAATGTCTTCGGAAAAAGTGGCTGCGCCATAAAGCACCGTGGCTTGGCCGCTGATGAGCAGATACTCGACTTTGTTCCGGTCAAGGTTTTGGAAAAAGTTTGCGATCATGCACGGCCTTCAAATCCGGCAAACGCGAGCGCATCTGCCAACTGCGGCGCAGCCGCTCGCGCGGAGTCAAATGCCGCCATACTTCCGCCTTGTAAGGTGAGACAGCTTCGGCCAATCGCATCGGCGCGGTTGCGGCGTCAAAATTCTGATGGGTGGTCGCCATACATTCGTCGAAAAGAATTTTCACGCGTGAACCAACAATTCAGCCTTGCTGTGTTCCAGCACCGCAATCGCGTCCTCGCGCCGCACCGTCGGAAAACAATCCAGAAATTCATCCAGCGACAAATCGTCCTCCAGATATTCAAACAACGATTGCACCGGCACGCGCGTCCCGCGAAACACCGGCGCGCCGCTCATGATTTCCGGGTCAACCTCAATCGGCAGATTCGCTTTCATGCTTCAAGTCTCGCTCGCGCGGCTGGTTTTGACAAGACCGCTTTCGCTTTGGCGCTCAAATGGGAAGTGGCGGAACTCATTTTGTTTTTCGCAGATTACGCAGATTACGCGGATTGCGCTGATTTCAAAAATGAAAAAATTGCGCTCGGATTAATTTCAATGGGAACTATAAAATCCCAGATATTTCAAAATTCTAATTTTAATCTCGTCGGGTTGGGCTGTATAAACAGCGAATGCCACGATTGCCAACATTACCACTCCAATTATCACCCATCTAAATCGGGATTTCCAAATTCCAGAAAACAGCCCTTCTTCAAATGTCGAAGGAACTTTTTCTTGGAATTCGTCATTTTGATCAATTGCTGCTCCAGTCTGATTTTCTTCTTTTTCTTTTGCGGCGTATTCCTCGCAAAACAAGTCCATCTCCGCATTGATTTTTAAAAGTATGTTGTTGAATGCCGCTTTAGTTTCAACAGTATAACCAGTTGGCACTTTTGAAGACTGTCGCATTTGTTCTAAATAATTTTCAGCAGCTTGCCGGGCAGGATTGTAATAATTTGCGATTTTGGATTTTAGATCGGCACTTAATTCAGCGTAATGTTCGATTTTTGTCGAAGTCACAATCTGCTTTAGCTTTTCCCATAAGTATTGGGCTCTCGCTTCTAAAAAGGCAGTTAAGTTTTTCCCCATGTAAAGAATAAGGCCATCAATGTTATAACCAAGTCCGCTCTGTTGAAGTGACGTCGCCGCGCGATTGTGAGCTTTCCTCAATTCGATACTGATGGAGTGTTCTAAATTATAAACGCGAATAAATCCATCTGTTAGGTCGTTGATTTTTTGAGGCAACATAGCACGTTAATCCGCGAAATTACGGACAGCTCTTGCGTTAAAAAAATCAGGCGAGGCCGATTTGTTTGCGAACTTCGTCGGTGGTGAACGTCGGTTTGCCTTTGTTGCGGGCGCGGGCTTCGAGCAGGTCAAGGTAGTCGTTCAAATCTTCCATCTGCTCGCGCAGCGAACCGATTTGTTTGAGCACGGTTTTCTGCTGCCGTTTCAAAACGGGTTTTTGTGGAGGCGCGCTAATCATAAACGTCTTTCCGGTTGCCGACTTTTTGGATCACAATCCGATCACCAATCACGTCAAATAAAACCCGATAATCACCCATGCGCAACCGAAATCCGGCGTCGGCGTTTTGCAGCCGCTTGATGTTGCCGTGCAATCCGTGTTCCAGCCGCAGGACTTTGCGGAGAATCTGGTCGGCTTCGCGTTTCGGGAGCGAGCGCAAATTTTCCAGCGCAGTCTCGGCGTATTCCACTTTGTAACGACCGATTGCCATTTTCAATTAAACAAAAATCGTCTGCTCGCGCGCCGGGCCGATGGACGCGATGAACAATTTCGCATTCGTCAGTTCCGCGATGGCCTTCAGATACGCGCGCGCTTTCGGCGGCAGGTCGGCGAACTTGCGCGCCTTGTCCGTCGGCGTGCGCCAGCCTTCAAATTCCACATAGACCGGTTCGCATTCGGCGAGCACCTGCGCGTCGTTCGGCACGAAGTCGTATTGCTTCCTGCCGTGACGATACGCGACGCAGACCTTGATCGTCTCCACCGTGTCGAGGCCGTCGAGATTCGTGATGGCAAGATCGTCAATGCCGTTGACCATCGTCGCGTGGCGCGTGGCGACGGAATCAAACCAGCCGCAGCGACGCGCGCGGCCGGTCGTCGCGCCGAATTCGCGGCCCATGCCGTGAAGCAGGTCGGAAATCTCCTGATTCTCCGTCGGCAACGGCCCTTCGCCGACGCGCGTCGTGTAAGCCTTCATCACGCCGACGACGCGATCCATGCGATGCGGCGGCACGCCCGAACCCGTGCAAGCGCCGCCCGCCGTCGTGTTCGACGAGGTGACGAACGGATAAGTTCCGTGGTCAATGTCGAGAAACGTCCCCTGCGCGCCTTCAAACAAAATGTCTGCGTCATCGAGCATGGCGCGATGTAATAGAACAACGGTGTTTTGAACGAACGGCTTGAGGAATTTTCCGGCGGTGTTGTATTCCGCGAAAACTTTTTTGAACGACAGCGTTTTCGCGCCGAGCGATTTGAGGACGATATTGTTTTCCTTGATGCGAACGGAAAGTTTTTCTTCGAGCCGCACCGGGTCAACCAGGTCGTTCACGCGCAAACCGACGCGCGCGGCCTTGTCGCCGTAAGCCGGGCCGATGCCGCGCTTGGTCGTGCCGATTTTGTTTTTGCCTTTGATGACTTCGCGCTGCGCGTCCAGTTCGCGATGATACGGGAAAACGACGTGCGCCGTTTCGCTCAAGACGAAATTCTTGGGCGTGACTTTGACGGCGATTTTTTGCAGGCCGATAATTTCTTCGACCAAACCGATCGGATCAACGACCACGCCATTGCCGATGACGCACAATTTATTTTTCCGCAAAATCCCCGACGGCACCAGATGCAGGACATATTTTTTCGCACCGAGAAAAACCGTGTGGCCAGCGTTATTGCCGCCAGCATAACGGACAACGATGTCCGCCGACTCGGTGAGCACGTCAATGATTTTGCCTTTGCCTTCATCGCCCCACTGGGCGCCAACGAGAATCGTATTTGCCATAATTTTTTCAAGCGCCGCGCCGGAGGTTCGCAATAAAAATCCCCGAACAAATCGTTCGGGGCAAAGCGCGGGGTCTTTGCGTGCAAAAATTAAAGATGTGCAACAGCAATGTCAATGCAAGCTTGTGGCAGTTTCAACACACGTTTCATTTTTCCGTAGGTAGACATTTTTCCACCCGATTTGGAGCCAGGCCGGATCGGGTTTGGGATTGGCGTCCGCCAATGCCTTGAGCGTGACGGTCCGTTTGCTGTGCAACCGGCTTAGAGCCGGTCTGAAAACCCCGGAGCGCGGCTGTGTCGTCCTTGACCAGCCGCGCTCCTTTTTCAGACAGGCTCTTAAAATGAACACATGAACTTGGCTTCAATTGAGCCGAACACGTCCTTGTTGACCTGACCGTGAAACTGCTTGCTGCGGGTGACCTGCGCGTAACTGACTTCAAGGTGACGGCCAATCTGCGCGGCGACACCCCAGCTCAGATCGTTCACGAAATTGTATTTGTCCACGCCCGGCCCGTTGCGAAATGAATTTCCGTCGAGCGTGATGTCGCGGGCCACGGCGCGTCCGTCCACGCCGGCAAAGGTGTAAATGGAAAATCGCGGCGACGGCATCAATCCGCCGTTCACCGACGCGGGCGAGTCAATGATCTGCATTCCGAAATCCGGCGGAAGATTGAAGCCGAGCCGGGCTGTGACACCGGCCGTGGCGAAGTCGGTGACATTTCCCACTTCAGCACCGGCGCGCGGAATCACGTCAAAATACTTCGCCGTTTCCGTCGTCGGCGACCAGCGCCACAGACGCGCGTATTTCAAAACGAGACCCGGTTCGTTTTTCAACTGGTTGTCCCAGCCGGCGGGAATGTCCTCGGGAAACCGCCAGCGGTGAATGAACCGCTGCGTTTCGCCCGCGAACGACCACGGGCCGACGACGCCGACGTTGACTTCAAAATTTTCCATGACCGCGCAGTGGGTGAAAAATTCGCCGCGCCTTTGATAAACAAGTCCGGTGTAAAGCCAGCCCGCGTAAGGCCGGTCGGTTGGAATCGGTTTCGGGTCGAGAATGTTCTGCGGCGTGAACATATTTTGGCCGAGAACGAATCCACGGCTGGCGACGGCGTCATGAATTCCCCAGAGCGGAACAACGGTGTTGGTCAGCGAATGTTCGCGCAGCATGAGCGTGAGCTTGGTGCCGTGCGTATAATGGCGATCCTGATGCGGCCCGAAAAAATTCGACCAGGCGTCGTTTTCGTCGGTGATGGAGAAAAAGCCGCCCGCTTCATCCGCGCTCCAGACCGGCAGCGCGAGGAATAAGCTAATTGCCGCGAAGAGAAAATTTTTCTTCCGATTCATGCCGACGAAAGCTTTCGGGAATTTGCGCCAAAGTAAAGCGCAAGTTCACGCGTAGCCGAGATGCTTCAGCGTTTGATAAACAATGAACGCGCAAACGTAGGCCAGGCCGGTCATGTAGATGATCTGAAAAATCGGCCATTTCCAACCGCCGGTTTCGCGCCGCATGACCGCCGTGGTGGAAAGACATTGCGCGGCGAGGATGTAAAACATCAGCAGGCTCGCGCAGGTCGCCGTGTTGAAAATCGGCGTGCCGTCGGAACGCTTCGCCCGGCGCAGCGATTCGTAGAGCGAACTGTGATTATGATCCGCCGTGTCATCGCCCACGCCATAGACAATCGCCAGCGTCGAGACAATGACTTCGCGCGCGGCAAACGAACTGAAGATGCCGATGCCGATCTGCCAGTCATAACCGAGCGGCGCGATGGCCGGTTCGATGAAGTGGCCGATTCTGCCGGCAAAGGAATTTTGCAGCGAATGTTGCGCGGTCAGGCGGCCGGCCTCGTCGCTCAACTCATTGGCCTTGGTGGTGTCGCCGGCTTGTTTGAACTGCGCGGCCTGGGCGTTCATCGTCACGGCGGCGGCGGGCGGCGCGGATTTGGGATAATACGCGAGCGCCCACAAAATCAGCGAGACGGCCAGGATGATGGTCCCGGCCTGTTTCACGAAAATTTTCGCGCGGTCGAAGGTGTGCAGCAGCGCGACGCGCAATCCCGGCAGGCGGTATTGCGGCAGTTCGATCATCAGCGGTTTGCTGCCGCCGGGCAGAATCGTTCCCCGGAAAATCAGGGCCATCACCAGCGCGGCCACCACGCCGAAACCGTAGGCGCCGGTGAAAACCAGCGCGGCTTTCAACGGCGAATGGGGAAACAGCAGCGCCGTCACCATGGCATAAACCGGAATGCGCGCCGAGCAGGCCAGCAACGGCGTGATTAAAATCGTCACCAGCCGGTCGCGCGGATTTTCGATGACGCGCGCGGACATGATTGCCGGAATCGCGCACGCGTGCGCCGAGAGCATCGGCACGAACGCCTTGCCCGGCAGGCCGAAGCGCCGCATGACCCTGTCCATCACAAACGCCGCGCGCGACAGGTAGCCGGTGTCTTCCAGCAGCGAGAGCGCGAAAAACAAAATGCAGATTTGCGGCAGGAAAACCAGGATGCCGCCGACGCCGCCGATGACGCCGTTGACGAGCAGGCTTTGAAAATCGCCATTCGGCATTTTTGAACCGACCCAGCCGCCGAGGATGCTGAACAAATGATCAATGAGGTTCATGGGAATTTGCGCCGCCCAGAAAATCAGCGCAAACACGCACAGCATCACAAAATTGAAAACGACGACGCCCCAAACCGGGTGCGTGAAAACGTCGTCGAGCTTGTCCGTCCACGCCGAGCGTTGCACCGCCACCGCGTCCATGACCTTGGTGGAAATTTGTTCCGTCCATTCGTAGCGCGCCTGAAACGTGCAGCCCGAACAGCCCGAGCAATGCGGATCAACGTGGTTCACCGCCTCCGGCATCGCGCCTTTGACGAGCCGATCCAGTTCGTGTTTGAGTTCAGCCAGCCCTTCGCCATTGCGCGCGGCCACGGGGACGACGACGCAGCCGAGTTCCGCGCGCAATTTTTTCACGTCAATGCGGATGCCGTCGCGCCGCGCCATGTCCATCATGTTCAACGCCACGACGACCGGACATTTCTTCCATTCCAAAACTTGGCTGACAAGAAAAAGATTTCGCTCCAGGTTCGTCGCATCCACCACGACGAGCGCGGCGTCCGGCGCGGGATGGCCGGCAATCCGCCCGCGCAACGCATCGGCGGCAAGTTTTTCGTCGGGCGATTTGCTGTCGAGGCTGTAAAGGCCCGGCAAGTCCACCACGACAATCTGTTTGTGATCGAGATGCAGCCGGCCGACTTTGCGTTCAACTGTCGTGCCGGCAAAATTCGCCGTTTTGGCGCGCAGTCCGGTGAGCGCGTTGAACAAGGTCGTCTTGCCGGCGTTGGGATTGCCGACCAGCGCCAGCGTGAACGCATGATGATGCGCCGCGTCCGTTGGCGACGCGGAAATTTCGGGAGCCACGCTCATTCGCCCCCATTTTCGCGCAAGGCGCAATGGCCGGGCTGGCAGATTTCCACGCGCACGCGCGCAGCGAGTTCGGCGGACACGCCGAGCCGCGAGCCAAAAATTTTCAGGATGAGCGGATTGCCTGCGCGGACGAGTTCCACCCGGCGGCCCACGCACACGCCGAGCGTCTTGAGCCGGTGCGTGTCCTCGTCGTCGGTGTCCACCTGACGCACCACGGCGCAGACGCGCGGCGGCAGATCGTCGAGCCGCACGGTGGCGGCGGGCTGTTCAAAAGTTGTCACAACGATGGCAAAATAAGCCTTTCAACGTGCAAGTCAACCATTCCACACGGACGGGTTGACGCAACGGACTAAATTTACCAGCCGCCTGCCGTTGACGCTGGCGGCGGCTTGCGATTTCTTGTCGGTCAATTGCGCAACCCGGTCCATCCTCATGGTCATCCTTGCCCTCATCTTCATGAAAATTGAGCATGACGATGAGCAGGAGGATGAGGATGATTTTAAGCCGCAGTTGGGTTGAATAATTCCCGGACTTGCGGCAGACTGCTCCCGTGAAATTTGCCAATGTCATCCCGCTGCTGCTGGCCGCAACTTTGTTTGCCGGCTGCCGCAAGGCCAGTCCGCCCGCCGGCGCACCCGTGACTTCGTTGGCTGATGAGTTGCCAACGCACGCGCAACCGAAATTGCCGATGATGAAAATTTATCTCGGTTCAGAAGTGCTGGACACTGAACTGGCGCTGACATTTAAAGAAGAGCAGACCGGCATGATGTTTCGCACCAACATCCAGGATTCAGATTCCATGCTGTTTGTTTTGCCCTCCACCGCGCAGGCTGATTTCTGGATGAAAAACTGTCCCGAATCCATTTCCGCCGCCTACATCAGACCGGACGGCGTCATCCAGGAAATTCATCACCTCGAAAAGAACGACACCAACGGCGTGTTTTCCGCGACGGACAACATCCGGTTTGTGCTGGAAACACAGGACGGCTGGTTCACCAATCATCACATCGGTGTCGGCACACTGATCCGCACGGAAAAAGGTTCGTTATCGGAAACTTTTTTACAGGGCCGCCAGTGATGCGCTGGCAGTAAAATCATGCTGACGCTCGAACAACTCGCCGGACTGCTCGAACAAAATCGCGCCGCCGCGTCCGCGCGCGTGAAGGAATTTTCCATCGGCGGCAAAAAGTTCAATTTCAATTCGCAGCCGGCCATCATGGGCGTCGTGAATCTTTCCGCCGACTCGTGGTATCGCGAAAGCGTCTGCCTGTCGGCGGAGGCGGCGGTTCAGCGCGGGAAAGTGCTGTCGGCGCAGGGCGCGCAGATCATTGATGTCGGCGCGGAATCCACGCTGGCGCACGCGGCGCGGGCGAGCGGCACGGCGCAGAAATCCAAATTGATTCCGGTCATCAAGGGATTGCTCGCGGAAAAAATTCTGGTTTCCGTCGAGACGTATTCGCCCGCCGTCACACGCGCGAGTTTGGAAGCCGGGGCGAACATTCTGAATCTGACCGGGACTGCGGGATCGAAGGATATTTTCAAAATGGTCGCCGCCCACGATGCCGCCGTCATCATTTGTTACGTCGCCGGCAAAAACGTCCGCGACGTCGGTGATTTTGATTTGAGCGCCGATCCGATTCCGCCGTGGTGCGAATTTTTCTCGCGGCAGATTGAAGTCGCGCAGCGCAACGGCGTGGAAAAAATCCTGCTCGATCCCGGCCTCGGTTTTTATTACCGCAATTTGCAGGACAGCGCGGTGCGCGTCCGGCATCAGATGAAGATTTTCCTGAACACGTTCCGGCTGCGCGAACTGGGTTTTCCCATTTGCCACGCGCTGCCGCACGCGTTTGAATTTTTTCGCGAGGAAGTCCGTTGTGCCGAGCCGTTCTTCGCAGTGCTGGCTGCGCTGGGCAAAACGGATTTGTTCCGCACGCACGAGGTTCCGCGCATCAAGGCGGTGCTCGACACGCTCAAAGTATTTTGACGCAGAAAATCAGACTGACTCCGTTTCGCGGACAATAATCTTTGTCGCAATCACATCTTTTTGATTTCTTAAAAATTGATGAATATGGTCGGCACGTCCAGCAATCTTGCAAACACGATAGGAACCACCGTGATCTTGAAGCTTGGCGTCGGCTGCGGTCCCTTCCGTTGGCTGCGGCTTGTATTGAATTTCGCAAAGCATGAATTGAAATTGCACCCGTCACCATCCATCGTCAATTCAATGTTGTGGGAAAATCTGGTAGAGCAAAAAATAAACGATCACGCCGGTCACAGACACATACATCCACAGCGGCCACGTCCAGCGGGCGATTTTTTTGTGCGCCTCGAAGCGTTCCATTTTTGCCCGCCAGAGCGTGATCAAAATCAGCGGCACAATCACCATGGCCAGAATCGTGTGCGTTCCGAGAATGGTCAGATAAATCGGCTTGAACCAGGCCGGTTCCAGAAACCGTGTTGGCCCAATGTGCAAAACCCAGTAGCGATAGCCATGATATATCAGGTAGCACGTCAAAAAAATAATCGAGGTGATGAACGCGGAAATCATGCAGTTGCGATGCGCGATTTTGTTGCCGCGTTTGATGAAGACGAAGCCGGCGGTGAGAAAAACGGCGCTCAACCCGTTCAGCATGGCGTTGACGGCGGGCAGGTCGTGAATGTTCATCCGCCGCCTTCCAGTTTTTTCACGGCGGCGAGAATTTGCGGTTGGATTTTCGTCCAGTCTACGCCATCGCCTCCGGTTTGAAAGATGCCACGCAGCCGCGCCTGTTGGTCCACGATCACAAAAATCGTGCTGTGAATGAAAAAGTCGGTCGGATCGGTCCGGTCCTGCGGCGAGACGGGCGTGACACCGAGCTTGAGGCTGCCCGTGGCCAGGCCGGACAATGCTTTCGGCGTGCCGGACAAAAACATCCAGCGTTGAAAATCCGCGCCGTAATGCTCCCCGTATTTTTTCAAGATGGACGGCGTGTCATAACTCGGATCGCACGTCAGCGTCACCAGTTTCGCCCGGCTGCCAGGCGGCAGCGCGTCCTGGAGCGATTTCATCTGCCGCGACATGATGGGACAGGAGGAGGCGCAGCGGGTGAAAATGATGTCGGCCACCCAGACCTGGTTGGTCAAATCGGCCAGGGTCGTGGCCTGGCCATCCTGATTGGTCAGTGTGAATTCAGCGACCTGGCCGAGCACGTCGGGCAACGGCGTGTTTTGGGAACGGGAATTTCCAAACGCCATCAGGACAATCGCCAGACCGATCATTCCCACCAACATGGCAAATCCGATCCAAAGTGTCAGGGGAATGGGGCGTGGCTGTTCAGGCATGAGGTGCGGGCCGCCCGACGGCGGCGGAAATTTATTCGAAACTTTGCTTCGGAACCGGTTCCTTGGACTTGAGCCAGGCGGCGTAGTCGTCCTGGCTGACCACGGCGACGAAGCCGTGGCTCATGGTTGAGTGACCGGGGCCGCAGAGCTGCGCACATTCAACCTGATAGCGGCCGATTTTCGTAGGCGTGAACGTGCAGGGAATGCGCAGGCCGGGAATGGCGTCCTGCGTGAGGCGCATGGCCACGAGCTTGAGCGAATGGATGACATCCTTGGAACTTAAATAAATCAACACGGGCTTGTTGACCGGAACATGCATGTCATCCTGCACGTCCTGCAACTGGATGTCGTCCTTGCCGTGCGGATCGGCCGGGTCAACTCCAAACACATTGGTTTCGGAAACGAACTTCATGTCCTGACGGCCAAAAACTCCGTCCTGCCCAGGGTAACGGAAGTTCCACGCGTATTGTTGCGCCACGATTTGAATGACGGTGGATTCATCCGGGGACGGAAATTTATCCACGTTTTTCGCCCACATTGGAATGGCGAAACCGAGGAGCAACACGCCTTCAACAACGACAACGGCGAGTTCAACCATGCTGGGCACATGGCTTTTGGAGCCTTCGTAGCTGGCCCGGGGGTTGCGCCGCGCGTTGAAACGCCAGAGCACATAGCCAAAGTAGGCGATCCAGCCGATGAACAGCAGGAGCATCAACCAGTGGACATAGACGATGAGGTCGTCCACGGCCTTGCCGTTGGCGGAGGCGAGCGCGGGCATTCCGAGCACATTATGGGCGATCCAATCGTTCATGGTTTGGTGGCTTCAGCGGATTGGGACGCTTTTTCGGCGGCGGCATTCAGCGCCTCGCTTTTGCGGATGAGGTGGACAAAGAAAAAAAGAAAGCACGACAGCACCGGAACCACCACGCCGAGCAGCGTGAAGATGCCCCAGTTCATGCCCACGGCAATGGGCGCATCCGACCGGCCATAGCACGCGGCGCAGGCGAACAGCGGCGACGGCAGGAACGCCGCCAGCGTGACGAGCGGGAAAATTTTCCTGAAGGACGTTTTCATAGATAGCTGATTTTTTTCAGTTTTTTCAAAAAATAAACTCCATAGATGATGACCAAAATTCCCGCACCAATGCCCGTTATGCCGAAACCCGGCCGGCCTTCGCTGAACGCCCAGGCCGCGCAACCGAAGCACAACGAGGTCAGCAGCGTCACAAAAATGAGATGGAAGGCTTTGAGCGACATTTTAATTTTCAGTGGGAAATCGTGCCGGTGGGAAAATCGTTCATGGCCCACATCGTCAGGCCCATCAGCCCGGCGAAAAAAATCACGGCGAAGGTAAGCACGCTGTAGATCATTTTTTTCTCGGACAGCAGGTGCATCAAAAATCCGGCGACGATGAAGGCGTTGACGATGGCGATGGCGAGAATGATCGTCACCTTGGCCGGCCACCCGAAATGCGGCAGATACGAGGCGTAAATCATCAGGGAAATGGCGCACAATGCGCCGATAAAAACAAAAACGCAGCGGCGCAGATACGCGTTGAAATCAACCGGGTGCGAATGGTCGGCGGCCGGCACGGCGTGCGCTTCGGTTGTCGGTGATTGGTGAAGATCGCTCATAAAGATTCAGGTCAAATAAAGCACAGGAAACAGAAAAATCCAGACCAGGTCCACGAAATGCCAGAACAGGCCGGAAACTTCGATGCGGTTGGTGAACCGTTCGGGATCGGTCTTCCACATGGTTCCGCCGAACGCCCACAGGTAAAAAATGACAATGCTGCCGCCGAGGATGTGCAGCGCGTGCAGGCCGGTGAGCGTGAAATAAATCGCCGTGAAGGTGTTGTGGCGCGGGCTGTAATTTTCCATCGTCTTGATGTCGGCCCGGTCAATTTTGATTTCTGCGAGCTGGATGTTTTTCTGCGCGCGCAAATCGTCGAGATCTTTTTCATCGGCGACGTAACGTCCGTGGATGACCACTTCCTTGTCATTTTGTTCCTCCAGATGACCGTCGGCAATGCGTCCATCGGTCAAATGAATTTCGTAATGAATCCACTTGTCATGATACTCGTAGGATTTGATGCACAAAAACGCCACGGCGAGCAGCAGCGTGCAGGCGTGGAAAAATTTGAACTTGCCGAACTGGCGCACTTTGCACGCGGCCCACGCCAGCAGCGTGGTGATCGCGGAAAGCGCGAGCAGCACGGTATTGAGCGCGCCGAGGCGGACGTCAAGCCAGCCGTGCGGCCAGGTGCCGGGAATCGCGCCCACGCGCAGCAGAACGTAGGCGGAAAAAAGTCCGCCGAAGAGCATCACTTCGGACGCGAGAAACAGCCAGATGCCGAGCTTGGCGTTGTAAATGCCAGTGTCCGGCCGAATTTCAACTGTGTAGGGGATTTCCATGAAAAATTGATTTCAGTGCGCGTGATGGTCGTCGCGAGTATTGACCGCCGTCTCACTTTGCGGCGAGAAGTCGGTGGGGTGGCCGGGCACGCTGTATTCGTAAGGCCCGCGCACGATGTGCGGTTCGACTTCAAAATTTCCGTGCGGCGGCGGCGTGGGCGTCTGCCAGTCAACGGTCGTGGCCTGCCACGGATTGGTGCCGACTTTTTCGCCGTGCTTGATGCTCCAAAATAAATTGATGATGAAGGGAATTTGCACGATGCCCAAACAGATCGCGCCCCACAAAATCCAAGTGTTCAGCGACATGATGAATGGACTCAAACCACCGATGACTTCCGCGCCGTTTCTGGCATTCACGGCGGCGGAATAATTAGCGCCGCCGTTGGACATGCGGCGCAACATGCCTTTGATGCCCTGCAAAAACATGGGCATGAAAACGATGTTCATGAACGCGAGCGAACACCAGAAATGCACGCGCCCCCAGAATTCATTCATCATCCGCCCGGTCATTTTCGGAAACCAGTAATAAATTCCGGCGAACAGCGCGAAAATGGTCCCGGGCGCGACGATGTAATGGAAATGCGCGATGATGTAATAGGTGTCGTGCAGGTGGACGTCGCTGACGTTGAAGCC
>Ga0208849_1001201_pt1 | contig 19089 bp, 17 predicted proteins | sample NGESurdeep072012_10_FD_184470 | JGI IMG/M metagenome (GOLD analysis project Ga0208849, IMG submission 184470) | Arctic peat soil microbial communities from Barrow, Alaska - NGEE Surface sample 53-3 deep-072012 (SPAdes) | ecosystem: Environmental > Terrestrial > Soil > Wetlands > Peat ... | reverse complement strand
TTTCCGAAGCAGCTCGCGGATTCACCGGCGCACGCGCTCAATGCGTATCCGGGCACGAACGGCGTGGAGACGTATGTGGAGGGATTATTGGTGGGGTATCGGTGGTTTGACACGAAACAGATCGAGCCGTTGTTTCCGTTTGGCTACGGATTGAGCTACACCACGTTCAAGTATTCCGAGCTGAAGCTCGTGCCGAACAAAGATGCGGAGCATCCGGTGGTCACCATCGAGTTCACACTGGCCAACACCGGCAAGCGCGAGGGCGCGGAAGTGGCGCAGGTGTATGTCCAGCCATTGCATCCCGGCGTGACGCGCCCGCTCAAAGAACTCAAAAGTTTCGTCAAGGTCTCGCTCAAGCCCGGCGAGAAGCAGAAAGTTTCCATCCGGCTGGAGCAAAGTGCGTTTGCATTTTACGATCCGGACAAGAACGGTTGGGTGTCGGAAAAAGGCGACTACAAAATCCTGGTCGGCGGTTCCTCGCGCGACATCGCGTTGCAAGGAAACTGTCACCTCGCGGAGACAGTCTTTGACAAGGATTGAGAACTGAAAATCGTTGTTCGTCACATTAAAATCATCCGTTCAAATACGGTTTGCAGAGGTTTCAATCTATGAAAAAGATAATCGTTTGTGCGGTGTGGTTCGCGCTTTGTTCCTTCGTGGCTGTGCCCGCCGTTTCCCAGGCGGGACAATACACGAACTTTTCCGTCGCAATTTACATTCCCGTCAACGTCGTCCAGAGCTTCGACGATCCGCAGAGACTCGAGCGCGACTGGAATACCATCAGCCGCCAATTGAAGGTGGACAAGGTTTATATCGAAGTGCAGCGCGACCGGCGTCTGGCGGATGACCAATTGCTGGAACGGGTCAAAAATTTTTTCCTCGACCACGGCGTGCAGGTCGCCGGCGGCATGGCTCTGTCGGACGGCAGCATCGGCGGACAGTTCAAATCGTTTTGCTACACCGATCCACAGGACCGCGCGTTCATCAAATCTGCGGCGGAACTGGCCGCGCGGCATTTTGACGAGGTGATTCAGGACGATTTCTTTTTCGTGACGACGAAGTATGATTCCGACATCGCGGCCAAAGGCGACAAAAGCTGGACGCAGTTCCGCCTGGAACTGATGGACGAAGCGGCGGAGAATCTGCTCGTCAAGCCAGCGAAGGCCGTGAATCCAAAGGTGAAAATGGTCATCAAGTTCCCGAACTGGTATGAGCATTTCCCAGGTTCCGGCTACGACCTCGACCGCGAGCCGAAAATTTTTGACGGCATTTACACCGGCACCGAAACGCGCGATCCGGTCATCACCGACCAGCATTTGCAGCAATACGAGAGCTACGAAATCATCCGCTACTTCGACAACATCGCGCCGGGCCGCAACGGCGGCGGCTGGGTGGATACTTACAGCCTGCGTTACGTTGACCGCTACGCCGAGCAGTTGTGGGACACCATGTTCGCCAAGGCACCGCAGATCATGCTCTTCGAGTGGTCGGCCATGACGCGGCCATTTCAAGCGGGCGACCGCGCCTCGTGGGAAAATTTGCCGACCAGTTTCAATTTAACCAACGCAACCAGCGGCGTTTCGTCACCGACCTGGGCGCGCGTCGCCGGCTATTCACTGGAGCAGGCGGACAAATTCCTCGGCCAGCTCGGCAACCCCATTGGCATCGCCAGCTACAAGCCGTATCAGTCCGGCGGCGAGGATTTTCTCCAGAATTACCTGGGCATGATCGGCATCCCGATTGAAATGGTTCCGTCCTTTCCCACCAACGCCAACACGGTGCTGCTGACCGAGGAAGCGAAAGCCGATCCCGACATCGTCGCCAAAATCAAAGGCCAGTTGCGCGCGGGCAAATCCGTGGTCATCACGTCCGGCCTGCTGCGCGCGTTGCAGGACAAGGGCATCGAGGACATCGCCGAAATCCGCTGGACGGATCGGAAATTTCTCGCGCATACCTACGCCGGCGGTTACGGCGCGGGCAATTTTTCCACACTCGACGCCGGAACGAACGCCGACGTGCTGTTTCCCGAAATTGATTTCCTCACAAACGATTCCTGGTCGCTCGTCCGCGCCGAGGCCGACGGCAACGGTTTCCCGCTGTTGCTCATGAACCGCTATTCGAAGGGAATTCTTTACGTCTGGACGATACCGGACAATTTCAACGACCTTTACGCGCTGCCGCCGGAAGTGACCGGCGCAATCAAAAATTTCCTCATGCGCGGATTTCCCGTGCGGCTGGACGGCCCGGCGCAAGTGGCGCTGTTCGCGTATGACAACGGCACGTTCATCGTGCAAAACTTTTCCGCCACGGCGGCGGACGTGAAAATCTCCACGCTGGGAAACGCGACAAAATTGAAAAACCTGGTCACCGGCGAAACACTGGAAGGCCAGTTGGCGCAGCGTGGCCGGTTCCGGCGGAACGACGCGACGGAAGACCGCGTGTCGTTCACCGCGCATTTGCAACCGCACAGTTACGCGGTGTTCACCACCGATAAAACAGCGCCGGCCGGCGACCGTTGAACAATTTTCAGCCGGCTGGCTCGTCTGTTTTGACGACAGACAAGCCCGGGCAAAATGACGAAGCTGTGGGCTTTCAAAGAACGACCATGACCTATCGCAACTTGACTCTTGTTGCCGCCCTGCTGATGGGCGCGTTTTCCACCTTTGCCGAAAATAATCCGCCGCGCGAAAAGTTGCTGATGGATTTTGGATGGCGTTTTGCCTTTAGCAATGCGACCGACCCGGCGAAGGATTTCGATCCCGCGCCCGCGCGCGAGACGTTCAATTATCTCACCAAGGCCGGCAATGGCCGGAGCGCAGCGAGCGCGGACTTCAACGACAGCGGCTGGCGCAAATTGAACCTGCCCCACGACTGGGCGGTGGAGGCGCCGTTCGACGAGCGCGGCAGCGGCAGCCACGGCTACAAGGCCATCGGGAAAAACTTCCCCGAACGCAGCATTGGCTGGTATCGCAAGACTTTCTCCATTCCCGCTTCCGATTTGGGCCGGCGCATCAGCGTGGATTTCGACGGCGTTTTCCGCGATTCGCAAGTGTGGGTCAACGGATTTTATCTCGGCCGCGAATCGAGCGGCTATTCTTCCTTCAGCTATGACATCAGCGATTATCTCAATTATGGCGGCAAGAATGTCATCGCCGTGCGAGTGGACGCGACGCTTGAAGAAGGCTGGTTCTACGAAGGCGCGGGCATTTACCGTCATGTCTGGATGACCAAAACCGCGCCGCTGCACGTCGCCAGATGGGGAACATTTGTGACGACTGATGTGAAGAAAAATTCCGTCGATGTGACCGCGCGCGTGACGGTCAACAACGACCAGCCCACAAACGCCACGTTTGAGATCCACCAGGTCATTTTGGACGCGGACGGAAAAACCGTCGCCACCGGAAAACTCAAGAAACTTTCACTCTCGCCCGGCGCGACGGAGGAATTTTCCTCCGTGCTCAAGGTGAACAAACCGAAACTCTGGTCGTGCGAAACACCGTATCTGCACAAGCTCGTCACAACAATCGTCCAAGGCAAAAAGATTGTTGACCATTACGAGACGACGTTCGGCATCCGCACGTTGCGATGGGACGCGAACGAAGGATTTTTCCTGAACGGCCAGCGCGTGCAGTTGAAGGGAACCTGCGATCATCAGGACGCGGCCGGTGTCGGCGTGGCGCTGCCCGACGGCGTGAATGAATTCCGTGTCGAACAATTGAAAAGAATGGGGTCGAACGCCATCCGCACCAGCCACAATCCGCCCACGCCGGAACTGCTCGACGCCTGCGACCGCCTCGGAATGCTGGTGATGGACGAGAACCGCGAATACGGCATCAACCCGCAGGAATTGGATGAATTGAAAAGCCTCATCCGGCGCGACCGCAACCATCCCTGCGTCATCATCTGGTCGCTCGGCAATGAAGAGTGGTCCATCGAAGGCTCGGACAAGGGCACGCGCATCACGCAGACGATGCAGACTTTCGCGCAACAGCTCGACCCCACGCGCCGGTTCACCGTCGCCATCAGCGGCGGCTGGGGAAATGGCAGTTCCAAAAGCATTGATGTGATGGGTTTCAATTACTTCACGCATGGCAGCACCGACGCGTATCACAAGAAATTCCCCAACAAGCCCTCCGTGGCCACCGAGGACGGCAGCACATTTTCCACACGCGGCATCTACGTCGAGGATCGTGAGCACCAGCACCTGACCGCCTACGACACGAACAAGCCCAACTGGGGTTTGCTGGCGGAGGAATCATGGCCCTACTACGCCGCGCGGCCCTATGTGGCAGGTCAGTTCCAGTGGACGGGCTTCGATTATCACGGCGAGGAGACGCCGTTTGGCTGGCCGGCCATCAGCTCGCAGTTCGGCATTCTCGACACCTGCGGATTTCCCAAGGACAATTTTTATTATTATCAGGCGTGGTGGTCGGATCATCCGGTGCTGCACCTGCTGCCGCACTGGAACTGGCCCGGCAAGGAAGGCCAGGAAATTGACGTGTGGGCATACAGCAACTGCGAGGAAGTGGAACTTTTCCTGAACGGTGCAAGCCAGGGCCGGAAAAAGATGCAAAAAAATCCCCACCTCGAATGGAAGGTGAAATACGCGCCCGGCGTTTTGCTCGCCCGGGGCTACAACGGCGGCAAGGAAATCCTCACGGAAAAAATCGAAACCACCGGCGCGCCAACAGCGGTCCAACTCGCGCCCAATCATGCCACGGTCAAGGCTGACGGCGAGGATGTCGCCATCATCACCGTTTCCGTCGCGGACGCGCAAGGCCGCCTCGTGCCAGATGCGGCGAACAAAATCCATTTCGAGCTGGAAGGACCGGGCAAAATTCTCGGCGTCGGCAACGGTGATCCGTCGTCGCACGAGCCGGACGTTTTCCTGCCCACGGGAAACAGCACGCCGGACTGGCAGCGCAGCCTGTTCAGCGGCCTCGCGCAGATCATCGTTCAATCCACAAAAGAGCCGGGGGAAATCAAACTCACCGCGCACACCGACGGTCTGACGCCGGTGACGCTGGCCATTCCATCGCAACCCGCCACGCCACGCCCGGCGGTTGCCGCCAGATAAAATCATGCCGCCGTGGATCAAAACACCCGTCATCGTTATTTTTGACGACAAGCGCTTCTTGGTTTATTAGACTATGCTCAATCAACCTTATGACGAATTATTCATTCACCCCTCATTCCCCGCTAAAAATACTCGCGGCTTGCTGCCTCCTCCTTGCCGCCGCCACGAAGGCCGTTTCCGGTGCCGCGACCGACGGGCTGCCGGAACGAATTGTTTCCGCCGATCTGCAGCAAACCAACGGCCCGCTCGACACCATGTTCAATTTCTGCGTCGGCGCCGGCCGCGCCAACGAGGGCTTGCGCGCCGACTGGCAGCAGCAACTGACTTATGCCCACCAACAATGCGGCTTCAAATACATCCGTATGCACGGTTTGTTCGACGACGACATGGGCGTTTATCGGGAAGAAAACGGAAAGCCGGAATACAACTGGCAATACATTGACCAGCTTTATGATTTTCTCGAAAAAATTGGCATGAAGCCGTTTGTGGAATTGGGCTTCATGCCCGACGCGCTGGCCAGCGGCCGCAAAACCATTTTCTGGTATCGCGGCAACGTGACGCCGCCCAAGGACATGACCAAATGGGCGAATTTAGTCAAAGCCTTCGTCGAGCATGAACGGGAGCGCTACGGCGACGCCGAGGTGCGCACCTGGTATTTCGAGGTTTGGAACGAACCGAATCTCCGTAACGGTTTTTGGACCGGCACCGAGCAGCAGTATTTTGATCTCTACGCCGCGACGGCCCACGCCATCAAAAGCGTTTCCCCGGATTACAAAGTCGGCGGCCCGGCGACGGCGGGCGCCGCCTGGGTGCCGGAGTTCATTCATTTTTGCGACACGAACCACGCGCCGGTGGATTTCATCTCCACTCACACTTACGGCGTGGGACAGGGATTTCTGGATGCAACCGGCACCTCCGGCACGGCCCTTTCCCGCGACCCGAACTCCGTCATTGGTGATGTCAAACGAGTGCGCCAGCAGATTGCCGAATCTTCGATGCCCTGGCTGAAACTCTTCTTTTCCGAATGGAGTTCCTCCTACACGGCGGCCGATCCGTTCCATGACAGCTATCTCAGCGCGGCTTACATCGTGGACAAGCTCAAGAACTGCGGCGACGCCGCGCAAGGCATGTCCTACTGGACGTTCACGGACATTTTTGAGGAAAACGGTCCGCGCTGGGAGGCGTTTCATGGCGGCTTCGGCCTGATCAACTACGAGGACATCAACAAGTCGGCGTTTTATGCGTATCAATTTTTGAACCGGCTCGGCCCGGTGGAATTGAAAGACAGCGATCCGTCCTCGTGGATTTGCAAAGACAACTCCGGCGGCGTGCAGGCGCTGGTCTGGGACTTCACCAACATCTTTCCCCGCACAAACATGATCAACCAGGTCTTCTACAAGCGCGATTTGCCGTCGCAGCCCAAAAACAAAGTCACGCTGGATTTGTCGCACCTCCGCAGAGGCAAATACACCATGGAAATTTACAAAGTCGGCTACCGCGTCAACGACGCCTACGACACTTATCGCGACTTGGACGCGCCCAACCAACTCACCAAGGCGCAGGTCGCCGAAATCAAAACCAAAAACAGCGGCGCGCCGTTGGAAACCAAGACTGTGAAGATTGGTCGCGACGGAAAATTCGAGCAGCAGTTTGACCTTCGTGAAAACGACGTAGTGCTGGTCACGCTCAAGCCGCAGAAGTAAGAATTGGCCGGGTGTGCGGAAGTAACGCCCATCTTTTCAGCCAGATTTCCGCAACTCCCGTTCCCGAACCGGGTGAACCGGCCCTGGCTCACTTGGAATTTTGCTCCCCGGCTTTTGCCACCGGCAAGGCCGGTCAGGTCATTCGCGCACCGCATTCTCCCGGCAAATTTTGGCATACACTTCCGCCAGCGGCTTCAGCGTGCGCGGCGGTTTTTCATCCGCAAAATTCACGGCGAGCAATCCGAACTTCTTCGGGTAGCCAAACTGCCGTTCAAAATTGTCGAGCAGCGAAACTCACGCAAAAAAATTTTCGTCGCGCGGCGGATTTCACGCTCTTGATTGCGCTTTGCACCCTGTCCCGGCGGATTTAACCTGTCCGCATGGCTTGGTTCACTGACCGACATTTTTTCCTGCTGGCCGTCTGCCTTTACGGCCTGGGCGCGGTGCATTCGGTTTTCCTCTGGCGCAAGGGTTTTCGCCGAGACGACCACGTGATTTTCTTCCTGCTGCTCGCCGGTTTTGCGCTGCACACCACCGCGATGTTCAAGCGCGGCCTGCGGCTGGACGCCTGCCCGGTCAACAACCTTTACGAGGCCACCACGTTTCTGCTCTGGGCGCTCGCGCTCGCGTGCCTTGCCGTCGGCCTGCTGCCGCGCCTGAAATTCCTCGGCGCGTTCGCGTCGCCGGTGCTGTTCGCCGTCGGCGTGTTTGCGCTGATGCCGGACCTGGACCCGCCGCGCGGACCGCAGCCGGTTTTTTCCAACGCGCTGGAAAGTTTCCACGCGGCCACGATTTTGCTGGCCTACGGCGCGTTTGGACTCGGCGCGGTGGCGGCGGGAATGTTTCTGCTGCAGCGCCGCAATTTGAAGGCGCACAAAGTCAGCGCCGTGCTGTCGGTGTTTCCGTCCATCCAGCGGCTGGAAATGATTTCGACACGGCTGGTGTTCGCCGGCTTCGTCCTGTTCACCGTCGGCCTGGCCGCCGGCCACGAACTTCCGCGCAAGGCCGGCGTTTCCTTTTTTTCCGATCCCAAGGTGCTGTGGTCGGTGCTGATGTGGGCGGCGTATCTGGCATTGCAGGTGGCGCACAAATTCTTCGGCCGCTCCAGCCGCAACTTCGCCGTCGGCGTCATCGTGGCGTTTGTGTTCCTGCTGCTGACCTTCTGGATCACGAACCTGGACTCGCCGTTGCATCATCCATGAAAAAAGCGTGGCGAGTGACGAGTGACAAGTGGCAGGCGCGGACTGTGCTGGCTTTGCGGGTGCGTTCCGCGTCGAACCTTCAACCTTCAACCATCAACCTTCAACCTTGATTTCCGTCGTCGTCATCGGCCTGAACCACCGCACGTCGCCAGTGGAACTGCGCGAGCGTTTCGCCTTTGCCGACGAAATAATTCCCGGCGCGCTTCAAACCTTGCGCACCTCCGGCGTGGCCAGCGAAGCGGCGATTCTCTCGACCTGCAACCGCGTGGAAATCTACGCCGCCACTTCGCTCGCGCCGGAGGCGGCGTTTGTTGAACTGAGAAAATTCCTCGTCGCGCACCACGCCTTTGACGGCGAGTTGAATGATGAACTCTACGCCTTCGCCGAGCCGCACAGTTTGCAGCACCTGTTCAAAGTCGCCGCCGGCCTCGACTCGATGGTCGTCGGCGAGACGGAAATTTTCGGCCAGCTCAAGCGGGCTTACGATCTGGCGTTCTCGCACCGGCACACCGGCGCGCGGCTGAACCGGGCGTTTCAGCGCGCCTTCAACGTCGCCAAGCACATCCGCACCGAGACGAACATCCAGCGCGGCAGTGTTTCCGTGATGTCCGCTGCGGTGGAACTCGCCGAGAAAATTTTCAGCTCGCTGTCCCAGCACGAAGTCCTGGTCATCGGCGCCGGCGAGACCAGCGAGAAAACCGCGCGCGCCCTGCTCTCGCGTGGCGTAAAAAAAATCACCATCACCAACCGCTCGCCCAAACGCGCCGCCGCGCTCGCGGCGGAACTCGGCGGACGCGCCGTGCCGTTCGAGCAATGGCCGGAGGAGTTCCATCAGATTGACATTGCCATCAGCAGCACCGCCGCGCCGCACCACATTTTGGACCGCGCGCAACTGGAGCCGTTGATGAAACAGCGCAAGAACCGTCCGTTGCTGCTGATTGACCTGGCCGTGCCGCGCGACATAGACCCCGCCGTCAACACGCTCGACAACGTCTATCTCTACAACGTGGACGACCTGCAAGGCATCGCTGACGATTATTTGAATTTGCGCAGGGAAGAAATCGTCCGTTGCGAAAAAATCATCGCCGAGAAAGTTGCGGCGCTGATGGCGGCAAACAAATTTTCAGCCGCTGACGAACGCGGATGAACTTAAACATCCACGCACTTCCACAACAATTGCCGGCTTTTGCTTACCAATAATGATGCACCAGCGGTTTGATCTGGCCGGAGTAGATTGCGCCGATTTTTTTCATCGTCGGCTTGGACAGCGGCCGCAAATCTGATGCCGCGATGTTTTCCGCGACCTGCGCCGGACGTTTCGCGCCGGGAATCGCGCACGTCACGGCGGGAAATTCCAGAATCCAGCGCAGCGCCAGTTGCGCCATCGTCGCATTTTTTGGAGCGAGCAGTTTCAATTCTTCCACCGCGCGCAAGCCGGTTTCAAAATCCACGCCGGAAAAAGTTTCGCCCCGGTCAAATTCCTCGCCGTGACGGTTGAAATTCCGGTGGTCGTCCTTTGCGAATTTGCTGTTGCGCGCGATTTTGCCGGACAACATTCCCGACGCCAGCGGCACGCGCGCGAAAATTCCGACTTTCCGTTTTTGCGCTTCAGTAAAAAACAATTCCGCAGGACGCTGCCGGAAAATGTTGAAAATGATCTGGACGGACTGGACGTTCGGAAATTCAATTGCTTTGAGCGCTTCCTCGACTTTTTCCACGCTCACGCCGTAGTGCCGCAGCTTGCCGGACTTCACCAAGTCATCGAGGATGCCAAAAACTTCCGGGCGGTAAAATACTTCGGAATGCGGACAATGCAGTTGCAGCAGGTCAATCGCATCCGTGTTCAGGTTCTTCAAGCTGCGCTCGATCCACGACGTGAGGTTTTTGCGGCTGTAACTTTCCGGCGTCTGTTGCGGCAGCCGGCGTCCGGCTTTTGTGGCGATGTAAAATTTTTCCTTCCGCTCTTTTTTCAACTTGGCCATCAGCCGCTCGCTGCGGCCATCGCCATAGACATCGGCGGTGTCGAAAAAATTCACGCCGCCATCAAGCGCGGCGTGGAGCGCGGCGAGCGAATCTTGGTCGCTCACGTCGCCCCACGAGCCGCCGATGGCCCATGCGCCAAAGCTGATTTCCGAAACCTTCCAGCCGATCCGTCCGAGAGTGCGATAATTCATGCGCGCAAGTTAAGGGAAAATCCATTTCGAGCAAAGATGCAAATGAGTTGCGTCCGGAGCGCATCGCGACGAAAATCCGGCATGGCAAACGCACAATTAAAATTGGAAAAGCTCGTCGCCGGCAGCGGCGCGACACCGAAAAAAGGCGACACCGTGACCGTCCATTACACCGGCACGTTCACCGACGGCAAAAAGTTCGACAGCTCGGTGGACCGCAACGAACCGTTCGCTTTCGAACTCGGCGCGGGCCAGGTCATCGCGGGCTGGGATTTGGGTGTGGCCCAGATGAAAATCGGCGACAAGGTGAAGCTGACGATTCCGCCCGAACTCGCCTACGGTCCTGACGGCTATCCCGGCGCGATTCCGCCGAATGCCACGCTGATTTTTGAAGTGGAACTGCTGGAAATTGGCTGAACCGCCGCTACGGCAGCTCGCGCAATTGGATGTGGCGATACTCCATCTGGCCGCGGTCCGCTTCCAGGCCGATGGGGCCGGTGGGCGGAACTTTGAGCGCGGCCTCCAGCACTTCGCCGTTGCAGGTGCAATATGCGACACCGTTCGTCACCGTAACTTCGATTTCATTCCAGTCCTGCGGCTTGTATCGCTGTAACTGTTTGTAAGGGCCGGCCACCAGATAGTCGCGGCATTGCAACTGCGGCTGGCGGATGAAGATGCCGCTGTCCGCGTTGACGGCGGCGCGAAAGTCCAGCTTGAGGATGAAATCTTTTGGGAACTTCTGCGTCGTCGAGAGTTGCCGGAGGCGCGGCCCCGTTGCGGGATTGTGCGGGTGGACGGTCAGGATGCCGTTCTTGGCCGAGTAACGCCCGTCGTCGGCCTCGGTTTTGCCGTCGAAATTATTGGTCCGATAACCCCAGCCGGTGAGATCATGGCCGTTGAACAAACTGGTGTAACCCGGCTCCGGCGTGAAATCATCGGCGTATGCCGCCGGCAGCACAATGAATACGAGGGCCAAGACGGCGAGGTGGACGCAAACGGGGCGAATCAATTTCATAAGCATGACATGGGGTGCAGCCGGAAGCTGCCCGCCCGGCGGTTCAATGGCAAGCACAAACTCAAGCGCCGGAAGCCGGCGGCGCGCCTGATGGCAACCAAATTTATTGCGCCCGGCGAACCCTGCCGGTATTTTCAGCGCGGATGAATTGCCGCCGTGCAGGCGATTTGTGGGCGCAAACCAAAGCCGTTCAAACTGAACTTATATTCGCAGACCATGAAAAAATATCTTGTTGAATTCATCGGCACTTTCTTTCTCGTTTTCACCGTGGGCATGACGGTCATCGGCTGCGACCCGGACAATTTTCTTCCGCCGCTGGCCATTGGTTCGGCTTTGATGATCATGGTTTATGCGGGCGGCCATGTTTCCGGCGGCCATTACAATCCCGCCGTCACGCTGGCCGTGTGGCTGCGCGGACGCTGCCCGGGCGCGGACGTGCCCGCTTATTGGGTTTCGCAGATCCTCGGCGCGTTTGCCGCCGCCGGGCTGGCGCTTTATCTCAAGGGCAATCCCGCCGTGACGCCGGCGGAAATAAAAATTGTTCCCGCGCTCATCGCCGAACTGGTCGGCACCTTTGCGCTCGCCTACGTCGTGCTGAACGTCGCCACCGCCAAAGGCACGGCGGGCAATTCCCACTACGGCCTCGCCATCGGTTTTACCGTGATGACCATGGCGTTCGCGCTTGGCGGCATTTCCGGCGGCGCGTTCAATCCCGCCGTCGCCACCGGCATCACCGTGATGCACCTGGAAAAGGCCGCGAACTTTTGGATCTATCTGGCCGGCAATCTTGGGGGCGGCGCGCTGGCCGCGCTGGCCTTCAAGCTCATCAACCCGGACGACAAATAATTTTCCGCCTCTCGCATTGTGCCGCCGGCGACCTTTCTCCGCGAAACCGCCGGTGGACGCGGCGGCCAACCAGGCGCTCGTTGAACTGCTGGCGAAAAAACTCAATTGTTCGCGCGGCAAGGTGGAATTGCTTCGCGGCCAGACTTCCCGGCACAAGACCGTTCGGCTGCACGGATTCAAAACCGATGCCGTTTTTTCTCAACTTCAAGGCGGAACCCGGCCGGCTGCAAAAAAATAATGTTTTCTGAAACTGAAGTCGTTTCGTTCCTCCGCCGGTTCGCGCGAAAAAAGTTGGGATTATGCCGTTGAAGGAAGTGGGCGGTAGGGACAGCGCGCTGCGCTGTCCCCGTCGCCGGGCGCAGCGTCAGGCGAAGGAAAATACGGGCTTTTACCACACTTGTTCCGTCCTGCCGGACGGGGACGCCGCAGCGCGGCGTCCCTGCCGAAAGTTTGTCAAAGACATAATCCCGATTTTGTTCTGGTTTGTGCGGCGGGTTGGAACTAGGCTGGCAAAAATCAATCCTTCAATTTATGGACATCGTTTTTAATTGTCCGAACTGTGACCAGGAACTGGCGGTGGATCAGTCGGGTGCCGGCACGCAGATTGACTGCCCTTCCTGCGGCGAAAACATCAGCATTCCGTCCACCGGCAAGGTGACGACCGGTTCGCTGCCGCCGGTGGAACCGCCGCCCGCGTCAAGTTCCATTGCGTCCTCGGCGGCGGCCAAAGTCACGCTGCATCTGAAGGTGCCAGTGCGCGACAAGCCGGGCGAGATGCTGATCGAAAAACCCAAGCCGCCGCTGGAAAACGTCCAGAAGGGCGCGGGCAAACGGCTGCGCATCCACACCATCCGCCGCGCGAGCTGCATCGAGTCCGGCCATGATCTGTTTGACGAAAAAGTTTCGACGTTCCTGAACGAAGTCACGGAGGCGAACCTTATCGGCGTCCATGTGATCGGCTACGAGTTTTTCGACGTGGGCGTGCAGAAGATCATGACCGACTATGGCGTGCTGATTGTCTATCGGGGTTGAATCGTTTTGACTTGGCCGCCACTGGCCGATACCGTTTGCACATGGCAAGCCGTCTGGCATTTTGGATTTTGTTCGTCACGCTGCTGGCGTTGACGCCGTTTCGTTCGCCCGCGCCGCTGGTGTTTGTGCCGGGCGAAGGCTGGTATTACGAGTCGTTCGGCGAAAACGCGAAATGGCAGCGCCCGCGCGCCAAGGATCAGCTCGACGTGGCCGAGGAGGCGTTCAAGAACAAGGAATACAGCCTCACGCTGCACGCTGCGCACCGCGTCCTCCGCGTGTGGCCGCTGTCGGATTACGCGCCGCGCGCCGAATATCTGGTGGCGCGCTGCCTCGAAACCGAACACAAGGACGAGGCGGCGTTTCATGCCTATCAGAACATCATCGAAAAATATCCCAAGAGCGGCGAATACAACGAGGTGCTCCTCCGGCAATATGAAATTGCCAACCGTTTTCTCGACGGCGAGTGGTTCCGGCTGTGGAATCTGATTCCGCTTTATCCTTCGATGGACGAAACCGCGAAACTCTACAGTGAGATTGTCACCAACGGTCCTTACAGCGACGTCGCACCGCACGCACAGCTCCGCATCGGCGCGGCACGGGAGAAGCAGAAAGATTATGGCGACGCCGTCAAGGCTTACGAACTGGCCGCCGACCGTTACAACAACCAGCCGGACATCGCCGCCGACGCGATGTATCGCACTGCGGTTTCCTGGCAGAAACAGGCTGACACCGCCGAATATGACCAAGGCGCCGCCGCCAAAGCCATCGGTGCCTACATGGATTTCATGACGTTTTTCCCCGACGACAAGCGCGTGGCCGACGCCCAGGCGGCGATCACCAAGCTGAAGGCCTTGCAGGTGCGCGGCAGTTTCGAGGTTGCGCAATTTTACGAGAACAGCCACAAGTGGGCGGGCGCGGTGGTTTATTACAACGACGTGCTGCAGCTCGATGCCAGTTCGCCGCTGGCGGCGCAGGCCCGCCAGCGCATTGACGTTTTGAAGCCGCGATTGCAGACGCCGCCGGCAAAATAAGCTCCCATGCGCGCGTTGAATTTTTTTCTCCCCGCGTTCGCCGCCGCCGTCCTGGCCGGCTGCGCCACTTATCATCTGGGGCCGGTCAACGGCGCGGTGGCCGGCGACAAATCCATTGAAGTCCTGCCGTTCAACAATCAGACGCTCCAGCCGCGCCTCGGCGATTCATTGACGCAGGCTCTGCGCGAACAGTTGCAGACCGACAGCACCTTCCATCTGGCCACGCAAGGCGGCGGCGACGTGGTTGTTTCAGGAGTCATCCGGCAATATCAGCGCCAGGGTCTGGCCTTTTTGAGCACCGACGCGGCGACGCCGGAAGATTACCGTGTGGAAGTCGTCGTCCGCGTCACGGTCCGCGATCACGCTTCCGGAAAACTGCTCCTCAACCGCGACGTGAAAGGCCACGTGCTCGTCCACATCGGTTCCGATCTGGCCAGTGCCGAACGCCAGGCGCTGCCGCTGCTGTCAAACGATCTGGCGCAGAGCATCACCGAACTGTTGACCGAAGGAGCGTGGTAGATTTGTTGAAACCTTTTCATTTGACTGCCCGTCCAATTTTTGTTGCAACTCAAACCCAAAATAACATGAAAAAACACATCAAGATCATTGCCTTGTTCTCAATCGTCACCGCCGCTTTGCTGGCCATGCCGGACATCAGCCGCGCGCAGGATGCGCCGGCCAGCCCGACCGCGCCCGCCGCGAAAAACAAGGCCGTCCCGTTTCATGGCAAAGTTGCCGCCGTGGACACCAACGCCATGACCCTGACCGTCGCCACGCTGAACTTCAACATCACCTCCAAAACTAAAATTACCAAGGACGGCCAGCCGGCCACGCTTTCGGAAATCATCGTCGGCGATGCGATCACCGGCTCCTATAAGAAAGATGCCGCCGGCCAACTCAACGCCACCCTTATTCGCGATGGCAACGCTAAAGCCAAAACACCCAGGACTGGAAAGAAAAAGAAAGGTGTTGCTGACACCAACGCGCCGGCGGCAAACTGATTAAAGCGGGGAAACAAAAAAAGCGGACGGCCACGTCCGCTTTTTTTATTTTTTGCGCCACCAACTCGTCATGCGTTTGGGCTGCTGTTGCGGGTAAGGCGACTGCGCCTGCTGCCGCAGCAGCAGGCTGCGCGCGGCTTCGAGCGCCATGATGAAATCTTCATAGCTCAAAAATCGTTCGCTGGGATTTTTGGCCAGCGCCCGGAAAAGCGCGTCGCTGGTGGCCTGCGAAATTTCCGGCACAACCAGGTTTGGCGGCGTCAATGGTGTCTGCACCTGCGCGATGACCACTTCCTCCACCGTCGGCGCGTCGAACGGCACATGGCCGGTGATGGCGTGGTAAAGCGTCGCGCCCAGGCTATACATGTCGGACAAAAATGTTTCCGGCTCGCGTTTGATTTTTTCCGGCGCGACGTAATACGGCGTGCCGCGCGTGAACTCCGCGCCTTCCTGCTCCGCGTCCGTCTTACGCGCCAGACCGAAGTCCACCAGCTTCGGCTCGTGGTCGGCGTTGAACAGGATGTTTCCCGGCTTGATGTCGCAATGCAGCAGGTCGTATTTCAAAGCCATGTCCAGCGCCGAAGCGATTTTGATGCCGACATCAAGGACTTGCAGCTCCTCCACCACGCGCAGTTTTTCGATGCGCGCGTCCAGGCTGCCCTGGTCGGCCAGTTCCATGACGAGATAGCGTTCGCCTTCCCATTCATCGAAGGTGTAGATGTGGACGATGTTCGTGTGGTTCAATTTTGCGCAGGCGCGGGCTTCGAGGTAAAAACTTTCGAGCATCTTCGGGTCGTCAAGCAGCTCCTTCTTCATCAGTTTCACGGCGACGAGCCGTTCCAGCGTCGTGTCCCACGCGCGATAAACCGTGCCCATGCCGCCGGAGGCGATCTTGCTGCGCAGCTCAAACTGCCGGAGCACCAGCGGCATCATGATCGCGTGCCCGCACTTCTTGCACGGCTCGGTGGCCAGCGGCGGCAGGTCGCCGGGGATGAACGTCTTTGCCTCACAGCCCGGACACGTCACCATTTTCAGAGGTTTGCTGCTTTCACTCATGCTTGGATTCAATTTAGCACTGCACGGGAATCCGACAACGCATTTTTGATGGCGCAAAAAAATCTCGTTGACAAACGGTAGAAAATGCGGTTGCTTATGCGCCTGTAGGAATGAAAACCTCATTTGCCAAACAACTGAAGCTGCACGTGCCCGCCAATGGCTGCATGGCCATTTGGACGCGCGTCTCCTGTCATTCTGGCAGCGTGGGAACGAATTTCTAAACGACAACGATTTTCAACCAGCCCGCGATTGCCAAAACAATCGCGGGTTTTTTGCTTTTCAACCAGACCAGACCAAGAAAGGAAAAACATGAACAAATACCAGACAAAAGTGCCGGCCGAGTTCGCGCCCGAAACGCGGTTCGAGCTGCGGCCCGTGCCGCCGGCTCCGTTCCGCGCGAATCAGGAGACTGAATTCGAGCGGCTCAAAAACCGCCTGCTCGTCCGCGAACTCGCCGAAGCACCGACACCGGAACTGAACGCCCCGCTGCGCCGCGCGGCCAACGAGGCCGCCGCGCTGGCGTGGAACACGCTGTTCCCGCTGCTCGTGTTCCCCGTGCTGTTCGAGGAAAAAACCGACGCGGCGCTCCGCCAGGTCGAACGGCAGGCGCGCATTTACGCGAACAGCCGCGAACTCGTGACCGTATGAAAACGCGACTGACCGAATCCTCCTCGTTCTCGTCGTCGTCCTCGTCCTCGAATTAAACGATCCGGGCACGAGCACGGCGGCGAGAAATTTTGTGGGGAACAACCGGAGCGCGGACAGATTTTAATTGGAGCTGTCCGCGCTCCTTCACTGCGGGAAAAAACCGCGCCCGGATCATGACCGGCGCAATTCGTCGGTGGTTTTGGCTTGATCGAGATTTTCCAAACCTTCGTCCAACAGTCGTTCCAGTTCTGGAGTCATCAGCCATTCTCTTTTGTCAAACTCGTTGGTGAGCTGTCTGGCTCCGGCGAGATCGTCTTTGGCCAGACGCGGACGGCGGAAAGTTTTCGCCCAGTTTGCCCGCGCCTTGTGACGCGGACGGAGCAGCAGGCCGTTGGCGGATGGTTGCAATTCCAAACCGTAAGGCCAGCGGTGCAGAGCAATCTCGGTTGACGCCGTCTTCATAAAAGCACTTTAATCAGGCCGGATTTAGTCAATGCAGCTTTGGCGGATATTTGTTGAGGCTGTTTTGCATCAAATTCGGCTCGACACGCAGGCGGGGAGGAAATAGCGTCGGGGACGTGAAAAACGAGACAGGCCACAAACCAATTTGGCCGACCTAGATGTTAGGCTTCTATGCCGACAACCGAATCCATCATTAAAAGTTTTTCCGACTATGTCGCTTATGTTGAAAAGCATTGTGTGGCCAAGGGTCTGCTTTACCGCGGTCAGCCTGAAGACAAAGATTTGCTTCCAAGAATCGCTCGATTAAAACTTTCCGAAGATATTCTTGTCGCCGAACGCCACATGTTCGAGGACTTCCAGCGGCAGGCTTTGCCATATTTAGAGTTTCAGCCAAGTTCAGATTGGGATTGGCTTGCTCTTGCTCAACATCATGGCATGGCGACGCGGCTACTTGATTGGACGGAGAGTCCTCTGACTGCATTGTGGTTTGCCGTGTGTGCCGCCCCGCATGTCCAAAAGCATGGAGTAGTTTGGGTTTTTCAGGCGAAGGAAGAGTATTTTGTCCAACCCACCGCTGATGCGAAGCCATTTTCAGGTAAGCGCACTCAGGTATTTCGACCGCGCCACATCTCAAGACGGATTATGGCTCAATCGGGTTGGTTTACTGTTCACAAATACATCAATGAGCAGAAACGCTTCATTCCCTTGCAAACCAACTCGGCTTATACGGATTCACTCACGAAGCTAAAGATTCCAGTAGCCTCTTTCCCGACCATGCGTCGCGCTCTGGCTCGCGCGGGGATTCATTACCTTTCACTTTTTCCTGAGATTGCAGGACTCTGCCGACATACGCAGTGGCAGTATTCTCTACTGAACGACGAGGTTAAGGATATAGAAAATGACACTCCATTCTAATCCGACGGAGCCTCCTAAGGAGATAGACGCGACACGATGAGATGCAAGCGGTTATGAATTCCCATCTCCTTGAGTCATTGCCCCACCTCGGAGGCGTTGGTTTGCTAATATCGAGATAGGCTGCAAATTCCCTTTCACCGCAATAAAAACGCCCCGCAATTACTCGCGGGGCGTTTGGTGTTTGATGATTTATTTTACGCGCCGACGCTGGCGAGTTCTTCGTTGGTCTCCACGTTCACGATTTTGAACTGTTCGGCGTGCATCCCCGTGTCCGCCCGGAAGGACAGCTTGCCGAAGTAGCGTTTCTCCATCTCGATGAGATGTTTCTCGTCCTCGGTGCGCAGCCGGTCCAGCACGGTGGGATGAACGACGATGCGCAACTGGAAGTCGTTCTCGTCGCGCGTGCGTTTCTTCAGGATTTCCTGGAGTTTGCGCTGGATTTCCACGCTCATGGTGGTGGTGCTCTTGACCTTGCCGCGGCCCTTGCAATACGGGCAGTCGTCATAGACGGCGGCGCGGACGCTTTCGCTGTGGCGCTGGCGGGTCATCTCCATCAGGCCGAGCTGCGAGATGGGCAGGATATGGGTCTTGGCCTTGTCGCGGCGCAGACCGTCGCGCATCTTGTTATGGACGGCTTGGCGGTCGCGCCCGGATTTCATGTCAATGAAATCGAGCACGATGAGGCCGCCCATGTTGCGGAGGCGGAGCTGCCGGGTGATTTCCTCGGCGGCTTCGAGGTTCACCTTGAGGATGAGCGCGTCCTGATCCTTGCCGCCCTTGTGCCGGCCGGTGTTCACGTCAATCGCCACGAGTGCCTCAGTCTCGTCAATGACGATGTAGCCGCCGCCTTTCAAATGCACCTGGCGCGAGAAGGTGTTTTCCAACTGCTTGCTGACGTTGAAGCGGTCGAACACCGGCTGTGAATCGGTG
>Ga0208849_1001200_pt1 | contig 19106 bp, 19 predicted proteins | sample NGESurdeep072012_10_FD_184470 | JGI IMG/M metagenome (GOLD analysis project Ga0208849, IMG submission 184470) | Arctic peat soil microbial communities from Barrow, Alaska - NGEE Surface sample 53-3 deep-072012 (SPAdes) | ecosystem: Environmental > Terrestrial > Soil > Wetlands > Peat ... | reverse complement strand
CCGATGACCGATGAAGATGACGGTGAGGAGTGCGCCCTTCTTCACTACCTCGCCTACCAAAGAGCCTCGGTGCTCTCGATCGTGGACGGACTTGACGAAGAGTCTTGGCACACGTCGGTCGTGCCATCTGGCTGGACGCCCGCGGGGCTCGTCGAGCACCTAGGTGACGCGGAGCGACACTGGTTCCAGCTCGTGGTGACCGGCTCGGCAGATGCGCTACCCCGCGACGCGGGTCGCCCTCCGTACAATCCGCGCGCGCCGTTCATCTGCGAACATCCCTCGGCGGAGGTCCTCGCGTACTACCGCGAGCAGTGCGAGATCTCCGACGCCGTGCTGGCACGAACGTCCATGTCGGCGGCACCGCTCGGACGACACGGCCACGGTGAAGAGGTTCCAAGTGTTCGTTGGGTTGTCTTGCACATGATCGAAGAGACGGCAGCGCACACCGGCCATCTCGAGATCGCGCGAGAATTACTCGATGGCGGGAAATACTTGGGTCTTCGCTGAGTCGAGCGCACGATCGGTATTCGAAACTCGAATAGTTTGGAATGACCGCGGTCACGCCGACGTCTTTTCCGCACCGACCGTAAGAGGAGTTAGTTGTGAGTTCACCCGAGTCGCCCGAGAGCGACGCCAGCCCAGTTGTCGAGGAAGGCGCCAAGAAGGGTCGAAGGGGACCTGGACCACTGTTCTTCGCCGGTCTCGCGGTGGCGGTCGTTCTCTCTGGCATTCTTGCGTACGACGCCATTCGAAATCGCAACACTCAACTGAACGGTCAGAGTCTGCGCGTGTCCGGAATACCCGCGTCCGTCAGCACCTCCCAAGCGAATTTGATGGCGCTCTCTCCGGTGCCGCACAAAATGGCACCAAACTTCACGCTCGTCGACCAAAACGGCAAGACGATGTCGTTCAAAAGTTTTCGAGGTCGAAGCGTGGTGTTGGAGTTCATGGATCCGCACTGCGTCGATATCTGCCCTCTCGTCTCACGGGAGTTCGTCGATGCCTACCACGACCTCGGGACGAAGGCGTCAGGCACGGTGTTCATCGCGGTGAACGTGAATCAGTACTTCCGCTCGGTCGCCAACATGGCGACCTTCAGCGCCGAACACCAACTGAACACCATCCCGTCGTGGCACTTCTTCACCGGTCCGGTGCCCGCACTCAAGGCGATATGGTACGCCTACGGCATTGAAGTCAGCGCGCCGAAGCCCACCGCCGACATCGTCCACACTTCGATCGTGTTGTTCATCGGGCCCGACGGCCGTGAACGTTACCTCGGCGTTCCTTCTGACATGCGAAATTCCCAGGGCATCGCCTTCCTTCCCGCAGGACAACTTACGGCGTGGGGTAAGGGCATCGCTCTCGTTGCGCAGAGCATGAACAACTAGCTCTGACGCGTGGCGCGCCGCTGCGGCGTATACCTCTAGGGGGTATACTCCCCATCGACGGAAGGACGTGCCGTGAGCAAACCCGGGTACCTTGACCAGAAGACCGGCGTACAGAAGCGACTGAAGCGCATCGAAGGCCAAGTCCGTGGTCTTGAGCGCATGGTCGACGAAGACCAGTACTGCATCAACATCCTCGATCAGATCTCCGCGACGACGCGCGCCCTCCAGGCGGTGGCGATGAAGCTCTTGGATGACCATCTCTCTCACTGCGTGTCCGAAGCACTCGTCAAGGGTGGTCCGACCGCCGACGTCAAGATCAAAGAGGCGCAGGATGCCATCCGCAGGTTGGTGCGTTCGTGAGTCGAAGTGACAACTCTTCGTTGCGCGTAGGCGAGCGGGTGAGTCGTGCACGCTGAGATTCTCGCGTCCGTGACGATCATCGGATTCTTCGACGACGTGGGACGAAGTCTGCGCGAAGGATTCTTCATGTTCTGGGAGACGCTCTGGGCTCTCGTGCTGGGCTTCACGCTCTCAGGATTCGTCCAGGCCTTCATCTCCAAGGAACAGATGCAGGCCAAATTGGGCAATCATCGTCCGGCGGCAGTAGGTCGCGCGGCCGGGTACGGCGCCGTGTCGTCAAGCTGCTCCTACGCGGCGACGGCCATGGCGAAGTCCCTCTTCGCGAAGGGCGCGGACTTCACGTCGGCCATGATCTTCATGGTCGCGTCGACGAATCTCGTCGTCGAACTCGGCATCGTGATGCTGGTACTTCTCGGCTGGCAGTTCATGGCGGCGGAGTTCGTGGGTGGACCGATCATGATCGCGCTCGTCGCCCTGGCTGGAGGTTTCGTCTTCAGTCGTCCTTTGGTCGAGGCCGCGCGCCAACGACTGACGAAACATGACGCCGAAGGTCACGACCACGAAGCGATGTCGGGTGTCTCGATGGAACATCAGATGGAGCTCGATCGCGAGTCCATGTCGCAGAAGTTCCGTTCACCCGCGGTCTGGTCCGACGCGTCGAGCTACGCGGTGGCGGACGTCACGATGCTTCGTCGTGAGCTGGTGATTGGCTACGTCGTCGCTGGATTCTTGGCGGCGCTCGTGCCGACGCACGTCTGGAACACACTCTTCATGCACGGTCACGGTTTCTGGACGAGTCTGGAGAACGCGCTCGTCGGTCCACTCGTCGCCGTCATCAGTTGGGTGTGCTCGATCGGCAACGTGCCGCTCGCCGCGGCGCTCTGGTCCGGCGGCATTAGTTTCGGTGGCGTCATCGCGTTCATCTTCGCCGACCTCATCGCGATGCCCCTCATCCTCATCTACCGCAAGTACTACGGAGCGAAACTCACGTTCAGACTCGTGGGTATCTTCTACGCCATCATGGCGATCGCCGGTCTGTTGACCGAAGGCATCTTCCAACTCTTTCACGGGGTGCCCACGACTCGGCAATTGGCGGTGACGTCAGCGCACTTCGAATGGAACTACACGTCGTACTTGAACATCCTCTTCATTGTCGTGGGTGCGCTCGTCTGGTGGCTCTCTCGCCAACAGAAGCGTTTGGGCGGGGGCCAGGGCTACGCGATCGACCCCGTCTGTGGGATGCAGGTACGCAAAGAGAGCGCTCCGGCGCAGGTGACCATGGGCCATGATGATTACTACTTTTGTTCGGATCGGTGCCGTGAGCGCTTCGAGGCGGAGCCCGAGAAGTACTCCTCGGGGATGGCGGCGATGGACCAGAGGAACGAGATGAAGGGAATGGGCGACATGGACAACATGGAAGGGACGGAAGGTATGAAGGACCACGAAGGACACGGCACTCTTGGCGCCAGCGCCGTCGACCCCGTGTGCGGCATGACGGTCGATCCCGCCACGGCTGCCGCACATCGTACGTACGAGGGCGTCGATTACTGGTTCTGCAATCCAGGTTGTGCAGCGTCGTTCGACGCCGATCCGGGACGCTACGTCAGTGGTAAGCCTGAGTCCGAGCACCACACGCACTGAGTTGACGTCGGGTCGCGTCACTCGATTGAAAGAAGGTTGACGTGGGCATGTACCGAGAACAGATCCTGCCGCGTCTTCAGGACAAGGTCATGAACCGTCGCGGAACGAGTGACGTTCGACGTCGAGTCTGTTCGGGACTGTCGGGCGACGTCATGGAAGTTGGATTTGGCACTGGTCTGAACGTTGAGTTCTATCCATCCTCGGTGAGCAGAGTTCTTGCCGTGGAGCCGTCGCGAGTCTGCATGCGATTGGCCCGGGACCGCATCGCACGTTCGGGCGTCTCTGTCGAGCTTGCGGGACTGACCGGCGAGCGCCTAGACCTGCCCTCTGAATCGGTCGACGCCGTGCTTTCGACATGGACGCTGTGCACGATCCCCAATCTCGTCGCGGCGCTCGGGGAGATGCGCCGCGTGTTGAAGCCCGGCGGTACGTTCCACTTCGTGGAACACGGTCATGCGCCGAACCCGACGACTGCGCGGTGGCAGCGTCGAATCGAACCATTGAACAAGAAGATCGCGGGAGGATGCCACCTCACCCGACGTATACCGGAGTTCCTCGAGCGATCCGGGTTTCAGATTGATCACCTCGACGAGTACTACTTTGAGGGCGAGCCGAAGCCTTTCGGCTATACGTACGAGGGCCGCGCGTCGAAGACCCAGTGACCGTCGCACCGCCGCGTCGAAAGTGTTCTCACGTCGTCAACAAAAAACCTGGTACGGACCCACGACGCGCCACTACTCTAAGGCGAGAAGACGAGATCCTGTGAACCTGAGGGGGTACCCATGAGTGGCGTTCGAGTGTTGGTGGGCACGAAAAAAGGTGCGTTCATCCTGACCTCCGACGGTCAGCGCAAAGACTGGAAGGTGAACGGTCCTCTCTTCGAAGGTTGGGAGATGTACCACCTGAAGGGCTCGCCCGTCGACCCGAATCGCATCTTCGCCTCGCAGTCGACGGGGTGGTTCGGTCAGATCATCCAACGTTCCGACGACGGGGGCACGACGTGGGCACCCGTTGGCAACCAGTTCCAGTACGACGGCGTACCCGGCACGCACCAGTGGTACGACGGCACGCCGCACCCGTGGGAGTTCGCGAGGGTCTGGCACCTCGAACCGTCGCTCACTGACCCCGACACCGTGCTCGCGGGCGTCGAGGACGCCGCGCTCTTTCGCTCGAGCGACGGTGGCGACACGTGGGGCGAGTTGTCGGGACTACGAAACTCCGAAAAAGGATCGTCGTGGCAACCAGGCGCGGGCGGAATGTGCTTGCACACGATTCTCCAGAGCCCTACCGACCCCGATCGGATTCACATCGCTATCTCGTCGGCCGGTGTCTTTCGCACGGACGACGGCGGCAAGACGTGGGGGCCGAAGAACAAGGGATTGCACTCCGAGGGCATCCCCGACGGCGACGCCGAGGTCGGTCACTGCGTGCACCGCATCGCACTGCATCCGTTGCGCCCCGACACGCTGTTCATGCAAAAGCACTGGGACGTCATGCGAAGCGACGACGCCGGTGACTCGTGGACTGAGATAAGCGGCAACTTACCCACGGACTTCGGTTTCGTCATCGACGTGCACGCGCACGAACCCGAGACCGTCTACGTCGTGCCGATCACCAGCGACTCGGTGCACTTCCCACCGGACGGAAAGCTGCGCGTCTATCGCAGCACCACCGGTGGCAACGAGTGGGAGCCGCTGACGAAGGGATTGCCACAGGAGAACTGCTACGTGGACGTGTTGCGCGACGCGATGGCCGTGGACTCACTCGACTCTTGTGGCGTGTACTTCGGCACCACGGGGGGACAGGTCTACGCGTCATCGAACGCGGGCGACAGCTGGGAGCCGATCGTGCGCGACCTGCCCGCCGTGCTGTCCGTGGAAGTCCAGACGCTGGCATGATCCGGGTCGTCCTCCCGGCCCACCTGAAGACGCTCGTCAACGATCGCCGAGAGATCAAACTCGAAGTGACGGGCGAGATCACGCAACGTTCGGTGATTGACGCCCTCGAGGCGCGCTTCCCCGTCTTGCTCGGCACCGTTCGCGATCCCGTCACGCAGAAGCGCCGCTCTTTCGTACGCTTCTTCGCCTGTGAGGAGGATCTGTCGCACGAATCGCCCGACGCACCGCTGCCCGACGCCGTCGTGTCGGGCTCGGAGGTGTTCTACATCGTGGGCGCGATGGCGGGCGGCTAGAGAGGCGCGTCGACCGTTTTGCTCAGCACCTACGCTCTGCCCATGGACTTCGCCGCCAAGATACTCATCGTTTCGGATTCTGCGTTCACCAAGGTTCGAGAGGACCTCGCCGGACCGCTCTTGGCTGAGCATCTGAAACAAGCGGGCTACAGCGACCTCGAGATCTTCATCATTCCCGACGGCGAGGAGTCCGTCGCGCTCGCGCTGCATTCGATCGTCGAGGAGTTCACTGGACTCATCGTCACCTCGGGGGGCACCGGCTTCTCGCCGCGCGACCAGACGCCAGAGGGAACGTTGCAAGTGCTCGACCGTGAAGCACCGGGACTCAGTGAAGCGATGCGCTTGGTGAATCCTCTCGGCCGACTCTCGCGCGGACGAGCTGGCACCGCAGGTAACTGCCTGATTCTTAACTGTCCGGGATCGCCTAAGGGCGCGGTTGAGTCCCTTGACGCCGTGCTAGACGTACTCCCGCACGCGTTGGCGCTGCTCCTCGAAGAAAGCGCGCCTCACCCGCCCGATATCGGCGGCAGCACGGCGATTTCGTCGTAGGACTCGACGACCGCGTCGCGCTCTGTCGGCTCGCCGTTCAGCCAGACCTGACTGACACCAAGGATCTCTTGGAACTTCGTCCCGTAGCGGTTGACGGCTTCACCCAACACGGCATCAATCGTTGCACCGTCGACGACGTCATTTCGAAGGCCGGCGGCTTCGCGAGCCGGACCGAGCAGAAGGAGCCGTGCCACGTCACGCTCCGTTCAGTTGAGTGGCGTCAAGGATCATCGCGGCGACCATCTCACCCACGTCGAGACCGTCACCGTCGGGAACCATCGCGATGGCGTTGGCCCCGGTGATCGCACTGAGGAGATGCGACGCCTGACGAGCCACGTTCTCGACATGGATGCGCCCATCGTCGTGGACTCTCGCGACGACGTACACCAAATGGAGCTTGCCGTCGCGTCGTCGCGGCATCGCACAGTCGAGCACCATGTTGATCGTTGGCCGATCGAGTTCTTTGAATCCGGCGAGCAAGCGCAGCGCAGGGCGCACGAAGAGCTCGAATCCCACGAGGGTGGAGACGGGATTGCCGGCGAGTCCAAAGAAGGGGATGCCTGAAGGTGCCACGCCGAAGGCGAAGGGCTTGCCCGGTCTGATGGCTACCTGCATCGAAGAGGCGTTCTCGCCGCACAGCTCGCCAAGGACGGATTTGACGAAGTCGGCGTCGCCCACGCTCACGCCACCCGTTGAGATGATGGCGTCACAGTCGTGAACGCCACGTTGGAAGGCGGCCGTGATCTCGCCCGGCGTGTCGCCGACGATGCCGAGATCGACGGGCGTGAAGCCCGACTGTTGAAGGGACGCCAACAGTGAAGGTCGATTCGAGTCGCGAATCTTTCCAGGTGTCAACGCACCAGCGTCGTCGGAGAGTTCGTTGCCCGTTGACAGCACGCCGACGCGGGGGCGTGGATGGGCGAGGACTGACGTCACTCCTTGGCTCGCCATGACGCCGAGGAGTGCGGGTCCGAGGTGGTCGCCGGGCGCGAGAATCGCCTGACCTACGGTGACGTCTTCGCCGACGAGCCGCACGAACTCACCAGCACGGGCGGCGCGCTGGATGACGACGGTGGCACCGTCGGGGTCAACGGTCGCCTCTTCGCGCATGGTGACGCTGTCGGCGCCCTCGGGAATGGGCGCACCCGTCATGATGCGCACGGCCTCACCCTCGCCGACGTGGATCGCAGCGACGTCACCGGCGAAAATGGCGTCGACAATTCGAAGACGAACGGAACCGCCCTCGGTATCGATCGCCCGCAGTGCGAATCCGTCCATGGCAGAGTTGGCAAAGCGGGGCGAGGGTTCTCGTGCCGTCACTACCTCGGCCGCCACGCAGTCGAGCGCGTCCGCAAGTCTCAGTTGCGTGGGGACCAGCGGTTCAAGACCCCTCAGGACGAACTGACGAGCCTCGTCGAGAGAGATCACGTGGTTCGTTTCGCTGCAAGTGGTGACGTCAAGGCGGTCGTCACTGGTCTTGGGCGTTCAAGATGGGCGAGGCGTCCTCACTCCAAGCTGAGCCGCCTTCCCAGATCTCGCGCTTCCACATGGGAACGCTCACTTTTAAGGTGTCAATGCAGTAACGCGCGGCGTCGAAGGCGTCGTCGCGGTGCGGGGACGACACGGCAACGATGACCGTCGCGTCGGAGAGTTCCACGCGGCCAATTCGGTGATGGATGGCAACGGCTTCGAGCGCGGGCCACCGCACGCGAGCCTCGTCCATGACTTCATGAATGCGTTTCTCCGCCAACTCCGTGCTGGTCTCGTACTCGAGCGCGATGACGCCCTCTCGAGCTGAGGAGTTGTTGCGCACGACGCCGCTGAAGGTCACGACCGCGCCGCAGTTCGCTCGCGCGGCCCAGGTGGTAACCGTGTCGAGCGAAAGTCGGTCGGACGTCACGAGAACCCAATTCGACGTTGGAGTGGAGGGCATTCGCCTCATCCTATAGTCGGGCACCACGAACTCTTTGGGTCGCGTCACCGTACGTCATCGCCACCAAGGGCGGTGAGTATCGACGCTGCGCGAGGTTGAGTCTCACCGGGCCATTTCGATAGCGATGATCGACCCAGCCAGTCATCCATTCTTCGCCGAAGGCGAGAAGAAATGAATGGCGCAGATGCACCTACTTCTCCCTATCAAGAGGCTATTTACGCTCCTTTTCGAGCAATGTTACTGTAAGTGCACGCCAGGCGGGAGAGTCGATCGTGGAACATTCGTCAGTTCACTCCGGGACTCGGTGGTTGGGTAACTCAGCGCGACGTGTGGCGGCGGCCGCCGCGGCGTCGCTCATCGTTGCGGGCCTGCTCACCGGGTTCTCGGGTAGTTCTCGCGCAAGTGCCGCAAGCCGCCCGAAGGCCTCGGGCACCGTCACCGTGCTGTACGCCGGGTCCCTCCTCGATTTGATGCAGCAACGGATCGGGCCAGCGTTTCATAGGGCCACGGGTTATACGGTGCGTGGCTTCTCCAATGGATCGAGCGCACTCGCGTCGGAGATCAAGGGTGGGACGCAGGTCGGCGACGTCTTCATCAGTGCCTCACCTAAGGCGGATCAGTCGCTGCAGGGTACGAGCAACGGCGACTGGGTGTCGACGTACCAGGAGTTCGGGACCTCGAGGTTGGTGTTGGGTTACAACCCCTCATCGAAGTACGCGAAAGACCTCCGGACGAGGCCGTGGTACGACGTCGTCGACCTCCCAAACTTCTTGCTCGGACGGACCGACCCCGCGACAGACCCCAAGGGCGTCCTCGCCGTCAACGCGTTGAACGGTGTCGCGCTCAGCTACGCCATACCTCGACTCAACGCGCTCGCGACCTCGACCTCGACTATCTACCCGGAGAACGCACTCGTCGGAGAGATCCAGGCCGGTCAGCTTGACGCCGGTTTCTTCTACGCCGTCGAAGCCGCCGCCGCTCACCTGAAGACGGTCCCGCTCGCCGGCACCGGACTGGCCGCCGAGTACACCGTCGCGATACTGCATCACGCGCCTGACGCAGTGGCGGCGAAGGCGTTCGTGAAGTTCCTGTTCAGTGTTGCGGGCCGGAAGATCTTGCGAAAGAACGGCGTCACGTCACTCGTTCCACCCGTGCGGTACCCCGTATCGAGCGAGACGACCACCACGACCGTCGCGTCCACGACGACGTGAGTCCATCGAGGACACTGAAGAGTCCTCTTCTCTGGTTGGGCGGCTTGATCGTCGTCTACTTGGGCTATCCCTTGGCGGCGTTCGCGGTACGGTTCGCGACCTCGCCGCAACGTGGTTTTCATGTCCCTGGCCTCTTTCCCGCGCTGTGGGTTTCGATATGCGGCGCGACCATTGCGCTCGCACTTTCCACCTTGTTTGGCGTGCCGCTCGCATTCCTCCTGGCGCGATCGAAAGGACGTGTTGCAGGGCTGGTCGGATTGGTGGTACAGATTCCCCTGGCGTTGCCCCCACTCATGAGCGGCATCGTGCTCGTGTACGTCATCGGTCCGTACACGTTCCTGGGACAACTCTTCGGCCGACATCTCACCGATTCGATGGTCGGGGTCGTCATCGCGATGACCTTCGTCTCCTCACCGTTCCTGATCGTGGCGTCGCGTGCCGCCTTCGCGTCGATCGACCAGGGTCTGTTGGACGTCGCGGCGACGCTCGGACACTCCGAGGTGTCGCGCTTCGTGCGCGTCGCGGTACCGAGCGCGGGCCACGGCATCCGAGCGGGCATGCTGCTCACCTGGTTGCGGGCCTTCGGCGAGTACGGTGCCGTCGTCATCCTGGCCTACAACCCCGCGTCGCTACCCATCTACACCTACAACCAATTCAGTGGCAGGGGACTACCGACGACGTTGGCGCCCACCGCGTTGGCCCTCGTCGTCGCGGTCGTCGTCGTGCTCGTAAGTCGCGTGAAACTTCGAGCTCCCTCATCTCGAACGGCCATCCCTTCGACGAAGAGGTCGCCGGTTGTGGCCACGTCGCAGCCCGTACGCTTCGAGATCGATCACCATCTCGGTTCCTTCCACCTCGAGATGTCCCACGACTCGAACGCTCGACACCTCGGCGTGCTCGGACCTTCAGGATCGGGCAAGTCAGCGCTGCTTCGCTGTGTTGCCGGACTGTACGGATCGTCGCCGGGACCCGTCTGGTACGGCGATGAGTCCGTCGAGAGCGTCGCGGTTGAGCGTCGAGGCGTTGGCTACGTGGCGCAGGGGTTCTCGCTCTTCCCGCACCTCTCGGTATGGCGCCAGTTGCTGTTCGCGAAGGGCGCGACCCCCGAACTCGCCGCCTACTGGCTCGAGCACCTCCATCTCAGCGGACTCGAGGGTCGATTGCCGTCCGAACTTTCTGGGGGAGAGCGTCAACGAGTTGGCTTGGCGCAAGTGCTCTGTCGCTCGCCAAAGGTCTTACTCCTCGACGAGCCCTTCTCCGCCCTCGACGTACCGGTACGCCTCGAACTTCGTCGTGAGCTTCGACGTCTACAACGAGAGACCGGTCTCGCGACCGTACTGGTGACGCACGACCCCGAGGAGGCCGCTTTCTTGTCCGAAGAGTTGATGGTCATCGCTGACGGCAGAGTGTTGCAATCGGGCACGAGTCGCTCGGTGTTCTCGCGGCCGGCGTCAGCGAAGGTCGCTTCGTTAGTGGGCGTCGAGAACTTGAACCTGGCGAGAGTCGTGACGTCAGATTCGATCGACGTCGCCGGAGCACTGGTCGAGGTCGGTCCAACCGATATCGCTCCGGGCGCGTCAGTGCTCTGGTGCATTCGTCCCGAACGAGTCACTGTCGTACGCGACGCCGAGCACGCTGACGCTTCGAACACCGAACGTCGGGAGTTACGAGGGATACTCAACGACGTGGCGGACACTGGCACGGCGTACGACCTCTTCGTGAGCGTTGGCGACGGTCTTGAGATCAAGGCTCGGACCTGGGGATCGTTCGACCTGGACGTCGGATCGCGCTGTCGAGTGGAACTAGACCCTGACGCAATCTCTCTTTGGGAGGTTCCGAGAATCCCTTAAGGGGGGGGACAGCGTTGACCGGCTTTAGAATTTCTCCGGAATCTCGACGCTCACGTTGGTGGCTTTCACCACGGCGTCAACGACGACGCCGGGCGCCAAGCCCAGTTCGTCGACGGCTTCGCGGGTGATGAGTGAGACGAATCGATGGGGGCCAGCTTGGATCTCGACCTGCGCCACCACTTTGTCCTTCACTACCTTGGTCACGATCCCGACGAAGCGATTGCGCGTCGATTGGGCTCGTGGGCTCTTTGGTGCCTGTGGGCTGGCCGTCGCGATGGCCGCTTTGGCCAGGTCCACGCCCTCGAAGTAACGCTTCCCGTCACTGTCGAGCGTCGACTTGATTCGTCCAGCGTCCGCCCAACGGCGAATGGTGTCGGCACTCACCCCGAGTAGCTCAGCTGCCTGTGAGGCGCGGTACTTCACCATCGTCAAAGACTACCTAGCACGCGTCGTTGCGTTTATAGACGTACGGGCCACGCCAAAACGCGTCGACTCAACCGCCGATCATGGACATCGAACGTGACGGCCGCAAGAATCCAGGCTCGTTGATGGCGTGTCCGGGGTACTTCTCCCACACAGCCTTTCGCAACATCAGCGCGACCTCGTCGTCTCCTCCGCCGTCACGCATCAAATCTCGAAGAGAGAACTCATTGTCGGAAAAGAGGCAGTTGCGAATCGCCCCGTCCGCCGTCAATCGAAGTCGGTTGCACGTGCCGCAGAACGGCTGCGTCACGCTCGAGATGAGCCCGATCTCTCCCTGACCGTCCTCGAACTTGAAGCGCTCCGCCGGCGCCGATCCTCCCACGTCGACGGCGACGAGGGGCCAAATCGCGTTGATGCGTTCAAAGATCTCATGGCCGGGCACCAACTGCGTTTTCTCCCAGTGGCCCTGGGCGTCGAGCGGCATGAACTCGATGAAGCGAACGACGCGACCCGTGTCGCGAGCGAATCGCGCGAAGTCCAAGATCTCGTCGTCGTTCTCTCCGCGAAGGACGACGACGTTGATCTTGAGCGGCGAAAGACCGGCGGACTCGACCGCGTCCATGGCGCGTAACACGGTGTCGAGATCGCCCCGGCGACGTATCTCGTTGAATCGTTCAACACGCAGTGAGTCGCAGCTGATGTTCACCCGTTTGAGCCCTGCGTCAGCAAGGGATTGAACCACCGGGGACAACAACATGCCGTTGGTCGTCATAGCCAGGTCCTTGAAGCCGATAGCCGAGAGACGTGACACGAGATTCACCAAGTTCTTACGAACGAGCGGTTCGCCGCCGGTGAGCCGCAGTGAGGTGAGGCCCATCTCGTAGGCGATGGTGGCGACGCGTTCGATCTCTTCGAAGGTGAGAAGGGCCTCTCGAGGTTGGAAGGTCATGCCCACTTCGGGCATGCAGTACACGCAGCGCAGGTTGCAGCGGTCCGTCACGGAGATTCGCAGGTCGTCGTGAACCCTCGCGTATCGGTCCACGAGGGGCCCCTCGTGAGGCATCAAGAGAAAAGGGTCGTCGATCCGGGATTTGAGTTCCGCGTCGTCCTCACGTGGATGCGGTCGCACTGAGACGGGCACGGCCGGCGCCGTGTGCGTGAGTCGGACGGGTTGAGCAGGTCTTGCGTCGAAGCTCGCTTTCGCGATCGGAAACTCTGAGTTGGCCACTGCAGCCCATGCTAACGGTGCGCCAAGTCCTTCCACAGTTCGTTGAGTCTGTCGCGCAGCACCGATGAAGCATGGTCGCCTTCAGCGCGATTCATCGACGTGAAAAGAGATGAAACGTTATTCGGCCCCATCCTCGACGAGACGACCCCAGGTGCCCGACTTTCCTCCCTCTTTCTTCATGAGCACGAGATCGTCCACGCGCGCGTTCGGATCGGACGCGTGCAGGGAGTCCATGATGCTGAGGGCGGCGAAGGCGCACGCCGTGAGTGCCTCCATTTCGACGCCCGTGCGCTGTGTCGCGGTCACCGTCGCCGTTATCTCGATGCCGCCCTCGTACGGAGTGAGTTGGACGTCCACGTCGTTGAGGTTGAGCGAGTGACACAAGGGGATCAGATCCGACGTCCGTTTGGCGGCGTGGACGCCCGCCACTCGCGCGGCGTGCGCCGGGTCCATTCCGTCGATCCTGGGTTCGAGCGCGTCAAGGTCCGCCGTGGTCACGACGAGACAACGCGCCATGGCTTGACGCTTGGTTGGACGTTTGTTCGTGACGTCGACCATCCGTAATTTTCCGGCGGCGTCGATGTGAGAGAACTGACCCTCCACTTTCAACGCTCCTTATCACTCGAAAGAACCTCAACTGTCAACGTGTACACCGTAGGTCTCACTCGCCGCTTCGTCCAGACAGAGTCTGAGGTATGTCAACGCCGCAACCGGACAATTTGAATACGTATGCCGATGGCAACGAAGGGAGCCACGGGTCTGCGTTACGGTGAGCCCATGCGCTACGAATACAAGCAGGTCTACATTCCGATTGCGAAAAAAGGCTGGAGAGAACTTGGCAGTGCGTTGGAGGAACTTCCCTCCGAAGGGTGGGAACTCTTCATGGCGGTTCCAATCATTGAGATGACTGCCCTCATGCCAGGAATCTCGGGCAGCCGGACGTCGGCGATCGTTCATTATTTTCGTCGGCCAGTAGCTGAACACGCCTAACTTGCTCTTGGGTCCCTCACGCAGCAGCGATGATGGCTTCGCGCGTTTTCGTTTTGAGCAATCAACAGTCGAGCATCAACGTCGCTAGGTTCCCATCACGGCCAACGCGATCTTCGTCTTCAACGTTGAGTAGGGGTCGTTGTTGCCGTCCTTGACCCTCGTGGCCGGATGACGTCAATTGCTTTGACTTCGGACGTGATTGAATGCATTACTTTTCGACCTAGGTGGAGAATCGTTGGCGAACTACGCCTGAGAAGTGGAAGTCTTTGACCAACGCTTGGCGCGAGTGTCGGACCCAACCACGAGTAATCCGAGCGGTGCGCTACCATGCCAAGGTGCGTTAATTCCTGAAGTTTCTCGATTGAACTTGTCCCTCGTTCTTGGAGATTTCAGATGCCGACATCGCACTTGTCAACCTCTTTACACGCCGCCTCCGCGGTACTTGCCGCGCGAAATCTGACGTACGACCTCGGAGGGCGAACCGTACTCCAAGACGTCTCACTCACGGTGGGACCTCTGAGTTGCGTTGGTGTCGTCGGTCCCAATGGCGTCGGTAAGTCAACGCTCTTGCAGGTGCTCGCGGGACAAAAGACGGCCGATGCTGGAAAACTCACCTTGGACCCCCCGAGCGCGACGGTTGGCTACTTGTCGCAAGAGCATCCCCGCGCAGTCATCGAGTCTGTTCGCGACACACTCGCTCGCCGTACGGGTGTCGACGCCGCGGAATCTGAATTGAAGGATGCCGCTACCGCTCTCTCGTCGGACTCTCCCGGCGTCGAGTCGCGCTACGAACTTGCCCTCAGCCGGTTCGAGTCCCTCGGCGCGAGCACGTTCGATGCCCGTGTCGCGACCGTCTTGCAGGATCTTGGCGTGGCGTCAGTCATCGACTGGAACGTGTGCTCGTTGTCGGGTGGGCAGGAGGCCAAGGTCGCCCTTGCCGCGATCGAACTGTCGCGTTTTGACATTGTCTTACTTGATGAACCAACCAATGACCTTGACTTCGCCGGACTCACTCGATTGGAATCATGGATTCAACGGCGTGAAGGTGGAACCGTCATCGTTTCACACGACCGAGCGTTCCTAGAGAGAACCGTGAATTCCGTGCTCGAAATCGATGAGCACCATCACACGGCACGCGAGTACGGCGGCGGTTGGTCCGGTTACCAAGCAGAACGTTCGACTGCACTACGTCTCGCTCGCGTGGCGTTCGATGAGTACCAGGGGCAAAAGGATCAACTGACTCAGCGGGCGCAACGCCAGCGCCAGTGGGCAGTCGAAGGCGTGCGCAAGGAGGCGAAGAATCCCCGTGACAATGACAAGGCACAACGCGATTTCCGGCTGAACCGGACCGAGAAGCAGGCCCACAAGGCGCGTCAAATTGATCGAGCACTCGAGAATCTCGACGTTGTCGAGAAGCCGTTTGAAGGTTGGAATCTGCGATTTACCATCGATGAAGCGAAACGATCCGGCGACGTCGTCGCTCGACTGATCGACGTGGTCGTCGAACGCGCAACGTTTCGCCTAGGGCCGATCGATATCGAGATCGCCTGGGGTGACCGGATTGCCCTCACCGGCGCAAACGGTTCGGGAAAATCAACGCTCATTCAGGCCATGCTCGGGACGATCACCTTGACACGTGGAAGTCGTTCGATCGGACCGGGCGTGGTGGTTGGCGTCCTTGGACAAGATCGTCGTGTTCTTCAAGGTGATCACGACTTGGTACGTCACGTGAGCGATCGCTGCGCCCTCTCGTTGAGCGAGACTCGATCGCTTCTGGCGAAATTCGGACTCAACGCTTCACACGTCAGTCGATCTGTTCGACTGCTTTCGCCGGGCGAACGAACGCGAGCCGAGCTCGCGATATTCCAAGCACAGGGCGTGAATTTTCTGGTTCTGGATGAACCCACCAATCACTTGGATCTTCGGGCGATTGAACAACTTGAGAGTGCGTTAAAGGGATTCGGAGGCTCGCTGCTTCTGACGACGCACGATCGGCGACTGCTCGAAGACGTGGAATTGACTCGGACGATCACGATGGACGGTGGAATGGCTAGCCCCGATCATTCACGAGTGCACCTGAACTGATCTCCCGCAATACGCGCAAATGCCCTCCGTGCAAGAGAAACTGGAGTTGCTAAGACAACCAGAACCTCAACACGAAGGGCACTTCTCAGATGAAGAATACTGCAACGAATCGCGTCAAGGTGGAATCCGGCGGACAAGGCGTCGTCGCGCACGTGGGACTGCACGCGCTCGGCAGTGTGGCCGACGCGTTGGGACTCGGCGCTGCGCTCTCGTCCCGTCTCGACTACACCAACGGGCGGGCACCGCTGCACGATCGGGGCAAGGTGATCGTGCAGATGGCCCTCGTGCTGGCCGGTGGCGGTGAGAGTTGCGCCGACGTCGAGCACCTACGTGTGCAGAAGGATCTCTTCGGTGATGTTGCCTCGGACTCGACGGTCTATCGCACCTTTCACGAGTTCGACGCCGTTCAGCGTGGCGAGTTCGCACGAGCACTCGCTGAGGTGCGCGAGAAAGTGTGGGCGAAGCTCGACGCGCCCAGTGAGCCCGTGATTCTCGACTTCGACGCGACACTGGTGATGGGGCTCGCCGAGTCCAAAGAGCACGCCGCGTCGACCTACAAAGGTGGCTTCGGTTTTCATCCCCTGTTCTGCTTCAGTGATCTCACCGGCGAGACGCTCAGCCACACCCTTCGTCCGGGCAACGCCACGGCCCATAACGCGGCCGATCACGTCGAAGTCTTAGACAAGGCCCTCGCCCAACTACGTGCAGCACTCCGCGCCGGTCACGGCGTCGCTGACGAGTTCACGCCCTCTCGCCAGGTCATCGCGCGCGCCGACAACGCGGGGTGCACCTTCGAATTCTTGGCGGCGTGCCGAGCCCGCAAGGTCAACTTCTCGGTGACCGCACGCGCCAACGCCCGCTTGCAGAGCGCCCTTTACGTGGTGGCCAGTCGCGAGGACCTGTGGCAACCCTCGTTCACTCAAGACGGCACGCTGCGTGAAGGAGCGAGTGTCTGCGAGATCACCGACTTTTTCACCCTACGGAAGATGCCGAGTGGCACGCGTTGCATCGTGCGACGAGAACCGTTGGACCCCGGGGCCCAGCGCAGTCTCTTTCCGAGCGACGAGTTTCGTTACTGGGGTTTCTACACCGACCGCGAGGGCGATCCCGTGGAGTTGGATCTCGTCATGCGAGCCCACGCTCACGTCGAAGACCACATCCAACGACTGAAGGAGTCGGGACTCACTCGGTTTCCTTTCACCAAGTTCGAGGTCAACGCCAACTGGCTCATGACCGTCGCCATGGCCGCGGACCTCGTGCGGTGGTTCCAATTGCTCTGTCTCGAGGGGCGCTGGCGTGACGCCCGTCCGAAGGCGCTGCGCTGGGAGATCTTTCACGCCCCGGGACGCATCGTGCGCAGTGCTCGACGCGTCGTCGTTCGTGTCCTTGAGGGTTGGCCCACGGCCCGACAACTACTCGGCGCCTACCAACGAATCGTCTTACTCACCCGACGCGTTCCACGTTCGTCTCAGCGTTACCTACGCGGGGACTGCTCGGCCTCAACGGACTCCTGGAGTCATTTTGCATGGTCGAAATTCGAATGCAGAACGCTCAAGGGCACTCGCCAGCGCGTCGATCGACTCCAACGACGTCAGTCACTCAAAAGCGGAAGAGATAATGGTTTGCAGCCCCTTCATGAATGATCGGGACTAGACAATGGCTCGTACTCCGGTCTAGCCAATAATCGGTCCGTGGAGTCCGGTGGCGATGTATTTGAATTGCGACTTGGCGAAGCGTAACCGCGCCCAGCTTCGTGGTACTTCTGCTTCTTGGCGTTAGTTGCTCGCCTCGCCGTAGTTAAAGGTCGTGACGCAGCCACCGTCGACGGCAACAATCGATCCTGTCATGAACGATGCGGCGTCGGATGCGAGGAACAGCGCGACCTCGCCTACCTCAGCGGGCTGGCCCTGGCGCCCCAGTGGCTGCATTCCGGCCGCCTTCTCGCGGACGGCTGTCGCTGCTTCGAACTCCTCTTTGGTGAGGTCCGGTCCTCGGCGCCCGAGATGGGTGTCGATATATCCCGGGCAGACTGCGTTGACCCGGATTCCGTCCGGCCCGTAGTCCACGGCGAGCTGCCGGGTCAGGTTGATGATCGCGCCCTTAGAGGCGCAGTACGCGGCCGCGTTCGGGGCGCCGATCAAGCCATAGGTTGAGGCTGTGTTGACGATCCGCCCGTCGCGCTGAGCAAGGAAGTGCGGAATGGCGTACTTGGAGCACAGAAACGTGCCACGCAAGTTAACGCTGATCACGCGATCGAAGTCTTCTGGTTCGATCTCGTGAAGCCGGAGCTTGCCGCCGCCGATTCCAGCATTGTTCGCGAGAATGTCGAGACCACCGAAGCGCCCGACGGCAGCTGCGATCATGTCCTCAACCTGCTGGGCGTCGGACACATCCGTGGCCACGAAGAACGCTTCGCCGCCACCGTCGGTGATCTCTCTGACGGTGCGCTCGCCGTCGTCGGCGAGCACGTCGGAGACGACGACGTTCGCGCCGCCGCCCGCGAATGCCAGCGCGATAGCCCGGCCGATCCCGTTCCCCGCTCCGGTGACGATCGTCGTCTTGTGATCAATCCTTGTCATCTGCTCCAACTCTCTTTCGGACCTACTCTCGACGAGCTTTCGATCGAAATCATATTGTCGAACAGCTAGCGCTTCGGGGCGCACGTTGCCCCCCACATCACCTCGAGAATAAAAGGAAGTCAAAAAAGAGCTGGCTGGCATTGATCCGGTTGCGCACATGGTAGTTCTTCATCGAAACGCGTTGGCTGGCGTCAAACTGGAGACGCGATTGCGGCTGCATCAGCTATTCATTCGAGAGCAGGCTCTGAATGCCGGCGCGACTACCTCACTCTTTGGCGGGTAACGCACCTGACAAGTGAACAGCGATCTCTTTTATTCGTTCGACGCTGAGGGCACTCGTCTCAGAGATCTTCCGTGCCAGCGCATTCGGACCCGACACGAACACCTCTCGGATTGTGAAGGGCTTGGCGAACCATCCCCATTCGGCGTCGGTGAAGCAGACGGCGCTCGACACGGTCACGTCGAGTCCCGCCAGGGCTTTGGTCACCGCCCTCACTTGCCAACCCAGCCCGTCGATGACCTTCGTGCGATCGCGACCGCCTACGTAGAGACGGTTATCGACCTTGAAGAATCCGCCGACGTCGCGCTCGTGATCTTGATGGTCGTTCGCCCGCGCGGTCTCTTCCCGGAGCGCGCATTCCAAGGCCTCGGTGCGTGGATTCGAGCGCGCGTCGGGCA
>Ga0208849_1001199_pt1 | contig 19111 bp, 19 predicted proteins | sample NGESurdeep072012_10_FD_184470 | JGI IMG/M metagenome (GOLD analysis project Ga0208849, IMG submission 184470) | Arctic peat soil microbial communities from Barrow, Alaska - NGEE Surface sample 53-3 deep-072012 (SPAdes) | ecosystem: Environmental > Terrestrial > Soil > Wetlands > Peat ... | reverse complement strand
ATTGCGCTGGAACGACAGCGTGGGTTGTTGGCCCTGCCCAGCAGCGACGTACAGCGGATTGGTGAATGTCAGCGTGATCTGCACCGACATGACGTTGTTCCAGGCTCCGGCCGCAGTGACCTGGGCCGCATTCATGTAGGTATCGACGTTGTTACCGCTGCCGAGAGTGTTGACGCCATACATCACCGCCATCTGGGTAACGCCGTTGACCAAGGGATATTGCGTGCCGTTCATCGTGCAGACCAGCTGGCTGACACCCGCCGCATTGACCACCACACTGAAGCTGTTGACGTAGACCGCGGTGCCAGGCCCGGGGTTGGAGGTGCCGGTGCAATTGAGGATGCCATCGCCGCCCGCGGTGGCGTAGCGTGCTGTGATGGTGTCGCCGGGCGCCGCCGCATTGAACGTACCGATCATGCCCTGGCCCTGCGCCATGGCGCCAACAGGGGGCATTACGGAGGCAGCAGTGTTAATGGTCGGATTGGGAAAATAGCCGGTGGCCTGAATGACATCGGTCATCATCGTCATGGCCAGGCGCTCATTGTCCTGCAGCTGCGACAAATCGCCCTGGGCCATGAATGTGCGCTTATTGTCCTGCACCAGCGTCAGCAGTCCGCCCATCAGGAACAGACCGATCAGCAGCGCGACCAGCATCTCCACCATGGTGAAGCCGTTCTGTGCGCTCTTCATGACCTAGGGCTCCACATACAAAACGTAGGGGAGCGTCACCATCGTCGTGCCCGCCGACTGGCTATTGATGGCCGTGTTGCGCTCGCTCCAGTTGATCTGGATGGTGCAGCCGAGCGGGGTACCTGCCGGCAACGGGGTCGGGCAGTTGACGGTGGCAGAGACATTCGGCAGCGCCTTATTGAGCGCGGTAGCCCAGGTATGCAGATCGTAAGCCGCCAATGTATTGGTCGAACACGGCGTCACGCCGACGCCGGAGACGCAACTGATTGCACCGTTCAGCGTGCCATCAGTGGCGTTTACATTCGCGCCGGTGATCGTGATCGTGAGCGGTATCGGCGCCACAGTCCAATAGCCACGGTTGACTCGCATGGCCGAGGCCAGACTGGAAGCCTCGATTGCCGCCAGCGAGCGCATGCTCGCAGTCCCGGTACTGGCATAGGCCAAAGCCTGGATCTTGGCGATGCCCAGCATACCGACGGCGATGATGATCAGCGCCACCAGCACTTCGATCAGCGTGAAGCCACGGCTTGGTCGCAGTGCGTTCATAGGCAGGCTGCTCCTTGGGTCTTGGGCGTCTGTACGACCATCATGCCCACCATATTCATCGACAGGCATCGGGTCCAATCGGCGACGGCCGGCGATGCGTGCAGCGTGATCAGCGCCGCCCCTCCGGCAAGACCCGCGCCGTCGGCCGCCGCAAAGCCCTCGCGATTGAAAGTAACCGCCGATATGCCGAGGTTGGCCACGAAGGTATCGGTGCTGGTGAAACCGGCCTGCACGCGCAGTATCTGTTCGTTGCCGTCGACCTGCTGATTGTTATTCGGGTCGGAGAATACGATCCAGCCGCTGTTCCAGGCGGTATTTACCAGGCAGGTTGCGCCATCGGTCGAGACACAGACCGTGACGGTCTGCCCCTCCTTGATTGCCTCGCCACGCGCGAACTGCATGTCGCCGAGCAGACCGTTGACTTCCGCGGCGATGCGATTGCTGTTGGTCACGTATTTATAGGACGGGACCGCGATTGCCATCAATATGGCGGCAATACCCATCACGGTGATCATTTCCAGCAGCGTGATGCCGCGACAAGCGCGGGCAGGGGATTGCTGAGACCTTCTATCCATAGGTGCCACGATACGCAGCGGAGCTTGCGTCAAGCTGGCTACTGGCGCTGCATGGCTGGATCTGCGACGCAGGTCACGGAAAGCGTATCCGCATGCGGGTGCCTTTGCCGTTTGCCCCGCCGCCGATGCTGAATGCGGCGCCATGAACACGCGCAATCTCGTCAACGATGGCCAATCCCAGGCCACAGCCGATGCCCTGGGAACCCGGCAGCCGGTAGAAGCGTTCGCGCACCCGGACGCGCTCGGTTTCCGGTATCCCGGGGCCGTCATCCTCAACTTCCAGATAGGGCATCTGTCCCTCCTTGGCGCAGCGTACGGTGACGTGACCGCCCTGCGGAGTGTACTTGAGCGCATTGTCGACCAGATTATCGAGCAGATCCTCCAGCAATGGATCTTCCCCAGCGACGCTTACCGCCGAAGTGTCTACCCCCAGATCAATCCCGGCCTTGTCGGCGCGATCCAGATAGCGGCCCACCGCCTGCTCGATCAGCGGCTTTAGCTCCACGGTCTTGAAAGTCTCTTGCGATGCCGAGACCGGCTCGGCGCGCGCCAGGCTCAGCAGCTGATTGGCAGAGCGCGCCAATTGTTGAATACCCCGTTGCACGGCGGCGAGCTGAGCCGCCATTGCCGTCGCCCCCGGCTCCTGCAGTAGCAATTCAAGCTGCGCCAGCAAGCCCGCGACCGGCGTGCGCATCTGATGCGCCGCATCAGCGACGAAGCGCTGCTGTGCCTGGGCGGCGTCGTGCAAAAGTTCGAGTACGCGATTGAATGCCACGATCACTGAACGCAGCTCCCCTGGCACCAGAGCCTCGTTGAATCGCTGCAATTGACGCACCGAATGCCGTTCGACCTGCTCGGTCAGCTGATCCAGCGGCCGCAATCCGTAGTACACCGCTATCCAGATCAGCAACAGGGTCAGATCGAGCTCGGCAAAATCCACCAGCAGTTTTCCCAATAACATGACCTGCTGGGTGTGGGCGCGCCGATCCAAAGTCTCGGCTACCGCGATCTGCACGGCGCCCAAAGCCGTTGGCGCGAGAATGCTGGCAATGCGCCACCGCTGACCCAGAAAGCCCGCGTCCCAAAATGTCGCGCGTCCCGCCGGCCGCGCGGCTGGCGGTGCAGTGACAGGCAACTGCGCCGCTCCGGCGATCAATTCATGCGCAGGTCCTGTAATTGCAAACAGCGTGCTGCCATCGAACGCACCAGCAGCGGCCGGGGCAAAGAAGCGCAATCGCTGATTCTCGACCCGAATGGTGGCCGTCAAAGCAAATGCCGTATTGGCCAGGGCGTGATCGTAGGCGTTGCGGGTGCTGGCGACCGCGACCCAGTAGTCGGCCAGGCCGCCTATCAGCATCAAGACCGCTAGCGCCGGCAGCAGTATCAACAGCAGGCGCCGGCGCACGGTCATCATCAGTGCGAGTCTCCGACCTCATCCAGGCGATAACCCAGGCCGCGGATGGTGCGGATGACGGCCGCGGTACCGAGCTTGGCGCGCAGACGCGAGATGTGGGTCTCGACCGCATTGGCGGTCAGGTCCTGCTCCCAGCCGGCCAGGGCCTGCATGAGCCGCTCCTTGCTGACGATACGTCCAATGTTGTGCGCCAGGCTTTCGAGCACCAGCCACTCTCGTCGCGTGAGTTCGACCGGCTGCGAGTCGACCTGCAACTGGTGTCCGCTCAGGTCGATCGTCAGGCGACCCAATCGTACGAGGCCGCTGGGGACCAGACTGGCGCGGCGGATCAAGGCCCGGCAGCGCGCAGCCAGCTCCGCCTGTTCGAACGGCTTCATGAGGAAATCGTCGGCGCCCAGTTCAAAGGCGCGGATCTTGTCGGCCAAGGTATCGCGCGCGGTCAGAATCAGTACCGGGGTTGCCTTGCCTTCACGGCGCAATGCCCCCAGCAGGCTCAGACCATCCGCCCCTGGCAGTCCGATATCCACCACGGCCAGATCGAAGTGTTCGAGGCCTAAAGCCGTGCGTCCCCGTTCGGCGGAGACCGCATGTTCAACAGAGAAACCCGCCAGGACAAGACCGCGACTAATCGCGTCGGCGACCAGCTCATCATCTTCGATCAGCAGTATGCGCAAAGCCAGTTAGTTGACGCTGACCCCTTCGCGGACGATCTTCGGTGTCACGAACACCAGCAGTTCATCCTTGTCGTCCTTCTTGGTCGTGTTCTTGAACAGATTGCCCAGGACGGGTACATCCCCCAGCCAGGGAACCTTGGTCTGCTCATCGCTGTGGGTAGTCTCGAGGATGCCACCCAGCACCACGGTCTGACCATCGCTGAGCACGACCTGGGTCTCAATGGCACGGGTATTGATCGAGGGCACGTTCACGCCGCCGGAAGCGACGACCGTAGTACCCACCGTATCGTCCGATACCGTCAGATCGAGAATGATGCGGTTGTCCGGGGTGATCAATGGCTTGACCTTGAGCATCAGCACCGCGTCCTTAAAAGCGATGGTCGTGGCGCCGCTCGAAGCCGACTGCTGGTAGGGGATCTCCACACCCTGCCGGATGGTCGCCTCACGCTGGTTGGCCGTGATCACCTTGGGCGAGGAGATGACCGTGCCGCGGTTTTCAACCTGCGCGGCATCGAGTTCCAGGTCCACCAGGAAGTCAGATCCGAGAATGCCGAGCGCGATACTGCCCGCGGGTGTAGCCACCGGCAGGTTGACGTTGTACCGGTTGGGCGCGTTCGTGCCCGTCGGCAGACTGACCGGATACACCGAGCCCGTAGGCAGGTTGGTGATGGCGGAGGCGACGCCCTGATCGACGCCGGCGGCCGTGCCGGTGGTTTCGAACAGGCCGTTGGTGCCGTTGTGACGGGTCGCGGTCAGGCCCAGCAATGCGCCCAGATCGCGTTCGTAGTCGTTGGTCACCACCACGATGCGTGCCTCGATAAGTACCTGCCTGACTGGTATGTCCAGCGTAGCGACCATTCGGCGCACGTCGGCGATGCGCTCGGCCGTATCCTGCAGAAGCAAAGTGTTGGTGCGGTCATCGACCGAAACGTGTCCGCGCTCGGACAGCACCGAATTGGAACCACTTGTGCCGCCGCCGCCCGTACCACCCGCAGCCGAGCCGGTGCCTTTCAGCAAGTTGGCGATATCCGCGGCCTTGGCGTAGTTGACCTGCAGGTACTCGGTATGCAGCGGCTCGAGTTCCTGAATGTCCTTCTTGGCGGCCAGGTCGGCTTTTTCGCGCGTCGCCAGCTCGGCTGCCGGCGCCACGATGATCACGTTACCTTCCTGGCGTTTATCGAGACCCTTGGTACGCAGCACGATATCCAGGGCCTGATCCCACGGCACGTTTTGCAGCCGCAATGTCACGCTGCCGGTAACCGTATCGCTGACCACGATGTTCTGGCCGCTGGCATCGGCCAGCAATTGCAGTACCGCACGGGTTTCGATGTCCTGGAAGTTCAGGGTCAGGCGCTCGCCTTTGTATTCCTTCTTTTCATCGGCCACGGCTGCGCCGCCGGCCTTCTTGTGGGCTGACACCTCGACCACGTATTCGTCGTCCGATTGATAGGCGATCGGGTCAATTTCGCCGGCGGCGGTAAGTACGATGTGCGTGTCGCCATTGACGCGCTCGGCATCGAAACTGCTGACCGGTGTACCGAAGTCCATCGTGTCATAGCGGCGCATCAGATTCTTGGGCAAGTCCGCGCCGGTGAAATCGACGATGATCTGTGAGCCCTGCTGCTTGAGACTGATTGGCGTGCGCGGATCACTCAGGCGTACAACCAGACGCCCGGCACCGGTTTCGCTGCGCCGAAAATCGATGCTGCGAATCGCACGACCGCCGGCGGCGGGCGCCGTATCGGACGCTGCGCCGGTCGCAGCCTTGGGCGCGGCGGCGGCGGCGCGCATTTCCGGGGCATTGCCCACCAGCACGACGATGTCATTGCCGTTGACGTGCGTCTGGTAGGGCATCTGCTGGTCGAGATTGAGCACCACGCGCGAGCGGCCATTGGCTTCGGCGGCGAGCACGGTATCGACACCATCGGCGCCGACATCGATGCGGCGTGAAGTCAATGCCAGCGAGGTGTTGGGTAGGTCGAGAGAAATACGGGCCGGCTTATCGATGGTGAAGGCCAGTGGTTGCGGGGCAGGTCCGGACAGGTGCAGCGTCAGCTGCAATTGATTGCCATTCAATTTCTGGACATCGATTGATTGCAGCTTATTGGCCGGGGCCGCGGCGGTATCGGCACTTACATCGGCGGCACGCGCATTCAGGCTCATGAGCAGGCCGGCGGCCCATGTCAGGGCAATCCAGCGGATGCGTCCGCGCAGCATAGGGGGGATGGACCGTTTCATTCGATGTGTCTCCGTGCCGATCATTCGTTCAACGCCAAGGCGGCCGGTCGTTCGAGATAGCCGCCGAGTCCGTCCGGAATAATCTCTACCAGTGCGATTTTTGCCGGCGAGATGGTGGTGATCTTGCCGTCGTTGGTTCCCAGATGTTCGCCCACGACCACGCGATGCACGCGTCCATCTTTGGTCTGCACCAGCCCGTAGCTGCTGCCGCCGAGATTGAGGGTACCCACCATCTTCAAGGTATCGAGCGAGAACTGCTCGAGGTATTCGCGATTGCGATGGCTGTCGGGCCGGACGCCGGCATTGGCGCCGCCGGACCCGCCCGGCACAAACGGCGAGCGCTTGTCCTGGTCGACATAATTAAAGGCCTCGTACGGCTTGACCTCGGGCAGGGGCTCTACGCGACCGCCGGGTTCCTTTTTGGTCGCATCTATAAAATGGTCGAGATCGGCGTCACGCCCACTGCAGCCTGCCACCAGGGCGGCCAACAGCACCGTGACGACGGTCCAACGAAATATCGGGTTGTGTCGCGCACTCATCGGTTCAGCTTCCTGCGCCGTGCCGTTTCGCCAGATCTGCCTTGCGCTTTTCGGCTTCCGCGGCGGCAACTTCGTCGTCGTCGAGGTAGCGATAGGTCTTGGCTGTCAGATCGAGCTGCAGCTGATCGAAGCTGCCGGCGGATTTTTCGGTGGGCGTAATCTGTATGTCGTGCAATGTGACGATGCGCGGCAGCGCGGCGATCCCGCTGACGAACGCGCCGAACTCATGGTAGCTGCCGGTCAGCGTGATATGAATGGGCAGTTCGGCATAGAAATCCTTCTTGATCTCTGGTCCAGGCTGAAACAGCTTCTCCTGCAGCGCGGCCGCCAGGCCGGTCTGCGAAATATCGACCAGCAGGTTCGGGACTTCGGTCTTGCTCGGTAACTGTCGCAGCAGGGCACCGAAGGATTTCTCGATATCGGCCAGTTGCTGCTTGTAAAGGGCCAGGTTGACGGCCTTGGCGTGCTTGCTGCGATATTCATTGCGCAGCTGCGTTTCCTGATCCTCGCGCTGCTGCAACTGCGGCATGCGATCCTGCCAGACGAAAAAATAGATCAGCGCCACCGCCACCACCAGGAAACACACGCCGATTGCCAGTGCCCGCACCGGAAGCGGCCAGCGACCCGGGTCACGCGGGTCCAGTCCGCGTAATTCGTCAATAAGGCTCATTTGGCGCTCCCGGCGGCAGTTCGGACCGGCCGCTTGGTGGCGGCAGCATCCTCGTCATCGGTCGCGGCCCCCACCTGCTGTGCATCGAGCACAAAATGGCTGCCGGCATCGTCCTTCGCAGTCTCCACCACTTCGAGCTCGGGATTTCGCAGCCATTGCGAGGCCGCAATGTTGCGCATGAATGTGGATACGCGGGTCGAAGACTGCGCCACACCCTCGATCTTGATCCTGTTACCGGTCTGCTTGATCGAAGTCAGATAGGTTCCATCCGGCATGGCCTTGACCAGCTCATCGAACAGATGCACCACTTCCGGTCGCGAGCGCTGCAGTTTCTCGATGATCTGCATGCGCGAAATGAATCGCTGCTTCTGCGCCTCGAGGTCATTGATCTCCTCGATCTGCTTGTCGAGCACCTTGATTTCGGCCTGCAGGCGCGCATTGCGCCGGTCCTGCGAGTCGATCATCGACCCGAGCAGCAGATAGGCGGCGAATGCGACCACCGCGGCAACGCCGGCGGCAATGCCGAGCGAGATGAAGAACGCGATTTTGCGTTCGCGGCGTAACTGTTCTCTCCAGGGGAGCAGATTTATACGAGGCATTAGTCGAAGCTCCGCAGGGCCAGGCCGCAGGCGGTCAGTAGCGCCGTGGCATCGCGCTGCACCGCCTGGGCGCGCGCGCGCGCGGACAGCTTCATCTGCCCGAGCGGATCGCCGCGCTCGGCGCTGATGCCGACGCGGCTCTGCACCACCTCGGCGACGCCGGGAATGTTGGCACAGCCGCCGCAGATCAGAATCTTGTCGGGTTGCTCCCGGCCGGTGCCCGAAGCCAGATAGAACTGAAGCGAGCGGCTGATCTGCTGAGTCATGTCGTCGATGAAAGGGTCCAGTACTTCGGCCTGATAGTTGCCGGGCAGGCCGCCTTCCTTCTTGGCGCGGCCGGCTTCCTCCATCGACAGGCCATAGGTACGCATGATCTCTTCGGTGAGCTGCTGGCCGCCGAAGGCGAAATCGCGCGTATACACGACCTTCAGATTGCGCAGCACGCTGAAGGTGGTGCTGCTGGCGCCAAAATCCACCACCGCGATGCTGCGATCGATACCGCCGTCGGGCATCTGGTGCGTCATCAGGCGACAGGCATTCTCCAGTGCGAACGCCTCCACATCGACGATGCGCGTCGAAAGGCCGGCGGCGGTCACCGCGGAGCGGCGCTGGGCGACATTGTCAGTGCGCGAGGCAACCAGCAGGACATCGATCGAATCTGTGTCCTTTTCCGATGGGCCCAGCACTTCGAAATCGTAGCTAACCTCGTCCATCGGGAACGGGATGTACTGATCCGCCTGCATCTCGACCTGCGCTTCGAGGTCCGAATCGCCCAGGCCGCGCGGCATCTGTATAACCTTGGTGATCGCGGCGTCGCCGCTGATCGCGATCGCGACTTCGTGACTCTTGGCGCCCGAGCGCTTGACCGCGCGACGGATCGCCTCGCCGACCGCTTCCGCATCGACCAGGGTTTTTTCATTCATCGAATTCGGCGGCGTCGGTTCGGCCGCGTAGGATTCGACCCGATACTGACCACCCACCAACGCCAGCTCAATGAGCTTTATGGACGAAGTAGTAATGTCCAGGCCCAGCAGCTGGCGGTATTTACGCGAAAATAGCAACACTTTTTCCCTGCCCTTTCAGTAGGCTGCGCGCTTTTCTACGAGACCCTGTCAAGCTTTGCCCGGCAATATATAACAGGCATAAGTTAAATACGATCAGAGACTGCTCGAGTAGCTGGCCCTGGCTACCTTCACCTTAAACTGGCAAAGGAATCATGGGCCGTGATGTAGCTCTAACTTCTGCCGGGTCGCTGGCGCCGGGCCTGCAGGCTGGTATTGCAGTTCCGTGGGCTGGCCCAGGCGCACTGTTATGCTCGGACTGCGGGCCTGCCGACTGGTCGCCGCCGAGCCCGCACCGGGCCGGTGCCAGCCGGAAGATGGCGATATGAGCGACATTAGCATGATTTCGGAGCGTATTCGGTGAAGATCGACACATTTCGCCTCGCTGCCGGTGTGCTCTGGCTGTGCCTGGTTCTGGCATTTGCGGGCGTTTACGCGCTGGTTGCGAGCTATATGTATCTCGAACCTTCGCTGCCTTCGATCGACGCCATGGCCAGCAACGCCTTGCCGGTGCCCCTTCGTATCTATACCCGCAGCGGCCAGTTGATTGCCCAGATCGGCGAAAAGCGCCGGGTGCTGGTGTCATACGACGATATCCCGCCGTTGGTACGCGAGGCATTCGTGTCCGCCGAGGATCAGCGCTTCTACACCCACCATGGCTTCGACTACAGCGGCATGTTGCGCGCCGTGTGGGTGGATCTGACCTCGGGGAAATACTCGCAGGGCGCCAGCACCATCACCATGCAGGCGGCGCGCAATATGTTTCTTACCCTCGATAAGAGCATCAAACGCAAACTGCAGGAAATCTTCGTCGCTTACCGCATGGAACATGAATTCAGCAAGGAACAGATACTGCAGACCTATCTGAACGTGATCTTCCTGGGCCAGCGCTCGTACGGCGTCGCCGCAGCCGCCGAAACCTATTTCGGCAAACCGCTCGATCAGCTATCGGTCGCCGAAGCCGCGACACTCGCCGGTCTGCCGCAGGCGCCCTCGAACTACAACCCGGTGACCAATCCCAAGGCGGCGCAGGCGCGGCGGCGCTATGTGCTGCAGCAGATGGTGAAGCTCAAATATATCGGCGCTGATGCCGCACAGATCGCGAGCCAGGAGCCGGTGACGGCCCACGACTACGGCATCCTCACCGATGTCGAGGCGCCCTATGTGGCGGAGATGGCGCGCGCCGATCTGGTGAGCCGTTTCGGGGAGAATGCGGTCAATGCCGGCTACAAGGTCTACACCACCATTGATGGCCGTCTGCAGACCGCGGCCAACCGCGCGGTGCGCATCGGCCTGATCCAATACGATCGCCGCCACGGCTACCGGGGCGCACTCAAGCAGATCAACATTGACCAGCGGGCGGTGAATTCGCGGCTGGATGCCGCGCTCGCCGATGTCAGCGAGATCGGCAATCTGCATGCAGCGCTGGTGGTCTCGCTCGCACCGCAGTCCGCGCGCGTCTATATCCGTTCCATGGGTTTCGCGCAGATCGGTTGGGAAGGTTTGTCCTGGGCGCGCCGTCGCCTGTCCGAAACGCGCGTGGGATCACCGCCGAAACACGCCGAAGAGGTGCTGCAGCGGGGCGATGTGGTTTACGTCGTGACCAACGGCCAGGGCGAGGCGCAGCTCGCGCAACTGCCCGAGGCGCAGAGCGCACTGGTGGCGCTGGATCCCAACGATGGCGCGATCGTGTCGCTGGTCGGAGGGTTTGATTATTTCGCCAACAAATTCAACCGAGCCACGCAGGCCAGGCGCCAACCGGGTTCCGGCTTCAAACCGTTCCTGTACTCGGCGGCGCTCGAGAACGGCTTCACGCCCTCGAGTATCGTGATGGACGCACCGATCGTCTACGATGACAGCGGTCAGGAAAAGACCTGGCGCCCGGAAAACGCCGAAAAGGGCTTCGAAGGTCCGATGCGGCTGCGCGAGGGCCTGGTGTTTTCGCGCAATCTGGTCACGATCCGCGTGGTGCGCCAGCTCGGTGTCGACACTGCGATCGCCTACGCCGCGAAATTCGGTTTCAATCCGCAGGATATGCCCAAAGACATGACGATCGCGCTGGGTAGTCTGCCGGCCACGCCACTGCAGATGGTTAGCGGCTATGCGGTATTCGCCAACGGCGGTTATCGCGTGGACCCGTACTTCATTGAGCGCATCGAGAATGCCGCCGGCCAGACGATCTACCAGGCCAATCCGAAAGTGGTGTGCGAGCAGTGCGATGCCGGGGCGAGCGGCGATGCCTCGCCTGCCGGCGCCGACGGCGGCAGACTGATCGCGACGGTCAGCACCAGCGGTGCAGCCGGCGCTGCGGCCGCCAACGCCGTCGCTGCAGCCGGCGACCCCGACCACAGGCCGGCCGTGGTACTGCCGCCATTGCTCGCCCCGGCACAGCTGGCGCCGCGCGTGATCTCGCCGCAGAACGATTGGCTCATGGACGATATGATGGCCGACGTGATCAAGCGCGGCACCGGCATCCGCGCCGGCATGGCTCTGCACCGCAGCGATCTCTCGGGCAAGACCGGCACCACAAACCTGGCCGTCGACACCTGGTTCAATGGCTTCAATCGCAACATTGTCGCCACCGTATGGGTCGGGTTCGACCAGCAGCGTCCGCTGGGCGAGGGCGAAGAGGGCAGCCGCACGGCAGTGCCGATCTGGGTGGATTTCATGCGCGAGGCGCTGCGCAATCAGCCCGATATCGTGCGGCCCTTGCCCCCGGGACTGGTGACCGCACGCATCTCGCCCAGGACCGGCGCGTTGGCCGCGGCCAACGACAGCGACGCCATTTATGAGACCTTCATGGAAGATCACATGCCGACGGCCGGCAATGCCAGTACTACACTGCCGGGCACGACACCACAGACTCCCGGCAGCCCCAGCGAGCCACTATTCTAGAATCCAGTGAACAGCGATCAGGGGGATCGACGATGAACCGCCGCGCTTCACCCCGAAAGGACAATCTGCGCCGCGCGCTCGCCCAGGAAGCAGCGCGCATCATGGCCCAGCATGGCATCCATGATTTTCTGACCGCCAAGCGCAAGGCGGCCGAGCGGCTCGGGGTAAGCGACGCCAGCGCGCTGCCGCGAAATACCGAGATCGAGGAAGCCCTGGCCGAATATCAACGGCTGTTCGACCCAAGCGGTCACGAGTTGACCCTCGAGGCACAGCGGCGCGCAGCGCTGCACGCCATGCTCTGGTTATCGCAGTTTGAACCGCGGCTGGTCGGACCGGTGCTCAGCGGCACGGCCACCGAGCATGCCGACATCCAGCTGCACGTATTTGCGGACCGGCCGGAATACGTCGCGCTCAGGCTCATTGACCGCGGTGTGGCGCACGAAGTCACCGAGCGGCGTGTACGGCTCGATGCCGAGCGCATCAAGGCGTATCCCGGAGTGCGTTTCGCGGTCGACGACCGCTGCATCGATGCCACCGTGTTTCCGCTGGATGGGATACGTCAGGCACCGGTCAGCCCGGTCGATGGCAGGCCGATGCGGCGCGCCGATGCAGACGAGATTCAGGACCTGCTGCGAAGCGCGACCGGCACGTAGTCGCGGCGGGTCGCGCCGGTGTAGAGCTGGCGCGGCCGGCTGATGCGCATGCCGGGATCGCCGATCATTTCCAGCCAGTGTGCCACCCAGCCGACCGTGCGTGCGATCGCGAACATCACCGTGAACATCGAGCGTGGAATGCCCAGCGCGCTGTAGATGATGCCGGAATAGAAATCGACGTTCGGGTAGAGCTTGCGCTCGACGAAATACTCGTCCTGCAGCGCAATCTCCTCGAGCCGCAATGCCAGCTCGAACAAGGGATTGTCGGTGCGGCCCAGCTTGGCAAGCACCGTGTGACAGGTCTCGCGGATAATCTTGGCGCGCGGATCAAAATTCTTGTAGACACGGTGGCCGAAGCCCATGAGCCGGAAATGACTGCTCTTGTCCTTGGCCATGGCCAGGAATTTCGGGATGTTATCGACCGTGCCGATCTGCTCGAGCATCGCCAGAACGGCCTCATTCGCACCGCCATGCGCCGGGCCCCAGAGGGCCGAGACGCCCGCGGAGATCGCTGCATAAGGATTCGCTCCGGTGCTGCCGGCCAGGCGCACCGTGGACGTGCTGGCATTCTGCTCATGATCGGCATGCAGGATGAACAGCAGGTCGAGCGCCTTTGCGGCCACCGGATCGACCTGATAGGCCTCGCACGGCACGGCGAAGAACATGTGCAGCAGATTGGTGCCGTAGTCGAGATCGTTGCGCGGATAGATGAACGGCTGCCCCAGCGAATGCTTGTGCGCGGCAGCGGCAATGGTTGGCAGCTTGGCGACGATGCGATGCGAGAAGATCTCGCGGTGGCGCGGATCGTGGATATCCAGCGAATCGTGATAGAACGCCGACATCGAGGCCACGACCGCTGACACCATCGCCATCGGGTGGGCGTCATGATGAAAGCCATTGAAGAATCGCAGCAGCGATTCATTGATCATGGTGTGGTGAGAGATACTGGTTGAGAACGCCAGCAGCTTCCTGGAGTTCGGCAATTCGCCGTGGATCAGCAGATAGGCGACTTCCATGAATGTGGCCTTCTCGGCCAACTGCTCGACCGGGTAGCCCCGGTACAGCAGTACTCCGGCGTCGCCGTCTATGTAGGTGATCTTGCTTTCGCAGCTGGCGGTGGCGCCGAATCCCGGGTCGAAAGTGAACACGCCCTGGTCGCGCGTGAGATTGGCGATATCGAGCACATGGGGCCCGATGGTGCCCGAGCGTACCGGCAGCTGTGTCTTTGTGCCGGTGGCCGGATCAGCCAGCTCGAAAAACTTATCGTTCATGCGCCCCAGCGTTACATGGCCGGCGCATGGAATCAATCCGCGGGAGCGGCTGGTCAGCGCGTGCTGGCGATACCCGGATACTTCTTGCGGAATTTATCGACGCGACCTGCGGTATCGAGGATCTTCTGCTTGCCGGTATAGAAGGGATGGCAGCTCGAGCACACTTCGACCTGGAGATCGTGACCAACGGTTGAACGGGTCTTGAAACTGTTGCCGCAGGTGCAGACGACGTTGATTTCGGCATAGTCGGGATGAGTCGCGGCTTTCATGCTCGTAAGTCCTGATGGGGGCGTCGGCAATGGGAAAAAGGGCGCGCAGTCTAGTCCTATGTATGGGCTCGGACAAGAGATTCAATTGCAGCTTCCTGGGCGGCCGGATTATCCACAGTTTCTGTGCATAACTCTGTGCGTAACCCTGTTGCGCCGGTCGCCGCGAGGCGCTATTAGTGCGTAATTATTGGTTTGTACAAAAAATGACCAGCAGATTACAGCCTAATAAATCAATAGGTTATGCCTCTATCATCGTGCGTTGGAAATGAAATGAGACGTAATCGGCTAATTTGTTGAAGCGCCGCCCCACCGCTGTGAATAAAACCGCGGCCGACGGGGCTGCCGCCGCAGAAATATCGCGCATGTAGGGCAATTACGACAGCTCGATCAGCGCTGCGGCGCGAGAAATTCGCTCACGACGTCGTTCAGAAAGTTAAATCCCAACGCACTGGCGCGCCAGCGTCCTGCGTTCTGCTCGACCAGATCGCGCGCACGCAGCCGCGCCAGTGGCGCCTGCAGCACGCTGCTGCTAAGGCCGGTGCGCTGTTCGAACTCGCGTTCGTCGAAACCCTCGAGCAGCCGCAGCGTATTCATAAGGTATTCGAACGGCAGCTCGGAACTTGCCACAGTTCGTCGCGCGGGCAAGGACGGCAGGCTGGACACATAGCGCCGCGGCTCACGCTCGCGCCAGCTGCGCTCGACGCTCAATGCGCCGCTCTGCACGCGGCTGCATTTGCCGTGCGCACCGGCGCCGATGCCGAGATAGTCGCCGAAGCGCCAGTAGTTAAGGTTGTGGCGGCACTGCCGGCCGTCGCGGGCATAGGCCGAGACTTCATATTGTCCGAAGCCGGCTTCGGCGAGTCGTCGCTGGCAGTCGAGCTGCATCTGCAACGCGCTGTCAGCATCGGGAAGTCCGTCCGGCGGCAGGCCGCCAAAGACCGTGCCGGGCTCGAGAGTCAGTTCGTAGTGCGAGATGTGCGCCGGCTCGAGCTGCAGCGCGGTGTCGATGTCCATGACCGCCGCGGCCACATCCTGGTGCGGCAGCCCATACATGAGATCGAGATTGAAATTGTCGATGCCGGCCGATCGCAGCTCTGCGACCGCGCGCTGGGTGTCGGCGGCGGCATGGATGCGCCCGAGCCGCTGCAACGCGCGATCGTCAAAACTTTGAGCACCGAGCGACACGCGATTGATGCCGGCAGCGCGATAGTCGGCAAAGCGGCCGCGCTCGATGGTGCCTGGATTCGCCTCGAGCGTGATTTCCGCGCCTTGCGCGAACGCCAGTTCGCTCGTGAGCACGCCGAGCAATCGCGCGATTGCGGCTGGCGAAAACAGGCTCGGCGTGCCGCCGCCGAAGAACACGCTCGCAACCTCGCGCCCCTGCGCGTCCGCGGCCTGCACGCGGAGGTCACGCAGCAATGCGTCGACGTAGGCGGCTTCGGGCAGCTCGCCCTGGAGCGTGTGTGAATTGAAATCGCAATACGGGCACTTGCGCACGCACCACGGGAAATGCACGTACAGCGACAAGGGCGGCAGGCCCAATGCATTCACCAGCGCAGCCGCTCGAGCTGCTGTAACAGGCTCGTCAGCGCCTGGCCGCGATGACTGAGCCGATTCTTGCGGTCAGCGGGCAGCTCGGCGGCGCTGCCTGGCATACCCGCGGGGATGAATAACGGGTCGTAGCCGAAACCCTGCTCGCCCGCCGGCACGAGTGCGATCGAACCCAGCCACGTGCCGCTCGCCAGCAACGGTGCCGGATCATCGGGGCTGCGCACCAGCGCCAGTACACAGCGATAGCGGGCGGTACGCGCGGCTTGCGGCACGCCGTCCAGCTCGGCGAGCAGCCTGGTGTTGTTGTCCTGATCGCCGGCAGACTCCCCGGCATAGCGCGCCGAGTGTATGCCCGGGCGTCCGCCGAGCGCGTCGACTTCGAGTCCGGAATCGTCGGCCAGCGCCGGCAGCCCGCTGATCCGGGCGGCATGACGCGCCTTGAGCAGCGCGTTGGCCTCGAAGCTGGCGCCGGTCTCAGCGATGCTGGCGATGCCGATTGCCGTCTGCAGCACTAATTCGATGCCGCATGAGTCGAGCAGCGCCGCGAATTCGCGTTGCTTGCCTGGATTGGCGCTGGCGAGTACGACCCGCCGGGCGCGCTCAGGCACCGAGCGCCTGCGCCTGCAATGCGCACAGCTCACCGATGCCGCCGGCCGCCAGGTTCAGCAGGGCATCGAGTTCATGCCGCCGGAACGCATGCCCTTCGGCGGTGCCCTGGACCTCTATGAACGCGCCACCGTTGTTCATCACCACGTTCATGTCGGTCTCGGCCTCCGAGTCCTCGGCGTAGTCCAGATCCAGCATGGGCACGCCGCGCACGATGCCGACCGACACCGCGGCCACCTGGCCATGCAGCGGACTGTCGCTGAGCAACCGGCGGTTCTGCAGACCCTCGCAAGCATCGGCCAGGGCCAGGTAGGCGCCGGTGATCGAGGCGGTGCGAGTGCCGCCATCTGCCTGCAGCACGTCGCAGTCAATCGTGACCGTGCGCTCGCCCAGCGCGGCCAGATCGACGGCCGCACGCAACGAGCGGCCGATCAGCCGCTGGATCTCCTGGCTGCGCCCGGTCTGCTTGCCGCGCGCGGCTTCGCGCGGGCTGCGGGTATGGGTGGCGCGCGGCAGCATGCCGTATTCCGCCGTGACCCAGCCCTGAGACTTGCCGCGCAGGAACGGCGGCACGCCTTCCTCGACGCTCGCCGTGCACAGCACGCGCGTCTGGCCGAATTCCACCAGCACCGAGCCTTCGGCGTGGCAGGTGAAGCGGCGCGTGAAGCGCACCGGCCGCAGCGCATCGGCGGCGCGGCCCTGGTGGCGCGAATTCTTGTTCAGGGGGAGTCTCCTAGTCGAGAAAGCGCAGCGCCGCCACCGAGGTGTTGTCGCTGCCGGCGCCGGCATTGAGCAGCGCCTGGTTTGCAAGCGCCGCGAGCGTATCGCGCAGCGACAGGCCTAGTGTCACAAAGGCGCTGGCGATCAGCGCCTCGTCCAGATTGGCCCAGAAGCCGTCGGTGCACACCAGCAGCACATCGCCCGGGAACACCGCATGGCGCGAACTGACCGCCATCTCCGGCAGGATGGCCTCTCCTCCCAGACACGACTCGACGAAGTTGCGCATCGGGTGATTCTGCACCTGGCCGGCGCTGATCACGCCCTCGCGCACCAGCAGTTCGACATGACTGTGATCGCGCGTGCGCTCACGCACCCGGCCGGCACGCAGGTGGTAGACGCGGCTGTCGCCCACGTGGGCCCAATAGGCCGAGGTCTGCTGCACGATGCAGATCGCGCAGGTGGCGCGCGGCCGCAGCTCGATCGGCAGCTGGGCGCCGAAAGCCACCACGCCCTGGTGTGCCACGCCGATCGCCAGGTGCAGAAACCCCAGCGGATCGAGCAATGGCAACTGCGCCTGCAGGAAGCGCTCGGTGACGCTGCGCTGGGCGATCTCCGCCGCGGCCTCGCCGTCGGCGTGGCCCCCCATGCCGTCGCAGGCAATCAGCAACGCGGCCTCGTCCGACAGGGCAACGGCCACGCGATCCTGGTTGCTATCGCGTGTACCCTGCAGGCTCAGATCGGCATATTCAACCCGCAAGCGAGCTCCGACGCTTTACGTTAAACTTCGCCGCGCTTTATACACCATCAGCCTCCCATGATCGCAAGCATGACGGGTTTTGCGCGCCACGAGCGCTCCGGCCCATACGGGACGCTGGTGTGCGAGATCCGTAGCGTCAACCATCGTTTTCTCGATGCCACCGTGCGGCTGCCCGACAGCTGCCGCGCCATCGAGCCCGAGCTGCGCCAGGGACTGGCGCGCGAACTCAAGCGCGGCAAGGTCGACTGCACGCTGCAGCAGCGCTCGGCACAGGCCGGGGCCGCGAGCCTGGATATCGATCATGTCGCGCTCGAGCGGCTGCTCGCGCGGCTGCGGGAACTCGGCTCGGTATTGACCCAGCATGTGCAGATCGATCTGATCGAACTGCTGCGCTGGCCCGGTGTGCTGCGCGAGGACAGCGGCGATGCCGAAGGCCTGCTTGCGGAGGTGCGCGCGCTGTTCGCGCATACCCTCAGCGAGATTTCCCTGTCCCGCGGCCGCGAAGGTGCGCGGCTTGCGGCCCTGATCGAGCAGCGCTGCGCAACATTGGCCGGGATGATCGCCGCCACGCGCGCGCGCCTGCCGGAGGCGCAGGCGCGCATCCGGCAGCGTTTCCATGAGCGGCTGCGCGAGCTGGCGGCGCAGGTGGACCAGGACCGCATCGAGCAGGAAATCGCGCTGATGCTGCAGCGCTTTGACGTGGCGGAAGAGCTCGATCGCCTCAGCGGCCACATCGAGGAGACGCGCCGCACGCTGGCGGGCACGGAGCCAGCCGGCCGGCGGCTCGACTTCCTGATGCAGGAATTCAACCGCGAGGCCAATACTCTGTCCTCCAAGTCACAGGACCTGGAGACCACGCGCGCCGCGGTCGAGATGAAGGTGCTGATCGAGCAGATGCGCGAGCAGGTGCAGAACATCGAATGACTTCCATGGGCTTCCGCGAAGGGCCGGTGGTGCTGCGGAAATCCTGCGGGTTCACGACGCGGCAACTGCAACGCTTGATGGACCAGCTCAATGCGGCGCTGCTTAAGTTGTGCAGCGCGTGGGAGAGTATTCATGAGTCTGACTGACGCTGACGTTCTTGAGCAATGGGCTTGAGCTCGGGGTGCCCGTCGATCTTGCGCAGGGACTGGCCGGCGCAAGGACCGCTGATCTAGCCGATATCGAGATAAGCCCGACAGGCCTCGGATTGCACTGGCCGCGGCTGGATGCAGACTTGTACCTGCCTGCTTTGATGGCGGGCGTGTTCGGCACTCGGCGCTGGATGGCGCAGCTGATGGGCAAAGCTGGCGGCCACTCCACTTCTACCGCCAAACAGCAAGCTGCGCGCGCCAACGGCAGGCTCGGCGGGCGGCCTTGCAAGTCGGTGCATGCGTAGACCGC
>Ga0208849_1001198_pt1 | contig 19114 bp, 17 predicted proteins | sample NGESurdeep072012_10_FD_184470 | JGI IMG/M metagenome (GOLD analysis project Ga0208849, IMG submission 184470) | Arctic peat soil microbial communities from Barrow, Alaska - NGEE Surface sample 53-3 deep-072012 (SPAdes) | ecosystem: Environmental > Terrestrial > Soil > Wetlands > Peat ... | reverse complement strand
TGGAAAATTATTCTTCTTTCTTATATATTTATGATCTCGTTTGGGCGCGGAGCCGTGCTGGCGGCGAATTTCCGCGGCCGGGTATGAGCCATGAGCGCTGAAGTCCCAAGGCAACCAACGCGAGAGTTGCCGGCGCGTTCGCAGGCGGTCAGAAGCAACCGCAGGCAGATGTGTTGCAGTCGGATCGCTTCGTCCGGTAAGCGCGAGGCGCTAACGATCTCGTGTCCCGGACCCCGCATAGCGTCCCTTCGGCGGTGCACGGCAGGGCCTGGACAAAAATCGCGAAAACAACCCCATGCAAAGTAAGAAAGCGCCACTCAAATTTTCCCGGTGACGACGGGCTGCTCGGCATTGGACAGTGCCGTTGCCCTGATCTCCGCGATCACGCGCTTGAGCGCGACCTGCCGCGGATCGTGCACGGCCGCGGCGCGCGCTTGCGCCACGGCGGCGGCAAGGTCGGCCAATGGCAGCACGCCATCGAAGGTCGGCTTGGCGAGGCCGTCGATGATCGCGTGCCAGTCGGCAAGGCCCTGGCGATAGCCGTCGCCGTAGCCCTCAATCATCGTCGCCGTCTGCACGATCTCGGGCGCGGCCGCCGGCTGCCTGGTCAAGGCGCGGTCGATCATGTGCAGCCAGCGTTCGACCCAGATCCGCTCCCCGGCGTAGCGGACCGAGAACAGGCGCCATCGCCGCAACGACGCCTCGATCTTCAACCGGCGGATCCCCCATCGGCTGGCGCCGCTGAAACTGACCGTGACCGGCTTGTGCGTCCAACCTGCCCACTCCAGCGTATCAAGCACCGGTTCGGCGGCAATAGCGGGAAGCGCACCAACCAATTCATCGAGCCGAAATTTTCTGGTATCGCCGGTCGGTTGAACCCGCGAAGCGCCGGCGCCGATCTCGTATTCGGCGAGCTTTGATTGCGCGATCCGGATCGGGTCCTGATAGCACATGCGGCTCGCCATCAGCCGCGCGATTTCGCAGAACATGGCGTCGTCGACGCCGCGCCGGCCGGCGAACCGGCGCAGTCGATCCACATAGAGCTGCGCGTAGCCGGGACCCTGGTAATCGACCAGCCGGTGGATGCCGTCGCTGACGATAGCTGCTGCGCCATCGGACAACCCGTCGGGCAGGAATGGCGGCTCAGCGTCGTCATCGCCGATGACATCGGCGAACAGATAGCGAATCGAGGATAGCACCCTGGCCGCGTTGGCGTTCATGGCTTTCAAGCGGGCCTGGGCGTGGCGGAAGCCGGCGCCGGCGCGGTGTGCTGCGCCAGCCGCTGCTCCAGCGTTCCAATATTCTGGAACAGCCGCGCGCTGGCGAGGCGAAGGAAATAAAAGCCGAACGTCGGATTCTGCACGTACAGTTCCTCGACCTTGGTGTAGCTGACGCTCAGGATCAGGCCGGCTTCGACGCATTCCAGCGTCTGGGTGCGCGCGTTCGACGGCGACAGCATGCCGAGTTCGCCGACGATGGCGCCAACCGGCAACTCGATGCCGGATTCGACCAGCTTGAACCGGCCGCTGACGATGTAGAGCATGTCCTCGGCCTTCTCGTCCTTGTAGAACAGCACTTCGCCGGCCGCGCATGTGCGCTCGGTCATGAACGGCTTCAGCCATTCCATCGACAGGTCGCTGTTAACGGATTTTTTGACGTCGCGCACCAGTTGCAACATCTGGTGCAGCCGGTAGGAATTCATCACCAACAGCACGCAATGCAACAGGCCGGTCGGGTAGTTGTGGGTCGGGATTGAGGAGATGATCAATACGATGTTGGTGAGAATGCCGAAGATCCGCAACGGGATCATGGTCCGCATCGTCGTCGTCGCCACCACGAAAATGGAAGCAAACAGGGTGCCGGCGTGCTCTGCAAGATGTGAGGTGTCCATCGGGGCCAACCAACTTTTAAGACGTGAACAGGTTCGCGATCGTGACGGGCGCGCGCGCCCGTCATCATTCATCATAATGTCTGCGGGGACTTTTGATATACGGTGAAAAGGCGGGCGTTTTGTCGGGGATTCCGGCCCATTGCGACGAAAGTTCCGCCTGGCCGGCGCTGCGGGGCAGGCTCCGGATGCCCGCTCGGACCGTTGCATTTCGCGCCCTTGTTGCCGCCGGCGATAACTCTGTTTTCCGCCCCTCGTTGACGGCCTCCCCGCGCCCGGGCACTTTGTGGGACCGGTCATGCTCCGCATGGCCGCAGCAGGCTTTCCTTCACCGGCAGACCCCTCTTCCCATGTCCAACCCGCTGGTTTCATCAGGTCTGAAGGAGTTCGTGGCCGCGACGGCCGGCCGCAACATGACCAAAGCGGCCTATGCCGCCGTCGCCATCGGCGTCATCATGATGATGCTTCTCAGCGTCGATCCCGCCTACGACGCGGCGCATCGCTGGGTCGACGCGCTGCTGTGGGCTTGCCTCGCTTTCTTCGTGTTCGAATGGGCGGTCCGGCTTCGCCACGCCTTCCAGGCACAGCGCGGCTGGAGCTACGCGCTGTCCGGGCGCGGGTTGGTCGACGCCGTCGCCGCGGTCGCGGTGCCGCTGGCTTTGATCCTGGGCGTCGATCCCAGAACCGCGTGGCTGCTCGCCGTGCTGTGGCCGCTCAAGGTGGTGCCGGGGATTCCCGGATTGCGGCAGTTGCGGCGGGTGCTGGTGCAGGAATCCGGACCGCTGCTGAGCGTGCTGGTGATATTCCTGATGGTGCTGTTCCTGGCCTCGGTCGCGGTCTACTACCTGGAGCGCGACGTCCAACCGGCGACCTTCGGTAATATCCCCTCGGCGTTGTGGTGGGCGGTCGCGACCCTGACCACCACGGGATATGGCGACGTGGTGCCGATCACGCCGCTCGGCCGGCTGGTGGCGGCGCTTGTGATGATCTGCGGGCTCGGCGTGTTCGGCCTCTGGACCGGTATTCTCGCCACCGGCTTTGCCGCCGAAACCCGCCGCGACAATTTTCTCAAGACCTGGGAATCCGTGAGCAAGGTGCCGTTCTTTGCCGCGCTCGGCCCGGCGGCGATCGCCGACGTGACGCATATGCTGCGCACCATGGACCTGCCGGCCCGCACCATGATCATTCGCAAGGGCCAGGCCGGCGACTGCATGTATTTCATCGCCGCCGGCGAAGTCGAGGTCGATCTGCCGGGCAAGAAGGTGGCGCTCGGCGAAGGCGCGTTCTTCGGCGAAATGGCGCTGGTCGGCAGCAACCTTCGCTCCGCCAATATCACCACCACGCGGGTGTCGAAGCTGCTGGTGCTCGATCTTGTCGACTTCCGGGTGCTGATGGCGCGGCACCCCGATCTGGCCGAGACCATCGATGCCGAGGCAAGACGGCGCGAGCTGGAAAACAAATAAAATGGAGAAAACCATGTCGGAAGCCGGGACGGCGAGCACGCCGCTGCTCGAACTCGACGGCGCGCGCGCCACCATCCGCCTCAACCGCCCAAAACATCTGAACCGCCTGCAGTCCGACGACCTCGATGCGCTGTTGAAATTGTTCGATCGGATCGAGGCCGATCCCGCGATTCGGGTGCTGGTGCTGACCGGCACCGGCCGCGCCTTCAGCGCCGGATACGATCTCAACTCGGTCGCCGAGCGCGCCACTAGCGCGGTCGAACAGCAAAGCGCCGGATCGGCGTTTGAAGTGGTCGCCAACCGGCTGGAGGATATCGACGTTCCCACCATCTGCCGGCTTAATGGCGGCGTCTATGGCGGCTCGACCGATCTGGCGCTGGCCTGCGATTTCCGTATCGGGGTCGAGGCTTGCGAGATGTTCATGCCGGCGGCGCGGCTGGGCCTGCATTATTACAAGGGCGGCATCCAGCGCTACGTGTCGCGGCTCGGCGTCGACAACGCCAAAAAACTGTTCCTGACCGCGCAGAAGATCGATGCCGTGGAAATGCTGCGGATCGGTTACCTCACCGCGCTGGTATCAGCCGAGGCGTTCGATCTAGAGGTCGACAAGCTCGCCACTATTCTCGCCGGCAATGCGCCGGTAGCGATGGCCGGCATGAAGCGCGCCATCAACGAGATCGCGCGCGGCAAACTCAACGAAGCCGCCGCCGACCAGCGACATCGCGACAGCATGCGCGGCGCCGAGATCAAGGAAGGCATCATGGCGTTTGCGGAAAAGCGCCAGCCGAAATTCTGAACGGTACATTTCACCGACCTCATCCTGAGAGGGCGTGAAGCAATGTGTCTCGTGTCCCGGACGGTGCAGCGTTCTTCACGCTGCTCCGCAGAGCCGGGACCCACGGGTACGGTCCATAATGGACCCCGGATCAGCTGCGCACCGCTTCGCGCTGCGCAGCGTCCGGGGCACGCCGGCCCCTCATCCTGAGGAGCGCGTTCTCCCGGCAGCGCACTTGCGCTGTCCGGTCGCGCGTCTCGAAAGATGATTGATGAAGGTATATGTGGCCGTCCTTCGAGACGCGGCCGAGTGGGCGCTCCTCAGGATGAGGGCGCAGTAATCTGGCGAGACCACTGGTTTACTCGTCGACAAACGTTGCGATGTCCGCCACGCCGGCGCGCGAGGTGCGGTAATTGTTGATCCTGTGATCGGAATCGGGAAATCCGAACGAGATGCCGCAGACTACGCGCCTGCTGTCGTCGAGACCAAAATGCCTGCGCACCACCTCGGAGTGAAACGCCAGCGCCGCCTGCGGCACCGTGGCCAGTCCCAGCGCCTGCGCCGCCAGCATGAAGTTCGTGACATAGCCGCCGCAATCGATCGCGCCATAGACGCCAAGCGCCTCGTCGGTGTGCACGATCGCGACGTGCGGCGCGCCGAAGAAATTGAAATTCTCCAGCGCCTGCCTGGCATAAGCCGCCTTGTCGCCTCTGATGATGCCGAGCGTGTTGTAAAGCTGGAAGCCGCTTTCGCGGCGGCGTTCCAGATAGACTCCGCGATATTCGCGCGGGAACGGAAAGTCACCGCTGCTCGGTTGGCCGCTGCTGGCGGCACCGTACATCACGTCGCGAAACTTTTTCGTCGCCGCACCCGACGTGATCGCCAGCTGCCACGGCTGGCTGTTGCACCACGACGCGGTTTTTTGCGCCGCCGCGAGCACACGCTCGATGGTGGCGCGCGGCACCTGGTCCGGCAGAAACGCGCGGCAGGAAAAGCGCGACGCCAGCAGCTGTTCGAGAACCGCGATCGGTGTCGTATCGGGTTTGGGGTCCATCACGTTGTCGCCTCGTCTCGCTGCTCATGGTGAGGAGGCGCCCTTGCGCCGTCTCGAACCATGAAACCCGTGGCCCATCCTTCGAGACGCCGCGCTTCACGCGGCTCCTCAGGATGAGGTCGTAACTTTATCCTCTTCCCTTGGTCGGGATCTTGTTGAATGGCACATCCTTGTCGACCCGGATATCGCCGGGCAGGCCGAGCACGCGCTCGGCGATGATGTTGCGCAGGATTTCGTCGGTGCCGCCGGCGATGCGCATCGATGGCGAGCTCAGCAGCATCGCCTGGAACTGGCCGCCCGCCGCTTCTTCCGCGGTGCCGGTCAGGACGCCCGCCGCGCCTTCGAGGTCCATGGCGTACATCGCGATGTCCTGCAGCATCGTGCCGGCCACCAGCTTGCCGATCGAGTTTTCCGGTCCCGGGCGGTCGCCTTTGGAAAGCGCCGAGACCGCGCGGTAGCTGGTGTATTTCAGCCCGCTGGCCTTCACCGCCCAGCTTGCGAGTTTCGAGCGCGTGGCGCGATCGTCGATCGCGAGCCCGTCCTCCGTCATCAGGTTGGAACAGAAATCGAACATCTCGGGGAAACCGGTCGAAAGCCGGGCGCCGATCGACATCCGCTCGTTCATCAGCGTGGTCAGCGACACGTTCCAGCCGTCGCCGACCGCGCCGAGACGCTGGCTGTCCGGGATCACCACGTCGGTAAAATAGACCTCATTGAACTCCTGCATGCCGTTGGCCTGCTTGATCGGCCTCACGTCGACGCCCGGGCTCTTCATGTCGAGGAAGAACATGGTCAGGCCCTTGTGCTTCGGCACATTGGGATCGGTGCGGGTGATCAACAGGCCATAGTCGGAATAATGCGCGCCCGAAGTCCAGATCTTCTGGCCGTTGACGACCCAGTTGTCGCCCTTCTTCTCCGCCCGCGTGCGCAGCCCGGCGACGTCGGATCCGGCCGCCGGCTCCGAGAACAACTGGCACCAGATTTGTTCGCCGGAGGCGACCTTCGGCAAATAATGACGTTTGTGCTCCTCATTGCCGTAGGCCATCACCGTCGGCCCGCACATGCCCTCGCCGATCTGGAACGGCTGCGTCAGCTTGCCGTAGATACCTTCTTCCTGCTGCCAGATCACCCGCTCGATCGGGGTAGCACCGCGGCCGCCATATTCCTTCGGCCAGTGCAGGCAGGCCCAGCCGGCCGCGGCTTTCTTCTTCTGCCAGGCCTTGCCGACCTCGACGATGTCGTCGTTGCTGAGCTTGATCCGGCCCAGCGAGGATTTTGAAAGCTCCGCCTCGAACTGTTTTGGCGCGTTGGCGTCGATCCATTGGCGGGCCTCGGCGCGAAACGCGGCTTCCTGCGGAGTGTCATCGAAATTCATTTGAATTCTCCTGTCTCTGAGACGTTCCCCGGACGCTGCGCGGCGTGAAGCGGTGCGCTGCATATCCGGGGTCCAATGGTCGGTCTTGTGGGTCCCGGCTCTGCGGAGCGGCACAAGTGCGCCGCACCGCGTCCGGGACACGATGAACTATCTTCCCCTGGTCGGTATCTTGTTGAACGGCACGTCCTTGTCGACCCGGATGTCGCCGGGCAGACCGAGCACGCGCTCGGCGATGATGTTGCGCATGATTTCGTCGGTGCCGCCTTCGACCCGGGTCCCCGGCGAACGCAGCAGCATCGCCTGGAATTTTCCGGCCGCTTCCGCCTCCTCCGGCCCGCTCAGCACCCCGGCCGCGCCCTGCAGGTCCAGCGCGTAAGCTGCTACGTCCTGGATCATTGCGCCCGCCACCAGCTTGCCGATCGAGTTCTCGGGGCCGGGACGCTCACCTTTCGACAGCGCCGAGATCGCGCGCATGCTGGTGTATTTCAGCCCGCTCGCCTTCACCGCCCAGTTCGCGAGCTTCGAGCGCACGCTGCGATCGTCAAGCGCCGGGCCACCTTCCAGCATCAGATTGCTGCAGAACTCGAACAATTCCGGAAAGCCGGTCGAGACCCCGGCGCCGATCGACATCCGCTCGTTCATCAGCGTGGTCAGCGACACGTTCCAGCCGTCATTGACGTCGCCGAGCCGCTGGCGGTCCGGGATCTTCACGTCGGTGAAATACACTTCGTTGAATTCGGACTGGCCGTTGGCCTGCTTGATCGGCCTGATCTCGACGCCCGGGCTCTTCATGTCGAGGAAGAACATGGTGAGGCCCTTGTGTTTGGCCACGTTCGGATCGGTGCGCGTGAGCAGAATGCCGTAGTCGGAATAATGCGCGCCCGAGGTCCAGATCTTCTGACCGTTGATGACCCAATCGTCACCTTGCTTCTCGGCGCGGGTGCGCAAGCCGGCGACGTCAGATCCGCCGGCGGGTTCGGAAAACAACTGGCACCAGACCTTTTCGCCCGACGCCAGCGGCGGCAGGTATTTTCGCTTCTGATCTTCCCCGGCAAACGCCATCATGGTCGGGCCGCACATGCCGTGGCCGATGATGAACATGCCGCTGAGCTTGCCGAAGGCGCCTTCCTCCTGCTGCCAGATCACCCGTTCGATCGGGGTAGCACCGCGGCCGCCATATTCCTTCGGCCAGTGCAGGCAGGCCCAGCCGGCATCGGCCTTTTTCCGCTGCCAGGCTTTCGCCACGTCAAGCAGGTTGGCGCCCTTGAGTTCGGTGCGGCCGAGCGAGGATTTTCTCAGTTCCTCCTCATATTGCTTCGGCGCGTTGGCCGCTATCCAGGCCTTCGCCTCGGCGCGGAACGCGGCCTCCTGCGGAGTGTCATCGAAGTTCATGAGCGTGGTCCTTCAAACCCTATCGTCGTCCCCGCGAACGCGGGGACCCATAACCACCAGCGCCTGACGTCATCCCGGAGATTGGCTCCATCTTTCAATTGAGCCTCCTCGGAGTATGGGTCCCCGCGTTCGCGGGGACGACGCCGTTTTGTTGCCTACGCCGCATTGCGCTTGCGCATGCGGTCGATCAGCGCGTCTTCCCAATAGGACAGGCTGCCGAGCCCAAGCGCGGTGGCATTGGCGCGGCGGTAATACATGTGGCAATCGAACTCCCAGGTGAAACCCATGCCGCCATGGACCTGGATGTTGTTCTTGGCGCAATGCTGGAATGCCTGCGTCGCGCTGATCCGCGCCGAGGCTGCGGCCTCCGGCAATTCCGACGCGCTGGTCGAGAGCGCCCAGGCGCCGTAGTAGCAGTTCGACCGCGCCAGCGTCGCCGAGACGTACATGTCGGCCAGCATGTGCTTGACCGCCTGGAACGAGCCGATCGGGCGGCCGAAGGCGATGCGGTCGAGCGCGTAGTCACGGCCCATTTCGAGCGCACGGTCGGCGCCGCCGACCTGCTCGAACGCCATCAGCACCGCGGCGCGGTCGAGCACCTGCGCAACAATGCTCCAGCCTTCGTTGGCGGCGCCGAGCGGCTCGGCCTGGCAATTCCTGAAGGTGAGTTCGGCCTGGCCGCGCGACGGATCGATATTGGTCAATGATCTGGCTTCGACGCCTTCGGCTTTCATCTCGACCAGGAACAGCGAGATATCGGTGTCGCGCCCGCTCGAGCCGGTGCGTGCGGCAACTATGGCGAAATCGGCGATGGCGCCGTCGGGCACCGGCGTCTTCACTCCATTGAGGCCTCCGCCGGAGGCCGAGAGCCTGATCGCCTGCGGCGACGGGTTGCCCTTGCCTTCGAACAGCGCCAGCGTGCCGATCGCGCTGCCCCCGGCAATGGCGGGAAGCCACTTCCGCTTTTGCTCATCGCTGCCGGCCAGCAGCAGGGCTTCCGCCGCCAGATAGACCGTGGACGAAAACGGCACCGGCGCCAGCGCGCGGCCGATTTCCTCGGCGATCACGCAGAGCTCGAGATGCCCGGCCCCGGCGCCGCCGAATTCTTCGGGAATCGCGACACCGAGAAAACCCATGCCGGCGAGGCCCTTCCAGAGCCCGCGATCATACGGCTCCTTGCCGTCGAGCACCGTTCGCACCGCCTTGGGCGGGCATTTTTCGGCGAGAAACTTGCGCGCTTCGTCGCGGAGTTGCTTTTGTTCGTCGGAGAAATCGAAATTCATGGCGTGTTACCCGGGTTGAGTGGAAATTTTTCGACTGTCGTCCCCGCGAACGCGAGGACCCATAACCACCGGCGTTTGTATTTCATCGGGATTTGGCTCCAAACCGACATCGATAGTCCTCGGCGTATGGGTCCCCGCGTTCGCGGGGACGACGTTGATAGGTCTGGGCGATCACAGCACAATCACGTCTTCGCCGGGGTGATCGGCATATAGTCGTTCCACCAGTTCGGCGCGGCGGTCGAGACCGGCGCGCTGATTGATGTAGCCCTTGTCGGTGAGTTCGTTGCCGTCGATCGAGGCCGGCTCGGTCATCAGCATGGCCCGCGCGATCCGCATGCTGCTGGCGCCTTCGGTGGATGCATTATGCGCCTGCAAGCCCCGCTTCAGGCAGGCCAGCACGTCCGGATGCTTGACCACATCCTCATAGCTTGCGTCGGGATCGCCGACGATCTGCCGGCAGGCATGCAGATTGGGCCACGCCAATAGTCCGACGAACGGGCGGTCCTGTCCTGCCACCAGCGCGTCCTGCACCACCGGCGTCGCCGCCGCGATGACGTCGGTGCGCAACGGCCCGACCTGCACGAAGGTGCCGGTCATCAATTTGAAATCCTCGACGACGCGTCCTGAAAAGATCAGCCCCTGTACCGGATCCGAGGAATCGACGAACACGCCGGCGTCGCCGATGCAGTAAAACCCTTCGTCGTCGAACGCCGCGCTGGTCAGCCCCGGTTGCCGATAATAGCCGGGCGTGACGTTGACGCCGCGCAGGCGCAACTCATATTTCGGTCCGACCGGCACCATCTTCAGCTCGACGCCGGGAAACGGCAGCCCGATCAGGCCGACGCGCTCGGTGTCCCAATAGGTTCCGGTCGAGGTCGGGCCGGTCTCGGTCGAGCCCCAGCCGGTATAGAACACGATCCGCTCGCCGGTGGCGCGCACCGCCAGCGCCTGCATCCGCTCATAGAGATCGTCCGGCAGCCGCGCCCCGCCATAGGCCATCAGACCCAGGTTTTTGAAGAAACTGCGGCACAGCGCGTCGTCCTTCTCCATTGCCGCCGCCAGCGCGGCGTAGCCCGCCGGCACGTTGGCATAATAGGTCGGCGAGATCTCGCGCAGATTACGCAGCGTCTCGTCGATCAGACCCGGCATCGGGCGGCCGTCGTCGATGTAGAGCGTGCCGCCCTCGGTCAGCACCGGATTGAACAGCGCGTTGCCGCCCATGGTGTGATTCCACGGCATCCAGTCGAGATAGGTGGCCTGCGGCGCGTCGGGATCGCGCGGCCGAACCTGCATCATCATCGCCGCATTGGCGCACATCATGCCCTGGGTATTGATGACCGCCTTGGGCATCCCGGTCGAGCCTGAGGTGAACAATAGCTTTCCCACCGTCTGCGGCGTGATCGCTGCGATCGACGCCTCGACGTCCCTTGTTACCGGGGTCGCCGCGAGATCGGAAAATGCGATGCTCTCGATGCCCTCACAAGGCCGCGCGACATGCACGACGGTGACGCCGGCAAGATCGATCGCCTTCAGCGCCTTTTCGAAGGTCGGGCCGTCCTGCACCATCACCAGCGCCGGCTTGATCAGATCGAACAGATATTTCAGCTTGACGTGATCCTGGCTCATCAGCGAATAGGCCGGCGAGACCGGCGCCACGGGGAACCGCGCCTGCATCGCCGCCTGCGTCATCAGCGCATGTTCGATCGAATTGCCACTGAGAATTGCGACCGGACGCCCGGGCTCGAGCTTCAGGTCGAGGATGCCTTGGGTCAGCGCATCCACCGTCCTCTTGGCCTCGCCATAGGATACTTTGCGCCATTGCCGGTCGACACCCGTGCGCTGCGCCAGCCAGATCCGGTCGGGCCGTTCCGCGCCCCATTTCGCCAGTGAGGCCGGGATATGTTTTTCATAGGCCTTCAGCGGAATCCGCGACTTCAGGACGATCACGCCATCGGGCCGCCGCTCGACCGCGATATCGCGCTTCAGCCATTCGATCTTGCGAAAGGCCGGTTTTGTCAGCACCGCGGCTGCATTGCCACTCATATCACGTCTCCCAAAACTCTCGGTCGCTTATGGTCTCTTTGCGGACCTTCGTTGCTGCGCCCTCGCCCCTTGTGGGAGAGGGCATCACTGTCGCTCACCACGCATTCGGTCGGGTGAGGGGCTTCTTTCTATCGATAGGCCGCGCCCCCTCACCCGTCTCGAATTCGCTACGCTCATTCGAGCCACCCTCTCCCACAAGGGGAGAGGGGAAGAAACCGCGTCGCCCTACCGCGGCGCCATGCGGATGGCGCCGTCGAGCCGGATGGTCTCGCCGTTGAGCATCGCGTTCTCGACGATGTGGACCGCGAGGTTGCCGTATTCGGAAGCGTCGCCGAGCCTCGCCGGGTGCGGCACCTGCGCGCCCAGACTCTTGCGCGCCTCCTCGTTCAGCCCCATCAGCAGCGGGGTCAGGAACAGGCCGGGCGCGATGGTGTTGACGCGAATCTTGAGGCTGGCGAGATCGCGCGCCGCCGGCAGGGTCATGCCGACCACGCCACCCTTGGAGGCCGAATAGGCGATCTGTCCGATCTGGCCTTCATAGGCCGCGACGCTGGCGGTGTTGATGACGACGCCGCGCTCTTCACCGATCGGCGCTGCCGGCGCCAGCCGCTCGGCGAACAGCCGCAGCACGTTGAAGGTGCCGATCAGGTTGACATTGATGATGCGGACGAACTTGGCCAGCGGATAGACGCCGTCCTTGCCGACGATGCGCTGCGACCCGCCGATGCCGGCGCAGTTCATCAGCACCCGCGCGACGCCATGCGCGGCTTCCGCCTTCGCCAGCGCCGCCTTGACCTGCTCCTCGTCAGTGACGTCGGCGTGCAGGGCGACGCCCTTCACTTCGGCCGCGACTTTTTCGGCGTTCTCCTTGCTCTGGTCGAGCACGCCGATTTTGGCGCCCTTGGCGGCCATGGCGCGCGCAGTGGCGGCGCCGAGACCGGAGCCTCCGCCGGTGATGACAACGGCAATGTCTTGCAACTGCATGGGTACAACCTTTCCTTAAAACCTTCCTTGAACGTTTCTTTGCTTCTTGTGGGCGAATAGCGCTATTCGCTTCTCCTCAACATTCCGCCGCAAATCAGCGCTTCCATGTGCCTGACGTATTGGCGGCAGACTTCATCGGTGACCGGCCCGACGCCGGTGGCGCGCGACATCGCGTGGCGGCCGAAAAACAGGTGGTCGCAGGCGCCGATCAGGCTGGTGTAGAACAGCACCGGATCGATGTTGCGGAACTCGCCGGCCTTGACGCCCTGGGCGAGCAGGCGGCGGTGGAAACCCAACAGCGGCGCGACAAAGAATTTCGAGACCTCGTCGGCGGCCTCGGCGCTGCTTTCGTGCAGGAGATAGTGGATCAGCCGGTTCATATAGGGAAACCGGTGATAGGCCCGGATGATCCCGCCGATATGCAGCTTGAGCTTTTCGGTCGGGGTGATCGGCTGCGCCAGCAAATATTCGAGTTGCGTTACCTCGGTGGCGGCGTCGCGCGCCAAAAGCGCCAGCAGCAGGCCATCCTTGTTGCCGAAGTGATATTTCACCAGCGCGGCGTTGACGCCGGATTTCTGCGCGATGTCACTCAAAGACAGCTCGATCGAGCTGCGCTCGATCATCAGTTCGCTGACAGCGACCAGCAGTTTTTCGGCGGTGGTATTTCTGCCGCCGGGAAACCTGTTCGGTACGCTGGGATTCAACTGCGATGCCATGACTACCTGGAGCCCGCCTGCCGGGAAACAGGGGCGCAGATAACCCGATGCCGGCATCGTACTCAAGAGTTAATTGATTGATTGACTAAATCCCCCCGCACCACTTAAATCCCGTCCATCATTCAACCCTCAACCCACAACAATCAGGGAGAACGCTCATGGCCGAGGCCTATATCGTCGCCGCTGCACGCACCGCAGGCGGCCGCAAGGGAGGACGCCTCGCCGGCTGGCATCCGGCTGATCTCGCCGCTTCTGTGCTGGATGCACTGGTCGAGCGCTCCGGGGCCGCGCCCGACCAGATCGAGGACGTCATCATGGGCTGCGTGATGCAGACCGGCGAGCAGTCCAACAACGTCGCCCGCAACGCCATCATGGCCTCCAGGCTGCCGGAAAGCGTGCCCGGCACCTCGATCGACCGCCAGTGCGGCTCATCGCAGCAGGCGCTGCATTTCGCCGCGCAAGCGGTGATGTCCGGCACCATGGATATCGTGATCGCCGCCGGCGTCGAGTCGATGACGCGGGTGCCGATGGGCCTCGCGTCGCAATTGCCGGCCAAGAACGGGTTCGGCACCTACAAGAGCCCGGGCATCGAGAAGCATTATCCGAACATCGTGTTCAGCCAGTTCACCGGCGCCGAAATGATGGCGGAGAAGTACGGCCTCTCCAAGGACGAATTGGACCAGTACTCCTACGACAGCCACCAGCGCGCGATTGCCGCTACGCAAGCCGGCAAGTTCAAGGACGAGATCATTCCGCTGCAGATCACCCGCGCCGACGGATCGACCGACACCCACCATATCGATGAGGGCATCCGCTTCGACGCCACCATCGAGGGCATCCGCGGCGTCAAGCTGATCGCGGAGAACGGCAAGCTCACCGCCGCCAGCGCCAGCCAGATCTGCGACGGCGCCTCAGGCGTCATGGTGGTCAACGAAAAGGGCCTGAAGTCGCTCGGCGTCAAGCCGCTGGCGCGGATTCATCACATGACCATGATCGGCGGCGATCCCGTGATCATGCTGGACGCGCCGCTGCACGCCACCGAGCGGGCGCTGAAAAAGGCCGGCATGTCGATCGACGACATCGACCTGTTCGAGGTCAACGAGGCCTTTGCTTCGGTGCCGACCGCGTGGCTGAAGACCACCGGCGCCGACCCGGCGCGGCTCAACGTCAACGGCGGCGCCATCGCGCTCGGCCATCCGCTCGGCGGATCAGGCACCAAGCTGATGACCACGCTGGTCAACGCCCTCAAGCAGCGCAACAAGCGCTACGGCCTGCAGACCATGTGCGAAGGCGGCGGCATGGCCAATGTGACGATCGTGGAGCGGCTGTAAGCCATTCGTGTCCCGGACGCGATGCAGCGCTCTCCCGGCGATGCGCAGCATCGTCCGGTCGCGCTGCTTCGCAGAGCCGGGACCCCGGATCAGCAGCGCACCGCTAACGCGCTGCGCAGCGCCCGGGGAACGCCACACCCAGTTTCGCAAACAAGCAGACCCCCATGACCCATCCGTCGGTATACGCCCGCACCCAGCCGGACAAGATCGCCTATCAGATGGCGGGCAGCGGCAAGGCGATCAGCTATCGCGAGTTGGACGAATTGTCGAACCAGGGCGCGCAGCTGTTTCGCACGCTCGGCCTGAAGGAAGGCGATCACATCGCACTCTTGATCGAGAACCGGCTGGCGTTCATGGAGATCTGCTGGGCGGCGCAACGTAGCGGACTGTATTACACCGCGATCAGCCGCTATCTGACCGAGGACGAGATCGGCTACATCGTCAAAGACTGCGGCGCCCGTGTCGTCATCACCTCGCCGAAATGCGCTGACCAGATCAAGGCGCTGGTCACGGACGTTTCCCGCGCGCCGGATGCGCCGCTGTTCTACATGATCGACGAGCCATTGCCCGGATTCCGTTCATGGGACCGCGAACTGGCGCAGCAGCCGAACACGCCGATCGCCGACGAAGTCGCCGGCTACGACATGCTGTATTCGTCGGGCACCACCGGCCGGCCCAAGGGCATCAAGCGGCAGTCCGAACACAATCCTATCGATCTGCCAAATCCGTTCCTGAAAATTCTCTGCGCCAACATGTGCGGAATGAATTCTGACAGCATCTATCTGTCGCCGGCCCCGCTGTATCACGCCGCGCCCTTGCGCTTCAACATGGTGGCGATCACGCTTGGCGGCACCTCGGTGATCATGGAATCGTTCGACGCCGAGGAATTTCTGCGCCTGGTCGAGAAGCACAGGATCACCCAGTCGCAGTTGGTGCCGACGATGTTCGTGCGCATGCTGAAGCTGCCGGAAGACGTGCGGCTGCGCTACGACGTCTCGTCGCTGAAGGGCGCGATCCATGCCGCCGCGCCCTGCCCGATCGACGTCAAGGCCAGGATGATCGAATGGTGGGGACCGATCCTGATCGAATATTACGCCGGTTCCGAAGGCAACGGCGTCACGGTTTCGACCTCGCAGCAATGGCTCGAGCATCGCGGTACGGTCGGCCGTGCCGTGGTCGGCAAGGTCAGGATTTTGGACGAGAACGACCAGGAAATGCCGCCGGGGCAAATCGGCACGGTGTATTTCGCCGACGCGCCGGTATTTTCCTATCACAACGATCCCGAGAAGACGAAACGCGCCTACAACGCCAGGGGCTGGTCGACGCTCGGCGACGTCGGCTATCTCGACGACGAGGGCTTTCTCTATCTCACCGACCGCAAGTCCTACATGATCATTTCAGGCGGCGTGAATATCTATCCGCAGGAAACCGAGGACGTGCTGATCACCCATCCCGAGATCGCCGACGTCGCGGTGTTCGGCGTGCCCAATGAAGAAATGGGCGAAGAGGTCAAGGCGGTGGTGCAGCCGCATGACATGGCGCGGGCCGGCAAGGAACTGGAAGCCGAACTGATGCTGTTCTGCCGCAAGCATTTGTCGCCGATCAAATGCCCGCGCAGCATCGACTTCGAGGCCGAACTGCCGCGCACCCCCACCGGCAAATTGGTGAAGCGGCACTTGCGCGACAAATATTGGCCGAAGAGCGTGGTGAGGGTGTAGAGCATGCCCTCATCCTGAGGAGCGCGCTCTTGCGCGCATCGCGAAGGATGAGCAATACGTTCTCCTGTGGTTCGAGACGGCGCACCGGACAGCGCAACTGCGCTGCCGGGAGCGCGCCTCCTCACCATGAGGAAATCGGAATGCGCAGCCCATGAACATCACCGCAGCCCTCCCCGACATCCCGCTCCCGCCCACCATCCGTTCACGCTTCGTTGAAAACATCAACGGCCTCTCCATGCATGTGCTGGAAGCCGGATTTGAAACCCGCCGCCGGCCTTGCGTGCTGCTGCTGCACGGCTTTCCCGAATTGGCCTATAGCTGGCGCAAGGTGATGCCGGCGCTGGCGGAAGCCGGCTATCATGTGATCGCGCCGGACCAGCGCGGTTATGGCCGCACCACCGGATGGGACGCCAGCTATGACGGCGAGCTCAGTTCATTCCGGCTGCTCAATCTGGTGCGCGACGCGCTCGGCCTGGTATCGGCGTTCGGCTACGCAAGCGTCGCTGCGGTGGTCGGACACGATTTCGGCAGTTCGGTCGCGGCCTGGTGCGCGCTGGTGCGGCCCGACGTGTTCCGGTCGGTGGCGCTGATGAGCGCGCCGTTCGCAGGCCCGCCGCCGCTGCCGTTCGACACCTCGGACACGCCCCATATACCCAGGCGCGAAGATCCCGTGCATCGCGAACTGGCGGCGCTGCCGCGTCCGCGAAAACATTATCAATGGTACTATTCGACCCGGCCCGCCAATGCCGACATGCACCGCGCGGACCAGGGCGTGCATGATTTTCTGCGCGCCTATTATCATCACAAGAGCGCCGACTGGAAAGCCAACCAGCCGTATCCACTGCAAGGCTGGACCGCGAGCGAGCTGGCAAAATTGCCGACCTATTACGTGATGGACCTCGCCAGGAACATGGCCGAGACCGTCGCCGAGGAAATGCCCTCGGCCGCGGCCATCGCCGCCAACCAATGGCTGCCCGACCGGGAGCTTGCCTTCTACAGCGCGGAATATGCCCGCACCGGCTTCCAGGGCGGCCTGCAATGGTATCGCTGCGGCACCTCGGGCGCGTTCACCGCCGAGCTCCAGACCTGGTCGGGCCGCGCCATCGACGTGCCCTCCTGCTTCATCGCGGGCAAGCAGGACTGGGGCACTTATCAGCGCCCCGGCGTGTTCGAGGCAATGCAGTCGACCGCCTGCAGCAACATGATCGGCTGTCATCTGGTCGACGGCGCCGGGCACTGGGTGCAGCAGGAGCAGCCCGCCGAAGTGAGCCGGCTGCTGCTGCCGTTTCTCGACCGGGCGCGGCAGAACCCTGCGGCCTGACGCTGTCGCCGGATGGCCGCGGAACGATTCCTCGGCTGTCGCGTTCCAGCCTACCGGGTAATGCGCCCGGCGACATGATTTGGAGAAGAGAATATGGGAAAGAAGATCGCTGGACTATTGGGAGCGATGGCGACGCTCGGAGCATTCAGCGCCGCCCAGGCCGCGCCGATGCCAAGCCCGCCACCGACCGACGTTTTGAGGGCTAATTCCTTCGCTGACCTGCTTAATCCGATCCCCAACGCCGCTGCGCTGCTGCAGGCTGTCGAGGAATCAGGGCCGGTCTCGTCCGCGGATGGAAATATCCAGCTGGTGCAGTACCGTCATCATCACCACCATCACCATCACCACCATCACCACGGCCTTGACAGGATTGTGCCCCGCATCATTCTGGGGCCTCGCTACCACCATCACCACCACCACCATCATCACCACCATCACCACCGCCGTCATGACTACTGATCGCCTCCGAGGTTGAAGGCATCTGCATCGACCTGATGAAAAACAGGACCTTCGGGTCCTGTTTTTTGTGCTGCTTATTCCTGGCGGGCCTTCTCCTTCGCGGCGCGATGAAGGTGCCGGTAGATACCGTCGAACACGGTGTCGGTCGACGAAGTCCACTCGGTCCCGGCCGCCAGCGTCGGCCGGTTGGCATAGATGCGCCGCGCCTGAAGCTCGCGCTCGGCGGATTCCTCTTCGCCCATCGGTTCGAGGTCGAAGGAGGCTTCCTCGGGGATCACGATGATCTGCGCGAACGGCTCGTTGGGCCGGAAGATGTGGGTGCGACCCTCGGCCGGCGCCTTGAAGACCGTGAAGAACAGCATCGGCCACCAATTCCGCACTAGCGCCGGGACCGCGACCGGCACGGTGTCGGTACGGTCGGTATAGAACCGCGGGTGCGGTTCGGTCCGGATCGCCATGCCCTTTTCGACCTTGAGATCCAGCAGGATCTGGTAGGTGTAAAAATAATCGCCGAAGTTTCGAAACGGCGGCCACTGTATGCCCCCCTCCGGGGCCGGTCCCCAATCGCCCTCCATGACCAAACGGCCGTCCCTGGTGCTGACATGCAGTTCGTTGTCGTAGGGGTAAAAAAGCTCGATGCCGTATTGCGCGCCTTCCGAGAACGGAACGCAGTGCCACACCTGTTCGCGCGAACCGTCGGCGCGAGGTTCGCGCTTGCCCGCCCATCCGGGAATCTCGAGCCGTGTTCGACGCGGCGCCAGCCGCGGATCGTTCAAGCGGTATTTGACCTTGTCCATGCGAGCTCCGGATTGATTGGTCATGCGATAGGACCTCGAACGGACGCCGACCGCAACAGTTCCAAATTGGACGTGAGAGCTATGGTTACGCCCTTTGCCGCGCAGCGGATGGGCGTTTGGATTTGACCCGGCCAAATCAAGTCTCTATAACAATTTAGAACTATTCTAAACTAATGGAAAGGCGCTGCTCGTGAAGAATTTCGCCGATTTGACCGAGCGCGAAGTGCTGGCGGTGGCGATCTCCTCGGAAGAGGAAGACAGCCGCATCTACATGAGCTTTGCGGAAGATCTCGCCGAGCGATATCCGGAATCGGCCAAGATATTCGAAGAGATGGCGGAGGAGGAAACCGGCCATCGCCACCGGCTGCTGGAAATCTACCAGCAGCGTTTCGGCAAGAACCTGCCGCCGATTCGACGCGACAATGTCCGGGGATTTTTGCGCCGCCGCCCGATCTGGCTGACCAAGAACCTGTCGCTCGACACCATCCGCAAGGAAGTCGGCACCATGGAGTTCG
>Ga0208849_1001197_pt1 | contig 19123 bp, 19 predicted proteins | sample NGESurdeep072012_10_FD_184470 | JGI IMG/M metagenome (GOLD analysis project Ga0208849, IMG submission 184470) | Arctic peat soil microbial communities from Barrow, Alaska - NGEE Surface sample 53-3 deep-072012 (SPAdes) | ecosystem: Environmental > Terrestrial > Soil > Wetlands > Peat ... | reverse complement strand
TGACAAGTTGCATGATCGATTGGGACTTCATTGGGGCTCGAGTTCCTCATGGTGCGACCGCGTCGCTCCCCCTGAGTTTACATCGAGGGGAAATCCCTTATCCGCTAAGGGATAACACGGAGCGAGAGGGATTCGAACCCTCGTGGCGGGTTAGGCCTGGCATCCGGGGTCGTCTAGCCAGCTGCTCGAGACGCTGCATGTCCGGCTAGCCGATATTCACCGAGCACTGCATCAGTAACGGACGATCGCGGCGACGCCGCCCACCGCGGCATCAAGATGCTCGCGGCGAACGAAGCGACACTCCCCACTGTGAGCTGCCCGCTCGACGGCTGCTTCGACGATGTCGTCGACCGGTGCTGTGGTCCCGCCGCAGACGGGGCATCGCGTTTCTGAGAGGGAAAGCGCCTGGCACAATGTGCACAGCGAACCCGGCCGGCTCTCCAACCCTGTCGAGATGAACAACTGCTTCACGCGCCCTTCGGAGAGCGCGGCGAGGACCGGCTCCAAGCCGTGAATGGCCAGGCCAGTGCCGGACGCCGTCGCCAGCTCACCCCGAACCGCTTTATCGTCTCGTTTCTCAACATCGAGCGCGATCGCCGACACTGCCGCATGGATCTCATCGAGTGGCGCGGCGACGCGCACTGCAGCGAACCCGACGACACGGGAGCGGTAGCGATCAGGCAGATGCCGCTCGAGACGCTCCCGTTCCGGGGTCGGGCCGCCGAGGAGAAGATGATCGACGGGGTGTTCATCCAGATGATCCGTGAGCGCGGCCGCGCACCTGACGAGGTGGCGCTCTGCGGTCGCCACTTCACGGCGATCGACATGCGTGCCTGCCGATGCCCACTGGGCGGCGGTGTCGCCGCTCCCCGAGGGCGAGCTGCTGACATTCCAGCCGCGCTGTCGATCCCTGTGCGGCGCAGTGCCCTCGAACAGCGCTGAGGACTCGGAGAGTTCGCCGAGGTGATACTCAAAGACCCGCATCTTCTCGTGGTCGACCAGAGCCACGCCGAAGCGCTTGGCCTTGGCAAGGGTGATCTCCAGCTGGAGGAGATGCGGTCGGTGTCCGAAGACAATCTGGTCATGCACCGGAACAGAAAGCGGGATGGCCCGGAACCACGAGTCGCGCGAGCAGCAGACCATCACGAGTCCGCGAGTGCGCGAACGCTCGAAGTGCGCTTCGAGCCACCGTGCGAGCATCGCCACGTTGGCGTCGTGCGCCGTTCGAACTTCCGCGTCCTCGACGTTCACACCCTGCGCCTGCTGCGCGAGTAAGGCAAATGCCGCCAGGTAGTCCGTGCGCCGTGGCCGCAGAGCGCCGTCCACGTTGAGATAGCACGTGGTGACGATCGGAGCGCTATGAGCATGTCGCAATTCGCCGATCTCAAGCTCTAAGGCGGTCCTTGCAACTGTGGTGGCCATCGCTGCCTCGCTTTGGAAATGTTCGATCCTCCCTTCACTGTGGACGATCTGAGCAGCGCATCTCCAGGGTCCATCGTCCCGAGGTTGGTGGGCCGGCCGACCCCATCCGCCCTGCGCAGCGACTCCTAATCCATCCGGCCGACCCTTCCTCGTGGCCACGCTCACGGGCAGCGTCTCGTCACTCGCGGAGAAGCGAGCCGCAACGGAGGCAGCGACAGCGGCACAGGTGTCGAGCGAGTGACAAGCCATCTGCGCCGTCAAGCGGTGAGTCCGTCAACGTGACCGCGTGGCGCCGGCCTGGTCAGCATCGCCCGCCGGTACAGGCGCAGATACGATCCGGCCATCACCTGCGGGTTGAATCGATCACGCGCGACACGGGCGCAAGTGAACGGATCAACGTCGCATGCCCACGCCACCGCATCGACCATCTCTTGAAGATGGTCCACGACGAACCCGGTGATACCAGGCTCGATCAGTTCCGGCGCGGAACCTTGCCGAAACGACACAGCCGGCGTGCCGCTGACCATGGCCTCGACGATGGAGAGCCCGAAGGGCTCAGGCCAGCAAATCGGCGCAAGCATCGCCGTGGCTCCGGCAATCAAGCGCGCCTTGAGCACTCCAGCGACGTTGGGCAGGTATTGGACGTGTTCACCGTCGATGAATGGCTCAACGCGTCGACGGAAGAACTCGCGCGATATCGGCGTCTGCTCGATCTTGCCCGCGAGGATGAGGTGCAGGCCACAGCGACGAGCCACTTCGATGGCAACGTCTTGGCCCTTCTCCTCGCAGACACGAGCCAGGCACAGCAGGTATCGCGGATCGCGATTCGCCGCCGAGACGTAAAGGCTCTTGACGTCGACTGCGTTGTGCACGACCCCGGCCCATTGAAGACGCGGCGCCGAGCGCCGCTGGCTGTCGCTGATGGCGATGAAACCACCATGTGTGCGCAGCGACGCCAGGAACTCGAGCTCACTCGCGCCGATCTGTCCATGAACCGTATGGAGCACCAGCGTCGGTGCGGCCAACAAGCTCGTGATGAGCGCCCCGCCAAAGCCCGAATGGTCGCTGATCACGTCGAACGGTCCCAGTTCGCGCATCATCTGCTCGACCCGCGACAGATAGGTCATCTCGTGGAGCACCTGCGTGTCCTGTCCGAGGTGGACGGCCAAACCCGCGGGCGCACAGACGGTGGTACCGCTCTCGGATCCATCGGCACCGAACAGGGTCACTTCGTGACCCTGGCGACGCAACTCCCGGGCCAGTAGGGTCACGACCAGTTCGGTGCCACCGTAGCCCTGCGGTGGCACCGGATACCAAGGCGGGGCGATGAGCGCGATCTGTAGTGGCCGACGGCCGTCGTGGGTAGACTCCACGAAGCCTACGCTGGAGCCGACCACCGGTCGGCACCAGAGGCTTAGGTCTGACAATCACTATGACCATGGTCACCGAGTCCGCTTGATGACTCAGTTCCCCCCGCGCGCACGTGTTCCCCCAACCGCCAGGTGGAGCGTCAGGATTGCTTAGATGACCACCTCTGGGCCCGCCCCGTTGCACACCGCCGTTCTTGACGCGTGGCCCGTTGCGTTGCAGCGGCGCTTCGAGGCAATCGCCTTTGACTGGGATGGCACCGCTGTCCCCGACCGTCGCGCCGACGCGTCGCCCGTCCGCCGGCAGATCGAACAGCTCACCAGCCTCGGGGTGGATGTGGGAGTCATCAGCGGCACCCATGTTGAGAACATCGACGGCCAGCTGCAGGCGCGACCGGCCGGACCAGGCCACCTCTATCTCTGCGTCAACCGCGGCTCCGAAATCTACGAGGCCGATTCGAGCGGCGTCCACCTCATTGACCGGCGGACGGCGACCGAGGCCGAGGAGGTCGCCCTCGATCTCGCGGCGGAGCGCACGGCCGCCGTGTTGCGCGCGCGTGGGCTGACCCCGCTGCCGATCACGCGCCGGTTCAATCGCCGCAAGCTCGATCTGATCCCCACGCCCGGCTGGGAATATCCACCCAAGGCCCGGATCGCCGAGCTCGTCGATGCCGTTAGTGCGCGCATTCGCGCCAGCGGCCTTGGATCGCTTGCAGTGGTGGTCGAACTCGCGATCCGTGCGGCGCGTGACGCCGGCCTCGAGGATCCGCGGGTCACGACCGACGGCAAGTTCGTGGAGATCGGCCTGACGGACAAGTCCGAATCACTTCGCTGGCTGATGGCGACGTGGTGGGGTTCTGGCATCGGGTCGGGTCTCACCGTCATCGCCGGGGACGAAATGGGACCGCTTGGCGGGGTCCGAGGGAGTGATCACTACATGCTCGTTCCTGAGGCGCAGCGAGCGTCCGTGATATCCGTCGGTGTCGAACCCGAGGGCATCCCACCGGAGGTGGCGCACGTCGGCGGAGGACCCGGCGCGTTTCTCACGTTCCTCGAGGATCAAACCCTCCGCCATCAGACTCACGAGCTGCCGGGCATCGACATCGATCCGCTCTGGTCCATCACCGTCCTGGGCACCGACCACAAACTGGAAAGCGCCCACCAGGTGCTGCTGACTCTCGCGTCTGGGGCGGTCGGCAGCGGGGGAGCACCGTGCCTCCGCCATCCGACAGTCACGCCCACCGTGTTCGTCGCCGGCGCTTTCGAAGGGACGGGTGAGGAATCCCATCTCCTTCGCTGTCCCATCTGGCAGGAAAGCTCCGCGCCGCTGCCGAGCGATGCCGAGGTGCGGCGAGTGCTCGATCTACGTTCGGGACTCCTTTGGCAGGATGTGTCCGGTACCAACCACAGCGTCAGAGCGTTGGGGTTGGCCGCGGTCCACCACGCTGGTGTGGTCGCCCTGGCAGTCGAGGGACTCGACGCTGACGAGCACCCGGCCATAGTCTCCTATCGACATCCGACGAAGGCCGACGCTCGCGATCGGGCTCTCGATGGGGCGAGCCACCAGCGTGTCGATTGCGACGGCGGCGCGGTAACGGTGTCGGCGGCGACACGCGTCTTCGCCTCGCCGTCCGGACCTCGTGTCGATCTTGTGGCGCGCTACCGGCGACATGACCTGGGAAGGGAGCCCGCCGTCGACGAGGACGTCGATGTCGATGCGTTGGTGCGCGAGCATCGTGGTGCCTGGGCGGCACGGTGGCAGCAGGCAGACGTTGTCATCCGAGGCGACGATGAACTGCAGCGCGCCGTCCGCTTCGCGCTCTTCCATCTCATGAGTCAGGCACCGGATGACGCAGAGGCCTTCGTGGGCGCCCGAGGTTTGACCGGAGAGGCGTATCGCGGTCACATCTTCTGGGACGCGGACGTCTTCGTCCTCCCGTTTCTCGCTCTCACCAACCCGCCTGCCGCTCGCGCCATGCTCGAGTATCGAATCAGGCGTCTGCCGGAGGCCCGCGCCCGCGCCGCAGCGTTCGGCAAGGCCGGCGCACGGTTCCCGTGGGAGTCCGCCGCCACGGGAGAGGATGTCACCCCGGCGAGGATGCGTGACCAGACCGGGCGCGAGGTGATCATCCATACGGGCACCTACGAGGAACACATCGTCGCCGACGTGGCCTGGGCGGCCTGCCTATACGCCGACTGGACTGGCGACACCGCATTCATGGGTGGTCCGGGAGGCGAGCTCGTGGTCGAAACAGCGCGATACTGGGCCTCCCGTTGTCGGCGTGATGGCAGCGGCCGGATGCACATCGATGCGGTCATCGGGCCGGATGAATACCATGAGATCGTCAACGACAACGCGTTCACCAACGTGATGGCGCGCTGGAATCTGGGCCGCGCACTGCAGTTGCACGATGAAGGGCTTGTCCACGTCAACGACCAGGAAGTGGATGCCTGGCGCGTCGCAGCGGCGAACCTCGTCGACGGGTACGACCCGGGCACCCAACTCTACGAGCAGTTCGCCGGCTTCTACGCGCTCGCGCCATTCGACCTGGCGCAGGCCGTCCCCCATCGACCCGTGGCAGCGGATCTGCTGGTTGGCTACGACGTCGTGCACCGATCGCAGATCGTCAAGCAGGCCGACGTCCTGATGCTGCACCACATGGTTCCCGAGGAGGTTGCCGCGGGCTCCCTGGCAGCCAACTTCGCATACTACGAACCGCGGACAGCCCATGGCAGCTCGCTCTCCCCTGGAGTCCATGCGGGGTTGCTCGCTCGCCTCGGCCGCCCGGATGAGGCTGTGGAGCTCCTGCGGCTCGTCGGTCGCCTCGACCTCGACGACGTCACAGGAACCACCGCCGGTGGACTGCATCTCGCCGCCATGGGGAGCTTGTGGCAAGCGCTGGCTTTCGGTGTTGCGGGACTACAGTTGACCGCAGATGGTGTCGCGCTGGACCCACATGTGCCAGCCAGCTGGACAACGTTCACATTGCCGGTGCAGGTGCGGGGCAACGCGGTGCGGATCACCGTCCAGCGCGACCGGCTCGAGATCGAAGCCGCCGCCCCGATAACGGTGCACCTACCGGCGGGGATCGAAATGCGAACGTCGCCACGTCGAGCGGCCGTCGCCCAGCTCGGCGAAGAAGGAAGATGGCTCGCCGTTCCTCCGCTTTCGCCATGACCCGGGACGGTGGGCCCTCACGCCATCCGGCGCCAGGCGTCCTCGTCAGACGGTAGCCGTGGCGGCTTCGAGGCGGGTGCGCCCTCGGAGCTCGACGTCACCGACGGTCGGCAGCCGGCGCCGGTCCGGCAGGAGCAGGACGGGCGTCCTCGATTCCCGCAGAGCGCGCTCAACGACCCGCGCGCGGCCGGGCGACAAGTTCTGACTCCAGGCGAGTACCAGCAGGTCCGCTGCGGTTTCCTCGACAGCCCGCATGATCTCGCTGGCGGGCACGCCCACTCGATGCTGCAATGTCGGAAACGGCGCGGGCCCGGGCCAGTAGCGGCGCAGGAACTCCGCCGACCACGCCGGGACTTCATGCTGCGGCTGGTCATTGAACATCGGCAGTGCGTGATACGCGTGGACATGCAAGGCGATGAGATCGATGTCGGCGGCCCGCGCGAGCTCAACGGCCTCATGTAGCGCCGCTGCCGTCATCGACGACGCATCGAGCGGGATCAGCATGCGATGCAACGCGCTGTGAACCTCGGCCCCCTCAGGCACGACAATCATCGGCCGCCGTGCCGCCACGATGAGAGCGAGCGCATGTTGGCCGAGTGCCCGATCAGTGGCGGATCCGGTCGACGCACCCGCCACGATGAGCGCCACGTCCGGCAGCGTCACGCGAGCGAGCAGCGTTTCCAGCACGGGCCCCGTGACCACTCGCAGCGCGATCCCTGCCTCGGCAGCCGATTGACGGGCGCGCGCGGCACCTCGATCCGTCTCCACCACGTGTACGGCTTCAATGCTCGCGCCGAAAACCGGCGCCATGGCGACGGCGGTCGCGAGGACTCGAGACGATAGGTCACCCCCGTCGATCGCTGCGACGATCACCTTCGGATGGGTCACGTCAGTCTTCAGGCGTCGACCTTGTATGGAGTGCTTCGCGGCCATCGTGTTCACCACCCTAGATGATCGCCGCCGCCATCGCACGAGACAAGGGGACTAAGTCCTCATCGCGTGGTGCCCTACGACCTTCGAGCAGCGAATCTGCTGATTCCGCGTCGGCCTTGCAGTGCGGCAGGCCGCAGACGACACGGATCGTCTCGCGCGAGGTCAGCTCTCGTTTGAAGGTCGCGCGCTTAGGTGAATGAGAGAGCCACTCGCTCCGAGCCTGCGCTTTGGCCCGGCCCTGAAGCTCACGCTCCTGCCCTGGAGGCCAACGGCCGCGATGGTGATGGCGATGATGGTAGCGAGCTTCACAGCATGACTCCGTGAAACGACCAACCCGAATTTGCGGCATAAATCTCACTCACCGGATGGCCTTGGAGGGTGTAGATCCAGATGTCCCCGCTGGGGGTAAGCGCCAGGATCTCGTTGCTATTCCACCAACCGTAGTCGGTCAAATTGGGTAGATCGATGTGGCTGTGATCGGCGACAGTCACGATCTCGATGGTGAACTTGGGGTTGTCGTTCCCGGAGCCGCCACTGAGATTGGTGCGCGAGACGGCGACGTGAGCCCCATCTGGGCTGATATCGGCTGGGTCTGCGTTTTCGATCAAGGGATTACTCTCCGCGTACTGCATCCCGTTGATAAGGACGGCGGAGGGATCATTGATTAGGGCGGCAGCGGTGACCCCGTTGCGGGCGAGCAGATATTGCTCGTTTCCAGTGAACAGCTCTTGCAAAGTTCCGGTGGTGGGGTTGAGGGCAAACCAGGCGGCGGCGGGGTCATAGCCGGAGCCCCAGGATTCGACACGATGGACGATGATTCCGGTGCTGTACCAACCCATCAGCTGCTCAGTAAAGTTGGTGGGCGCCAACCAGTGGTAGACAGTTCGGACCGGCTCGCCGAGGCCGCCAACCTCGATCACACCGTGATGCTGGCCGGTCGCATTGGTGGTCTGATCGACACTCCAGGCCCACTCGGTCCCATCTGGCGAGGAAACGTAGAAGCCATTGGTTGGGCTGGGCAAAGAGGCGGTGCCGAGTACGGTTCCAGCATGGGAGAGGACCGCCACGTCGGTGAGGGCTGAGGTGGTGCCAAATAGGACCAGGTTGGGGCCAGCCTCCTCGGCGGTGACTCCAAATCCTTGGGATGCGGCCTGCTGGGCACTCAACCCAAAGATCTGTTCCATTTTGCGATTGGTCAGCTCCCACTGCTCCACCCCCTGATCGTTGATCATCTTCAACTCCTGGCCTTGGGAGAGAACAGCCAGGGGAGGCTCTGGGGCCGGGGTGGGAACCGCAGTTGGGCTGGGGCTCGGGACTAGGGTTGTGATGGGTGTGGTGGGGTTGCTGCTGGGAGCTGGGGTTGGGGAGGAGGGGAAGGGGAGCTTCGCGTTGCACCGGTGCCGCAGGCGGCCAGGAGGACCGCCAGGGGCAGGGTGGCGATCAACCCATGACGGTGGTTTTGGTTTCTGGGTTGCATCTCACCTGCATCAACCCCACCCTTGATCACCGGGGGTTTCGCCGAGATCGTCACCACAGGTACCTCCTGATCGCAGTCTTCGCCTTGTCCATAATTGCGAACAGAGCCAAAGGCCACCTCGTGTGCCGTCAAAGGTCCCGCGCTCTGCGGGGCGGGAAAAGAGGCAGGACGACGGGCTGAAGATGAGATGTCCGGGAGATAGCGCTCCGTCGTGCCGGGCAAGCCCGCCGATCGCGCCAACGAAGATCGATAGGCCGGCAGTCAAATACACGTACCAAAGCGCCGCGAGCAGGCCGACCGCCAGCGCAACACGTGGGAAACGCCGCGCCATCACAAACGCCTAACAGGCCATGTTTCAACCCGATTGGGCTATGCAGTGACACCTTGGCTGACACCTTCCGCCCCCATCCTCCGACTGCTTGCACAGATGTACGCACTCCTTTCCGGCCTACTGGAGCGCCGTGCACTACCTGGTGCATTGGGGCCACTGGGGCGGGACCGACGTGGACAACCTCGACCATCGTCAATACGACACCATCGAGAGCCGCCGATCAGTAGAGAGGCGCGCACCGACGGCGAGTATGGAATTTGGATGGTCGCGGCTCGAGGTGCGCTTCAGCGCTACCATCGGGGATCAGGCGAAGCGAAGCTCCGCGACCTCCCTGCGATCAATGAATGTGGGCGCCCACGAGGGCGAGGCGAAACTAATGCGTGCCATCAATGTGGATTTGGAGGGTGCACCATACGGTGTTGCAATAGCGGCGAGCGCGATGCTCGCTTGACAGTACGTCTTGCACTTGGGGTTGTTGGGCCCGACGCAATGGTTGTTGCAGACAGGATTGTTGTTGCCGTAGCAATGCGAGTTGCAGATCTGGTTGTCGTTGCCCTCGCAGTAGGTGCGGCAGGCGGCCAGAATCGCGTTGCGGCACTTGGTCTGGCAGGTTGTCGAGGGGTTCGTGCAGAGAGGGCAGGGGTCCGTCGGGGTCGGGGTCGGGGTTGGTGCGGCCGTAGGCGTCGGCGTCGGCCGGCTGGTCGGCGGTGAGGTCGCACCAGCCGTGACTGGCGGTCGGCTCGGTGCGGCGGTGGGCGTCGCCGTCTGTCCAGGTGACCCGGACGCGTCCGGCGCCGGAGTTATCGAACCTTGGTACCCGCCAACAATCACGTGCGCGGGCGGCAGGATCCCGAATCCTCCATGGGGCAATTCCGGGCCGAGTCCCCCGAGGATCCCGCCAACCGCGACCACACCGATGGCCCCGATGGTCGCCACACCCGTCCCCAGCCAGCTGCCCAAGCCGGACCAGAGATCTCCTAGCGTCGGGATCTGGGCAATCCACGCACCGATGCCAATTGTCCTCCAGAGGTTCCCTGAGGAGATGTTGAGGAAGGCGCGCACGATTGCCGGATCCAGCTGCGTGCCCGCGACTCGAATGAGCTCCTGGCGCGATGCCACGACGCTCATGGGTCGCTTGTAAGGTCGCGGGGCGGTCATGACCTCGTACACGTCCGCCACCGAGACGATCCGCGCAGCGAGCGAGATTTCGTGCCCCTTCAGACGGCGTGGATAGCCGGTGCCGTCATAGCGCTCGTGGTGTTGCACGACGGCCGCACCCCACTCGCCAAGCCATGGAAGCAGTGGCGCGACCATTCGAGCACCATCCTCGGGGTGGCGACGCAGCACCACCCATTCCTCCTCGTCTGGCGCCGATGGTTTGTTGAGCAGCGACGCGGGTACCTCGAGCTTGCCGACGTCGTGGAGCAGGGCGGCCCATCGCAAGCGGGCACGGTCCGCCTCGGGCAGCTTCAGCTCTGCCGTGAGCAGGTCGGTGAAGACCCTCACACGCTCGGAATGTCCACGGCTTGCTCGATCGTGGACATTGAGAGCCAGCACGAGCTCGATGACCGTGGCCAGATCCTGGGCGTGATCGACCTGGCCGGATGCTCGGGCTGCTTCCAGCCGTTCGCGCAGTTCGCGCGGGGTACCGGTTCGCCGTGCGACGGCAAACCGCGCTGGTGCCTTGTCGGGGAATAGCAATGACACGTTGAGGAGCGCCGCCAGCGGCAGCAGCCGCCGGGCAGCCCGTTCGAACACAACCAGGGTCAGGAGCGATCCGATCGCGGCGGTGCCGATCCACAGTGCAGCTGCCCACGGGCTGTGGGCTCGGGGCAATGTTCGGCTCAGCAGCAGCGCGACGCCGAACGAGAACCCGACGGGGACGGCGAAGATCAGCGCTCGAAGCCCCCAGCTCAGGAGGGGTCGCCGTCGCCACTCACCTGCGGGCACCAAGGACGACGGCTTGCCACCCGGATCTGCCACGCCGCTCCTTTGTGAATTGCTGGGTAGTGCTCCCTGAAGACAGGCTGCGTCACCGGACTCCCGATGCCCACGACGAGCGCGTCACGATCGTGGCTTCCCGGAGCAGCGATCCAGCGGCGGGTTGCAATTCGAGCCACTCCTGGGCCGGCGGGGAGACCGCCTTCGCCAACCTCGTCAATCGTTAATACGACCCCATCCGAAGCCGCCGAGTGAGATCAGCGTCGGCTGGAGAAGCCTCCTCGACCTTGGGTGGCATGATCCCGCTCATGGGGCTGACCGACAAATGGCTGGCGCTGGCTGGGCGCGACGGCGCCTCTGAGCAGGAGCTAGCCCAGGCCGAGCGAGAGCTGGGCGTGCAGTTTCCAGACGACTATCGCGCCGTCATGCTCCGCTGCGATGGCGGCGGCGCTGGAGAGGGATACGCATGGGACTGGCGCGGGAAACGTGACGCGAGATGCGTGGTGCTTCCGTTCATTTCCCCGGAACCTGACGCGGCGATCCCCAGCGGCAACAACTTCGAGGAGTTCCTGGCCGTGCTGCACGATGGCATTCCCTTCACCAGGAGCCGCCGCGCGGTCGAGCCCTAGTCAGTACATGCGCGGACCCTGGCCTGAGCGACGCGGCTCTGCCTCGAGGGCACAGCGGGCCGACAACGGAAAGGCGCTCCGCCGTACGATACGTCGGAGCGCCCGAGAGGGGGGCTCAGGTTGCGACTACAGTCTGTCGCGACGGCGAAACCACCCGGCATCGAGGCGGTTTCGTCAACCTCGGTTGCCAGCCGTACTGGCAGTATCGGGCAGTATGGTGCAGGATCGCAAGTCGCCCACGAGATCAGGGCAAAGCAAGATTCTGGAGCTTCGCTCTCAACGGCAAGCGGACGCAACGAATCCGAGCGAGTGGACTCAGGCTGGGCTGGCTCAAAAGGTGGGAGCCTCGGTTGAGGTCGAGGAAGAACTTGAAGAGCAGGTCGTAGCGGAGCCGTTCGCAAACTGGCGCTCGCTGCGCATCGAGTACAGGGCCATCAGCACCGTCGCCTTGAGCAAATGCTCCGGGGGGACGCTCTTGCCGGCCGGTGCGCGCGTACATGGCGTCGAACTCGGGCGCCAGCTCGGCCAGCGCCACCTCCACCACCGGCTTGATGCGCCGGGTCGGGTGGTCCAACGGGATCAGGCTGTCCGAGGTCAGGGTGGACAGCATCGTCGCCTGGCGGATGATGGTGCCACGCATGCTGAATCTCCGCAAGCTGAATGAGCTTCCGGTAGTGCCTCAGTTTGAATCCGAAGGCGGCTTAGGGCTTGAGGTGCCTCTCTGGGATGGCAAGCGGGCCGAGCCTCCGGGCGAAGCGCGGAATACCGGGACCAGTTAGCCGAGAGTGCAGCAGACGTTCAATGCCCTCGCGTACGAGGTCAGCTTCGCTCGTGCGCTCGTCGTGCGCGACCTGCGCAAGTTCGGCCATCAGGTCATCGTCCAGGGAGATCGTGATCTCCGCCATGGCCACATCATGCCTCAGATCGAGGTCCGGTTCACTGGTCCGGGCAACCTAAAGGAGCGCGACGATCTCCTCGACCTTCCAGACGTGATCCCTCACGCCAGCGGCCAGCCAGGGGGGGGCCCAGAAAGGCGATGCGCGCCCAGAGCCGCACCCGTAGGCGGCCGAGACCTCCGCGAGTTTCGTTCTATATTCAAGTAGAGAGGGGCGCCTGGCCACTCACTGACCCGGCACCTATTCGCAGCGAACTGGCGAGTCATCGATGAGCCTCAGCCAGTCCTCCATGACCTCTTGCGCCTCAATCATCAATGTCAGGGCGCGCCGCAATGTTCGCAGTCGAGGCCGTAGATCTCTCGACAGCCGTTCCATCGGCACGAGCTGATCGATCATCGTCTTCAGCGGCGCCATCGCGCCACGCGCCGACTCCGCAACATTGCGCACACTTCCGAAGAACTCACATGCCTGGCCGCGTGATTCCGGACTTGCTTCAACTGAGGCAGGCATGCTCTCGATGATCGCGCGAGTGCCTGAGTCGACGGAGTGCAATTGCGACGTGTATCTATTACTCAGATCCATGAGCTTGACCACGGGCTCATCCAACCGCTGCGCCATCCGCCGCGTCGCGGCAAGTCGTCCAGGGAATCCGGCCCCTCGCTTGTCCGCCTCTTCGAATTCCTTGACCGCCACGGTCATAACCTCGCCAATTCGCTGGATCTGCTCACCAAACTGCTGGATCGTTTCCGTGAAGGGGGCCATCACCTCTTGCCCTTCTGCCATCCGATCCAGCAGCCCTGGTCCTTCATCCGGGCTCGGCGATCACGCCGGGCATCGTGTCTCCTACGTCGACCTCTCGGCTGTCCGCGAGCGCACGTCCTCTCGCGGGGGCCACCGCTCGAAGAGAGACGCCAGCGCGGCGCCAGAGTGCGTGGGAAAAGAGCTCTTACGAGCCGGCACCGGGGATCGCTCAGCCTAGGTACACCAAACCTAGGGCGAACCTTGGGCTGAACTGCCCTGGTCGAATACCGTCGACGGCTCAGAATGTCGTCAATGGTCGGCTCATGACACCTCGGCTGACACCTACGCGCAAGCCTTCGATTCGTCTTTCGACGAGCTCCTGACGGAAAGAGGTCGCAACCGGGACTATGGAGTCTCGTGCTCCTCGGCGGCGCGCATGACTCCTTTGCAGTACAGGTCCGTTCGACCTGTCAGAGGATGGTGCACTGGGTACGGAGGCGGCCAGTCGTCACCAGTGGTCCTGCTCGGATCGTGGCCAACGAGGGGCACGTTCGGGGACCTGAGCACGTCGTCGTAGACGCCGACCACGAATTGGTTGTCACGACAGGCTAGGTCCGACCAGACCAACGCGCGCCTCGAGAAGGCATACGTCGGCGTCGCGACAGAGGCATGACGAGCGCCGCTGAACGTCAGTAGATGAAGCCCTCGACGTCGGTGAGCGATGAGATCAATCGCTGGTCGACGATCCCCAGGCCGTCGGCGTTGGCCTCGTCGACGATGAAGCTGGTCGGGTTCACCACCGACTCCACGTAGGCGACGTGCCCGAGCGGGCTGTAGCCGTTGCCGGGGCCGAAGACGACGATCGCACCCACCCTCGGGATGATGCCCTCCTGCTTTCCCCGGGCCGCCGCCGCGATGAGCCACTCCCAAGCGTCACCGCCCCAGGTGACGTCGCGCAGCGATGCGACGTACCACGTGCACTGGCCCCACGGGAAGTCATCGACGCGCGGGCCGTAGGCGAAAGGTGGCAGCGCTCCATCGATCGAGCCGGCTTCGCTTCCCGCCGCTCCCAATGTCGCTGCCTGCACCCCCTGGGCCGTCGCGAGCTGCGTGAGGACGTCCTCCAGTTGGTGCATCAGGGTCGCTGCCTGGCCGGTGAGCCGCGATGCCTGCTGCTGGTAGCGAGCCTGATCCTGCAGCGCCTGCGCCTGGAGGGTCTGCACCGCGGCGGCCTGAGCGGCGATCTGCTGCTCCTCATGCTGCTGCTGCGACTGCAGTTCCGTAAGTCGGTCCACGTTGGCGCGCACATCGAGCACCAGGGTGTTCATATTGTCGGTCACCTGCTCAAAAATCACCATCGTGTCGAATGCGTCCAAGAGTGTCTTGCTCTGAAGCAGGATGGTGAGTGCGGTGCCGTTGGTAGTGACTATGTACCTCGCGACGATCAGCGCGGCCAGGCGGCTGCGGTCCGATTGCAGCGTTGCCTGCGCCGCCTGCGTGAGCCCGGTTGTTTTCGCGAGCTGCGAGTTGGCAGCGGCCAGCTCCACCTGCTCGGTGTCCAGCTGTGTTTGCGCGGCGGCGGCCTGCTGCCCAGCCTGCACGGTCTGCGCCTCGAGCGGCGCGGCCTGCATCTGCAGCGCCATGATCTGCTGCTCCAGTGCTTGCACCTTCGACTGCAACTGCACGACCTCAGGACTTGGCGGGGAGGTCAGGCTCGGGCTCGAACTGCCGCCGGGAGTCGGTGTGGCATCGGCCCGTGCCGACATGCCGGATAGCGCGGCCAGGGCGCAAAGGCACAAGAGGGCCGAGGTCGGCCGGATGGGAATCAATGGGCAGGCGTGGCGTTCATGAGCGGCAGCGCAGCCAGTGCAACACGGTCGCCACGAGCATTTGGCCTACCGCAGTGTCACAACCCGGTCACGTAGGGGCAGAGCGTGTCATGCGACGGCCCAGGAAAGGCTGGTCGGCGAGATCTGGATGGTTCCGCAGAAGGAGGCCGGAGCGGCTCTCTGCAATGCCACGATCACCGGCAGCAGCGCCACCGGGAAGCCGAACTCGACCACGGTGTGGGCCGGAGCCGCCGCCACGAACCTCGCCACCGTCTCGGTGAGGGCGTCCAACCTGATGCCCTGCTAGAGGCGCTCCAGGTCGTCGTCGACCGGGCGTCCACCCGCCGAGTCGTCATGGTTGATCCAGCGCCAGCCCTGACCGGCGAGGTGCTGTGCGTAGTGCACCTTGCCGGAGCCGGGGACGCCAGACAGCACGAGCATGGCGTCCCTATGACCCAGTACTTTCGGGCTAGAGTCCGCTCCCGTGGGCATCCTCGCACTGGATGTGTCTCGCTTCGGCGTCGTCATGAGTGCCGACAGCCAGCGATCAAGTTGTCATCACCCGCTCGCACGCTCGCTGGACCGACCGCGACTTCAGTGGTCAGCTGATTCGCCCCAAGTTCATCCCTGCTCAACTTGTCGTCACCCGGCCGTGCGTATTGGCGCGGCGAGTTGGAATGGATTGCCCGCGAGCGCTGCGCCTGCTGGTCCAGACGCGATCAGGAACCTGTGGTCCCGACCCCGCGCGAACGTCGCGCAGGTCACGCCGGCTCCATCCAACCCGAGGAGACCGCGATCACCGAGCGGTTGGAAGCGATGCCGTGGGTTTTGGGCTGTACTGCACCCGCCGTGCCTTGCCTATTGCTGAACGGTGGCGGTGAAGACCGCGCTGGGATCAGCGTCCAATGTGAGCACGATCTGGGTGCGCTCCCCATACCCGCAAAAGCAACGCCTCCCGCTGGTGCGATGGTGACGAGCGGCGAGCCTCCGTAGTCCAGCGTCTGCGAAACCGCGGTGTCGTCGGTGACGGTGAACGAGTCGGCGACCCTCGGGTTGTTGCAATCGGCCACCTTCATTTTGCTCGGGGACCACTTGAACCCTCCGGATGCCCTCATCCGAGGGAGGATGTCGGCAGCTTGGGATGGGTGAGCTTACCGTCGACCACGTGGAGGTCGGTAGGGCAAACGCCGCACGGCGCCACCCGGATGCGAACCTCGCCCGCACCTGGCTGCCGAGCCGGCATCTCGGCGAGTCGCAACGGGGTGCGGCGCGTCAAGAAGCAGTGCCCGCATGGATCAAGACTCTAGGCCATAAACGTCGATGGCCCCTCCGGACCGCCGCCACATCGGTGCGATCCGAAGGGGCCCGTCGCCCTCCTGACTGACTCGTCAGTGCCTAGCTCTTGAGCCGGTGGCCCTCGACGTCGTCGTTGTCATCCGCCTTGGCTGTCTCGCGCGACGGTGCGCGGGAACCGGAGTCGGGGTCCGCACTCTGCGAGGTGAGGCGGTGGCCTGTGGTGTCGTCCTTGTCGTCCTTGTCGTCCGTGTCGGATGCGAGGCGCTCGGGGGCTCCTTGCTCCTTGGGATCGTCGGTGCTCATTGGTCTGTCTCCTTTGGCGGTGCTCCCGCCCGTTTGATGTTGGCCAGATTCTGGCATCTCGTACCAGGCGAGTCAGTCGTCCACCTGACAGGTGCAGCGTCGGCGACCTGACAGTGCGAAGTGCTCCCGGGAGCATCGCGGGCCGTCACGCCGACTGGCCGGCGCGCTTCTGGAGCAGCTCCGGCCTGCGGATCAGGATCCGGCGTCCATCGAGATCGAGATATCCGAGCCGTTCGAACGAGTTCAGGACCTGGTTGACGCTCTGTCGCGAGCCGCCGACCATGTTGGCCAGGTCCGTCTGGGTGAGATGCAGGTCGAGCGCGCAGCCGCCGGGTTCACTAGTACCGAGCTCCTCGGACAGGGCGAGGAGCAGCTTGGCCACGCGTCCATGAAGGTCGAGGAAGACGAGGTCCGCGGCCTGGTCGGTCAGGCGTCGCACCATCGACCCCATCGAACGGAGCAGACCGTCGGCGAGCTCGAGCGAGCTTTGGAGGGCTTCCAGCAACGCGCTGCGCTTCAGGGTCAACACCGTGGTCGGTTCGACCGCAGCCGCCGACGCCGAGCGCACGCCGCCGTCGATCATCGGCAGTTCGCCGAACACCGCTCTCGGTCCGAGCGTCACGAGCACCATCTCATCGCCGTCGAGCGATGACCGGTACACCTTCACCAGACCCGACACGACCACGAAGAGTGCGTCGCCGGGGTCGTCCTCGCGGAAGATGACCTCGCCGCGCGCGTAGGAACGCCGCGTTGCCTTTTCGGCGAGGCGTGAGACCGCGTCGATCGCCATCGCGGCGAACAGCGGTGTGTTCTGCAGCAACGCTGCCTCGTCTCCAGCCACCCTTCATGTCCCCTTACCGTGTGCGAGGAGCAACAGCCTACCTGTTGCCATGCGCGCGAGTCGACCCGGTCGCCTGCGGCTCAGGGTGGCTGCCGAGTCTGTACAGTCCCGGTTCGACATGGGAGACACCAGCCCTCCGTACGACGTGCTCAGCGATCTGTCGCAGCTTGCCGCCGACCTCGGACCAGCGCTCCGGCCCCGCGGGAACGATGAGTTGCTCCAGGCGATCGTCGACACCGCCCGGGTCGTCTTCGACGCCGCGGCGTGCTCGATCGCGTTGCTCAGTGAGCGGGAGGACGAGCTGGTCTGCCGGGTTGCCGCTGGGAGCGGCGCCGAGGCGACGGTCGGGCTGCGCATCCCAGTCGATCGAGGCATTGCAGGATGGGCCGTCATGGCGGGGCAGTCGATCGCCATCGACGATGTCCGTCAGGATCCGCGGTTCGCCGCCGATATCGCCGAGACCACCGGCTACATTCCCAACTCCATCATGGCCATGCCGCTCGAGAGTGAGCGCGCAACCTTCGGCGTCATCGAGGTGCTCGACCGAAGACGCGGTGGCGCCGAGGGCGTCGATGACATGGAGTTGCTCGCACGTTTCGCGAGCCAGGCGACGCTCGCCATCGAGACATCGCGCATCTTCAGCAGCCTCGGGCAGGCGCTCTTCGAGTCGGCCGCGCTCGTGGCGCCGGGGCAGGAATTGCGCGACGCACTGGCGCAACGGGCCGCGCAGGCGCCGCGACCCAATGCGGAACTCGCCGAGCTCGCCTTGCTCTTCCACGACCTCGGCCAGCTCGGTGCTGATGAACGCCGGGTGGCGGCGCAGATCGCCGAGGACTTTCTCGCCTACGCACGCAAGCGACGCCGTTGAAGCCAGCGTGGTCCTGGCAGTTCGACCGGGCGACGCTGCAGCGCGTCGAGACGTCGCTGCCGACGGCGATCACGCGTGAGTGGGCCTGGGAGGGCAGCACCGGCGCGGGCGTGAAGGTGGCGGTCATCGACAGCGGGATCGATGCCGGGTACCCGGGCGTCGGCCCGCTTGCCGGCGGCGCGGTCCTCGTCGCCGATGCCGACGCCCCGCGCGGCGCGCGAGTGATCGAGGGACCGCATGAGGACCTGTTCGGACACGGCACCGCGTGTGCGGCCATCATCCGCCAGGCCGCGCCCGACGCCGACCTGTACAGCGTCCGCGTGCTCGGCGAACGGCTGACGGGGCGCGGCATCGTCTTCGCCGAGGGCATGCGCTGGGCGCTGGCCAACGGCATGCAGGTGCTCAACATGAGCCTCAGCACGTCTCGCGTCGAGTACTTCGGGTTGTTCCACGAGATCGTGGACGAGGCGTATTTCCAGCGGGCAATGGTCGTATGCGCGGTCAACAACGTGCGTGCGCCGAGCTACCCGTCGCAGTATGCGTCGGTGTTTTCGGTGGCGGCCCACGAGGGGCGCGACCCGTTCCATTTCGAGTACAACACCGCCCCGCCGGTCGAGTTCGGCGCGCCGGGGATCGACCTCGAGGTCGGCTGGCTCGGAGGGAGGACCATCCGAGCCACGGGGAACAGCTTCGCGGCGCCGCACGTCACGGGACTCATCGCACGCATCCTCGGCAAGCATCCGGGGCTCACGCCATTCCAGATGAAGACGGTGTTGCTGGCGCTGGCCGATAATGCGAGGTAGGCGCTGACGAGAGCGTCGATCGCGTCGTCACCCGAACGGCCATTGCGGCCTGTCGTTCAACTGACAGACAATGGCCGCGGCTTCGTTGAGGATGCTGCTCATGAGGAAGGTGACATGAAGGTGGGATGCCGGCGCCGGTTGCCCGCGCGTCTCTCCGGCGATCGGGCTGCAGGTGGCCTCGAACGTCGCCTCTCGCGCGAGGCAGCCAGCTACTGGCACCAGACGGACGAGCAGGTCATGGCGCGTGCCGCCTTCATCCCGCTCCAAA
>Ga0208849_1001196_pt1 | contig 19129 bp, 17 predicted proteins | sample NGESurdeep072012_10_FD_184470 | JGI IMG/M metagenome (GOLD analysis project Ga0208849, IMG submission 184470) | Arctic peat soil microbial communities from Barrow, Alaska - NGEE Surface sample 53-3 deep-072012 (SPAdes) | ecosystem: Environmental > Terrestrial > Soil > Wetlands > Peat ... | reverse complement strand
CGATCGGCAGCCTGTTCGCCGCGCATCTCGCCCGCGTGACCGACGTCTCCGTGCTCACGCGGCGTCCCGAGCACGCGCGCGTGCTGAACGAGCAGGGCCTGCGCGTCTCCGGCCGCGCCGGCTTCACGGCACGCCTCGTCGCCGCGACGGACCCCGGCGACTTGGCGGAGCCCGACCTCGTGATCCTCGCCTGCAAGGGGACGGATCTCGCGCCGCTCGCGCAGCAGCTTGCCGGCCGGTTCCCCGCCGCGACGGTGATGACGGTGCAGAACGGCCTCGGCGCCGAGGAGGTCGTCGGTGCGCTGGGCGCCTGGCCGTTGCTCTCGTCCGTCACGTTCATGAGCGGAACGCGCCACGCCGACGAGCACGTCGAGTACGTGCTCGACACCGCGACGTGGATCGGGCCGTATCGCGGCACGACGTTCGACGACGCGCGCGCGGTTGCGGAGCTGATCGTCGCGTCCGGCCTCAAGGCCGAGGCGTTCGCCGACCTGCGCCCCGCACAGTGGTCGAAGCTGATCTTCAACGCGACCGTGAACGCCGTTGCGGCGCTCACGGGGCTGCCGCACGACTTCCACTTCGCGCAGACGGAGGAGCTGTCCGATCTCGGCTTGCTCGTCCGCAGCCTCGTCGACGAGGGCAAGGCCGTCGCCGCGGCGGCGAGCGTACAGCTGGGCGAGGACCCGTGGGAGATGAACGTGCTCGCGACGCAGCGTGGGCACCGGCACTATCCGTCGATGCTCGAGGACGTCCAGGCGCACCGTCCGACCGAGGTGGAGCAGATCACGGGGGCGCTTGTCCGCGAAGCGGACGAGCATGGCGTTCCGGTACCGCTGCACACGGCGTTGTACCGGCTCGTGCGAGCGAAGGAGGCGGGCTACTCGTGAGGATCTGCATTGTCGGCTGCGGCGCGGTCGGTTCGCTGTTCGCGGCGAATCTCGCCCAGCTCGACGACGTCGAGGTCTGGGCGTTCGACGCGGCTCGGGCGCACGTGGACGCGATCAACGAGCACGGCCTGCGCCTCTCCGGCGCCGGCGACGTGCTCGGCCGCCTGCACGCCACCATGGATCCCTGGGAGCTGCCCGCATGCGAGTTCGGCATCGTCGCGACGAAGGCGATGCACACCGAAGCGGCAATCGAGGCTACGGCGCACGCGTTCGTCGACGGTTGCGTCGCGACGGTGCAGAACGGGATCGGCAACGAGGAGACGCTGGCTGCGCACGTCGAGCGCGTGATCCGAGGAACGACGTTCCCGGCGGGGAAGATCGTTGCGCCGGGCCACGTGCAGTGGGACATTCGCGGGGAGACGACGATCGGACCGTTCGAGCCGCAGCCGCCGCCGTTCTCCGAGGTCGAGCGGCTCGCCGACGCATGCACACGCGCTGGGATGCCGACGCACGCCGTTGCCGACGCCCGTGGCCCACAGTGGAAGAAAGTGATCTTCAATGCGGCGACGAATCCGATCGGCGCTCTCACCGGGCTCACGCACGGCCGCGTGTGCGAGCGGCCGGATCTTCGTCTGCTCGTCTCGGGCCTCGTCGACGAGGGCAAGGCGGTTGCGCGCGCGCAGGGGATCGAGCTCGACGCCGACCCGGAAGATCTGATCGACCACGCGGCCAGGCCGGAGATCGGGTACGACCACAAGGCCTCGATGCTTCAGGACGTCGAGGCGCGACGTTTGACGGAGATCGACTACCTCAACGGCGGTATCGTCAGGTTCGGGCGCGAGAACGGAGTGCCGACACCGTTGCAGCAGGCGATCTGGGCGCTCGTGAAAGGAGTGGAGCGATCGTGGCAGCAGTGAGCGAGCCGACGTACACCGGATTGCCGCGGGACGAGATCGACCGCCGCTACCGCCTCGTACGCGAGGCTGCGGCCAGCGACGGGCTCGATGCCGTGATCGTCTGCGGCAACGAGTACACGGGCTTCGAGGGTGCGGTCACGTACCTGAGCGGCTTCGTGATCGTGCACCGGTACGCCTACGTGCTGCTGCCGCTCGACGCCGCGCCGTCCATCGTCTTCCCGAGCGAGGCCCGCTACGTCGGCGAACACGGCACGACGTGGATCGCCGAGCAGGAGTTCGTCGACCGACCCGGCGAGCGGCTGGCGGAGCACGTGCGAGGCAAGCGCGTCGGCGTCTACGGGCTGGACTACGTGATGACGGTGCGCGATCACGCGGCACTCGCCGGCGCGTGCGAGCTCGTCGGCTGGGACGTCGCGTTCGACCACGCGCGCATGGTCAAGTCCGAGCTCGAGCTCGCCTCCGTGCGCGACAGCGTCCGCATCAACACCGAGGGATTCTGGATCTTCCACGACGCGTTCGAGCCGGGGAAGACGGAGCGGGAGATTCTTGCTCCGTGCGAGCAGTATTTCGTCTCTCAGGGCTGCGGACGCTGGACGATGGACATGGTGCTCGACGGGCCCAACGGCTCCGCGCTACCGGAGTTCAAGATCGCCGGCAGCCGTCGCATCGGCGCGACCGATTGCGTGCTGCCGTCGCTCGAGGTCGCCGGGCCCGGCGGCCACTGGGTCGAGATCTCCCGCGCGATCTGCCCGGCCGAGCCGAGCGACGACACAAAGCGCATGTTCGAGGCGTATGAGGAGTACGTCGAGGCCGCGCGCGCCTCGCTACGCACCGGTTCGACCGCGCGCGACGCGCATCGCGCCGTCGCCAAGGGCTTCACCGAGCGAGGCTTTCATCTTGGCCACGTCACCGGCCACTCGATCGGGATGACGATGATCGAGTTCCCAAAGATCGGGGAGGCGGACGAGACCGTGCTCGAGGCGGGGATGGTGCTCTCGATGCACCCGCACGCGATCGCTGCGGACGGGCAGGCGTGCCTCTACATGCAGGACACGTGGCTCGTCACCGACGAGGGCGGCGTCCCGCTCGCCGATCTGCCGATGCGCATCTACGACGGCACCGAATCGAGACCTGTCCCGTGACCGATCCGGACGAGTTCGCCCCGATCCTCTCCGGCCCCGGCGGGAGCGACTACGAGCGGTACCTGCACACGGACGAGCTGCTGGCGCTCCAGAAGGGACCCGCGGAGTGGGTGCACCGCGACGAGCTGCTCTTCCAGGTCGTGCACCAGTCCTCCGAGCTGTGGCTGAAGCACGCATGGATGGAGGTCGAGGAGGCGACGCGGCTGATCGAGGCGCGCAACCTCGCAGCCGCGATCCGACTGCTTCGGCGCGCGTGCGCCGCGCTCGCGTATGTCGAAGGGTTTCTCGAGCATCTCGAGCAGATGTCGCCGTGGGAGTACCAGGAGGTGCGGCGCGTGCTCGGCCACGGATCCGGCTTCGACTCGCCGGGCTTCCGCGAGATCCGTCGCGTATCGCCGCCCCTGCTCGAGGCGTTCCACGCCCTCCGGCGCGAGCAGGGGCTGTCGCTGCTCGAGGTGTACACGCAGGGGCGGGAGCACGAGGACGCGTACCAGCTCGCCGAGCTGCTCACCGAGTGGGACGAGCGCGTCGGCATCTGGCGCTTCCGGCACGTCAAGGTGGTGGCGCGCATCATCGGCGAGGACGTCGTCGGCACGCAGGGCACGCCCGTCGAGCTGCTCGCAGGGTTGATCAAGAACAAGATGTTCCCGGAGCTGTGGCGCGTGCGGACCGAGCTCACGGAGCTCGCGAAGCAGAACGACCCGGAGTGATTCCGCTCGACGAGATCCGCAATGCCCGCGAGCGGCTCGGCAGCGACGTGCTCCGGACGCCGCTCCTGCGCTTCGACGAGCGGACATGGCTCAAGCTCGAATGCCTTCAGCCGATCGGCTCGTTCAAGCTGCGCGGTGCGCTCTCGGCGGTTCGTGCTGCGGCGCCGTCCGAGCTCGCGCACGGCGTCGTCACCGCGAGCGCAGGGAACATGGCGCAGGGAGTCGCGTGGGCGGCGCGGGAGGCGGGCGTGCGGGCGCGGATCATCGCGCCGGAGAACGCGCCACGCGCGAAGCTCGACGCGGTCGAGGAGCTCGGCGGCGAGGTGATCCTCGTGCCGCACGAGGTCTGGTGGCAGACGATGGTCGATCGCCGCTACGAGGGAGTCGACGGGCTCTTCGTACATCCGGTCGAGGACGAAGCCGTGATGGCCGGCAACGGCACGATCGGCCTCGAGCTCGTCGAGGAGCTCGACGCGTTCGACGCGGTGGTCGTGCCGTGGGGCGGCGGCGGGCTGACGACGGGGATCGCGAGCGCGGTGAAGGTGCTACGGCCCGACGCGCGAATCGTCACGGCGGAACCGGAGACGGCGGCGCCGCTCGCCGCGTCGATCGCCGCGGGCAAACCGACCGAGATCGACTACCGCACGTCGTTCGTCGACGGCGCCGGTGGTCGGGCGCTGTTGCCGACGATGTGGGCGTACGCGCGCGAGCTCGTCGACGCGGCCGTCGCGGTGCCGATCGACGAGGTCGCGGCTGCGGTGCGCCTGCTCGCCTCGCACGCCCGCGTCGTCGCCGAGGGGGCAGGGGCGCTCGCGCTCGCTGCAGCGCTCCGCGGCGACGCGGGCACCGGTCGAGTCGTCTGCATCGTGAGCGGCGGCAACATCGACGCTGCCGTCCTTGCCAGCGTCCTAGCGGGAGAGACGCCCTAGCTCGGCGACGAATCCGTCGACTTCTTCCACGGTGTTGTAGTGGATGAAGCCGACGCGCACTGCCTCGCGCGGGTACGGAAGCTTCTCGCGCAGGCCGAGCGAGTACCAGCTGTCGTGCGCCCACACGCCGTAACCGCGCTCCGCCATCGTCGCGGCGACGTCCGCCGCCTCGATGCCGTCGACGTTGATCAAGAACGTCGGCAGCCGGCCCTCCATCGTCGGCAGGCCGTACACGGTCACCGATTCGGGGATGGTCTCGAGGAAGCGCCGGCCGAGCTCGCGCTCGTACGGGCGCAGCGTCTCCATGCCGCCGAGGGAGTCGAGGTACGCGATCGTCGCCGAGAAGCCGGCAAGCAGCTCGTACTGCGCGGTGCCGGTCTCGAAGCGGCGTCCGACGGGGGTCGTTCCGGCGGGCCGCGCCTTGTACGGCCGCCACGATTCGAGCAGCTCGTGGCGCCCGTAGGCGAGCCCGAGGTGCGGGCCGCAGAACTTGTACGGCGAGCACAGAAGCACGTCGCACCCGATCGCCTGCACGTCGACGGGCTCGTGCGCCGCGTAGTGCACGGCGTCGATCCACGAGAGCGCGCCCGCCGCGCGCGCCAGCTCGGCCACCGCGTGAGCGTCGGTGATCGTGCCGACGGCGTTCGAGGCGAGCACGCATGCGACGACGCGGACGCGGTCGTCGAGCTTCCGCTCCAGGTCGTCGAGATCGAGCCGCAGGTCGTCGGTCACGTCGATCCACTCGACCTCGAACCCGCGATCGGCGGCGAGCTCGATCCAGGGCGCGACTCCGCCGTCGTGGTCGAGCCGGCTGACGAGGATGCGGTCGCCTTTCTGCCAGTCGCGCGACGCGGTCCGCGACAGCGCGAAGTCGAGCGTCGTCATGTTCGTACCGAAGACGACGTCGTCGGACGAGCAGTTGAGGAAGCGCCCGGCGTCGTCGCGCGCCGTGTCGAGAATCTCGGCGACGCGGCGTCCGGTCTCGTACGGCGCGCCGAGATTGGCCGACGCCTCTCGCAGAGCGCGGGCGATCGCCTCGCCGACTTCGTCCGGCACCTGCGAGCCGCCGGGCCCGTCGAGGAAGGCGAACCCTCCCTGGAGCGAGGAGAACCGCTGCCGAACGGCGCCGACGTCGTACGCGGTCGTGCTCATCCACCGAGCCTACCGTCAGGCCTCTAGGCTCCGCGGATGGCAATCCTCGGCTCCAGCGGGATCGACGTCTCGCGCATCATCCTCGGCTGCGGCAACTTCGGCGGGGTCGGCTCCGCGCCTGCGTTCTTCGGGCAGGGCCAGACGCGCGCCGAGGCGTTCGAGATCCTCGATGTCGCCTGGGAGGCGGGGATCACCACGTATGACACGGCGGACGCGTACGGAGGGGGCCGGAGCGAGTCGTGGATCGGCGACTGGCTGCGGACGAAGGGTGTGGACGTGCGCGAGCGCATCCTCCTCTCGACCAAGACGTTCAGCCCGATGGACGAGGGGGAGGACTCCGGGCTTGCGCCGGCGCGCGTGCGAAGGCAGTTCGAGAGCAGCCTGCGCCGTCTCGGCGTCGAGCGCGTCGACATGTATCTGTCGCATGCGTGGGACGACGAGGTACCCATTGCGGAGACGCTCGGTGTGTACGACGAGCTCGTCCGCGCCGGGAAGGTCGGCGCGGTCGGTGCGAGCAACGTCGACGGCGCCCAGCTTGGTGAGGCGCTCGCCGCGAGTGCGCGCGACGACCTTGTCCGCTTCGAGTGGGTGCAGAACTCGTATTCGCTTCTCGACCGGGAGCCGGAGCGCGAGATGCTCGCGTTGTGCGCCGAGCAAGGCCTCGGCTTCACGCCCTTCGGCCCGCTCGCCGGCGGCTGGCTCACGGGCAAGTACCGGCGTGGCGAGGCGGCGCCCGCAGGCTCGCGCATGTCGCAGCGCCCCGAGCCGTATCAGCACTACGTCGACGACGACGCCGTCTGGCGCGGGCTCGACGGTCTCGCCGACATCGCGCAGGCGCGCGGGACGACGCAGCCGGCGCTCGCGCTCGCCTGGTTGTTCGCGAATCCACTCGTCACGGCCGTCGTCGTCGGTCCGCAGCGGCCCGCGCAGCTCGAGCCGGCGCTTGCGGCTCTCGGCGCGCCGCTCTCCGACGGCGAGCGCGCCGAGCTGGGCGCGCTCTTCGCGGGATAGCCCTTCGCTAGCCTGACGTCGTGCCTGCGCCGGTGCTGCTTCGCTTCGCCGCCGGGCTCGCTGCGCTCTGTGCGGGAGTGGCGGCTGTCGCCGTCGCGGCGGTGCTGCTCGAGCGCACCCCCGGGCCGACCCCGTCCACGGCCGCTCCTTCCGCATCGTCGAGCAGCCCTGCGGTCACGGCCCCCGCGACGCCGACGGCTCCTCCCGGCTTCCCGTCGCCGCCGGCGGGCTCGGTCGTCTATAGCCGCGAAGACGGCGCGAACGTGCTCGCGCTCGGCGTCGTCGTGCAGACGTCGGGCGTCCTCGTGCAGGCGTCCGTGGTTGGACCGGACGGGACCGGCGTGCGTCGTCTCCATGTTTCGTTCGCGCTGGAGGGCACGACCATGCTTGCGACCGCGTGCGGCGCGGGCTGCTACCGCGCGACGTTCGCGCCCGCCGGTCGCCCGCCGGCCGTCACCGTCGACGTTCGCGGCGGCGCGGCGACGACGCGATGGCACGTCGTGCTTCCGTCGCGCGTGCCGGCTGCCGACGCGTCGGCATTGCTCGCCCGGGCCGGCAAGACCTGGCGGGCGCTCCGTTCGCTCACGTATGCCGAGCACCTCGCCTCCGACGCGAAGCACGAAGTCACGAGCACGTGGCGCGTCGCGTCGCCCGACCGCCTCGCGTACCGCATCGTCGGCGGCTACGAGGCAGTGATCATCGGCAACCGCCGCTGGGACAAGGCACCGGGCGGCCGCTGGATCGAGTCGCCGCAGCTCCCCGTCGCGCAGCCGGTGCCGTTCTGGGTCTCGTTCGCCGACGCCCACGTGCTGGGGAGCGGCACGGCCGGCGGCCGTCCGGTCTGGATCGTCTCGTTCTTCGATCCGGCGACGCCCGGCTGGTTCGAGGTCGAGCTCGAGAAGCGCACGCTGCGAACGCTCGACCTGAGGATGACGGCGACGGCGCACTTCATGCACGACGCCTACGGCGCGTTCGACCAGCCGGCGGGCATACGCCCGCCGGCCTAGTCGAAGACTGCTACTTGACGACCAGCGTCCCCTTCATTCCGGCGGCTGCATGCCCCGGAACGGTGCAGAGGTACGGATACTTCCCTGCCTTCAGCGTCACGGTGAGCTTCGCGCTCTTACCGGGCTGAATCATCGGGGTCACCTTGCCGGCGATCTTGAAGTCGTGCTTGATGTGGCCCTTGTTGACGACGGTAAAGGTGACCGTCCCATGGGCGACCGTCTTCGTCGAGAGGACGAACTTGAACTCGGACGCCGCCACCTTGATGGTCGCCGTTGCGTGTGTCCGGGCGGCGAGCGCGGGGCCGGCAAATGCCGACGCGACGAGCACGACCACGGCCAGCGACAACAGGCGAGCGCGAGAAGACGAGAATGAGTGGAACATGACCCTCCAAAGGAGCGATACGGGGTTTGAACGCACCTGTTCGGCGGCCTCTGCCCCCGAATGGTTGAGCGAAGAACTATACCTTTCGCCGACATGGTTCACGCGAGAGCACCGGAGCCCATGAACGACCTGGCCGCCGTCCACGAGACCGCCCGCCGGCTGCTCGCCAACGTCGAAGAGGTCGTCGTCGGCAAGCACGAGGAGATCGCCCTCGTCCTCTCCGCCCTGATCTCCGGTGGCCACGTCCTGCTCGAGGACGTGCCGGGGACGGCGAAGACCATGCTCGCCCGTTCGCTCGCCCAGACGATCGATGGCGCGGTCTTCGCGCGCCTCCAATGCACGCCCGACCTCCAGCCGACCGACGTCACGGGCCTGTCGATCTTCAACCAGAAGACGCGCGAGTTCGAGTTCCGTCCCGGGCCGATCTTCGCGAACGTCGTCCTCGTCGACGAGGTCAACCGCGCGATGCCGAGAACGCAGTCCGCCCTGCTCGAGGCGATGGCGGAGAGCCAGGTCACCGTCGACGGCGTGACGCGCGCGCTGCCGGCGCCGTTTCTCGTGATCGCGACGGAGAACCCGATCGACCAGGAGGGGACGTTCCCGCTGCCGGAGGCGCAGCTCGACCGCTTCGCCCTGCGCGCCGCGCTCGGCTACCCGCACGCGGACGAAGAGGTCTCGATCGTGCTCGCACAGCGGCACGGGCACCCGATCGAAGCGTTGCGACCGGCAGTCACGACCGAGGAGCTGCGTGCGATCCAGCGCGCCGTCGAGGACGTCTACGTCGACGAGCTGCTCCTGCGCTGGACTGTCGAACTGGTACGCGCGACGCGCGACGCGGACGGTGTCGCGATCGGCGCGTCGGTGCGCGGAAGCCTGACGCTCGAGCGCACCGCCCGTGCGTGGGCGCTGCTGCACGGACGCGACCACGTCGTCCCCGAGGACGTCGTCCGTCTCTTCCTGCCGGTGCTCGGTCACCGGCTGCTCCTGACGGCGTCCTTCCTCGCCGAGACGCGGACGCTGGGGCGCGAGGAGGCGCTCACGCGGATTCGCGACAGCTGTCTCGAGGTCGCGCCGCCGCCGGCCCCGAACTGGGACGCGTGACACCGTGTCCGCCCGCGAGCGGCGCACCTTCCCGCTCGTTCCGCGCCGCCGTCTGACGGGCCTGCCGTTCGGCGACCTGCCGAGCCGGCGTCGCGGGCACGGCAGCGAGGTGATCAGCGCTCGCCCGTACGAGCCCGGCGACCCGGTCTCGAGCATCGACTGGTTCGCATCCGCCCGGCTCTCGTCGGCGTCCGGCGGCGACGAGTTCGTCGTCCGCGACCGGGCCGCGGACGAGGCGCCGCGCGTCGCAATCGTCGTCGACCGTCGTCCGGCGATGGGCCTCTACCCACACCCGCTGCCGTGGCTCACCAAACGTGAAGCGCTGCGCGAGGCGGTCGCCTCGATCGTCGCCAGCGCCGCGGTCGCCCGCGCCGACATCGCGGCGCTCGATTTCGCGGGCGGCGACGCCTGGTGGCTGCCGCCTGGGCGGCGCGATCGCCCGTGGCAGGTGGTCGAGCGCGAGGGAGGCGCGACGCCGTTCGATGCGCCGGACGACTCGCTCGCGCGCGCGCTCGCCTTTCTCGGGACGCATCGCACCGACCTCCCTGCCGGCAGCTTCGTGTTCCTGCTCTCCGACTTCCTCGTGCCGCCGCCGCTCGAGGCGTGGGTGCGCGCGACCGGCCACGGCTGGGATGTCGTGCCGGTGGTGATCCAGGACCCCGTGTGGGAGTCGAGCTTCCCGCCCGTCGGCGGCGTGGCGATTCCGGTGGCGGATCCGCGCCGCGCAGGAGTCTCGCTCGTCCGCCTGAGCCGGCGCGCGGCAACCCGGCGGCGTGAGCAAAACGAGCTGCGCCACACGCGGCTGCTCGCGGAGCTCGACTCGTTCGGGCTGCGCAGCGTCGCGATCGGGACGAGCGACCCGCTCGAGGTCGACCTCGCGTTCGTGGAGTGGGCCGAGGAACGGAGGCGCAGCAGGTGGCTGCGATGAGACGCATCGCAATCGCGGGCCTCGTCGTCGCTGCGGCAGCGGTCGCCGGCGTGCTGCTACTCGGTCGGAGCGCGTCGCCCCGTGCAGCGGCTCCCACCGCACCGCTCATCGTTCGCGCCGCCTTCGAGCCGCCGGCCGTGCAGTTCGGCGACGTCGTGACGGCCCACGTCGTCGTGCTGCTCGACCGCGGCTCGGTCAGGCCCGGGACGCTGAAGCTCAGCGACGACATCGCGCCGCTGACACAGATCGGCGTCCCCCGGACGACGTGGCTGACGCGCGGTCGCCTCACCGCCCTCTCCGTCGAGCTGAAAGGCGCATGCCTGACGTCTCCGTGCGTCAGCCGCACGGGTGAAGCCGCGCTCCATCTGCCGCGCGTGACCGTCGCGGTCTCGACGCACGACGGGCGCGTCCTGCGCGCGCAGGCGGTGTGGCCCGTCCTTCGCATCGACGGTCGCGTGACGGCGGCGGATCTCGTGCCGGCGCGACCGCCGCTTCGAGCCGACACCGCACCGCCTACGCCGTCGTACCGGATCGCGCCGTCCACCCTGGCGTTGCTGCTCGACGTCCTCGCCGCGCTTCTCGTCGCCGCCGGCGTCGCGCTCGCGACATACCAGCTCGTGCTGCTCGAGCGCCGGCGCGGCCGCGCGGTCGGCGGCGGCGAGCTCGAGCTGGCGATCAGGCTCGCACGGCAGGCGGAGTCGCGGCCCGAGCCTGACCGCCGGCGCGCGCTCGGCCTGCTGGCCCGGCTGCTCGACGGGCGCGAAGGCCGCCTCGCAGGCGCGGCGAGCGATCTCGCCTGGTCGCGCCGGAAGCCGGAGACCGAAGCCGTGTCGGAGCTCGTCGGCGAGATCGAGCGGGACGTGGCGTCGTGAGCGCGATTCCGCTTGCCGACGCGCCCGCGCTGCGCCTGTCCGCCCGGCGCACGTTCGCGGTGCGAACGGTGCTCGCCGCGATCGGCGTCGCAGCGGTCGTCGTGTTCCTGCTCGCCTCGCGGCACCCCCACACGCAGACGATCGTGCCGCTGCCTGCCCACGCGGACACGGTGCTCGTGCTCGACCTCTCCGCGAGCATCTCGTCCGACACGTTCTCGCGCATCGGCGGCACGCTCGCCGCGCTCTCGCGCACCGGCGGCCGTTTCGGACTGGTCGTCTTCTCCGACGAGGCGTACGAAGCGCTCCCGCCCGGCACGCGCGCGGCCGATCTCGCGCCGCTCGTGCGTTACTTCACGCTGCCGCCGCAGTCGCATCCCGGCTTTGCGCCCACCTTTCCCGCGAACCCGTGGGAGAACACGTTCAGCGGCGGGACGAGGATCTCTGCCGGGATGGAGCTCGCGCATGCGATCGCCGCGTCGGGGCATCCGCCCGCAACGGTGGTCCTCGTCAGCGACCTCGACGACAACCCGAGCGACCTGACGAAGCTCGAGTCGGTTCTGCTCGCCTACCGGCGCGACCGGGTGCCGGTGCGGATCGTCGGGCTGAACCCGTCGCCGCAGGACACCGAGTTCTTCCAGCGCGTGCTCAACCCGAGCCCGGTGGTCGTGCAGGCGCCGACGCTCGCGCAAGCGCCGCCGCACGAGACGACGCCGTTCCCGTGGACGCTCGTCGCGCTCGGTCTCGCCGCGGCCGTTGCGCTCGCGGCGCGCGCGCTGTGGGCGCCGCGGCTCGACTGGGGCGGCTCGTGACCGCGTTTCGTCTCGGCGTTGCGGGCTGTCTCGTCGCGGTCGCCGTGCTCGTCGCGTTGCTCGCGGCGGACGTACGCTCGTGGCGGGACGGGCTCGCGGGCGGCGACGCCGTCTTCGCCGTCGCGCCCGCCCGCGCGTCGTGGGCGCCCGCGACGAAGCTCGGCGGGGTTGCCGAGGATCTGCTCGGCATTCGCGGTGACGTCACGCTGCGCTCGGCGCTCCAGCTCTACGTCGAGAGCACGGAGCAACGGCAGCGCCTCGACAACGCGCTCGACGTGCAGACCAGCCGCGCCCGCGCGCAGGATGCGCTCGCAGGAGCGGCGCTCGACGCCGACGCGAGCCGTGCCGGGCAGGCCGAGATACTGCTCGGCGTTCTCGCCTTCGGGGCGTATGCGCAGGGCGCCGGCCCGAGCCAGATCGACGCGGCGATCTCCGACTTCACGGATGCGATTCGCACCGATCCCGGCAACACGTCCGCGGCGTTCGACCTCGAGCTGCTTCTCCGGCTGACCGTCGCGCGCGGCATCCGTACCGGCGAAGGAGTCGGCGGCGGGTTCGGCCGCACCGGTCGCCACGGCGCGGGCGGCGGGATTCCGGGGAGCGGTTACTGATGACGCTGCTCACGCCGCTCGGTGCGTTGCTTGCGCTCGCCGCCCTGCTGCCGCTCACGGCCGCGCTTACGAGCGGGAGGAGGGTCGCTGCGGTTCGCCGCACGCTGGGACTCTCGCGCCCGGCGCGGCGTCCGGGCATCGCTCGGCTCGCTGCCGCGACGGCAGGCATCGCACTGCTCGGGCTCGCGGCGGCACAACCCGTGCTCACGCGCCAATCGAGGGAGCGCGTCCGCAGCGACGTTCAGGCGCTGTTCGTATTCGATACCTCTCGGTCGATGGCGGCCTCGACGACCGCGACCTCGCCGACGCGTCTCGACCGGGCGATCGCAGCGGCCGTCCGTCTGCGCACGGCGATTCCCGATGTCGAGGCGGGCGTCGCGACGCTGACCGATCGCGTGCTTCCCGATCTCTTCCCGGTCGCCGACGTCGGCGGCTTCGACGGCGTTGCACGTCGCACCGTCGCGATCGAGAGCCCGCCCCCGCGCGACGAGAACGTGCGGGCGACGACCTATACGCCGCTCGCGGACATCCCGTCCGACAACTACTTCGGCCAGGCCGCGAAGGAGCGGATCGTGGTGCTTCTCACGGACGGCGAGAGCAACCCCGTCGACCCGGGCGAGATCGCCCGCGCCCTGTCCGCGAAGCGCGGCTATCGGCTCATGACGCTCCGCTTCTGGCAGAGCAGGGAGTCCGTCTACAGCAGTAACGGGAAGCCGGAGGCCGGATATCGTCCCGACCCCTCCGGGCGGACGATCCTCGACGGGCTCGCCGCTGCGACCGGTGGCCGCGCCTTCGAGGAGGGCAATGTCGGCGCAGCGTCGTCGTACCTCCAACGCCTCGTCGGTCACGGCCCGGCCGTCGTTGCGCGCGGGACGACCACCAGCCGCCTGCCGCTCGCGCCGTACGCGGCCGCGCTCGCGCTGCTTCTCGTCCTCGCGACGCTTCTTCCGCTCCAATCGGGCCGTCGGGTCGGTGTAAGATCACCGGCTTGACGACCCGCCGCACCCTACTGCGGGTGAGTGTGCTTCTTCTCGTAGCCGCCGCCTCCGGAGTTCTTCTCGCCTCAGCCGGCGCGCGCAGCGGCGCTCAGTTGAACGTCGGCTGGGGAGGTTTCGGCAACACGCCCGACGAGAACCGCCACTCGCCGCTCACCGACATCACCTCGAGCAACGTCAGCCAGCTCGGGCGCGCCTTCACCGTCGACTTCCACGCGATCGACCCGACCGTCCGGCGCGGCGAGCAGTCGTACCCGGTCGAGAGCAACGGGACGATGTACGTCACGACGAACGACGACAACGTGTGGGCGCTCGACGCGACGACAGGGAAGGTCAAGTGGCGATGGACGCCGAGCGACGTCGCCGTCTTCAAGAACTTCGGGATCGTCGCCAACCGCGGCGTCGCGCTGTGCGACGGGCACGTGTTCGTGCTGACGCTCGACATGACGATCGTTTCGCTCGATCCGGCCACCGGCCAGCTTCAGCGCCAGGTGCCGATCGCAGAGGCGGTTCCGGGCGCCTCGTCGAACTACGGGTATTCGGAGACGAGCGCGCCGATCTGCGCCGACCACCGCGTGATCGTCGGCGCCGCCGGCTCGGAGTACGGCGTCCGCGGCTTCGTGATGGCGTACCACACCGATCTCACACCGGCGTGGGCCAACCCGTTCTGGACGATCCCGCCGGCCGGCACGGAATGGCGCCGCCTCGGCACGCTCGTCGGCGGCGGCGTCGTGTGGACGCCGACCACGGTCGACCCGACGACGAACACGCTCTACTTCGGCACCGGCTCGGCGACGCCGCTCTACTTCCCGTCGATCCGTCCGGGCTCCGACCCGCGCGCCGACTCGCTCATCGCTGTGAACCTCGCCACGGGGCGGATGAAGTGGTGGCAGCAGCAGATGTCGTTCAACGAGTGGTCGTACGACACCGCGCAGCCTCCGCTCGTCTACACCGGCAAGGTCGGCGGCAAGACGCGCCGCGTCGTCTCCGTCGCGACGATGGAGGGCGTCTGGTTCGCCTACGACGCCGCGAGCGGGCAGCCGATCTACCAGCGGATCAAGGTGATCGACCGCACCGAGCACCCGACGCTCCAGCCGGGCAAGCCGGTCGCGGTCTTCCCGGGCTCGATCGGCGGACTGAACTATTCGCCTGCCTCCTACGATCCGAAGACGAACTACGTCTTCAACGCCGCCGCCGAGACCGCGGCGGTCGACGTGCAGTCCGTCCTCACGCCGACGCAGAAGAAAGACAAGTTCACGCTCGGCGACGTCTTCCTCGGCCTCCAGAACGGCAACTTCGGCTCCGTGCTGCCGGGCTGGCATGACCACGGCTCGATCAGCGCGATCGACGTGAACACGGGCGCGCGCGTGTGGAAGTTCACGACGCCCGAGCCCGAGCGCGGCGGCGTGACGACGACCGACAGCGGCATCGGTTTCGCCGGCGACGGCGACGGCGTGCTGCGCGCGTTCGACCTGAAGACGGGCAAGGTGCTCTGGACGTTCCAGACGGGCAACCAGATCGCAGCCGGTCCCTCGCTCTACTCCGTCAACGGCAAGGAGTACGTCGCGATCACCTCCGGCGGCACCCCGACGTCGTCGGGCGGCGGCACGGCGTCGCAGCTCCAGGTGTTCGCGCTCGGCGGCTCGCAGAACCAGTCGTCGGCGCCGTCGCTTCCGGCGATCAGAGCGGCAGCGACGCAGGCGGTGCGGCCGGCGGCGCCGGCTACGCCGGCCGCTCCGGTGCATCGCGCCGCGGCACAGGGCTTCGGCAGCGTCCTCGCGCAGGCCGGGCTGGTCGTGCAGCCGTGGCAGGCGAGCTCCTCGAACCTCGAGACCGTCACCGGTCATGTGCTGCTGAACGGCGCGCCCGTCGCCGGCGCGCACGTCATCGTCGACGGGTACGCGGTTCCGCAGGCGACCGCGAAGGACGGCAGCTTCCCGTACGACGTCGACATCACGCTGGCCGGGCGTCACGTCATCCATGTGATCTCCCTCACGGGCGCGACCGTGCACGGCCGGCCGTTGACGGCGGGCCAGCAGACCGCGGTGCGTGCGGCATCCGCCGGTTTCAGCATCGGCTACCGGCCGGCGGGCTTGAGCGCGCACGTGCAGAAGGACGGCAGCGTGGTCGTGACCGGCAAGGCCGTCGATTCGACTGGCGGCGGGCCGCCCCTCGTCCACCTGCTCACGTACCAGCTGAGCGGCACGATCACCGACGCGTCGGGCAAGCCCGTCGAGGGCGCCGTCGTGATCACGCGCACGCAGGATCGCGACTTCTGGACGCACTCCTCTGCGTCGGATGCGAACGGCCACTACAACTCGTTCTTCTCCGCGTCCGACGAGACGAGCGCCAACCCGGTGATCCTCAGCGTCGGTGTCGCGGTCGGCAGCGTCGCCTACGGCGGCACGCTCGGCGCGAACACCGTGTTCGCGCGGCTGCAGAGCTCGACGATGAACATCCAGCTCGGCTCCGGCACGAGCTACACGGTCCAGAAGCCGGCCGCCTACGCCGGGGCGGTCTACTCGGGGCTCGTCGTGGGCGTGACCGTCGGCGGGAAGGTCGTCAAGCCCCTCGCCGAGCACTGGCCCGATGCCAAGGGCAACTTCTCGATCACGCTGCCTCCCTCGGTGCGCGGCAAGACGCTGCACTTCTGGGAGAACCTGCGCCAGTCGTTCTCACGGTTCCCTGCCACCCCGGGAGGCGCAGTGGATCTCGGTTCCTGGCCTTCCCAGCTCGGCTCGGCGGTGGCGAGCGGCCTCGCAACGCTGCCGGTCGGGCGCTAGGGCTGGCGGCCGGGCGCGCTCTACGTAAGCTGAGGAGCGTGCATCGCCTGAATCTCGCGCTGGTTGCGGCGGTAGCCGCCGTCCTGCTCGGTTCTGCGCCCGCGGCGGCCGACGGCTGGCTGCCCAATGCGGCCGACGCGACGTGGGAGTACACGTGGACGGACAGCGTCTACAACACGACACCGACGAAGGAAAAGGTCACCGTCTGCGCCGCCGGCCGGGCCGGCTGCACCCAGGGCACTTCGGCCGACGGCTCGAGCTTCCAGCTCGCCTGGACGACCGTCGGCGAAGGCAACGCTCCGGCCGCGCCTGCGAGCGCCGGCACGGTGTCCTTCCAGGAGGAGAGCCTCGGACTCGTCAACACCGACTGGCAGAGCAACCCGCCGCCGCCGAACTTCCCGATCCTCTGCGCCACCCTCACCTCGTGCGGCAACAGCCTCGCGAGTACCTATTACAACCTCATTTGGGGCACGCGCGCGCCGACGCTGTTCGAACCGATATTGAAAGGCACGAGCTGGTCGACGACCGGCGGCGCGCAGAACGACATCGCCAGCACGAGCGACTACCTCGGCACGGAGAGCATCACCGTGCCCGCGTTCCCGATGCCGGTGCTGGCCGCGAAGGTGCAGTCGCAGATCACGCAGGCGGGCGCGCTGGGCGACCCGTACGGGAGCGGGATCCGCACCGTGTGGTGGGTGTACGGCGTCGGTCCGGTGAAGATCGAGTTCGACCACGCCGGCGGGACGGGTGCTCCGGTGACGACGGCGGTGCTGGACACGACGAATCAGACGCCGCAGACACCGCCCCCTGACGCGAACTACTTTCCGCTCAGGGTCGGGCTCAAGGGCTCGTACAAGTGGACGAACACGAAGTATCTGAAACAGGGGGAGGTCGAGAGCTACTCCATCGGCCAGGTTGCAAACGGCTCGGCCCAGCTCACGGTGGCGAGCGACGTGGGGCCGATCAAGGTCAACGGGGCCTATGGATTCACGACCCGCCTCGACGGCGTGACGAACCTTTACGGCACGACGAAGTCCTCGTCGCTGGCGAAGCTGCCACCGCTCGGCCCGCGCTCGCTCCCCGCGGACAAGCGTCGCCACTTCTTCACGCCGTTCGACCTGATGATCTACGGATTCAATCCCGTCATCCCGGCATATCCGGCCCCGGGGAACTCGTGGAGCGGAGGAACGAGCGGTCGCGACTTCGCGATCTACGGCGTCACGGGGAAGGCCGTCGTACTCGGTGTGCAGACGGTCAAGGTTCCGGCGGGGACGTTCAAGGCGCTTGCGGTGCGTACGACGTTGAAGCAAGCCGGCTTCCCGTTCGGGAGCGGGACGCGCACGAGCTGGTTCGCATCCGGGCGCGGGCTCGTGAAGCTCGTGTTCCGCCACGGCGACGGCAGCGTGTCGACCGTCGAGCTCGTCAAATAGCAACGGTGCGGGTCGGCTTCGCCGCGATCGTGCTCGTGTTCGTGCTCGCCGCGGCCGGCTGCGGCGGCTCGAGCAACTCGAAGAAGCTGAGGCGGCAGGCGGCGACGGAATACATCAACCGTGTGAACACGGTCGAGCGCCAGCTGCGCGCGCCGCTCTTGCAGATCGCGAAGACGTACAAGAGCTTCTCGACGCGCGGCGCCGCGATGCAGGGCGCAGCACCGCGCTTCGCGAGCGCGGAGGCGGCACTCGACACGTTGGGGACCCGGCTCGGGCGCATCGTGGCACCGGTTGATGCGCAGCCGTTGCGCCGCTCGCTGCTCACGTTCGTCGGAAGCGAGAGGGAGCTTGCGCACGAGCTGACGATGCTCGTGGTCTTCCTGCCTCGATTCAGTGCGGCCCTGCAGCCGCTCGGCTCGGCGGACAAGGATCTCCAGGCGGCGCTGTCCGCGATCAAGGTGCCGACGCCGACGTCGGTTCCGACGAAGAAGCTGAAGGCATCCCGCGCCGCGTACCAGAAAGCGGTCGCCGCAGCGGCTACCGGCCAGGCCGCCGCGCTCGAGGCGTACATCGGTGCGGTCGCCAAGGTGGAGACGCGACTTCGCGAGCTGCGCCCTCCGCCGGCGATGGCGCCCGCCTACCAGACGCAGGTACTCACCTTGTCGCGCGTGGTCGTGAGCGGCAAGGCACTCGTTGCCGCGCTGAATGCGAAGAAGTTCGCGCAGGTTGCGGCGCTCGATCGACGCTTCCAGCTCGCGGCGACGACGAGCACGAGCCTCACTGCTCAGCGGGCGCAGATCGCCGCCGTGAAGACGTACGACGCCCGCGTTCGCGCCACGCAAAGGCTCGCCCTCAAGGTCGACGGCGCGCGCGCCCAGCTCCAGAAGACGCTCGGCTGAGCCCGTTCCAGGCCCGGTGACGACCTGGTGACATTCGTCGGCAGGACTTGATCGGCCTTCGCTTGTATGGCAGAGTGCGCCCGGGAGCCGGGACGTCTTCCGGCATTGGGGACTAGAGGGGGCAAGGATCACGTCGTACTCGGCGGGTGGCGCCGCAGTCGTAGACGTTCCGCTTGGACCGTTCCGCTTTCGCGGTGCGCGGCATTTGCTTGCCGCCGTCGGCCTTCTCGGCATGGCTGTTCCCTACGCGAGCGGCTTCGCCGCGTTCCGCCAACCCTCGTTCGTCTCTCCCTCGCCGGCGCTTCCCCTCGTCGGCATTCCGCTCGTCCGCTTCCCCGGTCTCGCCGTTCCCAAGCTCCGTCGTCCCACCGTTGTTCCGCATACGGTCGGCAACTCCGCGCCGACGTTGGGGGCGCCGAAGCACTCGATCTCCAATGCGACGAGGCGCACTCACGTCCCGGTCGTCACCGACATGCACGCGCTGCCGACGGCGGCGTCGCCGACCTCGACAAAGAAGACCGTCGATCCATTTGCGAAGGCTCCCGTCGTCGACGACTCGGTCGG
>Ga0208849_1001195_pt1 | contig 19163 bp, 12 predicted proteins | sample NGESurdeep072012_10_FD_184470 | JGI IMG/M metagenome (GOLD analysis project Ga0208849, IMG submission 184470) | Arctic peat soil microbial communities from Barrow, Alaska - NGEE Surface sample 53-3 deep-072012 (SPAdes) | ecosystem: Environmental > Terrestrial > Soil > Wetlands > Peat ... | reverse complement strand
ACGGATGCTGCCACCGCGATGACCCTCCCGTCCGTCCGCCCAGGGACTGTCATGGCTAGAGTCGTCAGGTGGCAGCCACGAATCGGGAAGGGCAAGGCAAGTGCGTCAGCTGAGGCTCCCCAGGGCGACCCGGTTGCGCACTGATCGAAGCGAGCTTGGCCCTACTGGAACGCCATATCTAATCGAGCCACGCATGCATTCGAACAGGCTGTGGTGAGAGAGGGGCTACCCGCCGCGAGGGAGGCAACGTCACCCAGGAGGGCCTTTCCCGCAGAAGCAGTGACCGGTGAGCTCAGCGTTGGCCACGCCAGCGTGCAATAAACACACCGGGTGGCATTGCCACAGAGCTCACCGGGGTCACGACGCGGCAGCAATGCGGCGGGTGCTGAGCTCCAGGCCGAGTCTCGGCGATGCGATGACAGACGGCCCTGAGGAGAGCCAGAAGGCAGCGTGCCTCAGTCGCGACCCTTTACGCGTCTGCGGCCGACCGCGAGGATGAGACCACCAATGAGCACAAGGCCAATGCCAAGGCCAGGAAGCATGGACGCTGCCCCGGTGCCGGGAACCGTGACTGACGAAACCGTGCACGTGCCGGCCGGGGGGGTGATGCGGTTGGTGTCCAACGTGAGTGCGCCGTTTCGAGCCAGGGCGCGCCCTTTGAGGATGTTGGCGCCGGTCACCATGGTGATACTCGTTAGTGCCATCAGGTTACCTTGAAACTGAGTAGCCGATCCGAGCGTGGCCGAGCTGCCAACCTGCCAGTACACCGCGCACGCCTGGGCGCCATTCCTGAGCAGAACGACCGAGTTGCTTGCGGTGGTGAGCGTGCTGCCGATCCGGAAGATGAACACGCCGTTGCCGCTCAGGGTGAGTGAGCCGGTCAACTGTGCCGAAGAGCTGAACGTGTAGACGCCGGGGGACAAATTCTTTCCGCCGAGGTTCTTCCCGGTCAGGTTGGAAGTCGTCGGCGCCCTCGCGGCGTCGGTGTATGCGGTGATCAGGCTGTTCTTCGCGTTCAACGCCACGGCATCATGGATGTGTTTGACACCGGTGACGCTGCCGGGGGGGAATCCGGTCACTGCGGAGCCCGGGGACAATCCCAGGTTGCCGGTGATCACACTGGGACCGGTGTTCGTGATCGTCGAGCCTGCCAGGACCGTGAAGTTGGCGGCTGTCCCCAGCCGTGGCTGCGTGGCCGCAAACGCCGTCGCCGGCCAGGCACCCGCGATCACAGCCGCGATCAGGACCAGCAGCGAGGCTCGGCGCTTTGAGGTTCTGTCAAGCATGGTGTACCTCACTCTTGGCGTAGGAGATTGCCGCCATCCTCGCACGAATCGGGCCCGCGTATGGGGGCGCTTCACGTTGGGCAGCCGGTTCCTCGCAGGCTCCCCTTTCTACTCAGGGGGATGCATTAGGAATGGACCAGGTTGTCCAGATCGGTCTCCCGCCGAGCCCCAGCGTTGCTCGAAGTTGCAACCCGCCGCCGGATCGCTGCTCCCAGAAGCAAGATCGTGACGCGCTCGTTGTGGCCATCGGTTGGGCGTTGACGCAGCCTGTCAGCAACGGGCATTGAACGCAGCAATTCACAGAGGAGCGGGGTGCGAGATCACCATCCAGCACCCCAGCGTGCAATTTGCACACCAGAGCCGCCGAGCGTCACTTCAATCGCACGGCTGACGCGTCACCTGCAGACGCCGCCACGTGTGACACCCACGAGCGTCGCCGACGAATGCGGGGGTCCCGACACCCGCGACCGCGGTCGTGGACGATGGTCGGGCCGATTCCCACGCTAACCGCCGGCGAGTGGTGACTTTGTGCCCTAGTCCGACGTCCCATCTCCGGGATGATGGCCGAATTCGATGGCTCAGGGGTAACACCGTGCTCTTGCACGACTACGCGTTTGTTCCTGTTCCCGCGGAGTGGGTGTGTGCGCGCATCATCGCCGTTACCGCCCCCTATCCCGAGCCGAGTAACGAGCGAGAAGGAGGTGGCTCAGGCCAGACGTCGCCAATGTAGCCAGAAGCTAGGCGTTCCCCTGGCTCGTAGAGGTCCTGGCTCTCCAGAGGTGAATGGACACCGCGATGAACCACGCAGGGGTTGACGCGAGGACAACTAACGCAAGCAGACCGTCAACCAAACCCGCAGCATCCGTGCGTGGGTCGACGCTCAAGGACACTATCGAGGCAGGCACGGCTACCGCACTGAGTAGTCCCAGAGCGAAAACCGTTGACCCGAGGTCCTGTGACCGGCGACCGAGGTAAGACGTGGCCGCAATCCATGCGAAGAGGGCGACAAACGGTGCGTCGGACGCATTGACGACCCAGAGCGGCGGGTTCTGTCCCAAGAAGCCCAACACCTAAGGATCCCGGCGGTCGCTGCAGGCCAAATCGTCTCATCGACCGAGCGCAGGGCAGCGCTCCACAAGGTCAAACGCGCCGTTCCCACAGACGGTAATACCGATGGGTAGACTGCGAACTCATGGACTGGACTCTCATCGTCCAGACGGCTACGGCATCCGCTGTCGTGCTGGTGCTCATCGCGGTGGCGGTGGCGATCGTCCTGTGGATACGGCACACCAGACGACTGGATGCCACGATGCGACACCTCCTGGAGGGCACCGTAGCGATGCTCGAGGCGTCCGCTCAGCAAGCTGACGGGGCACGAGCGCTGGCGGACAAGGCGCAAGAGGATCGCGCGTTCGCCACCAGGCCTCTGCTCATCCTGCTCGACGAGCCCCCACTGGGCATCCGTGACCAGCCGTGGGCCGCGGTTCGGGTCCGCAACGTCGGCAATGGGCCGGCGCTCAACTTCGTTGTGTGGATGCTTTCCGGCGGCGGCCTCTACCGTTCGGCCGGCGCTGAGGCGAATGGCTTCTCAGGAGCGCTTCATCTGGCGCCGGGCGACATCTTCGAGCCCGGACCGTTCCAGAACATGCTCTTCGTCGGTAAGTCGCACGGATATCTCGACCCTGGCTCGGCGGTCGTGGGTGATCATCCCGCTGCCAACCTCACCGCATACTGCGGTGACCACTTCGGCAACCGCTACCGATTCAACCTGCGCACCGCCGATCCGCCGGACGTCTGGGAGCGGGGCGCTGACGCACCGCCGTGGGCCGGAGCGTGGGACCCTCGGCTCTCGTCAGAGGAGCCATCGCAGCGTTCGGCGGACACCCGACTGACCTCCGTGCCGGAGCGCGACGTTAGCCAGCTCATTACGGCACTGCGCGACATCCTGGATCGGGTCCAGGAGGCTTTCGCCGAGGAGACCGACGTCCGCCTCACCGGCCGCGGGTCGCGGCGGCCGCATGACACTGAGCGACGAAGCAACTTCGACGCCCGATCGTAAGACGCGCATGCGCAGCCTGCCAAACGCTCGCACCGCCCCGGTCCTGAATACGGAACCGCCGTGTCGAGGAAGGTATGCAACTGCATGGCCTCGGGCAAAGAGCGCGAGCTCAGGGTGGTGAGCTGCGCCACCGAGACCTGCAGCTTCCACAACAGCGGAACGACTCCTGGAACGACGTACTTCTACGAGGTAGCAGCGATCAATGCTGCGGGCACCGGGCCGCTCTCGAACCAGGCGTCGGCCGTCGCTCGGTAACGGCCCACGATCACCTACATGCGGACCGGGCGGCTGCACCACGGGACGGCGGCCGGCGGGACTGACATCTTTCCGTCCTACCGCCGCCCTTCCCTCGACAACGGAAGGCCACCCATTCGCGCTCCGGCACGAGACTTCGGCAGCACCAGAGGGGGCGACAAAAGAGATGGGGCCCCCGCCGGTGCGGGGACCCCATCTGAGCTCCTCCTTGCTCAGCTGGGCTGAGCGCAGATCTCTCTGATATCAGTTGCTAGCTAGCCCTCCCTGTCGGCGCGCCGGGGCAACCGTTCGAATCGCACGCCTCGTTGTCGTACGTGAGCACGTTCGTCCCCTGGCCGATCGTGAATTTCGAGGCGCCGGTGTAGGTGTCGTGAGACGTGAGCAACCCGGGGCCGGTGAAGCTGATCGAGCTGATGTAGTACAGGCCGTTCAGCACCCAAATACCGCCGGTTGTGTCGGTGTCGCCACTGACGGAGACGGTCACCGGGGCGCCGCTATTGTCCACGACCGGGATTGCGGGGCTGGTCCCTGACAGCGAGCCGTTCAGGTACCCGCACTGTCCGGGTGCCAGGGTGATCTGTCCAGCGGGCGACGTGGTGTTGAGGGTATAGCTCCAGTTGAACACGAAGCTCTCATCCAACAGCGTCGAGCTGGACGACGTCTTGCAGATCTTGAACACACCGGTGTTCACCGCGTTGGTGTACGTCACCAGTGTCTCGTTTCCGTTGATGCTCGTGCCGCTGAATGGCACGCTCACCGTGATCGGGTTGAGGTCCGGCGCGACGCCGGTTCCGGAGAGGATCCGGTTGCTCCCGTCGGGTCCGGTGGCGGTCACCGACACCTCATGGAAGTTGGTCGTCGCCAGCTCATCGACGGTCGCCGTGCCTGCCGGCACTGCGATCGGACGCGAGCACTGCCCGGCGTTGACCGTGACGTTGATCGAGCCGTTGACCACGAACTTGAAGGGGTTGTGGCCGTTGCCCAGGGTCTCCGAGTCGGCGGCGTCCTTGCAGATCTCGATGGTGCCTTCAGCCTGGTTGGTGAAGATCACCTCGCTCGTGCCTGTCGTGACGGTCACGGTCTGGCTCGCGCTGGAGACAACAACATTCGGTGTCGACTCTTCCGAGAAGGTCACGATGCTACCGAGCGGAAGCCCTTGGCCGAAGTCGATGAACACGCAGGCGGGTCCGTTCGCAAAGGTGTTCGCCACCACATAGGCAGTCCCAGAGAAACTGGCCTGGCCAGTGCTCGGCGCTACCGTCCAGTCGAACGCGAACGTTGTGCCGGCAAGGGCATTGCTGTTGGCACTGCTCAGCGCCTTGCAGACTTTGACGTACCCCAGGTGCGTGTCGTTGACGAAGAAGACTGTGTCAGCCTGCACGCCCACATCCACGCTCGCCGTCCCGTTGGAGTCGTTCTGCGAGATGAGGTACCCATTGGTGTCGGACACGGAGCCCAGGTAGAAGGGAGCCTGGGCCGCCTCGGTGATGGTCGCCGGCCCCTGGGCCATGGTGATATCCGAAGTGCACTGGCCATCCAGGACGCTGAACGGACCATAGCTGGCTCCGGCTGCATCCATGATCGTAAACGAGAAGGAGTTGCCCGAGACCCAGGTATCGGAGTCGGACTTGCAGATCTCGATCGATCCCTTCTGTGCACTCACGTCAATCTGGTTGGTGTAGGTGACGACCTGCACGCCAGAATTCACGGTCAGCGAAACCGTGCGTGCGCTCAGATTGGTGGAGATGTTGGTCGCCGGAGGGGTGACGGCGATCGAATTCACCGAAACATGAGCCGCCGGCTGGAGCTCGGCCACCGTGACGTTGGTGCCCGAGGCGTAGGTGGTCAGAGCACTGCAGTTCGGCGATCCGAACGGCCCCGCGTTGACGGTGAACGTGGTTCCGCCGTTGATCGTGAAGCTGAACGGCTGCCCGATCAGCTGAGTGCTGTCCGCCGCCGCCTGCTTGCAGACCTTCAACTGCGCCTTGGGGACGTAGTTAGCGTAGGTGATGACGGTCTCGGTCCCACCTGCAGGGGCCTTGGCGACCACGGTGCCGCTAGCTAGGTTGTCCGAAACGAGCCGGGATATCGGCGATACACGGATCGCCTTCACCGCAGTAGTGCCACCCTGCGTCTCAGTGACCGTGACATTCCCGCCGGCGACGCTCTCGGGTGCGCTGCATCCGCCGCCGAGGACGCTGACCGCGCCGGTGGCTGCGACGCTGTCGACCCACGTGAACGAGAACGATTTCCCGAGCATGCCGTTATTGGACGACTTGCAGATCTCGATCGTGCCCCGCCCCACCGCCGCCTGGGCCGGAAGGGTAAAGGCGCCGGCGGCTACTGAGCCGACGGTCAAAATGGGGAGTAGCAACAGAGCCCGCAGGCCCCGTGGCTTGATCCTTGGTCGCATCGATTGCCCTCCTCTGGCTGACGAGATAACCCTTTGAGCCCTGAATAACGGGGCTGATCGGCGTGATCCTAGGTAGCCGGAGAGCACGCTCACAACCGTATCGGTACTGAATTTCGTACTGAATTCCTGCGTGCCTAGTACTGAATCCTTGCATCACCTGTACTGACTGGGTCGAAATTTCGGCCCGATCTGCCTGCGTCGTTACGAGCGTTAACAATTGGTGGTATTGCTGCGGTCCAGGTCGTTATCGAAAGGTAAGGACTGGCGTACCTACGTATCGCCACGTCCTGTCGCCACAGCCCTTGATCGCCGAGGAGGCCCGATCGGTGACCTGATGTGCGCGAACGCGTCAGCGCCGACGCGACCGACGACTTGTATGGGCGTCTCCGGCGGCGCGCGGCTTGCCGTTGAGCGGCTTGCGGTTGAGGAGGCTGTCGACGAGTTCGCTACGGGAGTGGACGTCGAACTTGTCGAAGATGTTCGCTAGATGGGTCTCGACAGTTCGCTCGCTGATGAAGAGCCGGTTGGCGATCTCGCGAGTGGGAAGGCCGTCGAGCACGAGACGCGCCACATCCTGTTCACGGCGGCTCAGGCCGGCCAACCGCAGCGTCAACGCAGCGTCTGGTTGCTCAGCGTGTGGCGATTGTTGGAGCCGCCCGGTGAGCATGACGTCTCCCTTGAGCCTCGGCCCAACATGGTCAGGAGGAGCAGCACCAGCAGGTGCGACCGAGTGGCGGCGCAACCAGACCCCAACCCCGGCTGCAGCGACAGCGATCACGCCAATAATGAGAATTTCAACCCGCGACGCGGACGAACGCTCCAGTCCGTAGAGGAGCACGAGGTCTGCCAGCGACAGCGTCACCATGACGGCGAGTGGGCGACCCCGAAGCAGCGTGCCGGCGAAAACAAGCATCGGCGGAATCAGTGCTGCCGTCACTCCGACGTCGATGCGCACGGAAACATCGGCCAACGCGAGCACCGCAATGCAACCCGCGCAGATTCCGAGGGTGCGCCATCGCCACCCACCGTTAATGTCGTCCCCTCCGATCTCCATTCCCCCTACCGAATGGTCGTCTCGCACCGATGGTCCCTACCCCGCCGGGTGGCCGACGATAGCACGCGCGATGTTGCCTTGTCCGAAGACCTCCGGTCGAAGACAGGTCCGTGGCCTCCCCGGCGGCGCTGTCCGGTTGATGAGACCACCAAGCAAGGGGAAGCCAGATGAGGCCCCCGGGGGCGCGGGGACCCCACCTGGCTTCCCATGGCTCAGTCCGGCTGAGCGCAGGCCACCATCCTTAGAACGGCGTGACCTCGTTGTCGTAGGTGATCGAGTTCACGCCGATGCCGATGCCAAAGCTGCTCCACCCACTCGCGGCGTCGGACGAGACGAGCGAGCCGTTGCCCGCGTAGACGATCGTGTTCACATACACGCCCGCCGTTGGCGCCTCGCCAACCGTCACCGTCACTGGATTTCCGGACGAGTCGACCACCGGGATGGTGGCCAGGAGCCCTGAGCATTCCCCCGGTGTCAGGCCAACCGTCCCGCTGGTGGGGGTGCCGTCGACGGTGTATGACCACGCGAACGTGAAGGTCACGCCGCCGATGATCTGGGGCTCGCTGGTCGTCTTGCAGATCTTGAACTGCCCGGTGTTGACTGCATTGGTGTCGGTGACCAGGGTCTCGTTGCCGACTCCGCCGAAGGGAACACTCAAGGTCACCGGGTTGGATCCGGAGAGCAGCCGGCTGTCGCCCGCCGGCCCGACCGCGGTGACCGACACCAGGTGGAAGTTGGCCGACGGCAACTCGTCAACCGTGGCCGTGCCTGCCGGCACCGCGATCGCAAACGAGCACTGGCCGGCGTTCACCTTGATGTCGATCGAGCCGTTGATCACAAAGTTGAACGGGTTGCTGCCGTGGCCCAGGGTCTGTGGGTCTGCGGCGTCTTTGCAGATCTCGAGAGTGCCCTCGGCCTGGTTGGTGAAGGTTGCCGTGGTCGTGCCCGATTGGACGAGCAGGTTGGCCGTGGTGGTAGTGCTGCCGTTGTCGGCCCCGCTGGGTGAGACGCCCATGGTGAGCAGAGCAACATTCGGCTGTGCGACCTCGGTGATCGACACCGCACTGCCGAGCGGGAGTCCCGCGTTGCCGGGAGTCGGGACGTACACGCAGGCGGGGCCGTTGGCGAAGGTGTTTGCCACGATGCTCGTCGTGCCTTGACCTGCGACATCCGCGTACGAGAAGGAGAAGACGCTGCCGGCGAGGGCATCACTATTGGCGCTGTCGAGAGCCTTGCAGATCATGACCTGGCCCAGCAGGGTGCTGTTGAGGAAGTAGGCGATTGTCTCGGTGCTCTGGTCCCCGGCCACCACCTCCACGGTCGCGGTCTGGTTGATCAGATTGTCCGAGATCCAACGGTTGGGAGGCGACACGCTGAATTCCCCCAGGTAGTACGGGAACTCGGGGGCCTCGGTGATCGTCGCGGGGCCGGAGGTCAACTGGATGGCAGTCGTGCACTGGTTCAGCAAGACGCTGTACGGGCCGTAGGTCAGCCCGGCGGCATCGGTGATCGAGAACGAGAAGTAGCCTGAGACGAATTGGTCCGTGGCGTACTTGCAGATCTCGACGTAGCCGTTCTGTGCACTCACGTTGATTTGGTTCGTAAAGGTGACGATGTTGACGCCGGATCCCAGGGTTAACGAGGCGGTGCGGGCGCTCAGACTGGTCGTGACGTTGGTCGCCGGCGGCTGGCTGACATCGATCTCGCTGACCGACACGTTCGACGCCGGCTGCAGCTCCTCCACGCTGAGGTTCGTACCCGCTGGGTATGCGGTCAAGGCACTGCAGTGCGGTTGGCCGAAGGCACCCGCGTCGATGGTCAAGGCAGGTCCGCCGTTTACCGAGAAGCTGAACGGCTGCCCGATCAGCTGGGTGCTGTTCGACGCGGCTTGCTTGCAGATCTTCAACTGTGCGGCCGGCACCTTGTTGACGTAGGTGATGACCGTCTTAGCCACCCCGGCTGGGGCTCTGACTATCGCGGTTCTCGTGGCCGGGGTCAGCGAAACCTTCCTGCCCGTCGGCGACAAGCTGATCTTCTGGACCACGGTCCCGGGGGTGGCCGCCTCGGTGACCGTGACCTGGCCGCCGGCGACGCTGATCGCGGCACTGCAGCCGCCGCCGACGACGCTGACCGTGCCACCCGCCCCGGTGTGGTCGGCCCATGTGAAGTTGAACGAGCGTCCGGTCATGCCGTTGGTGGCCGACTTGCAGATCTCGATCGTGCCGCTCGCCGCCGCGCGCGCCGGAAGCTGGCTGGCAAGGCCGCCGGCCGCGGTGCCGACGACTATGGGAAGTATCCAGATCGCCCGAAGCCTGCGTTTCGCCCCCCGCAGTCTCATGGATCGCCCCCTCCGATTGGCTATCCAACCCTGGTTATGTGGGCTGATTGCTGCGATTCTATGCGGCTCAGGGGCAGGATCGCATCGGTGTCCAGTACTGAATTAACCGCGAGTCGTACTGAATCCTGACCCCCACCTGTACTGACTTGGCCGTTGTGGCGCGCCACAAAGCTCGAAGTCGTGGTGCCCGGGCGAGCCATCGAGCATCAGATCCCGACGAGCGCCGGGATGACGATCCCTGACTTTGTCGGTACGGAGGCTGGTACGTACTCGGCGATCAAAGTCACAGCACAAAGAACTGACCGTGCTTTCGGCGGGTGCTTTCAGTGGCGCGTTGCTACTCAAGTCGAGAACACGTGCGACTCGTTGGCACCACGCGAACGGCGGGTTCTACAGCTCCACTTCGGCCTCGTCGGCGGCTAAGAAGCTGCAAAGGCGACGACACCATCGCCGCTCGGCGGCATCGAGGGCGCATGTGAGGGCGCCGTCAGCCATATTTCGTCCTAGGGCGAGTTCAGCCGGTCAACATTTCTGAACCGCAAATACGCTACGATGCGGACCGATTTGCCCTCAGTCGCTTGAGGGTCAGGGGGGTCACGTGTCGAGGCAAGAGAGGGGCCAGGGCATCGCTTCGAGATCGTCTCGAGGCGGCCATTCGACGCTGCGAAACGCGGGCAGGGCGCTTTCTTTCAGCGTCTTGGCTGTCGCCGCAACAACTGCCTTGGCTGGCGTCCCCATGCTGAGTGGTCTTTTCAGCCCAATCTCGACGACGGTGCGGGCCTGCACGAGCCCCTGCCGTGGTCCAACCGGGCCGACTGGTCCCGCCGGTCCAAGCGGGCCAAAGGGTCCCAGTGGTCCGAAGGGGCCCAGCGGCCCATCCGGTCCGACCGGGCCCACCGGTTTCACCGGCCCGCTCGGTCCCATCGGCCCCAGCGGTCCTATTGGGCCCAGCGGTCCAAGTGGGCCGAGCGGCTCTTCGGGCGCGACCGGGTCGAGCGGCCCTAGTGGCCCGATGGGGCCAAGCGGGCCGGCAGGCTCGAACGGCGCAAGTGGGCCCAGTGGACCGAGCGGTGTATCGGGTGCCGTCGGTCCTATTGGTCCCCTGGGGCCGTCGGGTCCCGTGGGGCCATCGGGTCCCGTCGGATCAACGGGGCCCAGCGGACCAGAGGGTCCGGCGGGCGCGAGTGGTTCGAGTGGTCCGACCGGTCCCGCAGGGGTGAGCGGTTCTAGCGGACCAAGCGGTCCCACCGGAAATACCGGGGCGACAGGCGCATCTGGTCCTACCGGTGACACTGGCGCCACCGGTTCGAGCGGGCCCACCGGATCATCTGGCGCAACCGGCCAGTCCGGTCCCATCGGGGACACGGGCGCGAGTGGCCCGAGCGGACCTGAGGGTGTCACGGGTGCGACTGGACCATCAGGCCCCACCGGTGCCAGCGGTGCAACGGGTCCTGTCGGGCCGAGCGGTGCTATCGGACCCAGTGGGCCGAGCGGCCCGGCCGGAGCGGCCGGCGCGACCGGCGCGACCGGCGCGATCGGCGCATCGGGTGCCACAGGCGCGACCGGCGCCAGTGGTGCCATTGGGGACACTGGCTCGACGGGTGCCGCTGGCCCATCCGGTCCATCCGGTCCTCTGGGTCCCAGCGGCCCGACCGGCGCGATGGGCCCGAGCGGTCCTCAGGGCTCTGGCGGTGCTATCGGCCCATCGGGTGTTACGGGTGACTCAGGTGCGACCGGAGCCACCGGGCCATCTGGTCCTATGGGTGACTCAGGAGCCATCGGAGCCACGGGCCTATCAGGCGATTCCGGTCCCATGGGCCCCAGCGGCCCGACCGGCGCGATGGGCCCGAGCGGTCCTCAGGGCCCTAGCGGCGCCACCGGCGCCGCCGGCAGCGTCCCGATCACCGACAGCGGTGGTACGACTGCGGCTGGAGCGCACATCGTCTACGGAACCGCCTTGTTGTTGTTGGTGAGTGGCAGCCCGGACTCTGTGACGGTGACCCTGAGTGTCACGGCGAAGTTCAGCAGTGCATCAAGTTATAACTGCACGGCCAATGACACCCAGAACGTTGAAGCCATTCAGGTCGAAAACCTTGACGGCGCCAATTTCACGCTGATCGGCTCGGGTGACCTCGACATCGTCAGCTACATCTGTGTCGGGAACTGACCGGGTCAAAGGCCACTGAGCGCGTCCGCACTGCTCCTGCGGTGCGGAGCGGTCGTGTGGAGAGGCCGTGACAAGCACTTGAAAGTTGTCGAGAATGCGGCGCACGCGTGCAAGGCTTTGCCGCGCCTGATGGACGCCATGACCCGCTTCGGCTTCTCATCGCAGCTCGGGCGTCGCCGACGTCAAGCCATTGCGGCCGGGCTGGTCTCTGGCATGGGAATCCTCGCGGCTTGCGGTGGAGGATCGCCATCGCCCCAATCGAACGTACAGATCGCCGCCAACGATCTGAACGCAGGTCTTGCAGCTCAGGCCGCCGGCAATCTGCCACAGGCCGCGAGCGACTACAAGAGCGCGATCGCCGATGACCGGCAGAACAAATACGCGTACTACGATCTTGGCTTGGTCGAGGAACTGATGGGGCAACCCGCCGCGTCGGAAGTGAACTACCGCGCGACCATCCAGCTTGACCCCACCTTCGTTCCCGCGCTCTTCAATCTCGCGATACTGCGCACCGGTCCATCGCCGTTCGAGGCCGAGGAACTCTACCGCCAGGTCATCGGTCTGGCACCGAAGGACGCCACGGCCTACCTCAACCTCGGGTTCCTGCTGCGCTCGCAGGGCGACGTCACTGAGGGGGACATGGATCTGCACACCGCGGTGTTGCTCGACCCTTCGCTCGCCAGCCGGATTCCGCCGGGAACGCTCGCCACCCCCAAGCCAGCCGCTTCCAGCCCCCGCCCCTGACCGTCCGGATGGTTCGACGGATTTGTCGACGCCGTGACCGCCCGAATCTCTGCCCGAGCACGCATGGCTGAGGGCCACCCGGGAACGGTTTTGCGTCGTTTTGCACCAGGGAGTCTCGTGGCCGGGGCTGTCGTCTTCAACCTCGTGGTCCTGCGCGCCGCGACCACACAGGTGCCGAATCTGAATGACGGCTCACTGCACATGGCGATGATGCAGGTGGCGCTCCGCGATATCAACGAGGGAAGGCTGCCGCTTGGAGGATGGTTTCCTGACCTCGGCCTGGGCTCGGCCCAGTTCCTCCATTACCAGAGCCTCCCTCACGTCATCGGAGCGCTTGTCGCGACGATCTTCGGGACCGCGAACGTCTATTACTGGAGCCTCTACCTCCTGCTCTCACTGTGGCCGCTCAGCGTGTACGCGGGTGCCCGCCTGCTCGGCTGGGATCGCTGGATCGCCGCCACTGCCGCCCTGCTCTCGCCGCTCCTCGTCAGCGTCGCTGGATACGGCTACCAGGACAGCAGCTACACATGGAGTGGCTTCGGCTTATGGACGCAGCTCTGGGGCATGTTCCTCCTCCCGCTGGCGTGGGGGCTGGGCTGGCGAGCGGTGAGCCAGGGCCGTCACTACGCCCTTGCAGCGCTGGTGATCGCCCTCACCATCGCGTGCCATTTCCTCACGGGTTATCTGGCGTTGCTGGTTCTCGTGCCATGGGTTTTTGTCGCTCCGTCGCAGTTGCGACGGCGCCTCATGCGCGCCGTGATTGTGGGAGGTGGTGCGCTGGTCATGGCCTCCTGGGTGCTGGTCCCACTGATCTCGCAGACGGCGTGGTCGGGCAACCTCGAGTACTACCAGGGCACCTTCTACTTCGACTCGTACGGGGCGCCACAGGTGCTCGGCTGGCTCGTCACCGGCCAGCTGTACGACAGCGGTCGGTTCCCAATCGTGACCCTGCTCGTGGGAGTCGGCGTTGTGGTCTGCATCTCGCGGGTGCGCCGCGACGTCCGGGCGCGCGCGGTCCTCGCGGCCTGGGCACTCAGCCTCCTGCTGTACTTCGGTCGGCCCACCCTCGGTGCCCTGCTGAGCATCCTGCCCGGGAGCAGCGATTTGCCGTTGCACCGCTACATCATCGGCATGCAGCTGGCAGGTCTCGCGCTCGCCGGCATCGGGGCACTGTGGCTGGTCCGCCTGCTGCTCGCGGGTTTCATGCGCGTGGTTCCGCGCGTTCGCGTGGCGGCGGCCGCGGCTGCCATCGCGGTTGCCGGCGTGGCGCTTCTTTTTCCTGCATGGAGTCAGGTTGCGGCCTACAACGCGAATGGTGCACAGCTGATGTCCGTGCAGGAGCAGGCAGATCGGACCGATGGCGCCGACCTCGACGTGTTGATCGCCATGGTCGAGGCCGCCGGTGATGGACGCGCATACGCCGGTACCAAGGCTAACTGGGGACGCGATTATTCGATCGGGAGTACACCCGTCTACCTCGAACTCGAGAACGCGGACGTCGACGCCGTCGGCTCATGGCTCAATACGGAATCGCTGTCGTCGGACGTAGAAGCCCACTTCGACGAGCGCAATCTCGCGGACTACGACCTCTTGAACATCAAGTATCTGATCCTGCCGTCGGATCATCCTCCACCGGTACCGGCGTATCTCCTTGCGCGAAGCGGCCGACACACACTGTGGGAAGTCGCCACCAGCGGTTACCTCGAGGTCGTCGACACCGTCGGTCCACCGATCGTCGCGAACCGCGACGATATCGGCCCGCAGACGGCCGGCTTCATGGAGTCCGACGCTCTGCGCGAGCTTCGCTTTCCGACGGTTGCCTTCAACGGCGCGCAAGCCGCGGCCCCGACCCTCGCCGCCGCCGCCGGCACCCCGTCAGAGCCGGCCGGTACGGTCACCGAACAGTCCGCTGCGCTCGACGACGGCGTGTTCAGCGGTGAAGTGACCGCGAATCGCGCTGCGGTCGTCCTGCTCAAGACCACCTACGACCCCGGCTGGCAGGTCACCGTCGATGGTGTGAGCGTTCAACCGATCATGGTTGCACCTTCTTTCGTCGGCGTCAGCGTGACGGCCGGAAGGCACTCAATCGCGTTCCGCTTTGTGCCCTATCCCTACTATCCGCTGCTGTTGGCGCTGGGTTTGATCACACTTCTCGCGCTCATAGTGGTGCCACGCCGCCTCGCGACGCGCACCGTCGCTGTCACGGGGGAGACCGTGGGACCCGAAGAGGCGACGGGACTGGTTGGAGTCTTGCGGCTGTCCTCCGGCTGGCGCAGGCCGCGAAACACCCGATATGCCATCGGATTGCTGGCTGTCGTGACGGTCTTGGCGCTGGCTGCCGCCGGCATCGTTAATCTCACCACCTCACAGCCGGATGCCGAACAGGCAGCTGCCGACGTCAGCGCGGGACTCACCGCGCAGAGCCAGGGACACCTTGACGATGCGATCGAGGACTATCGGCAAGCGCTGGCGCACGAACCTCGGGACACGGTTGCGTACTACGACCTGGGCACGGTCCAGTCGACGCAAGGCGACATCAGCATCGCCGTGCAGGACTATGACGCGGCCCTGCAGTTCAACGGAAACTACGCGCCCGCGCTCTACAACCTTGCGCTGCTGCTCACTCCTTCTGATCCGGCCGAGGCGGTGAGCCTGTATCAACGCGTCACCCAAGTCTCCCCGGAGGATGCGACTGCGTACCTCAATCTGGGATTCGTGTTGCACACTCTTGGCCGCGACAGGGACGCCAGGACAGCGTTCGCCGCTGCGGTGCGCATCGATCCCACACTCGCCTCGCGTATCCCAGCCGCCTTGAGGCCGCTCTCGTGATAAGGCGGAGGCTCGCTCTTGTGCTGTTCGCTGCGACAGCACTCGTCTTCATGCTGACGGCGCCCGGCCATCTCGGGACGGTTGATATGCGCGCAGAGCTGGCTGTGGCACAGTCGATGGTGAGCAACGCCGACTTCACCGTCTCCCAGGACCTGCCGTTCGTCACGGTTCCGTACGTCGTGGCGCCGAACGGTGAGCATTACTCCGACCATGAGATCGGACAGTCGCTCCTCCTTCTGCCCGCCGCGCTCGTGGGGCGGATCGCCGGCTGCACCAACTCGTCGTCATGTCCGGCAACGGCGCAACACGACGCGGAATTCGCGGCATCCTTACTTGACGGTCTTGCGGCCGCAGTCGCGGTGATGCTGATGTTCCTCCTCGCGTCTGAGTTGGGGGCGGAGATCGGGCCGTCCCTTGTACTCGCTCTCCTGTTCGGTTTCACAACGATCGAATGGGCGTACGCGCATGACGCATTCGACGTTGGTCCCACCACCACCGCGCTACTGCTCATGCTCTTCGCGGTGGTTCGCGGTCTCCGGCGCGACTCGATGCGGTGGTTGCTTATTGGTGGTGTCGCCGCCGGGGCAGCCGTGGCCCTGAGGTTACCGAGCCTTGTCTGCCTGCCCTTCATTGCTGCGTATGTCGTGACGAGCACGTGGCGCCAAGGCATTGTGGCGTCCCTTCGCAGACTTGCGGTGCTCGGCGGCCCGGTGGCTGCTGCGCTCATCCTTGTGGCCTGGTACAACTGGGTTCGCTTTGGCGATCCCCTGCAGGCCGGATACAGCCTCGCATCCGACTACTACGGGTTCGGCTCGCCACTGAGCGGGATTGCCGGGGAGCTTTTCAGCCCAGGTCGGAGTGTTTTCCTGTACTCACCCATACTCGTCGCCGCGCTCGCGGGCTTGCCTTTGCTGTGGCGGCGGTATCGCGCGCTGACGGTAACAATTGTCGCCATCGTCGTCGCCAACGTGGTGTTTTACGGGGCTTATGTCGCGTGGTGGGGGGGATGGGACTGGGGTCCGCGCTACCTCGTGCCGATGACACCGTTCCTCATCCTTCCACTGCTGCCACTCCTGCAGCGCTGGGGGGATCTGCCGCGTATTGCACGCGGGGCGATCTATGGACTCGCCGCGGTTGGAGTGCTGGTTCAGTTGCTCGACATCAGCGTCGACTTCCAGCACCAGCTGCAACTTTTGCGAGAGGCAGGAGCCGCAGCACCCGATGCGCAATGGTGGACTGTGCAGTACTCGGGCATCTGGCGACACGGTCAGGCTGCGGCGGGACTTCTGAGCGGGTCAGCCGCCTACCCCTCCAGTTTCCAGTTCACCGACCTGTCCACCGCGATGCCCTTGAAGACCGTGCTTGACGTGTGGTGGGTCTATGCATGGATTGATGGAGTGAGTCCGCTGGTACTCATCACGGTGGTGGTCGGCGCGGTTGCAGTGGTGGTGGGGCTCGCGCGGTGGGTATGGCGGACGAGCGTCGTCAGCCCTTCTGCGGATCTTGACCAGCAGGAGGAGAGGGTGAGCGCGACGCCCGCGCACTCGGGCAGAGCTCAGCGAAGCGCAGACCTCGCCCTACGTCTTGACGAGGCGCTTCAGGGATTAGGTGGCAATGACGTCAGCGACAAGTGACGACAAGCAGCCTGTGAAAGCTTGGTGCGACTCCGCGCACACATAGATCTCGGCCGTCTCCGCGGGCTCACCGTTGGGTGCCTAAGGCAGAGGAGCCCGCGGCCTTCTGTCGCGAGCTCCAAAAAGAGGGGGCGTATTGGGCCTTTACTCACGGGAGCCCGCGCCCGGGCGAGATCGATGAGGAGAGGGTGCCCTCACCATAACCCCATGGCTCTCGAATTGCGATGCCCAAGAAGAACGAGCCGACCGTCTGGGGACCCCCAAGGCGCGGAGTCCCTCTGAGTAGGTCCTCGTCGCGGTCCTGACCAACGTTGGACTCCCGGCCCCTCCGCCCGGACGGTTATGGAAGATCATCAGTCGTGATCGGCGCCAGTTCACCATCTGGCTCGAGGCCGAGGAGCGTGCCGGTTTGGGTGACGACCAGAGGCTGATGCCATTTAACCGACCCGCCGAGGTCGTCGAGGTACGTCAGATAGAGGACCGGCCGGTCGCCGGGTGATAGGTCCGATGCTCGAACACTGAAACTCGCATGACTGCCAACGTGAATCACCGGCCATAGATCAGGGACGCAGGCGCCCATCAGTTCCCGGCCATCGACTCTCAGAGAGACGGTCACATACCGAACCGCCTCGCCATCTCGGAAGTCGATGAACGCCTCGATGTCATGGGAACGGAGGAATCGGGCTCGCAGCCGAAAGGTCAGTGCCGGTCGCACCGCGTCGTGTTCGCGGCGCTGCACACGGCGCCGATCGGCCTCCCAATGCTCTTGCTGAGCGGTCATCTGCTCGCGCGTCGCCGTGAGGGATTTCGCCATCGCGTCGGCCTGGCGTCTGAAGTAAAGGAGCGCGACCGCAGCGACGACAGCAGCGCCGATAGCGCCGAGAGCCGTGCCGGCCTCGAAGATCGTCTGCCACACGTCAGCGGCCGCCTCCCGCGGACGCCGGACAGCCGATCACGCTGCTGAGCAGCGTACCCAACCGGGCGTGCCGTTTCGAGTACCGGACCTCGTGTCTCCGCGTTGCCTTGACAACCTTAGCGATTGCGATGAGCGATTGCCGCGTCCACTGCGGGCGGTGCCGGATCGTACCCAACGCGCCATACGATTCGCGCAGTCAGCAAGCTGGACACAGCCGTGCTGAACAATCGTTACACTGGCGCCCGATTAGGTTAGATGGAGGGGAACCGGCCATGAAGAAAGTCGCGATCTGCCTTTCTATGGCAGCACTCCTCCTCGCCGGTTTCACGCTCTCTGGTGCCGCGGCTCAAGGCTTCAAGCCGGCCATCCACGGGCTATTGAACCGCGACGGCGCCACGATCCGAGCGGGTTATCGGCCGAGCCTGGCCGGATACGTCGTATCCAGTGCCGCGTCTGGGTCGGTTGGATGGAACCAGCTGCAGCCCACACCAGGTGGGCCGATCACAAGCAACAACCCGATCGATGCCGCGATCGCTGATGTTGACGCCTGGAACGCCGCCAATCCGACCTTTCAAGAGGTCCTCAAGCTGCGAGTAACCGCTGGAGCGCAGACGCCCGCCTGGGCGGAGAACCTCGGCGGCAGTTGCGTTGAGCTGATCAACCCACAAACCACGACTCAGCAGGCCTGTATCCCGCGTTTCTGGACGGCCGCGTTCCAGAAGGCCTGGTACTCTTTCGTCGCCGAGTTGGGGGCAAAGTACGACCCAGCGCCAGAGATCGCTGAGGTGACCATGACGCCCAACATGACCTTCTCTGCTGAGCCGATGATTCGTGACACGTCGAGCGCGCCGGACGTTGCCGTGTTGCTGGCTGCTGGATACAGCACGAGTGTCGACGAGCAGAATCAGCTCTGTGATATTGGACCCGTCACCTCTGGATGCGCGGGGGGCGCGATAGGCAGCTACTGGCCGCACACCACCGTCGACTACACCGTTAATCCTTATCAGGTCATCAACTCGAACGGGACATCCAGCGTCGATATGGCGTTTACCGAAAGGGCGATGAGCGCCGCACGTCTCTCAGGGCTCTCGCTGGAAAACAACAGCTTGCGTCAGAGCTATCAGACCGGGACCGGCAACTATCAGACGATGTACGCTGCCATCAGCGGCACGGGTCCGCCGATCAGCTACCAGACTGCCGTCATTTCGTTAGTCGGGGCCCTTGCCGGCGTCATCCAAACCGCGGGGCAGGGGGGTGCAAGCTCCGTCGAATTGCCGGATATGTACGCTTGTCCCAACACATACAACAATTGCTTGATGCCCGCAGTAGTCTCGTCATTGGGCGCAGCATTGCCGGTGCCCCCGTCGAATGGCGGGACACCGACGCCGACACCGTCACCAACACCAACACCGACACCAACACCGATCCCGACCCCAACGCCAACGCCAACGCCAACGCCAACGCCAAC
>Ga0208849_1001194_pt1 | contig 19169 bp, 16 predicted proteins | sample NGESurdeep072012_10_FD_184470 | JGI IMG/M metagenome (GOLD analysis project Ga0208849, IMG submission 184470) | Arctic peat soil microbial communities from Barrow, Alaska - NGEE Surface sample 53-3 deep-072012 (SPAdes) | ecosystem: Environmental > Terrestrial > Soil > Wetlands > Peat ... | reverse complement strand
GCGTCACCCCAGAGCGCGTCAGCCTCGTCGAAGCCCTCGAAGCCGTCGCCGCGCACCTTGGAAGTTGAGGCTCCGTAAGGCTGATGGGCCTCAGGTCGCCGGCCGCTCGGCCTCGTCTCTGGCCCGGCGCAGCGTGGCCCAGGCCGGGGCGTACTTCAGAGCCTCGTCGTACTGGGCGAGGGCGGCCTTCCATTGTCCCTGCCGCGCCAGCGCATCGCCCCAGCCCTTGAGCGGATCGGCGAAGTGGGGCGATCTGCGGTGGGCGATGGTGAAATCGGCGATGGCGGCGGCCACATCGCCCCTCGCCAGACGCATTTCGCCCCGTCCGGCGTAGGCGAACGGCAGCGACGGGGCCTGCCGGATCGCCTCGCCGAACCAACGCTCCGCCGCCGCCCAGTCGCGCTTCTGCGCGGCGATCTGGCCACGCACGCGAACGCAGAGATAGCAGTCGGGCGGCGTGGTCGCGATCAGCGCCTGCGCTCCCGCCATGTCGCCGGTCCGGGCCAAGGCCAGGGCTTCCAGCGGATGGATCCACACATTCCGCAGCAGGCCCATGAGCGGGTGTGTCGGCGCGTGCGCTTCGAGCCACGCATCCTTGGCCCGGATATCGGCCAGGGCGGCCGGCCAGTTCTCGGCCGCCGCCGCGTCCCAGAAGGCCGGCAGGGCGCCGAAGGCATCGGTGGCGTCGAGCTGCAGGAGCGATGCATCGTCGATCGGCGTCGCCGACGCGAGCGCCCGCCGCGCCGACCGGGGATCGTGATCGAGCGCATATTCGGTGGCCGCCAGCGACGGCGCCAACCGGACCGTCCCCAGATACTCGGGCGCGTTTGCCGCCAGCATCCACTCGCGGGCGGAAGTCTGGTGGTCGGCGACGAGGCTCGCCAGCCAGGCCGCCGCGACGATCTTGTTGTTCTCGTAGAACGCCTCCGTCGTTTCCGCCGAGCGCTTCTGCATCATGGCAACCAGGACCTTGGAGAATTCCAGCGCCCTCTCATCGTGGCCGGCCCAGACCTCCACGCCGATGAGGCCGATTTCCGCCGATGGTCCCACGCCGCCGCCGAAGGCCAGCGCCTTCAGCAGATGCGTTCGGGCCGCGCGGACGTCGCCGTGTTCGTTCAGATCGAGCGTGCCCCATTGCGTGTAGGCCCAGCCACGCTCGCTGGGCGGGCCGTTGGCGGCGAGGTCGGAGATGACGGCGAAGGCTTCGGGCGCACGGCCGTGCTGATCGACGTATTCGGCGTAGCGATAGGGTTGGTTGGCGCGGTAGACGGCCTCGGCCGCTTTCTGCGCCAGCCCGTCCAGGTCGCTTTGCGGGCCTTCGAAGGTCTGGGGCGACGAATCGCCCAGACGGGCGGTGACGGCGACGCCGGCGGCCGTGCGGATCACCTCTCCGGTGACGTGGCTGGCGTGGCCGAGCTTGTCCCGCAGCAGCTTTTCGAATTCGCCGAAGGTGAGGCCGGTCTCGGGGATCTGGACCTTGATGTCCGATCCCCAGTCGTTCTGGAATGTGTCCGACGGACGGTCCGACTGCGTGGCCGTCTGCATGGCCTTCAGCTTGTCCAGGAACCGCGCCGCGACGACCTCGCCGGTCAGCCCGTCCCTGGCCAGGTCGGGCGGGACCGAAAAGGCCTCGATGACGAGGCTGTGGTCGTTGTGGGCCTGCCACACCATGACGCCGAGGCCAACCAGGACAAACAGCCCGAAGGCGATGGCCAGCAGCTCCAGGCCGATGCGCAATCGATGGCCGAAGTACCTCAGAGCCAGATGACGATGCTGGAGGGCGCGGTCTTCCTCCATGTTCTCGATCTGCAGGTTGACCAGTCGGTGCTGGTCATCCGCCAGCCGCGCCTGCTTCTCCAGCAGCGCATCCAGATGATCGCCGGTCCCGGCGCCGCTCCGCTGCTTGGCCAGCGCCAGCGCCACGGCCGCCAGCCCGGCGTCCGGACCGCCTGGCTGGGGTCCGCCAGCGTCCGTCTGCTGGAACTCGTCCTGGTCAGCCATGCCCCACCGTTCGCCGCGGATCGAGCGTGTTCCAACGCGCAGCGTCAGTCAAACCGCACGACTAGGCGCCGGCCGGTGGATGTCTCCTTTGGGTCGCGAACCGCCTTTGAGAAATCGACCGGAAACGGACGTTCGATGCGACGATGGATGGGAGTGAGCAAACCCGAAGTGTCAGATTTTGACCACTAGTCGCCTCCGAGCCGCGCCTTGAGGATTGCGTTCACGCGCGCCGGATTGGCCTTGCCGCCGGTTTCCCGCATGACCTGGCCGACGAACCAGCCGATCGCCTGAGGCCGGGTCCTCACCGCCTCGGCCTGGCCGGGATTGGCGCCGATGAGCCGGTCGATCAGGGCCTCGAGTTCCCCCGCGTCGCTGACCTGCACCAGGCCCTGGCGCTCGACGATCTCGGCCGGCGATCCCTCCCCCGCCCACATCCGGTCAAACACTTCCTTGGCGATCCTGGATGAAATGACCTCGTCTTCGAGCAGCTTCACCAGGCCGGCTACATCCCTGGGCGGTATCGGGCTTTCGCCGATTTCCAGGCCGGCCTTGGCAAGGCGCGCCAGAAGCTCGTTCGCCGTCCAGTTGGCCACCAGCTTGGCGTCGCGGCCAGCGGCGGCTTCCTCGAAATAGTCCGCCCTCGCCTGCTCGATGGCCAGGACGCCAGCGTCGTAGACGGACAGGCCATACTGGGTCGCCAGGCGCGCACGCTTGGCATCGGGCAATTCCGGCAGCGTCGCCTGGATCGCCGCGACCCATTGGGGATCGAGTTCCAGCGGCGGCAGGTCGGGATCGGGGAAGTAGCGATAGTCCTGCGCCTCCTCCTTGGAGCGCATGGACCGCGTTTCTCCTCGGCCGGGATCGAAGAGGCGCGTCTCCTGCCTGATCGCGCCGCCGGCCTCGAGGACGGCGATCTGCCGGTGGGCTTCATAGCCGATGGCCTGCTGGATGTAGCGGTAGGAGTTGACGTTCTTGATCTCGCAGCGCGTGCCGAGCGGGCCGCCGGGCCGGCGCATCGAGACGTTGACGTCGGCGCGCAGATTGCCCTTTTCCATGTCGCCGTCGCAGGTTCCCAGATAGCGAAGGATGGCCCTTACCTTCTTCACATAGGCCGCGGCCTCCTCGGCCGAGCGCATGTCGGGATAGGATACGATCTCCATCAGCGCGGTGCCGGCCCGGTTGAGATCGACGAAGGTCGCCGACGGATCCAGATCGTGGATCGACTTTCCGGCGTCCTGTTCGAGGTGCAGCCGCTCGATGCGCACGGTGAACACCGAGCCATCGTCGCGTTCGACGCTTACCGCGCCCTCGCCGACGATCGGGTCTTTGTACTGGCTGATCTGGTAGCCCTGCGGCAGGTCGGGATAGAAATAGTTCTTCCGGTCGAACCTCGACCAGAGGTTGATCCTTGCCCCAAGCCCCAGCCCCGTGCGCACCGCCTGTTCGACGCAGCGGCGATTGATCACCGGCAACATGCCCGGCATCGCCGCATCGACGAAACTGACCTGCTCGTTGGGACCGCCGCCAAAGCCGACCGCGGCGCCCGAAAAAAGCTTGGCCTTGGAGGCGACCTGCGCGTGAATTTCCAGGCCCAGGACAACCTCCCAGGCGCCTGTTTCACCCTCGATCAAGCTGGACGCGGCTTCTGCCATCGGTCCCCTATTACACGGCCGCCCCGCCCAACGCGTCATTTTTGCGACTCGACAAACGCGTGAAATTCGATGCCAAGGTCCGACGGCGGCGGGGCGCGTCCGCCGTCGACGCAAATTTTTTCAAGAAGGCAAAACCATGAGACTGTTGATCGCCGGTCTGGCCGGCCTTTCGCTCGCGGCCGCGGCAGTCCCGGCCAGCGCCCAGACGGCGGCTTCGCCGCCTATCCCGTCGGCGCCCGGCAAGGCGTCGGTGGAAACCACCACCATCGATGAGCTCATCAACACCCCTTCAGACAAGGCGGTTCTGGCAAAGGACTATCCAGAGCTCCTGGCCTATCCGGGGATCGACCAGATCAAGGGCATGAGCCTGCGCGCCATTTCGGCCTTCCCTGAAGCGAAGCTGGATGATGCGCGCCTGGCGGCCATTCAGAAGGACCTGGACGCCGCTCCGCCCAAATAGAGCTTCCGCCTACCACCACCTCCCGGGCTTGGCGGTGAATGCGGCGGCCTGTTCCAGCACTTCGGCCAGAGAGAAGATCGTGCCCTCGTCGAGGGCGCGGCCGATCAGCTGCAACCCGAGCGGCAACCCGTTTTCGTCAAGGCCGCCGGGCACGTTGATCGCCGGCAACCCGGCTAGATTGACCGTCACGGTGAAGATGTCGTTGAGATACATCGACACCGGATCGGCGCTGCGCTCGCCCAGCCCAAAGGCCGCCGATGGGACGGTCGGCGTCAGCAGGGCGTCGATCTTTTCGAAGGCCTGGGTGAAGTCGTCGGCAATACGGCGGCGGACCTTCAGCGCCTTGAGATAATAGGCGTCGTAGTAGCCGGCAGAGAGCACATAGGCGCCGATGAGCACGCGCCGTTTGACCTCTTCGCCGAACCCCTGCGCCCGGGTCAGTTCATAGACATCGTTGAGCGTCGGGCCATCGACGCGCAGGCCATAACGCATGCCGTCATAGCGCGCGAGGTTCGAGGAGGCCTCCGCCGGGGCGATGATGTAGTAGGCCGGCAGGGCGTAGCGCGTGTGCGGCAGGCTGACATCGACGATTTCGCAACCCGCGTCCCGGAGCCAATCCATTCCCCGCGACCACAGGGCTTCGATCTCAGCCGGCATGCCGTCGACCCGGTATTCACGGGGCACGCCGATGCGAAGGCCGCGCACCGATGCGCCGACGAAGGCGGGAAAGTCCGGCACGGCCTCGGGCAGACTGGTCGAATCCTTGGCGTCGTGCCCGCTCATAGATCGCAGGAGGATCGCGCAATCGCGCACCGTCTTGGCCAGCGGCCCGGCCTGATCGAGGGAGGAGGCGAAGGCGACAACGCCCCATCGCGAGCAGCGGCCGTAGGTGGGCTTGATGCCGACAGTGCCGGTGAAGGCGGCCGGTTGTCGTATCGATCCGCCCGTGTCGGTGGCCGTGGCCCCCAGCACGAGATCGGCGGCGACCGCGCTCGCCGACCCGCCGGAAGATCCGCCAGGGGTCAGCGCCTGGTTGGCTATTCTCGAGCGCCAGGGGTTGATCACCGGGCCAAAGGCGCTGGTCTCGTTTGACGAGCCCATGGCGAACTCATCCATGTTGAGCTTGCCCAGCATCACCGCCCCGTCGCGCCAGAGATTGGCGGTGACCGTCGACTCGTAAGCGGGCATGAACTCGCCCAGGATCCGCGAGCCGGCGGTCGAGCGCACGCCCTTCGTGCAGAAGAGATCCTTGATTCCGAGCGGCGCGCCGTCGAGCACGCCGGCGCTGCCGCTCGCGATCCGCTCATCGCTGGCGGCGGCCATCGCCAGAGCCTTATCGGGCGTCTCCAGGACGAAGGCGTTGAGGGGACGCGCAGCCTCGATGGCGGCGATGTGAGCGGTGGTGATCTCCACCGACGAGAATTCGCGGGCCTTGAGACCGTCCAGCGCGCGGGCCAGGGTCAGTGCGGTAAGATCGCTCATTCGACGACCTTGGGAACCACGAAGAATCCGGCCAGGGAGCGCGGGGCGTTGGCCAGGATCGCCTCGCGGTCTCCCGCCTCGCTGACCACGTCCTCGCGCATCGGCATGGCGAGGGGGACCGCGGAGGTCATCGGCTCGACGTCCGTGGTGTCGACTTCGGCCAATTGCTCGATCCACTGCAGGATGGCCGAGAGTTCCTTGGCCATCGGCGCAAGGCGATCGTCGGGCACCCGGATGTGAGCGAGCTTGGCGACCTTGCGCACGGTCTCCGGATCGATGGCCATGAGCGCTCCTGCCGCGTGAACCGCTTCGGTTACGCGCCCCGCGCCCGGTTTGACAACCCTGGCAAGGCGGGAGAGATCGCGCCATGGCCGTCATCGAACTCGCCGACCTTCCGGCCCTTCTCGCGCCAGACGCGCCGCTCGTCGGGCTCGACCTGGGCGAAAAGACCATCGGCGTGGCGATCTCCGACACTTCCCGGCTGATCGCCTCACCCCTGGCTTTGATCCGCAAGACCAGGTTCACAAAGGACGCCGGAGCGCTGTTCGCCCTGATCGAGTCGCGGCGATCGGGGGCCTTCGTCATCGGCCTGCCCGTGAATATGGACGGAAGCGAAGGCGCGAGGTGCCAGTCCGCGCGCGCCTTTGCCCGCAACCTCTTGCGGCTGCGCGAGCTGGTCATCGCCTTCTGGGACGAGCGTCTTTCAAGCGCGGCGGTCAACCGAATGCTGATCGGCGAGGGTGACGTCAGCCGCGCGCGACGCGCCGACGTCGTCGACAAGGTCGCGGCGGCTTGGATTCTGCAGGGCGCGCTCGACCGGTTGCGCCTCGCACAGAGCCCGCCTAGAACGCCCCTTTAATGACCGCGACCGCCCCTGGCGCCGACGAGGTTCGAAAACGGGCCTTCGCTTTTCCGCGCCGGCATTTCCTCTCGGTGACCGACCTTGATCCGGTGCAGGTCGGCGAGCTTCTCGATCTGGCGGAGGGGTTCGTCGCTCTCAACAGACAGACGACCAAGAAGGCCGACCTGCTGAAGGGCCGGACGCTAATCAACCTGTTTTTCGAGGCGTCGACGCGAACCCAGAGTTCCTTTGAGCTGGCCGGCAAGCGTCTGGGGGCCGACGTGATCAACATGAGCCCGCGCGCCTCGTCGATCGCCAAGGGCGAAACCCTGGTCGACACGGCGGTGACGCTCAACGCCATGCAGCCCGACATTCTGGTGATTCGCCACGGATCGTCCGGGGCCGCCTCCCTGCTGGCGCAGAAGGTGAGCTGCAGCGTTATCAACGCCGGCGACGGACAGCACGAACATCCGTCCCAGGCGCTGCTCGACGCGCTTTCGATGCGCCGCGCCTTTGGCCGTCTCGGCGGATTGACCGTAGCCATCTGCGGCGACGTGCTGCACAGCCGTGTCGCCCGCTCCAACGTCGCGCTCCTGACCATGCTGGGCGCGCATGTGCGCGTGGTCGGACCCCCGACCCTGATGCCGCCCGACATCGCGCGGTGGGGCGTCGAGGTACACCATCACCTGAAGACGGGCATCGCCGGCGCCGACGTGGTGATGATGCTGCGACTGCAGCTCGAGCGCATGCAGGGCGCCCTGGTGCCCTCGATGCGCGAATATTTCCGCCTGTGGGGCCTCGATCGTGAAAAGCTCGCCAGGGCGGCTGGCGGCGTGCGCGTGATGCATCCAGGTCCGATGAATCGCGGCGTGGAGATCGACTCCGACGTCGCCGACGACCCGCAGGTCAGTCTGATCCAGGATCAGGTGGAAATGGGCGTGGCCATGCGCATGGCCATCCTCGCCGCCATGGCCGCCAGGCTCGATAATCGCGGTCCGCTATGACCGCCCAGCCCATGGCCTTTGTCGGCGCCCGCCTGGTCGACCCGGAAAGCGGCTATGACGGCCCAGGATCCCTGCTGATCTCAAATGGCAGGATCGCCGAGTTCACCCGCGGCGATGAGCAGGGCGGCCTTTCGGACGACATTCGCCAGATCCGCTGCGAGGGCGCCCTGCTCTGCCCCGGCCTGGTCGATCTTCGCGTCAAGACCGGCGAGCCGGGGGCCGAGCCGAAGGAAACCTTGAAATCGGCCGCCCGCGCCGCGGCTGCGGGCGGGGTGACGTCGATCGTGGTCCAGCCCGATACCGATCCGGTCATCGACGACCCTGCGGTGGTCGATTTCATCCTGCGCCGGGCCCGCGACATCGAGCTGGTCCACGTCTATCCGGCGGGCGCGGCGACCAAGGGCCTTGAAGGCGAGGCCATGGCCGAACTTGGGCTGATGCGCGAAGCGGGCTGCGTCTATGTGACCAACGCCGATCGGCCGGTGTCGGATTCGCGGGTGATGCGCCGCGTTCTGTCATACGCGCAGGGCCTTGGAATCCTGGTCGCCCATCGTCCAGCCGACCCTTGGCTGACCCAGTGCGCCGGCGCGACCGAGAGCGAGTTTTCCGGGCGGTTGGGGCTGGCCTCGGCCCCCGTCGCCGCCGAGACCATCATGCTCGAACGTGACCTCGCCCTGGTGGAGCTGACCGGCGCGCGTTTCCTGGTCGATCAGATCAGCGCCGCCGCCCCGCTGGAGAGCCTGGCCCGCGCCAAGGCCAGGGGCCTGCCGATCCTGGCCACCGCTTCGATCAACCACCTGTCGTTCAATGAGCTCGACATCGGCGACTACCGCACCTTCTGCAAACTGAACCCGCCGCTTCGGGGAGAGGACGACCGCCTGGCGCTGATCGAGGCTCTGGCAAGGGGGCTGGTGGATATCGTGGTTTCCGCCCACGCGCCGGCACAACCGGAAGAAAAGCGCCTGCCTTTCGACGAGGCGGCCCCCGGCGCCATCGGGCTGGAAACGCTGCTGCCCGCCTTGCTCACCCTTCATCACGAGAGCCGGGTCCCTTTGGGTCGCCTGATCCACGCGGTGACGATGGCGCCGGCGCAGGCGATCGGCCTCGCCGCGGGGCGCCTGACCCCCGGCGCGCCCGCCGACCTCGTGCTTTGCGACATTGAGGCCCCTCGCCTGATCGACGCGGCCGCCCTGATCTCCAAATCAAAGAACTCGCCCTTCGACGGCCGGCGGCTGCAGGGCGCGGTGCTGATGACTCTGGTCGACGGCAGAATCGTCCACGAAGCGCGGCCCTGAAGCTTGTCGCTCCCTGCCGAAGTTGCCTCGATCCAAGGACTGGAGGCGTCATCGCAAACGCCTTAAGGTTCACCGATGGTGTTGGCGCTTTCCCCGACTGTGGGTGCGGTGGCGAGCCTGGCTGGGGGCTACCTGCTGGGATCCATTCCCTTTGGCGTCATCGCATCGCGTCTGGGGGGCGCAGGCGATATCCGCAGTATCGGATCTGGCAACATCGGCGCCACCAATGTGCTGCGGACCGGCCGGCGGGACCTGGCCGCCATCACCCTGCTTGGCGACGCCGGCAAAGGCGCGGTCGCCGTGTTGTTGGCCTGGCGCTTTCTGGGCCCGACGGCAGCGGTTCTAGCGGGCGGGGCGGCCTTCATGGGCCACCTCTTTTCTGTCTGGCTGAAATTTCAGGGTGGCAAGGCGGTGGCGACCTTCTTTGGCGTCATGCTGGCGATGGCGTGGCCGGCAGGGCTGGCCGCGGGCGCGGTCTGGGTGGTCATGGCGGCGGCGTTTCGCCTCTCGTCACTGGCCTCGCTGACGGCCGCGGCCTTGGCGCCGGTTCTTGTGTTCACGCTCGACCCGGGGGCAGAGGGTCATAGCGAACGCATCTTGCTGGCGGTGTTCATGGCGGTGCTGATCTTTCTGCGCCACCGGCAAAATATCGGTCGCCTGCTCAGGAGCGAAGAGCCCCGTCTTGGCGCAAGGAAGACTCGCGAGTCGACCGTCCCGTGAGCCTAGAACTCACCGATCGCGAGCGCCTGGACTGGCTTCGTCTGGCGCGCACCGAGAGCGTCGGGCCGGTGACCTTTCGACATCTGATCGCCCGTTTTGGCGGCGCGGCACGGGCCATTGACGCGCTGCCCGATCTGGCGAGGCGCGGCGGGCGCGCGGGCGCGCCGGGTGTGCCGAGCGTGGCCGCCGCGCAAGCGGAGCTTGCCGCCGGCGCGTCCCTGGGGGCCCGGCTGATCGCCTGTTGTGAGGCCGCATTCCCCTATGCCCTGGCCATGACCGATCCGCCGCCTCCGGTGATCTGGACTTTGGGCGACCCTGGCCTGTTGTCGCGCAAGGCCGTGGCCATCGTCGGCGCCAGGGCCGCATCGGCCGCCGGTCGCCGATTCGCGCGCTTCCTGGCGCAGGCCCTGGGTGAAGCGGGCTATGTGGTCGTATCGGGCATGGCGCGCGGGATCGACACCGCCGCCCATGAAGGCTCGCTGGATCTGGGCGCCGTCGCCGTGTTGGCCGGTGGCCCGGACGACATCTACCCGCCGGAGAACTCTGATCTTTACAACGTGCTGAAGCAAAAAGGTTGTGTAATTTCTGAAAGACCGCCTGGGCATGCGGCCCGCGCGGCCGACTTTCCCCGCCGCAACCGAATCATTTCCGGCCTTAGTCTGGGTGTCGTGGTCGTCGAAGCCGAGCTGCGGTCCGGATCGCTGATCACCGCCCGCCTGGCCGGCGAACAGGGACGCGAGGTGTTCGCCGTGCCAGGCTCGCCGCTCGATCCTCGGGCCCGCGGCGCCAACGACCTCATTCGCCAGGGGGCGACGCTGGTCGAGGACGCCGAGGATGTGCTGAGAGTGCTGGGCGCCCTCCCCGGCCTGTGCGACCAGGAAGCCACGTCCTTTGCGGACGCTCTCGTCGATGGCGGCGACCCAGGCGATGCCTTGCGCGATAGGCTGATCAGTCTGCTTTCACCGGCGCCGACACCCATAGACGAGGTCGTCAGAGCGGCCGGCGCACCCGCGCCGCTGGTTTACGCGGCGCTGGTCGAACTGGCCGTGGCCGGTCGCGCGGACCTCATGCCCGGAGCCATGGTCGCGGCTGCGTGATCTGAGATGATTTTCCTCTCTTTGGGCTCCTCGCGTTGACACGGGTGGGGGCGCGCCCCCACTTTCGCTGCCCGCCGCCTGATTGACGGCTCCCCCTGAAAGCGTCGCGCCAGACCCCGCATGAATGTCGTCGTTGTCGAAAGTCCGGCCAAGGCCAAGACCATAAACCGTTACCTGGGGCCAGGCTTCACGGTGCTGGCCTCCTACGGCCACGTGCGCGATCTGCCGTCGAAGGATGGCTCGGTAAGGCCGCAAGACGATTTCGAAATGAGCTGGGAGGTCGACGCGCGATCGACCAAGCGTCTGGCGGACATCGTCCAGGCCCTCAAGGGGGCCGACAGCCTGATCCTGGCCACCGACCCCGACCGGGAAGGCGAAGCGATCAGCTGGCACGTGCTCGAGGTGCTCAACAAAAAAAAGGCCCTCAAAGGCGTCGCCGTCCGGCGCGTGGTGTTCAACGCCATCACCCGTTCGGCGGTCACCCAGGCGATGAGCGCGCCGCGCGACATCGATATGGAGTTGGTCAACGCCTATCTGGCCCGGCGCGCGCTCGACTACCTGGTGGGATTTACCCTTTCGCCGGTGCTGTGGCGAAAGCTGCCCGGCGCGCGATCGGCGGGAAGGGTCCAGTCGGTGGCGCTGCGCCTGATCGTCGATCGCGAGATCGAGATCGAGGCCTTCAAGACCCAGGAATACTGGAGCGTCGAAGCCGATGTGTCCGCCGGCGGCGATCCGTTCCTGGCGCGTCTGGTCAAGTCGCAGGGCAAACGCCTCGGCAAATTCGATCTGGCCGATTCTGGCGCCGCCGACCGGGCCAAAGCCGCGGTCGAAGCTGCGCGTCTCACGGTCGCCGCCGTCGAAAAGAAGCCGGCCACGCGCACGCCCCCGCCGCCGTTCACCACCTCGACGCTTCAGCAAGAGGCGTCCCGCAAACTCGGCTTCTCCGCGCAGCGCACCATGCAGGCGGCCCAGAAGCTCTATGAGGGCGTCGATATCGGCGGCGAGACCGTCGGCCTGATCACCTATATGCGCACAGACGGCGTGCAGTCGGCGACCGAGGCCCTTGAGGAAGCGCGGACGGTGATCGCCGGCCTCTACGGCAAGGATTACGTGCCGGAGGCGGCGCGCCACTACAAGGTCAAGGCCAAGAACGCTCAGGAAGCGCACGAGGCGATCCGCCCCACCAGTCTCGAGCGCAATCCTGGCCGGCTGCGGCTCGAAGCCGACCTTGGCCGGCTCTACGAACTGATCTGGAAACGCATGATCGCCTCGCAGATGGAAGCGGCCAGGATCGAGCGCACCAGTATCGACCTGCAGAGCGCCGATGGGCAGACCGCCCTTCGCGCCACCGGCCAGGTGGTGCTCTTTCCCGGCTATCTGACGGTCTACGAGGAGGGGCGCGACGACGAATCAGATGAAGAGGGTGGCCGCCTGCCGCAGGTGAGCCAGGGCGCGGCCACCAAGGTGATCGCCGCGCGCGCCGACCAGCACTTCACCGAGCCGCCCTCGCGTTATTCGGAAGCCTCGCTGGTCGCCAAGATGGAAGCCATCGGCATCGGCAGACCCTCGACCTACGCCTCGATCCTTACCGTGCTGCGCGATCGCGCCTACGTGCGCATGGATAAGAACCGCTTTGTTCCAGAAGACACCGGCCGTCTTGTCACCGCGTTTCTGGAACGCTTTTTCGCCCGCTACGTCGAATACGATTTCACCGCCGGGCTCGAAGAGAAGCTCGACCTGGTTTCGGACGGCAAGCTCGACTGGAAGGCGCTGCTGCGCGAATTCTGGACCGATTTCAACGTCCAGGTCGCCGAGATTGGCGAGCTGCGCATGGGCCAGGTCCTCGACACCCTGGACGAAGCGCTGAGCCCTCACATCTTTCCGGCTACGACGAATGGGGCCGATCCGCGAACCTGCCCGACCTGCGGCACGGGGCGGCTTTCATTGAAAGCGGGCAAATTCGGCGCCTTCATCGGTTGCTCGAACTATCCCGAATGTCGTTTCACCCGGCCGATCGCCGCCGCGGCGGATGATGGCGAGACGCCGGCGGGCGACTGTGAACTGGGCGTCGACCCCGCCAGCGGAGACGCCATCTGGCTCAGGTACGGACGCTTTGGCCCTTACGTCGAATCGCGCGGTGAGACTGCCAAGCGGGCGAGCCTGCCCAAGGACTGGCCGCCGGCGAGCGTCGACCTGGACAAGGCCCTGCGCCTGCTGCGCCTGCCACGCGACGTTGGTCCCCATCCGGAGGACGGGGGGATGATCGTCGCCGGCATTGGCCGCTATGGGCCCTACGTTCAGCACGACAAGACCTATGCCAATCTGAGCAGCGCCGAAGAGGTCTTCGATGTCGGTCTCAACCGTGCGGTCGCCCTTCTCGCCGAGAAACGCGCAGGCGGGCGTGCGGGAGGCGGGGGCGGCGCAGGCACGGCGCTGAAGGAACTGGGCGCTCACCCCAGCAGCGGCAAGCCGGTGCGGGTGCTGGCCGGGCGTTATGGCCCCTATGTCAAGCACGAGGCGACCAACGCCAATATTCCCCGCGGCGCCGATCCCGCGACTGTAACCCTCGAGGAAGCCCTGGCGCTGCTTGCGGCGCGGGATGGCAAGCCGTCGGGACGGTCCGCAAAGCTCGGACGCAAACCGGCGAAGCCGAAGGCCGCGTCGAAAAAGAAGAAAGCTCCCGCGAAACGCGCCGCGGCCGGCTAGCTTGATACCGGGCCGTCGCGCACCGCCGTTGCGACAGGCGTGCTAATCAGCCGCCATGGCCCGGTCTCGCGCTCCCCGATCCGCCCATTTCTCAAAGGCTCGACGGCAGGGCGGTGCGCAGACGCGGGACCTGCCTCCCGTCGGGGTTGCCGATGTCGTCGATCGCGATGCGGACGGCGACCTCTTCGTGCGCATGGTCAAGGCGGCCGCCAACGTTGCGCCGGTACGGCTCGCGCCCGGTCAAAGCGAGGTCGCGGCCGGAGCGCCTGGGCTGGGCGACCGACTCCTGGTCCGCTTCGAAATCCTGGAGAGCGGCGAGACCCAGGCGCGACTGATCAAGAAACTCGGCCAGAGCGCCCATCGCGTGCTGGGTGTTGTGCGAAAGATGCGCCGGGAGGTGCGCGTCGAGCCGGTCGATCGTCGCTCGAAACAGAGCCTGGTGCTCTTCGAGCGGGCTGCGGCCGACCTCAAGGACGGCGATCTGGTGCTGGCCCAGGTCAGCGGCGATAGCGACCGTCACCATGGCCCCAAGAGCGGCAAGCTTCTCGAGGTTGTAGGACGCGAGGACGATCCGCGCGCCGCCTCACTGATCGCCATTCACAGCCACGGCGTGCCTACCGGCTTTTCGTCGGAAACCCTGGCCGAAGCCGGGCGCGCCGAGCCCCCGTCCCTCTCAGGCCGCACCGATCTGAGAGACCTGCCCCTGGTCACCATCGATCCGCCAGACGCGCGCGACCATGACGACGCCGTCTACGCCGCCGCCGATGACGATCCAAAGAACGTCGGCGGCTGGGTTTTGTGGGTCGCGATCGCCGATGTCGCGGCCTACGTGCAGCCCGGATCCTCGCTCGACCGCCAGGCGCGGGAAAAGGCCAACAGCGTCTACTTTCCCGATCGCGTCGAGCCGATGCTGCCCGAGCGACTGTCGGCGGGGCTGTGTTCCCTGACCGAGGGCGACAATCGGGCCTGTCTGGCCGCGCGCATGGTCTTTGACCGTCACGGCCGAAAACGGGGCCATCGTTTTGTCCGCGGCCTGATGCGTTCGGCCGCCAGCCTGACCTACGAACAGGTGCAGAGCGCCGCCGATGGCGCCCCCGACGATGTTACCGGTCCTCTGGTTGAACCGGTTTTGGGGCCGCTTTGGTCCGCGTACGCCGCCCTCGAGATGGCGCGCCAAGCGCGCTCACCGCTGAACATTCACTCGCTCGAGCGCAAGATTGTGCTCGGCGAGGATGGCACCGTGGCCGACATCACGCCGCGCCCGCAACTCGCGGCGCACAGGCTGATCGAAGAGTTGATGATCCAGGCCAATGTTTGCGCGGCCGAAACGCTCGAGCAGCACAGGTCGCCGCTGATCTACCGTGTTCACGATGTCCCAAGCGCCGAGAAGCTGCAGTCGCTGGTCGACTTCCTGGCGAGCCTGGACATCGCCTGGAAAAAGGGCGAGGCCCCGCGCACCGACCAGTTCAACCGCTTGCTGGAACAGACGCGCGATGGTCCCCACGGCGAGATCGTCAATGAGGTTGTCCTTCGCTCCCAGATGCAGGCGCATTATTCGCCAGACAACATCGGCCACTTCGGACTGAACCTCGACCGTTACGCCCATTTCACCTCGCCCATCCGCCGATATGCCGACCTCATCGTCCATCGGGCCCTGATCAGCGCGCTGAAGCTCGGCAATGACGGGTTGAGCGGCGAAGATGTGGCGCGGCTCAAGGACACCGCCGACCACATCACCCTTGCCGAGCGCCGCGCCATGGCCGCCGAGCGCGACGCCGCCGATCGCTATGTCGCCGCGTTCCTGGAACACCGCACCGGATCGCAGTTCGAGGGGCGGATCACCGGGGTCACCCGCTTTGGACTGTTCGTGCGCCTGGCCGAAACCGGCGCGGATGGACTCATTCCCGCTTCAAGTCTCGGCGATGAATTTTTCGTCCATGACGACCGGTCGCACGCGCTGGTCGGGGAACGCACGGGCGCGCGCTGGCGGCTGGGTCGGCGGGTCGACGTGCGGCTTCGGGAAGCAACGCCGATCACCGGCGGCCTGTTGCTGGAGATGCTCAGCGAGCCGGAGCCGCGGGATCCGGCGGCGCCAAGACCAAGGCTGGGGATGCGTCGCCGAGGCCGCGGGGGCCGCCCCGGCGCATCTCGGCGTTAGGATATCGCCGACCGTCAGGCGTGCGACTTACAACCAGCCGATGCCGGACAGCCCTCCAAATACGCCAAGCGCGCAGGTTAAGCCGGCGACCACGATCACCAGCCAGAGATACCATCCGTGCAAACTCTGCGCGGGCGGCAGCGCACGGACGGCCAGGGCGATCAGGAAGCCCAACACGATCGGCAGCATCAGCGCGTTCATCACCTGAACCCCGACGTTGAGGGTGATGAGGTTTGGCGCGATGGCCACCAGGACGCAGCCGAGAATCACCGCCAGGACATAGACGCCGTAAAACCATCGCGCCTCGAGCGGGTGGTTCTCAAGCGAATGCTTGTAACCGGTGACCTCGCCAAGCCCCCAGGCCAGCGCCAGGGACGAGACGATCGCCGCGACCATGCCCGCGCCGATGATGCCGACACCGAAGACCAGGCGGCCCACTCCAAGTCCTAGATAGGGCGTGAGAGCCGCGCTCAGATCGCCCACCGAATTGAGATTCGCCTTCGCATGGTGCGGCGCGATGGTCGCGGCCGCCGCCACCAGCACGGCGGCCATGACCAACTGGGTGACGATCGCGCCGATGGCGGTGTCCCAGCGGGCGGCCTTGAAATGCTCTGGGCGCAGCCTTTTGTCGGCCACCGCCGATTGTTGATAAAATATCATCCACGGCATGATCACCGCGCCGATGTTGGCGGCCACCAGATAGAGATAGGCCTTGTTCTCAAAAGGAATTCGCACCGATTGTCGCGCGACGTTGGCGAGATCGGGATGGGCTGCCCAAGCGACGCCAAAAAAGGCGAATTCAAACAGGCCCACCGCGATCGCCGCGCGCTCGACCCTGCGATAGGAGCCGGTCAGCACGATCAGCATCAACGCGCCCCCGGCCAGGACAAGGCTGACAAACCTCGGCACGCCATAGAGTTCGCCGACGCCGGCCACGCCCGAGAGCTCGGTAAGCAGCGCCCCGCAGGTGGCGATCGCCAGGCCGCAGACCGAAATCCACGCCCACGCCCGCCCGAAGGTTTCCTTGATCAGCTCGCCGTGGCCGCGGCCGGTGAATATGCCCAGCCGAACCGTCAGCTCCTGGACCATGTAGAGGATCGGCATCAGCACGAACTGCAGTAGCAGCAGCCGGTAGCCCCACTGCACGCCGCTTTGACCTGCCGTAATGATGCTGCCGACATCGGTGTCGGCCAGCATGACGACGATGCCGGGCCCCAGAACGGCGATAAAGCGGGCGAGCCGGTCACGGCCACGGTCGCGTGGTCGGCAAGACGCGGCGCGATCAAGGTCCTGGCGTGCGGTCATCAGCGGGTGAAAATGAGAATGCTTCTCAGGTGCTGCGGTTCAACTAGCGGTTTGACGTCGATTGTCAAACTCGCCGGATCGCCCGCTCAGCCCCCGCTCAGCCCCCGCTCAGCGCCCCGAAGATCAGCACCTCGTCCCCATCTCGCACAGGCACGCCGACATCGTGGACAGGCTCCTTACCGACGAAGATCCGCAGATGCCTGCGGATTCGATCCTGCTCATCGACAACCCGGAACTTGATTCCCGGAAAGCGGCGGTCGAGGTCGCGCAAAACCAGATCAACAGTCCCGCCGCTGGCCGGGACCTCGGTCGCCCCGGCGCAATAGGACTGCAGCTGGCTTGGGATAAAGACCCGGGTCACGTCGCCGGCGCCGCGACCACCGAGTAGATCTCCGGCAGGTGCGCGGCGATCGACCGCCAGTTTTCCCCCTCGTCGTCGCTCATCCAAAGCTCGCCGCCGGTGGTCCCCAGATAGAGGCCCAGAGGGTCGGCCGCATCGGCGCAGAAGGCCTGCCGTTTGACCGTGAACCAGCCCTGTTCGCGCGGAAAGCCGCGATCCTGGCGCGCCCAGCTCTTGCCGGCATCCTTTGTGCGATAGGCCGCGGGTTTGCCGCCCGGGCTGGTGCGCGGCCACACATCGGTGCCGTCCATGGGAAAGACCCAGGCGGTGTCCGCGTCCCGCGGGTGCGGGATGACCGTGAAACCGATATCGCCGACCCCTTTGGGCATCGCCAGGCCAATGCGCTCCCACGTCTCCGATGGCCGGTCGATGCGATAAATCCCGCAATGGTTCTGCTGATAGAGCCGGTCGGGATTCTGTGGGTGCACGGCGATGTAGTGGGCATCCTGACCGTATTCGGGATAGGGGTCGGGAAGGAAATTGGCTTCGACCCCCTTGTTCAGCGGCGCCCATGTCTCGGCCCGATCGAGGCTTTCGAAAACACCGCCCGTCGAGGTGGCCAGGTAGATGTGGGCCGGGTCGCGGGGATCTATGGCGATCTGGTTGAGCAACGCCCCGTCCGGCGTGCCGGCATCGGCCGGAACCCACTTGTCGTACATGGCATGGTCGTTGAAACCGGCCACGCCGTCCCAGGTCACGCCGTCATCGTGGCTTACGAACAGGCCAGGCGGCGATGTGCCGGCCCACCACACGCCGGGCTCGGAGGCATGACCCGGTTCCAGCCAAAATGTGTGATCCACGGCCCGCGCCGCCTGCGTGTCGGCCGACTTGGCGAAGGCCGGCGGGCGTTTGGCTTCGGCCCAGCTCTTGCCGCCATCGGTTGAGCGAAAAATGGTAGGACCCAGATGCCCCGTCTTGGCGGCCATCAGCATGGTCCCGCCGCCGCGCCGATCGACGACGAAATGATTGACGATCTGCCCAAGATGAAGCGGCCCTTCGACCCGCCAGGAGGATCGGCCCGCGTCGCTGTTGAATATCCACGCACCCTTGCGTGTGCCAACGAGAAGCTGAATTGCCGTTGTCATGTCCGCACCCTCCCAAAGCGTCGACCGGAGCAATATAAACGATCCTCACGGCAGGCATAAGCAGGCAGGTTGCCACTAGCCTGGCGTGACAGGCTTCCATCGTTCAAGCTTGCCGGCCTAAGCTGCGCACGATGACCGAAATCGCATTTGACGCCATGGGTATTCCGGCGGACGGCGCGCGGATTGCTGGGCCGCCCGTGCGTCCCCGCGACGCGGCGACCTTGATCATCCTGCGCCACGACGGGCCCAAGCCGCGAGTGCTCATGGGGCGTCGGCACGGCGGCCACGACTTCATGCCCGACAAATGGGTGTTTCCGGGCGGCCGGATCGATCGCAGCGACTTTCGTGCTCCCGCCGCCAACGACCTGCGCCCAGAGGTCGCAGCGCGTCTGGAAAAGACCGCCCCGGCGGCCCGCGCGCGCGCCCTGGCCATGGCCGCCATTCGCGAGACGTTCGAGGAGACCGGCCTGCTCCTCGCCAAATCCGCGCCCAGCCGGACGTTCGCGGGCCCGTGGCGCGAATTCATCGCACAGGGCGCATTGGCCGATCTCGCCGCCCTGGACTTTGTCGCCAGGGCGGTGACGCCGGCCCAGTCGCCCAAGCGGTTCGACGCCCGCTTTTTCATGGCCGACGCCTCCGCGTTGATGAGCCTCGAACGCCAAGCCGACTGCGGCGAGTTGGATGAGATCGCCTGGGTCGATCTTGATCAGGCCGCGGCCCTGGACCTGCCATCGGTCACCAGGTTCGTGCTGCACGAAGTTCCACTGCGCCTGGCCGATCCGACGCGGCCCGCTCCGTCCCTGCAGTTTCGTCGCGGTCGCCAGCAACTGCTGCACCTGTAGCGATGACCGCGGCCTTCGAGCAGCTAGAGCGTTTTGCCGGTGAGATGAATCGAATGTGATCGAGCGAGGGATTCTCGTTTCGGTTGGTCCGTGAATCACTGGAGCCTTCTGATTCGGAGGC
>Ga0208849_1001193_pt1 | contig 19170 bp, 17 predicted proteins | sample NGESurdeep072012_10_FD_184470 | JGI IMG/M metagenome (GOLD analysis project Ga0208849, IMG submission 184470) | Arctic peat soil microbial communities from Barrow, Alaska - NGEE Surface sample 53-3 deep-072012 (SPAdes) | ecosystem: Environmental > Terrestrial > Soil > Wetlands > Peat ... | reverse complement strand
GCTATGAAAAAAGCCGCCCCGGCCGCCTGGTACAGGCAGGTCAATCCCAACGCCCGCACCGCCACCGCGGCCCAGTCGGGATTCACGGGACCGTGAAGTGCACGCTGCCGGCTACCACGTGGCTGTCAGCGCTGATGACGCGATAGCGCAATTCATAGACACCGGATTCGAGCCGCGGCGCGGGCACGCTGAACTGCGCGCTGGCCTCTGTCGGCAGTGGTGTGATCTTGCGCGCCTGCGCATCGTCCTGCTTCTGCAGGCTCAATGCCGTCAGGTGCGCGACTTCGGAAAACTTCAGGCTGAACTGCGTCGGTGCCACACTGAGCGTGCTGCCCTCGGCCGGCAGCGACTGCAGCAGGTGCGCGTGCGCGAACGAGACGACCGGCCACCACCACAACAATGCCCACGCGCACAACGCGCGTGAGCTCATGCCCGTTCCGCCGTTGCCGGTTCCACCCCTGGCGGTGCCACCACCTGCGCGCCGCTCGTGCGGGGAACGAGCTTGCCCGTGATTTCCGCACCCAGTGCCATTTCGATGACGCTGTAATGCACGTTGCCCAGTACCCGCGCCTTCGCGCCCAGGATCACGCGCTCGCTGGCGGCGATATCGCCAGTGACCCGGCCATTGAGCACCACGTTCGGCGCTTCGACCGAACCGTCGATCACGCCGTGCTCGCTGACCGACAGCGCGGCGGCCACGCCCTTGGCGGCACGCACGTTGCCGGTGATGCGGCCGTCGACATGCAGTCCGCCGGCAAATTCCACATCGCCGTGAACGTTGGCGCTCTTGCCGATCAGCGTCTCGACACGGGCCTCGCCGTTGTTCTCACGCCGCTTGAACATACGCCTCCCTGTCGCGCCGGTTAAACCGGTTCTGCGTTCCAGACGAAAGTCTGCCGGTAGGGTGCCACGCCTTTGCGCCCCGGTCGAACTTCGATCGTGACGCGTTCGGGTTTGAAGTCTTCGGGAAGTGTGACCGGCTGCTCAACGGTCGAGAAATAACGAAAGTTGAACGGCAGCTCATCCTTGCCGCCGGTCAACGCCGTCAGATCGGCGCTGGATGCACCGCCGGCGCGCGTACCGTCGACCGTGATGACGATGGTGCCGCTGACGGTCTCTTCCGGACGCCGCTCCCGGCTCAAGGTGAAGCGCAGCGCGAATTGCCCGGCGCCCGGCAGCGTCGCGATGCGAAACTGCTGCACGCGCACGGCATCGTCGGCCGGCTGGCCCGGCTGCGCCAGCAGGCCGCGATAGAACTCTGTCTCCTGCTGTTCGCGCGCCGCCTGCGCCTGCAATTGGCCGATGGTGCGCGCAACTTCCGAGCGCTCCCGGCCTTCGCCCACTTGCGTCTGCTGGGCGGCCGCCAGCTGCACGCGCAATTCACGCTGCGTGCGTTCCAGACTATCGATCTGCTGCTGCAGCCCGTCGCGCTGTGCCGCGGCCTGGATGGCATCGTAGCCGGCCTTGAAGCGCCCGAGTTCGAACATGACGTACAGCGCCAGTCCCGCCAGCAGCACCAGGATCGCCACCGTGATCCAGCGGCGCGCAGGCGCGTAGGTGCGAACCACCAGTTTTCCGGGGATCTCCATGCCGCGCCTTCGATCGGTTGCCGATCAGGTTGCCGGTGCCGCTGCGGGATTGCGGGGCGCGGCGCGCGCGCGCCACCACGGCGGATACGGCGGCAGGCCGTCCGGAAAGGCCGAGACGCCGAGCTCGTGCAGGGCCCGGGTATAGACGGCGCGCTTGAAGTAGATGACCTCGCGGATGGGCTGCCAGTAGTCGACCCAGCGCCAGCGGTCGAATTCCGGTTCGGCCGTGAGATCGAAGCGAAAGGCCGTTTCCGGACCGCGCAGCCGCAGCAGAAACCAGCGCTGTTTCTGGCCCAGACATAACGGCTGCACGTTGTGACGCAGATAACGCTCAGGCAGCCGGTAGCGCAGCCAGTGCTGCGTGCGTCCCGCGATCTCCACATCGCCGGGCTGCAGGCCGATTTCCTCGTTGAGTTCCCGGTACAGGGATTCTTCGGCGCTCTCGCCCTGGCGCATGCCGCCCTGGGGAAACTGCCAGCCGCGCCCCCCGGCCCGGCGCGCTATGAACAACTGACCGTCATCCGACATCAGCACCATGCCGACGTTGGCGCGGAAGCCGTCGCGATCGATGAGGTCGCCCATGACATGTTTTACCAGTGCCGGAGACCTAAGCCAATCGGCGCGCCTCCGGACTGAGACGCCATCCGGTAGGCTTGGCATATGTTACGTCGCCGCTATGGGTGGGGTCTCGCAGGCCTGTCGTTGCTCGCGGCCGCGACCTTTGGCGCCACCCTGCTGATCGGTTCGGCCGGCCTCGGCCCGATGCGCGCACTGCACACCCTGCTCGGCGGCGGCGATGATTTCAGCCGCCTGATCGTCTGGACGGTACGGCTGCCGCGTGCCACCGCGGCATTTGCCGTCGGCGCCCTGCTGGCCCTGGCCGGGGTGCTGCTGCAGGCGTTGTTCCGCAATCCCCTGGCCGATCCGCTGGTGGTGGGCGTATCGGGCGGCGCGGCGGTGGGCGCGCTGGCCGGCATGCTCGCTGGCGCGAGCTTCCTGGCCCTGCACTGGTATGCCACCGCGGGTGGTGCGCTGGTCGGACTGGTGGTGCTGATGCTCGGCCGCGGCGGCGGCGCCACGCGGCTGCTTCTCTGCGGCGTGGTATTCGCAAGTGCCTGCGGCGCCCTGATCACGGTCATGCTGACGCTGGCCGACAACGGCCATCTGCGCGGCATGGTGTTCTGGCTCGCCGGCGATCTGAGCTGGGCACAGCGGCCGGGGCTGGAGCTGCTGGCTGCGGGCATCGCCCTGCTGGGCGCGGCACTCGGCGGCCGCTGGCTCAATGTGCTCGGCGCCGGCGAACTGCGCAGCGCCGCGGTCGGACTGCCCACTCACGGCACACGCCTGGTGGTGTTCATCCTGAGTGCGGCGCTCACCGCGCTGGCCGTGATCGGCGGCGGCATGATCGGCTTCGTGGGCCTGGTCGCCCCGCACCTGGTGCGCTTAGGCTTCGGCACCAGCGATCACCGCGTGGTGGCCCCGGCGGCCGCGCTCAGCGGCGGCGTGCTGCTGTGCCTGGCCGATCTGCTCAGCCGCACCGTGGCCGCGCCGCGTGAACTGCCGGTGGGCGCCATCATGGCGCTGATCGGCGCGCCGGTGTTCATCGTGCTGCTGCGCCGGCAGGCGCGCTGACCCTGCTGGTCGCGTCAGGCCCGGCGCGCAGCGCTGTCGCGCCGCCCCTGCACATACTCATGGCCCTGTCGCATGAGCTCGGTGAAACGCTCCTGATCGCCGGCCGCTACCGCACTGCGTATGCTCTCCACCGCGCGCGCCAGCGCATCCAGCGACTCGCCGCCGAAGTCATTGAGCCGCTGGATTTCGAAGTACAACTCCGGGCTTTCCTCGGCCACTTGGCTGGCAATGTCGAATTGGGCATCAAAGGTAGTACTCGACAGTCGCACCAGCCGGGGCGCGGCCTCGCCGCTCTGAGCCAGCGCCGTAAAAAAGGCGATGTTCAATGCATGCGACAGTCCCAGCACATAGGCAATGAGCCGGTCGTGTTCATCGAGGCCCATGACCACCTGTTCCGCCATGGTGGGCGCGAACAGGGCACGCGCCTGGCGCAGGGCTTCGGCATGTCCGAGATCGATGAAGATCACGTGGCGGCCCGACAGCAGCTCGGTATCGGGGCCGAACATCGGATGCAGCGAAGTGACCGCCACCCCGGCGCTGCGCAGGGCCCCGAGCCCCACGCGCAATGGCGATTTCAGCGATCCCAGATCGAACACGACGCCCTGCGGCTTGCGCACCGCGAGCTCGCTGAGGACGGTGTTGGTGGCGCCCAGCGGCGCGGCTACCACGATCAGGTCGTGGGTCAGCGACGACTGATGCCAGTCGACCACGCGCCCGAAGCCGGCCGCTGCGGCTTTGGGATCCGCGACCTCGACCTCGAAGCCCTGCGAGCCCAGGAACTGCGCGAACCAGGCGCCCATCTTGCCGGCGCCGCCGATCACCAGCGCGCGCCGGCCGCTGCCCGACGCCTGCGCCGCGACGCTGGCCCGCTCCTGCGTGGTCAGTGAAGAGCGGATCAGCAGCCGCATGACGGTCTCGGCCACGTCGGGCGAGATACCGAGATTCTCGGCGTGCCGCCGCGCGCCCAGCAATACAACGCGCTCGCGGCCGTAGTCGCGGGTGGGCACGCCGGTGGTGCGTTTGACGCGCGCGATCTCGCGGCTCATGGCTTGGCGCGCGGCGATCATCTGCAGCAATTGCTGATCCGCCTGGTCCAGCTGCTTTCTCAATTCGTCGAGATCCATGCCCCTGCCTTCATTGGTTTAATGCCTCCTTTGTATAGGGAGACTCCCATCTACCGCAAGCGCGGTACCATTGGGCCATGAGCCTGCACAAAGAATATCTGCCCGAACCATTGCCGGCCGAGCCATTGGAACTGGTGGCCGAATGGCTGGCCCAGGCCACGCGCGAAAAGGTGCAGCCCAATCCCAACGCCATGGTGCTGGCTACCGCCGACCAGCACGGTCAGCCCTCGGCGCGCGTGGTGTTGTGCAAGATGATCCGCCCCGAGCCCGGCTACCTGTCTTTCTACAGCAACTACGAATCGCGCAAGGGCATCGACCTGGCCTCCAACCCCTACGCCGCGGTGGTCATGCATTGGGACCGGCTGCGGCGCCAGGTGCGCATCGAGGGACCGGTGGTGCTCGCAAGCGCCGAAGACAGCGACGCCTATTTCGCCTCGCGCGCCTGGCAGAGCCGCATCGGCGCCTGGGCCAGCCAGCAGAGCACGGTGGTGTCATCGCGCGCGGCGCTGGCCGGCGCGGTGGATCGCGCCGCGCGGCGCTTCGGCGTGCCCTCGCCCATGCAAAGCGACGACTTCGCGCCCGATCCCGGGATTGCGATTCCGCGGCCGCCGCACTGGGGCGGCTATCACCTGTGGGCGCAAAGCGTGGAACTGTGGGTGGAAGGAGCCGCGCGCCTGCACGATCGCGCGCGCTGGACGCGCACGCTCGAGCCCGGTGCCGACGGCTTCACGGCCGGCCCGTGGAGCGTGGTGCGGCTGCAGCCTTGATCGCAGACCCAGGCGCAGACCCAGGCGCGGACGCGGGCGCGGCGCTCACTACCCGGGCGCTCACCATCGCCGCCGGCACGCGCGTGCTGGTGCGCCATCTGTCGCTGTCGGTACAACGCGGCGAATTCCTCGCCGTGCTGGGCCGCAACGGCTGCGGCAAGAGCCTGACCCTGCACGCACTGGCAGGTCTTGCGCCACCCCAGTCCGGGCAGGTGCTGTTGTATGGACGCGAGTTGGGCACGCTCTCGCGCCGCGAGATCGCGTGCACGCTCGGACTGTTGCCGCAGGATCGCGAGGAATCCCTCGCCCTGACCGCGCTCGAGTCGGTATTGATCGGCCGTCACCCGCACCTGCAGTTCTGGCAGCGTGAAGGCGCGCAGGACCTGGCCCTCGCCCGCGCCGCGCTCGAGCGCTTCGGGCTCGCCGATTGCGCCATGCGCCTGGTGACCACGCTCTCGGGCGGCGAACAACGCCGCGCGGCCATGGCGGCACTGCTGGCGCAGGCGCCGCAGATCTATCTGCTCGATGAGCCGAGCAATCATCTGGACCCGCACCACCAGATCGAGATCCTGAGCCTGTTCCGTAATCTGTGCACGGCTGGCGCCAGCATCATCGCCACGCTGCACGATCCGACGCTGGCCGAACGCTTCGCCGATCGCGCGCTGCTGCTCTATGGCGACGGCCGCTATCGACTGGGTGCGGCCGCCGAAGTTCTCAATAGCCAGACGCTCTCGGAGTTGTACCTGACGCCCATGCAGGCCTTCGGCGACGCGCCGCGCCGCGCTTTCATTCCGGCCTGAGCGCCTCGAGCACCAATGCGTGGGTGGCGGCATTGCCCGCCAGCACCGAGGTGGTTGAAAGATCCACGGCCGCGCCCGCCAGATCGGTCATGACCCCGCCGGCCTCGCGCACGATCACGGTCAGCGCCGCGATGTCGAGGATGTTGACGTCCGATTCAATCACCACGTCGAGCGCGCCGCGCGCCAGCAGATGGTAGTGCAGGAAATCGCCATAGCCGCGCAGCCGGTTGATGCGGCCTATGAGCGCGCCCAGCCGCGACCAGTGCGGCGCGGAGGCAGCCATGGTCTTGAGATTGCCGGTGGAGACGATCGCGGCACCCAGATCGGCGATCGCACTCACGTGCATGCGCTTGCCGTCGAGAAAAGCACCCGCGCCCTCCTCGGCCCACGCCAGTTCACCATAGGCGGCGGCGCTCGAGACGCCCAGCACCAGCCGGCCTTCGCGCATCAGCGCGATCTGCGTCGAAAAAAACGGGCAGTCGCGCACGAAGCTCTTGGTGCCGTCGATGGGATCGACCAGCCAGATGTTGTCGGCATCCATGCCCTGGCTGCCGGTTTCCTCGCCGTAGAAGCCGTAGTCGGGAAAGCGCGTGCACAGCACGGCGCGGACCGCCTCTTCGGCGCGCACGTCGGCCACAGTGACCGGCGATTTGTCGGCCTTGAGCGTGACCGCGAGATTGCGCTGATAAAATTTCTCGATCACATCGGCAGCGGCCAGTGCCGCATCCAGTGCCGCCTGCAGTTCTCGCGAAACCATGAGCGACTATAGTCCATCGACTGCGTGCGTTGACATCCATCGCGGCGCGCGCATACAGTGGCTCGTCGTCAGGTGCTCGGGAAGTCGGTGACGCGCGTAGTGCGCCATTCCGACGCTGCCCCCGCAACGGTAAGCGATTCGATACTGCGTCAGAAAACCACTGCGCCTAAGGGCGTGGGAAGGAGACGCAGCAGATTCCCGCAAGGGAATCCCGATCGCAAGCCCGGAGACCGGCCTGCCGTCAGTACCCTCAAAGACGCGGCGGGCGTTGGGCACGCGCACCTGGTGCGCCCACCCCTATTCTTCCGTCACGCCCTTGGGCCATAAATGTTGAGCACCATGCGGGCGTGCATGGAAAGGCCATACGACGATGTCCCCTGTACGAATGGGCGCATTCAGCGCCGCGCTGGGCTGTGCGTTTGTGATTCACGGCGCTTGCGCCGACAGCCCTCCCGATACCAGCAATCTCAACGGTGATGCTCTCAATCCCGTGGTGGTGACCGCCACCCGCACGGCACAGCCGCTGGATAAAACCGGCAGTGCGATGTCGGTGATCAGCGGCACCGACATCGAGACGCAACAGCAATCGTTCGTCAGCGATGTGCTGGCGCAGACTCCTGGCCTGAGCATCGCGCGCAACGGCGGTCCGGGCCAGACCGCGAGCCTGTTCATTCGCGGTGCCGAAGCCGGCGAGTCGCTGCTGCTGGTCGATGGCATCCGCATCAGCGATCCGAGCGCGCCCGACGGGGCCGCGGTGCTGGGCGACCTGCTGGTCAACAACATCAGCCGCATCGAAGTACTGCGCGGTCCGCAGTCGACGCTCTACGGCAGCGATGCCATCGGCGGAGTCGTGAATGTGCTGACCCAGCGCGGCGGCACGCAGCCGTTTCAGGGCACGCTCGAGGGCGAAGGCGGCACCTACGGCACTTACCGCCTCAATGGCGCCGCCCACGGTACCGTGGGTTCACTCGACTACGGCGGCGCGGTCAACTACTACGACACGCGCGGCATCTCCGCGGCCTGCGCCTGCGACGGCAACACCGAGCCGGATGGGTATCGCAACTTCGGTGCCACGGCCAACCTGCGTTTCCATGCCAGCGATACCCTCAGCATCGACCTGCGCGGCTTCTATACCAAGTCGCACACCGACATCGACGGCTTCCCGCCGCCGGACTTCAACTTCATGGACGATCCGGAGTTCGGTCGTAATCGACTGCTGGCCGGCTATGCCGCCGTTACCGATTCGTTGCTGGATGGCCGCGTGACACAGCGCGTGGCCCTGGTGGCCAGCGACAGCGACCGGCGGTTCTATGGCGTGTTCGGCGATGCGCCGCCGTTTGCGTTCTCTCCGGAACGCAACTTCTTCGCCCAGGGCGGCGCCACACGTGCCGAATACCAGGGCGTCATCGAAGCCGGCGCCAACAACGAGGTGACCTACGGCGCCGAGACCCAGCTCAGCACCATCCAGACCGCCAGCATCTTCGATTTAAGCCCAACGCCCACCACCGGCCGTGATCGCCTGACCGGCTACTACGGCCAATGGCAGAGCACCATCGCCCGGACTCTGACGCTGACCGGCGGCTTGCGTTATGACGACGACCGCGAGTTCGGCGGCCACACCTCGTACAAGCTCGCGGCCGCATGGCGCCTCGGCGACAACACGCTGCTGCGCGCGAATTACGGCAATGGCTACAAGGCACCAACCCTCTACCAGCAGTTCTCGGCCTTCTCCAATCCGTTCGCGCCGCTGCAGCCGGAGAAGGCCGATGGCTGGGAGGTCGGCTTCGATCAGGACTTCCTGGACAAGCGCGTGCGCGCGTCGGTGACTTACTTCAACCGCAATGAGCACGACCTGATCGACTTCGACGACTGCTTCCCGAACTTCGATGCCGGCTGCACCACGCGCCCGCAAGGCTACTACTTCAATATCGATCACGTGCACGTGCACGGCGTGGAGGCCGGGCTGGTCGCGCACCCGGCGACCGGCTGGAGTGCCTGGCTCAACTACACCAACCTCCGGGCCATCGATGAACTCAGCAGCTTGAACCTGGCGCGCCGGCCGCACATCACCGCCAACGCCGGCCTGACCTGGTCGAGCCAGGGCGGCTCATCGCTCGGAGCCAGCTACGGCTACACCGGCGCGCGCTTCGACGATGCCGGCAACTTCACGCCGTTGGCGGCCGCCGAGAACGTGAGTGTGTATGCCAGCTACGCACTGAGTCGTGAGGTGCAACTGCTCGCACGCATCGACAACCTGTTCAGGAATCGCAGCGAGCCCGTGGCCGGCTTCGGCACCACGGGCGAGGCGATTTATGCGGGAGTGCGTCTGTCGTTGTAGAGTAGGCGCATGGGCAATCGACTTTCGCGAATCGTCACGCGTACTGGCGATGACGGCAGTACCGGTCTGGGCGATGGCACGCGCGTGCGCAAGGACACGGCCCGCATCGAGGCCATGGGCAGCGTCGATGAACTCAACTGCACGCTCGGGGTGTTATTGTCCAATGAACTGCACGATGAGGCAGCCTCCGCCTGCCTGACCGAGGTGCAGCACGATCTGTTCGATCTCGGCGGTGAGTTGTCCATACCGGGCAGCTCGATGCTGGGCGAGGAGCGCGTGCTCTGGCTCGACGAACAGCTGGAAGAGTTCAACCGAACGCTGCCGCCGCTCAAGGAATTCGTATTGCCGGGCGGCGGTACCTCGGCATCGGCCAGCCACATCGCCCGCGCCGTGTGCCGGCGTGCCGAGCGTTACTGCTGGACGCTGTCTCGCATCGAAGCGGTATCACCCTCGGCATTGCGCTATCTCAACCGGCTGTCCGACATGCTGTTCGTGCTGGCGCGCCGCTTTGCCCGCGCCGAACGCGGCAGCGAGCCATTATGGAATCGCGCGCGTCAGGGCGAGGACCGCGGCCCCGGCTAATTGCTCAACAACTCAGCCCGATAGTTCAGTCCAGCAGCGCCCGCAGCCGCGGCCAGTCGAAGGCCGGCCCGGGATCGCTCTTGCGGCCGGGGGCGATATCGCTGTGACCCACCAGGCGCGCCGTGCTGAGGCTCGCATACGCCGCGCACAGTCCCAGGATCAACGATGCCGCCGCGGCGTACTGCGCCGGCTGGTACGGCACCGTATCGGCGCCTTCGAGCTCGATGCCGATGGAAAAATCGTTGCAGGCTTCGCGGCCGCCATAGCTCGAGCGGCCCGCGTGCCAGGCGCGCGCGCCGAACGGCACGTACTGCGTGATGGCGCCATCGCGCCTGATCACCACATGCGCCGACACACGCAAGGCCGCGATGGCGGCGAAGCCCGGATGTGCCGCAGCCGGCAGGTTGCCGCAGAACAGCTGGTCGATCCACGGTCCGCCGAATTCGCCCTCGGGCACACTGATGCCGTGTACCACCAGGAGTTCGGGCAGCACGCCGGCCGGGCGTTCATCCCAGTGCGGCGACAGCACTTGCCGCGCGTTCGGCAATAGCCCGGTACCGGTGTCGATGCGCAGCGTAGTGGTCATGGCAGGCCCGCATGATGCCAAAATGCGCCCATGAGCACAGTCCCATGCGCCTGACGCGCTGCTTTGTCCCCGGGACGCTCGCCAGCGGCGCCGAGAGGACTCTGCCTGCCGGACCTTCCGCGCACGTAGCCAGGGTATTGCGGCTGCGCGCGGGTGCGGCGTTGACCTTATTCAATGGCGAGGGCGGTGAATTCGAGGCGCAGATACGGGCGCTGGAACGCGATGGCGTGCGCGTGCGAGTCGGTGCGCACCTGGCGCTGGAACGCGAAGCGCCTATAGCCGTGACACTCATGCAGTGCCTGGCGCGCGGGGAGCGCATGGACTGGGTGGTGCAGAAAGCCACCGAGCTGGGGGTGGCCGCGCTCGTACCGGTGGCGAGCGAACACAGCGTGGTGCGCCTGGATGAGGCCGGCGCGCAGCGCCGCCATCAGCACTGGCAGGCCGTGGCGATCAGCGCCTGTGAACAGTGCGGCCGCAACCGCCTGCCGGAAATCAGATCGGCGCTGCCCTTGGAGCAAGCCTGCGCCGACTCAGTGCGCGAGCATCCGCAGCGCGAGCATCCGCAGCGTGAGTACCCGCGCCTGCTGCTGGCACCCGGTGCGCAGCAGAGCCTGGCGGCAACCCTCAAAGCGCTGGCTGGGCCGGTGCCGATTGCGGCCCTGAGCCTGCTGATTGGGCCGGAAGGCGGCCTGAGCGCGCCGGAGCTGGCGATCGCGCAGCATCACGGCTTCATCGCCTGCCGGCTCGGACCGCGCATACTGCGCGCCGAGACCGCGCCGCTGGCGGCGCTGGCGACGATTCAGGCGCTGCTGGGCGATTTCGGCGAACGCGACGTTGACACGAACTGAACGAAGCCCTGCACGAAATCGCGCAGCTGCGCGCGCACCTTTTCGTCCTTGAGTACGCCGGCCTCATCGAACACGGTACCCGCATGCGCGACCGCGAGCCGTCCGCCGAACCAGGGCTGCATGCGCAAGGTGCGCAAGACCGGGAGCCACGCCGTCTGCGACTGCACGGTGCCGTAGTTGCCGGGTGAGGCGCCCATGATCGCGATCAGGCGGCCCCCGAATACCCGCTGGCTATCGGCCGGCGGGCGCGACAGCCAGTCGATGGTGTTCTTGAGCACGCCCGGAATGGAGTTGTTGTACTCCGGGGTCGACAACAGCAAGGCGTCGGCGGCGGCGATTTTGTCCTTGAGTGCCGCGACGCTGGCCGGAATACCGCTGCTGGACTCGACGTCGTAGTTATAGAGCGGGATCTGATCGATGGCGCCGATCTCGAGCACGGCGCCCGCGGGCATCAGTTCGACGGCCGCGCGCAGCAGCCCGGTGTTGAACGAGCTTCGCCGCAGGCTTCCGGATATTCCAATGATTCGCATCGGCTCTCTTCAACGCGGACGCCGCTGGCCTCGCCGGTCCTGCGATGGCTGTAGCAGGCCGTTCATGGTCTCGCACTCCGGCGCGGTGAGCTCAAAGTCAAAGATCGCCAGATCCTGGCGCATGTGCGCGGCCGAGCGGGTTCCCGTGAGCGGCACGATACCGATCTGGGTCAGGTAGCGGAACAGTATCTGCGCCACGGTGCGTCCGTGGCGGCGCGCCAGGCCCCTGAGCGCCTCATGCGCCAGCAGCTGCGGATTGCCGGTCAGGGTCCAGAAGCTCTGGTAGGCAATGCGCCGCGGCCGGCAGAAATCGCGCATCTCGACATCGTAGCCGGTGTCGGCATGGAAACGATTCTGCAGCACGCTCGGCTGAATGCGCGCCCCGTCGCACAACGCCTGCAGCTGCTTGACCCGGTAACAGTTGCTGATGCCGAGTTGCCTGACACGCCCGCTGTCCACGAGCGCCTCCATCGCCTGCCAGACTTCCGCGGTCTGGTGAGCGTCCTCCAGCGGCGAATGCAGCAGCAGGCAATCGAGATAATCGGTGCGCAGGTTCGCCAGCGAGGCGGCGCCGGATTGCGCCACCTGCTCGGCCAGCGGCGCCTTGGCGTCATAGGGAATGCGCCGCGCCTCCTGGCCGGAGCTCGGGGTGAATTTGGTCTGCAGATACAGCTGCTCGCGCGTGAGCCGTGCGGTCAGGCTGGCGGCGATGCCGGCGCCCACGCCGGGCTCGTTGTAGTGCTTGGGCTGGCAGGCGGTATCAATGCCGCGAAATCCCGTCTCGATGGCGCGCCGGACCAGACGTTCGGTGTCGTCCTGCTTCCAGGCCGTGCCGTACAGAATGTCGACCACTACAGCCACGCAAGTCCCTCCCGCGGATCGCAACCCGACTTTATAGTATTTGGGTCCGCCTGTTTGGATCCACCTGTTAGTTAGCGCTTGGGCATTTCCCCCGGCACGATACTGAGCGCAAACAGCTGCGTGCGCCGCAGGACCGAGAATTCCAGCGGCTCGCCGATGGTCCAGCGGCTCAGAAAGCGATGCAACGCATCGACGCTGGCGATTGTTTGGGACTGCGCCGCGATCAGTATATCGCCCACGCGCAGATCCGAATCCGCCGCCGGGGTCTGCGGCTCGCGCGACACCACCTCGAGCGCATGATCGCTGGGCAGCGACAAGGCGCGTACCAGCCTGCGATCCAGCCGCCGCGTGCGGCCGGCTATGCCTAAGTAGGCGCGGCGTACACGACCGTGCGTCAGTACCTCGGAAATCACCCATTCAGCCGTGGCTGCCGGCACGGCGAAGCCGATGCCCTGCGCCGCGGCGATGATGGCGGTATTGATGCCGACCACGCGTGCGCGCGCATCGACCAGGGCACCGCCGGAATTGCCGGGGTTCAGCGGCGCGGTGTGCTGCACGATGCCCTCGATGAGCCGCCCGTCACTGGCGCGCAGCGTGCGCCCGTGGGCGCTGAGCACACCGGCGGATACCGTGGCCTCGAAGCCGAATGGATTACCGATCGCCACCACCAGCTGACCCACGCGCAATCCCTGCGACACATGCAATCCCGCGAACGGCAGGCCCGAGGCCAGCGCGCGCAATACCGCCAGATCGGTGGAGGCATCCTCGGCGATGACCTGGGCGTCGACGCTGTCGCCATCGATCAGCGAGATCTCGACGCGTGCGGCGCCCTGCACGACGTGCTGGTTGGTCAGCAGGTAGCCATCGGGGGTAACGATGACGCCGGAGCCACCGCCGGCGTTGACGATCTCGCCGCCGCGGCTGCGCCCGATGTGCACGCTGACCACCGCTGCACCGACGCGCTCGACCACTCCCACCACGGTGCGTGAATAGGCGTCGAGCGCTGCGACTTCGCCGCTGGTTTCTGAATCCATGACCCATGGCGATGGGGCCATGGATCGCCGAAATCAAGCCCGGGCGCCCGGCGCGCTAGCCGGCATCCCGCTCCGGCATCACCGAGGTCTCCTCGGCGATCATGAGTTCGAGCCGTTCGAGATCCGGCACCAGCGGGGTTTCGTTGAGCATGCGTACCTGGCACAGCACCGGCGAGCGCTCCGGGAAACTGCGCGAGTGATCGGGCCGCACCACATCGTTACTGACGCGCACCAGCTGCGGAAATCCCTGCGAGACGATGCCGAAGTAGCCGGCTTCGATGCGCCCGCCGAGCGCATGAAACACCACCACGCGTGAGCGCCCGGCGGTGGGTGGAACCGGCTGGCCGCAGGCGCATTCGAACGACACCAGCGGCACCGAGCGCGCATTCCAGTTCACCAGCCCCAGGTACCAGGCCGGTGCGCCTTCCATGGGCGAGGGAACCTGATAGCCGACGACCTCGGCCACGCAGGCGCGTGGCACCAGCAGCCGCGAATCCGCCAGCGGTATCAGCAGGCTGTAGACCTCGGCGATGCGCTCACTCATCGGCCGGCACCGGACGCCAGTGCCCCGGCGCGCCGCTGTGCCACCAGCGGCGTGATGGCATCGAGCAGCTGGCTCTCCTGATAGGGTTTGCCCAGGTAGTCATCGACGCCCAGCTCGATGGCGCGCGCGCGGTGCTTCTCGCCCACGCGCGAAGTGATCATGATGATCGGGATATCGCGCAGCCGCGGATCCGCGCGCACGTGCGCGGCCACTTCGTAGCCGTCCATGCGCGGCATCTCGATGTCGAGCAGGATGATATCGGGCACGTGCTCGGCCAGCAGCGCCACTGCGTCCAGGCCGTCGCGTGCGGTCATCACGCGCATGCCGTTGCGCTCCAGCAGCCGCTGGGTAACGCGCCGCACCGTGATGGAATCATCCACCACCAGCACGAAGGTGCGTCGATCGGTCTTGTCGCGGGTCACGATCGGCGCCGCGCGCCCGCGCCATTCCGCGCGCACCAGTGCACCGATATCCAGAATGATGACGATGCGACCGTCACCCAGGATCGTGGCTCCCGATATGCCGCGTATGCTCGAGATCTGCGGCCCCACCGGCTTGACCACGATCTCGCGGCTGCCGATGAGCTCATCGGCCACCAGGCCGGTGGAATGCTCGCCGGCGCGTACCAGCACCACCGGAATCGTGACGTCCAGCTCCGGCAGCGGCGAAGGTTCCATGCCCACGTACAAGGCCAGCGGCTGCAGCCGGTACTTCAGGCCGCTATGGCTGAAGCTGGCGCTGTCGGTGCGCAGATGCGCCTCCACATCGGCACGCGAGATACGCACCACGCCCTCGACCGTGGGCAACGGCAGCGCGTAGTACTCATCGCCGGTGCGCACCACCAGCGCATGGCTGATGGCCAGTGTGAACGGCAGCCGGATGGTGAAGCGCGAACCCAGGCCCGGCGTACTCTCCATGTGCAGCGCGCCGCCGAGTTTCTTGATCTCGACCGCCACCACGTCCATGCCGACACCGCGGCCGGCCTGTTGAGTCAGCGAGCTCGCCGTGGAGAAGCCCGGCTCAAGCACCAGCTGCATGACGTCTTCATCCGAGAGTTCCTGCTCGGGGCGGATCAGCCCCAGCTCGCGGCCCTTGTCGCGTATGGCGCCCAGGTTCATGCCTGCGCCGTCGTCACTGACCTCGACGATGACCTCGGCGCCTTCACGCCGCAGGTTCAAATGAATGTGCCCGGTCTCATCCTTGCCGGCCGCGCGGCGTACCGCCGGCGTCTCGATGCCGTGCACCACGGCGTTGCGCAGCATGTGCTCGAACGGCGGCAGCATGCGCTCGAGTACCTGGCGATCCAGTTCGCCGGAGGCACCATCGACCACCAGCTCGGCGCGCTTGTCGGTGTCGGCGGCGCTCTGCCGCACGATGCGCGCCAGCCTCGGCACGTGCCGCTGCAGCGACACCATGCGCGTGCGCATGAGGCCGTTCTGCAGCTCGGTCACCGTGCGTGACTGCTGCTGCAATAAATTCTGTGCCTCGCCGATCAGGTTCTCCAGCAGCCCCTGGATGCTGGCGACGTCGTTGGCCGACTCGGCCAGCGCGCGCGAGAACTGCTGGATGGCTGAGTAGCGATCGAGCTCGAGCGGATCGAAGTCCTGGCGATGACCGCCCTCGTTTTCGTGGCGGTGCAGTATCTGTGCCTCAGTCTCGATCTCGAGCTTGCGCAGCTGCTCTTTCAGGCGCGTGACGGTGCGCGACAGCTCGCCCAGATTGAATTCGATCGAACCAAGCTGCTGCTCCAGGCGCGCGCGCGCGATACTGACTTCGCCGGCGCTGTTGAGTAATTGATCGAGCAACTCGGCACTCACGCGCGCCATCTCGACGCGGTCGGCGGCAGCGACCGGTTCGCGCCCCGGCGGCAGCGGTGCGGCCGGTGCCGGCAACTCGCTGACTGGCGCCATCACCGGTTGCGGCGGCGGCGGCGCAGGCTCTGCCTCGGCGGGCTCGGCCTCAGCCGGCGCGATATCCACCGGTGGTGGTGGCGGCTGCGCGCCGAGCAAGGCATCCAATGACCCGGGCAGCGACGGCGTCGGCTGCAACACGTCGGGCGACAGCGTCGCCTCGGGCAATAGCCCCTCGAGCGAGACCGGTGGAAACTGGTGCAGTACTTCGAGCAGCTCAGTGGGGTCGCGCGGCAGCAGTTCGTCCAGCGACACGGCTGGCTCGCTGGCGGCCGCGGCGTCGAACGGCCACAGTTGCTCAGGCTCGCGCGGCGGCAGCGGTACGCTGAGCGGTTCCTCAGCGATGGGCAGATCGAAGCGAATCGGCATCTCATCGCCGACCGGCGAATCAAGCATCGGTCGTAATCCAGTTTCGAATTCGATCGCGGCCGGCGGACTTGCGGCCGCTGCCGCCTGAATGCGGGCGATCAGCATCGGTGCGCTGGCGGCCGGCCGGCCGGCGGCGATGGCATCGCGCATCTTCGAGAGCTGGTCCAGCGCCTGCTGCGCCAGGTTGCGGGCACTCTGATCGGCGCTCGCCAGACCATTCTCGATGCGCGTAATCAGGCTCTCGAGTTCATGCGAAAGCTCGCCCATGGCGACGATGCCGGCCATGCGCGCGCCGCCCTTGAGCGTGTGCAGCGGCCGCCGCAATGCCGCAGCCTGCGAGCTGTCGTGCGGCGAGGCGTTCCACGCCTCGAGCGCCGACTCCGCCGCATCCAGCAACTCCAGCGCCTCCTCGCTGAAAATCGCGGCAATCTCGGGATCGAAATCCGCCGCCGGGGCTTCCTCGACCGGAGTCGGCAGCAGCAGGCTCACGCTGCTCATATGGGTAATGTCCGTGGCCTCGCTGATGCGCCGATCCAGGTCGGTCTCGGCCCGGCCGATGCGCGCACGCAGGGTATCGTGCGACATCAGGAAGAAGCCGGTGCCCTCATCGAGATTTCCGGCCACGGTTTCCATGGCGTTCATGCACTCGCTCAGCAGTGCCAGCTCCGAAGCGTCGAGTCCCACGCCGCTGTCGTACGCTTTACGCAGCCAGCGATTGACAGGCTCTGCCAGCCGCATGCCGTGACGCGCCTCCGCCATGGTCGAGCTGCCGAGCAGGGTATGGCAGGCGCGAAAAATCTCTTCCGGCAGCACGTGCGGCGCGCCGTGTTTCTGTTCACGGGCGATCCAGCTGCGCACCGCAGCGACGTGGCTGGCGGTCTCACGCGCATAAATCTCACGCAACGCCGGATCGTGCTGCGCGAACGCAGGCGGCAGGGTCTCCGGTTCAACTTCGGCCGGCGCGACCACAGTCACTGACGGTTCCTGCGCCACGATGGGCTCGGGTGCGGGCGGCGCTGGCGCTGGTGGCGGTGGCGGCGGTGTCGGCTCGGGTTCGGCCGCCGGCATCTCGCGCACCATCTCTGTCGGCGCGGCCGGGGCCGGCTCACGCCCGCTGGCCAGCGCATGTGCTCGCGCCGCGAGCTGTGATACATCGGTGCGCCCGCCCTGCCCGGATTCCAGATCGGATACCAGCGATGGCAGTACCGCCACGGCCGCGCGCAACGTCTCGAGCACCGCGGGGGAGCGCTGCTGCGTGCCCTCGAGAATGCGGTTCAACAGGTTTTCGATGGCCCAGGCGAATTCGCTCAGGGCGCGCGCATTGACCATGCGGCCGCTGCCCTTGAGCGTGTGAAACGAGCGGCGCACCGTCAGCAGCGGCTCGGCGTCCAGCGGATTGTGGTCCCAGAGCGGGAACTGCTGGCGGATCTTCGCGACCTCTTCAGTCGCCTCGTCCACGAACAGACGGATCAGCTCGGGGTCGGGGAGGGTCTGCCCCAGCACCGCGCCACTCTCGGTCGCGGCCTCGAGTACCGGCGGCTCCGGGACCGGTCGATCCAGGCGGCGCAGGCTCGTGGTGTCGCCGCCCTTGGCTTGCGGGGTGATCAGCAGCGTGCGGGCATAGGCCCCGGTATTGAGCGGCGGCACCGTCGGCAGGATTGGCTCGGGCGCATTCGCCAGTGTGTCCAGGCAGGTGCGCGCATTGTCGAGCATGTACCACGGATCGCTGCGACCGGCCTGCAAGGTCTCGATGTAGTACTCGAGACTGACGATGGCATCGGCCAGGCGATCGAGGTATCCGGGTGCCAGCGCCACGCCTCCGGGCTGCATCACCCGTTTCAAATGCAGCGTGATGTCCTCGATGATCTCGACCGCGCGTGTCTTGCCCAGCATCAGCAGACCGGCCTTGATGCCGCGCATCAGCTCCGGCCAGCTGTCGAAGCCGGCAGCATCGAGTGTGCCGCCGACGTTCTGCGCCACGTATTCCTTGATGCGCGCCAGATTCACCACGCACTCGCGCAGCACCGCGCTCTGCACCTGGTGAAAGTCCGTATCCTGTGCCTCGCCTTCGGCTTCACCTTCGGCGGGCTTCTTGCGCGGCATGATCAGGCCGACCAGCTGATCGTCGAGATGGTCCTCGACGTTGATCAGGCCCGCCGCCACCTGCACCAGCGCGCTTTCGCTGACATCTTCCTTGCCGGCGGCGATGACCTCGAGCCGTTTGGTCGCTTCCTGCACGCGCGCACGCAATTCGCCCAGGCCCAGCACACCGAGGGTGTCGCCGATTTTCTTGAGCAGCCCGACCTGCGGTGCGAGCTCCTCGGGCTGGCCGCCGCCGCGACGCACGAAGATATCAAGCACATCCTTGACCTTGGACAGGTCCTCGCGGATCGCCGCGGCCACGGTATGCATGAGTTTGATCGAGGGCGCTGACAGGTTCTCGCGTTCCTGTTCGATCGACTCATCCACCGGCAGCAATTCAGCCAGGCGGAACGAGGCGCGCACCGCTGCCACGCGCGGACCGCCGCTGCCCGCGCGCGCCACGTAATACAGCAGGTTATTGAGCAGCTCGACCGGCGGGCTCTGCGCGTAGCGCGCCTCGCCCCATTCGAACAGCCGCTTCATCTCGCGGTCGGCCAGTCCCAGCAGCCGTTTGAGGGAAATGCTGCTATCGACCCCGTTCTCGCGCAGCGCCTCGATCAAGGCGCCGACCACCCACCAGAGCTGAAACACCGACTGCTGGGTTGCAACCTGTTCGAGCCGCGCGGCCACGGCCGTCATGATTTCGAGGTTCTGCTCCGGTCGTTCGCCACGGATCCAGCCGATGAGGCCGGTCTGGAAGCGCGCTCGCAGGCGGCGCGCCCACTGCGACGCCGTCAGTGGCGGCTCACCCGGCGCC
>Ga0208849_1001191_pt1 | contig 19207 bp, 14 predicted proteins | sample NGESurdeep072012_10_FD_184470 | JGI IMG/M metagenome (GOLD analysis project Ga0208849, IMG submission 184470) | Arctic peat soil microbial communities from Barrow, Alaska - NGEE Surface sample 53-3 deep-072012 (SPAdes) | ecosystem: Environmental > Terrestrial > Soil > Wetlands > Peat ... | reverse complement strand
AACCCCAAGCGGCGTAACCCCTCACCCTCCCATTGCCGCGCAATGGGCCCCTCCCTCTCCCTTCATGGAGAGGGTTTCCTGGGGCGATCCGTAGAGATGCGAGCGCCATAGCCCAGAAGCAGAGGGGTCTAGCGCCGCCGGCAGAGGGCGCGGACCAGGTTCTCGTTGAAGCGGCGGAAGGCGGGCTGGGCGAAGCCTTCCTTGCCCAGGCCCCACGACCAGCGCACCGAGCCGGCGTCGAACACCTTCGCCCCGGCCGGCGATTCGAAATAGACCGCCTCGGCAAGGCCGGGCCGGCCGGCGGCGTCCACCGCCTCTCCCCGGAACAGCACCCGCAGGCGCGCCGGGTCGAGTTGCGCGTTGCGCGACCGTCCGGCTTGCCACAGGCGCTTGCCATCGCCCAGGGGATCGCGGTTGTCCCACTCGTAGCCGACCACCTCGGCGGCGAGATCGCCCACCTGCCAGCCGGTTCCGGTGAAGTATGGCAGGTCGGTGCTCGCGACACGGTAGGCCGGCCGCTGGGCGCTCGCCGGTTCGAACCACGACTGGTAGGCGCCGCCGGTCAGCATGGTCTCGGGACGTCGGGCGTCCTGGCGGAAGTCGGCGGTGATCAGGCGTCCGGGATCGCTCGCGCCTGGCCGCCGGGCGATCGGATCGGCGGAGGTCTTGTAGCAGACGAGCTGGCGGCCCTGCCCGAGCCCGCCGGGCGGCCCGTTCAGATCGCCATAGCGCACCTGGCAATAGGCGGCGTCGGCGCCGAGAAAGAGGGTGTTGCCGCCGCGCTTGAAGATCCGCTTCTCGAAGGCGTCGTATTCCTCGCCGCTCCAGTACTCGTCATGGCCGCCGGTGATCACCAGGGGATAGTGGTCGATGAGCGTCGGGTCGGCGTGGACGTCGAAATTGGTGGCGTAGTCCACACCGCCGAGGCTCGGCGCCAGGGTCTCGAGCCAGGCGACGAGGTAGGCGTCGTATTCGAAGAGGCTCGGCGGCGTCGGCCGGTCGAAGGAGACGACCAGCCCCCGGACCTCGTCGTCTCCGTTGGGATAGAGGCTGTGGCCGCCCCAGGGGTTGTAGGCTTGGTAGGTGTTGGTCGGCAGGCGCATCAGCACCGCGCCGGAGCGTCGGGGGTTGGTGACCACGATACTCGCCGCCCTCACGTCGCGGGTCGCCGTGGTCTGCTCCACCACGTCCATCACGTAACAGCCAGGGCGCCAGGCGGCGGTGTGGATGTCGGCGATCGCCGGCGGCCAGCCCGGGCCGATGGCCGCCCCCGAGGCGGTGGCCCCGCGGTAGACGGCGTCCACGAACGGGCTTTGCCATACCGGAGCGGGCGCCTCGCCCTCGGCGCCCAGGCGGAACACCTCGAGGCGTACGCGCCGGCTGGGCTGGCCCGGCCCGGCGGCCATCATCAGGTTGAACTTCTCGCCGGGCGCGACACTGTGGCGGTCGACGTAGGCCCAGATCCTCTGGCCCTTGAAGAACTCCGTCCAGACCCGCGGCGAGGGCCCCGCCGAACCCTCCCGCGCCGCCCCGCTGCCTGCCTGGGCCATGGCGGGAAGCGGAGCGGCCGCCATCGAAGCGCCCGCGAGGCGAAGCAGCAGGCGTCTCGGAACCGATGGCCAGCCGGTCACGAGCCGCGCCCTATTCGGCGGGACGCTCGAACCTCTCGGCCCGGTCGATGAGATCGCCCATCCGATGGGCGGCGTGGACGGTCAGGCGGTGATGGGTCGCGCCGGGGCGCGGCAGGATGAACTCGGCCATCTGCCGGGCGAGGGCGCGCTCATCGGCCGAAGCGGTCTTCAGAAGCGCGATCACCAGGTTTTCCAGAGCGATCACCCGGGTCTTCAGTTCGGTCCACTCCCCGGCGCTGATCGGACCGCCCGGGCTGGCGCGCTCGGCGGGCGGCGCGGCGAGCTGCGGGCCGTCGCTCTCGGCCCCGCCTTCGTTTTCCCAGCGCGAGATCACCCTTTGGCGCGCGCTGTCTTCGGGTCGCGTCGGGTCGGACATGGCGCCCACTCTAATACGCAATGGCGGGCGGGGCGAGAGGCGGCGCGGCTAGACCCATCTCTGCGTGGCCGTGGCGAAGCTGCGCCGGACCACCGCCTTGGCCTCCCCCTTGAGCACATCTACCCTGGTCGCCGCCCCGTCGCGATAGAAGGAGAGGTCGAACTTGGCCTTGCCGACGCGCAGATCCAGGACCTTGAGGTCGGGGAGCCAGTCGGGCAACGCCGGATCCAGATAGAGCTTGCCGGCCGGCGCGTCGGGCTGGAACCCCAGGATCATCTGCAGGATCGCGAAACAGGACCCCGCCGCCCAGGCCTGGGGCACGTTGGCGCCCAGATACTGGACGGGGAAGTTGGTAGGGTCGCGCTGGAGCCCGGAATAGAGCTCCGGCATCTGGTGCAGCATGAAATAGCCCGCCGCGCCGCTGATGTCCCGGGCGACGCGGCTGGCCTCCTCGGCAAAGCCGTAGCGGCGAAAACCGATGGCGATGATGCTGTTGTCGTGCGGCCAGACCGAGCCGTTCTGGTAGGAGTGCGGGTTGTAGGCGGGGTGGTCGGCCGAAAGGGTGCGAATGCCCCAGCCGCTCCACATGTCCGGGCGCATCAGGCGCTCGACCACCCGCTTGGCGCGCTCGGGTGGGACGATCCCCGACCACAGGCAATGGCCCGGATTGGAGGCGATGCTCAGCACCTTCTTTTTCTCGCCGTCCAGGCAGAAGGCGTAGAAACCCAGGTCCTCGTCCCAGAAGGCTTCGTTGAAGCGCTCGAAGAGCCGCTTGGCCTTGACCCGCAGGCCGCGCGCGCGCCCCGGCTTGCCCAGGGCGTCGAAGACCTGGGCCATGCGCAACCAGGCGTCGTAGACATAGCCCTGAAGCTCGCAGAGCGCCTTGGGACCCTTGACGAGGCTCCCGTCGGTGTTGACCAGGGCCTCGCCGGAATCCTTCCACCCCTGGTTCTCATAGCCGGCCTTGGAACGGGTCTCGTATTCCTGGAAGCCGTCGCCATCGCGGTCGCCGTAGTCGTCGATCCAGGCCAGGCACTTCTCGGCGGCGCCCAGGTGGCGGCGCAGGATCTCGTCGTCGCCGAGGCACCGCCAGGCGTTGTGCAGCACGATCAGGTAGAGGATCGTGGCGTCCGCGGTTCCGTAATAGGGGGTGTGTGGAATGAGCTTGAAGTGGGCGAGCTCGCCGCGGCGCAGCTCGTGCATGATCTTGCCCGGCTCGGCGTCCCGCCAATCGTCCCGCTTCTTGGCCTGGTAGCGGCCGAGGACCTCCAGCGCGCCTCTCGCCAAGGCTGGGTAGACCATGGCGTTCTGCAGGGAGACGATCAGGCTGTCGCGGCCGAACAGCGCGACGAACCAAGGGACGCCGCCGGCCGGCACGAATTCCAGATGGTCGGTCCCCTCTATGGGCAGGCGCAGGGCGGCCATGTCCTGCACCGACTGCTGGTAGAACCGGTAGAATTCCTCGTTGCTGCTGCGAATCTTCAGGGCCGCATCCTGCCAGTCGTCGAGCAGACGGTTCGCCGTCGCGTCCGCGACGTGGGTGAGGCAGTGCTTGGGCGCATGGTCGATGCGCTTGCCGTCGTTGATCTCGTAGAGCAGGCACGTGTGCCAGGTCTGACCCGGGTCCAGTTCGACGTCGAAGCTGATGCGCCCATTGGCGTACACCGGCCTGGTCGGGCATTCGCGCGAGATGGCGCTCAGCTCACGGATGAAATCACCGTTCTCGTAGGTCGTCTTCAGGCGCGAATACCGGTCCGACCAGACGGTGGTGATCCGGCCGCGGCGGACGATGCCGCCCGACTTCACCTCGAAGAGATCGGCGAAGTCGCTGCGCATGGCGATCTCGAGATTGAACTGCACCCGGGTCATGCCGTGATTGACGAGGTCCAGATCCTCATGGACCCCGCCGCCGATGCACCTGGCTATGGTGAGGCCGATCGTCCCGGGCGGCACATCGCCGGTCTCGGTGTGCATGATGCGATTGGTGAGGAAGATGCGCGTCGCGTGGTAGGCGATATTGCCGCTGTTCAAGAGATCGAACGGCACGCCGTCGGCGTAGATCCGCCAGCTCGAAATCACCCTGGTGTCGGAATGGTAGAAGCCCTTGTCCGTCGGCCAGGGGATCTGCCCATCCTGGTCGGTGATGAGCACGCCGTAGCCATGATTGATCGCGAGCCTGGGTGGGCCGACAGTGACCTCGAGCGCCATGGACCGCCTTCCTTCCTGGGACCGACAGAGGGACACAACCGAATGGCCCGCGGGATCGCAAAAGGCAACGCTGCCGGGCGCCCGGCGATGTCACACGAGGCTATGCGCCTCGACCGCCGGAACTCCACGGCGCCGGGCACGTTGCGCCTTCGAGACGGACTTGCGCCTCGCACGGTGTGGCTTGCGCGGGACTCTCGATCGGCCTTTAGCTAGGAACCACCCACCGGCGAGCTCGCCGCCCAGGGCCAATTTCGGAGTGTGGGGATCATGACAGAGACGAGGGCCTCCGCGGGCCGGCAGCCGGCCGAGGGAAAGCCCACGATCGTCGATCCCGACCAGCTCGCCATCGACACCATCCGCACCCTCGCCATCGACGCGGTCGAAAAGGCGAAGTCCGGGCACGCCGGCGCGCCGATGGCCATGGCGCCGGTCGGTTACACCCTGTGGGATCGGTTCCTGCGCTACGATCCGAGCAACCCGGCCTGGCCGAACCGCGACCGGTTCGTGCTCTCGGCCGGTCACGGCTCGATGCTTCTCTATTCGCTCCTGCATCTCGCCGGCGTCGTGGCGACCGATCGCGAGGGCCGGCCCCTGAACAGGCCGGCGGTCAGTCTCGCCGACATCGAGAATTTCCGTGAGCTCGGCGGAGTGTGCGCGGGCCACCCCGAATACGGTCTCGTCACCGGGGTCGAGACGACCACCGGTCCGCTCGGTCAGGGCGCGGCGAACAGTGTCGGCATGGCGATGGCGCAGCGCTGGCTCGCCGCCAGGTTCAACAAGCCCGGCGCGGCCCTCTTCGACTACAATGTCTATGTGCTCTGCAGCGACGGCGATCTCATGGAGGGCGTCGCCAGCGAGGCGGCCTCCCTGGCCGGCCACCTTCGGCTCTCCAACCTCTGCTGGATCTGGGACAACAACACCGTCACCATCGAGGGCCACACCGAACTGGCGTTCACCGAGGATGTCGCCGAGCGGTTTCGCGGCTACGGCTGGGCGACCCGCGAGGTCGACGACGCCAACGATTGCGAGTCCTTCGCCCGCGCGGTGGAGAGCTTCCTTTCCACCGACGACCGGCCGACCCTGATCGTCGTCAAGAGCGTCATCGGCTACGGCTCGCCGCACAAGCAGGGGACCAGCAAGGCGCACAGCGATCCCCTGGGCGCCGACGAAGTCAAGCTCACCAAGCAGGCCTATGGCTGGCCGCCCGAGGCCCAGTTCCTCGTGCCCGATGGCGTCAAGGAGCGCTTCAGCGCCAGCCTTGCCGCGCGGGGCGGCAAGCTTTGCCAGGCCTGGGACGAGTCGTTCGAGCGCTATGGGGTGGCCAACGGCGATCTCGCCGAGGCGCTCACCTCCATGTGGCGAGGCGGTCTGCCGTCCGGCTGGGACAGCGACATCCCGGTCTTCCCGACCGACGCCAAGGGGATCGCGACGCGGGAAGCTTCGGGACAGGTTCTCAACGCCATCGCGCCGCGCCTGCCCTGGCTCATCGGAGGGTCCGCGGATCTCGCGCCTTCCACCAAGACGATGTTGGAGTTCGAAGGCGCCGGAGGCTTCGAACCGCGCGGCTATGGCGGCCGCAACCTGCATTTCGGGGTGCGCGAGCATGCCATGGGCTCGATCGCCAATGGCATGGCGGTCAGCAAGCTGCGCCCCTACACCGGCACCTTCCTGATCTTCAGCGACTACATGCGTCCGCCGACCCGCCTCGCGGCCCTGATGGAGCTGCCGGTGGTGTTCGTCTTCAGCCACGACTCCATCGGCCTTGGCCAGGATGGACCCACCCACCAGCCCGTCGAACAACTCGCCGCGCTCCGCGCCATCCCGGAGATCATCGTGCTTCGGCCCTGCGACGCCAACGAGACCGCCGAGGCCTGGCGGGTGATCCTGGAACAGACGCGCCGGCCCTGCTGCCTCATTCTTTCGCGCCAGGCGCTGCCCACCGTGGATCGGACCAAACTCGGGCCGGCCAAGGGCGTCGCTCGCGGCGCCTATGTCCTGGCCTGCACCGACTATCCGGTTCCCCAGATCATCCTTCTCGCCACCGGCTCGGAGGTCTCGCTGGCGATGGAAGCCTACGACAGGCTCGTCGCCGAGGGCGTGGCGGCGCGAGTGGTGTCGATGCCGTCATGGGAGCTGTTCGAGGCCCAGGACCGCGAATATCGCGATTTCGTGCTGCCGCCGAATGTCACCGCGAGGGTCTGCGTCGAGGCCGCCTCTCCCCTCGGCTGGGACCGCTACGCCGGCGCCGGCGGCGAGATCATCGCCATGCGCAGCTTCGGCTCCTCGGCGCCGATCGGCCCGCTGATGAAACACTTCGGCTTCACCGCCGAGCACGTCTACGCCGCCGCCCGCCGGCAAATGGGAAAGGCATGAGGCGGTGAGCGTCACCCACACATGGCTTGTGGATCAACCCAAAGACACCTCTCCCGGGCGGGAGAGGGAGGGGCCCGCGCCGGAGGCGTGGGAGGGTGAGGGGTCAAGCGGTCGCCAGGTTGAGCTCGATCAGGATCGCCCCAAGAAACCCTCGCCCGGAGGGAGAGGGAGGGGCCCATTGCGCGGCAATGGGAGGGTGAGGGGTTACGCCGCTGCCAGCTCTTCGCTGATTGCGCCGCGCCTTCTCGACGAGGGCCGTAACCCCTCACCCTCCCACCGCTGCGGCTTGCGCCGCACCGGCGGGCCCCTCCCTCTCCCTCCGGGCGAGGGTTCCGCGGGTTGGCCGCCGACGTTCCATGAATCCTCTAGCCCTTCCGGGCGAGGTGTTCTGGGATCGACCCGCGGGAAGAGGCGACCCAATGGGACTTGGTTCGTAGGAGGCTGGACATGAACCCGCTCGCCGCCCTGGGCGACGCCGGTCAGGCGGTGTGGCTGGACTATCTGCACCGCGACATCCTGGAAAACGGCGAACTCGCCCGGCTGATCGAAAACGACGGGCTCAAGGGTCTCACCTCCAATCCCTCGATCTTCGAAAAAGCGATCGCCGAAGGCAACGCCTACGACGGCGCCCTCGAGGCGCTCATCGAGCACCGCGACGCGGAAGCCGGCGAACTCTATGAGGCCCTCGCGATCGCCGACATCCAGGGCGCCGCGGACCGGTTTCGCCCGACCTATGATCGCCTCGGCGGCGCGGACGGCTATGTCAGCCTGGAGGTCTCCCCCTATCTGGCGATGGACACCGAGGCGACCATCGCCGAGGCGCGCCGCCTGTGGCGGGCGGTGAACCGGCCCAATCTGATGATCAAGGTCCCCGGCACCAAACCGGGTGTTCCGGCGATCCAGACCCTCATCGGCGAGGGGATCAACGTCAACGTCACCCTGCTGTTCAGCATCGAGGCCTATCTCGCGGTGGCGATGGCCCACATCGCCGGGCTCGAGGCCCTCAAGGCGCGAGGCGGGGACATCTCCAGGGTGCATGGCGTGGCGAGCTTCTTCGTCAGCCGGATCGACACCCTGATCGGCGAGCGCATCGATGCGCGGCTGGGCGGGGCGAGCGTCGAGGATGTCGCCTCGCTCAACGGGCTGCGCGGCAAGGTGGCCATCGCCAACGCCAGGGTCGCCTATCAGCGCTACCTCGAACTGATCGCCACCCCGCGGTGGAAGGCCCTCGCCGCGGCCGGCGCCGCGCCACAGCGTCTGCTGTGGGCCTCCACCGGGACCAAGGACCCGGTCTGGTCCGATGTCCTCTATGTCGAAAACCTCATCGGGCGCGACACGGTCGACACCATGCCGCCCAAGACCATGGACGCGTTCCGCGACCATGGCGTCGTTGGCCCGACTCTGATCGCGGACGTCGAGGCCGCCCGCGTCGTTCTCGCTGACACCGACCGCCTCGGCCTCGACCTGGGCGCAGTCACCGCCGCCCTGGTCGTCGACGGGGTGGAGAAGTTCGCCGCCGCCTTCGACCAGCTTCTGGGCGCGGTGGCGACGAAGCGCGCCGAGCTGCTCGCCGCCCGCCTGAATGGCCAATCTTTCACCCCGCCGGCCGAGCTGGACGCGGCTCTGAAGGAGACCCTCGGGCGCGCCGCCAAGGAGGGCTGGCCGCGCCGACTGTGGGCCCAGGATCCCTCCCTGTGGACCGGTGGCGACGCCGCGAAATGGTTGGGCTGGCTTTCCGCCGGCAGCGGCGCGGCGGTGGAGCTGCCGGCCCTGGTGGGCCTGCGCGAAGAGGTGAGAGCGGCCGGCTACGGCCATGCTCTGTTGATGGGCATGGGCGGTTCGAGCCTGGGTCCGGAGGTTCTGGCCGAGACATTCGGCTCCGCCCCGGGATTTCCAGAGCTTCTGGTGCTCGACTCGACCGATCCGGAGCAGATCGCCCGCGTCGAAGCGGCGATCGATCCGGCCAGGACCCTGTTCGTGGTTTCGAGCAAATCCGGCTCGACCCTGGAGCCGAATATCTTCTGCAGCTATTTCTACGCGGCCGCCGAGCGGGCCCTGGGCCCGGGAAAGGCCGGAGCGCGCTTCATCGCGGTCACCGATCCGGGTTCGGCGCTGGAGAAGTCCGCCCGCGCCGATGGCTTCGCCCACGTCTTCCCCGGCGATCGGACGATCGGCGGGCGCTATTCGGTGCTCTCCAATTTCGGCATGGTCCCGGCCGCGATCATCGGGCTCGACATCCGCAAGCTCTTCGAGACGACGCAGGTCATGGTCCGCGCCTGCGCGGCAAGCGCGCCGCCGCTCGCCAACCCCGGCGTGATGCTGGGCGCGCTTCTCGGCGTCGCCGCCCGGGCCGGACGCGACAAGGTGACCTTCATCGTCTCCGAAGCGGTCGCCGACCTCGGCGCCTGGCTCGAGCAGCTCCTGGCGGAATCCACCGGCAAGCACGGCAAGGGCCTGATCCCGGTCGACGGCGAGCCGGTCGGAAAACCTCAGTGCTACGGAAAGGATCGGCTGTTCGTGCGCCTGCGTGTCGAGGGCGACGATGATCCGGTGGGTGACGAGGGCGCGCGGGCGCTCGAGGAGGCGGGCCACCCGGTGGTCCGGATCACTCTGGCGAGCCGTGAGAGCCTGTTCCAGGAATTCTTCCGCTGGGAGATCGCGGTGGCCGTCGCCGGGATCGTGATCGGCATCGATCCCTTCGACCAGCCGGACGTCGAGGCCAGCAAGCTCAAGGCCAAGGAACTCACCGACGCCTACGAAAAGAGCGGCCGCCTGTCCGGCGCCGATCCGGTGTTGCGGGCTGGCGCCGTCGCACTCTATGCCGACGGAGCCAACGCCAGCGCTCTGCGGGCCGCCGCGGGCGCCGAGACCCTGGAGGCATGGCTGCGCGCGCACTTCCAGCGCGCCGGGCCCGGCGATTACGTCGCCTTCCTGCCCTATCTCGATCGCACCGCGGCCCACGTGGCGGTGTTCAAGAAACTGCGCAAGCGCATCCGCGACGAGCGCAAGGTCGCGACCGTGGTCGGCTTTGGACCCAGGTTCCAGCACTCCACCGGCCAGGCCTACAAGGGCGGCCCCAACAGCGGCGTCTTCCTGCAGGTCACCGCCAAGCCTGGTAGGGACCTCGCGATCCCCGGCCGGCGCTCGAGCTTCGGCGTCGTCGAGGCGGCGCAGGCGCGCGGCGACTTCGAGGTTCTCGCCGAGCGTGGGCGGCGCCTCCTGCGCCTTGATCTGGGCGATGATGTCGCGGCGGGGCTCGCCCGCTTGAGCGACGCCGTCGAGCGGGCCTTCGGCTGAACGCCAGATAACTGGAGCTATCCCCATGCAACTGGGAATCATCGGACTGGGGCGAATGGGCGCGAACATCGCCCGTCGACTGATGAAGGACGGCCATCGGTGCGTGGTTTGGAATCGCGCCCCTGAGCCCATCGCGACGCTCGCCAGGGAAGGCGCCACCGGCGCGAGCGACTTGAAGGACGTGGTTAAGAAGCTCGACGCTCCCCGCGCAGTCTGGGTCATGCTGCCAGCGGGCGCGGCGACCGAAGACACCGTCGCCGAGCTCAGCGGCGTCCTTTCCAAGGGCGACACGATCATCGACGGCGGCAACACCTTCTATCGGGACGATATCCGCCGCGCGAAGGAGCTGGCGGCCAAGGGCCTCACCTACGTCGACGTCGGGACCTCCGGCGGGGTCTGGGGCCTCGAACGCGGCTACTGCATGATGATCGGCGGCGAGAAGGCGGTGGTCGATCGCCTCGATCCGATCTTCAGGACTCTGGCGCCGGGCCTTGGGGATATTCCCAGGACGAAGCGAGCGGCCGGATCGGATCCCCGCGCCGAATTGGGCTACATCCACGCCGGCCCGGTCGGCGCCGGCCATTTCGTGAAGATGGTCCACAACGGCATCGAGTACGGCCTGATGCAGGCCTACGCCGAAGGCTTCGACATTCTCCAGGGCAAGGGCGGCGAGGCCCTGCCCGAAGCCGACCGAATCGCTCTCGATCTGCCCGAGATCGCCGAGGTATGGCGCCGGGGCAGCGTCATCTCATCCTGGCTCCTCGACCTCACCGCCCAGGCACTGGCGGGCGACGCCCATCTGGCCAAATTCGAGGGCGACGTCGCCGACAGCGGCGAGGGCCGATGGACGGTGGACGCCGCGGTCGAGGAGGCCGTGCCGGCCCATGTCCTGGCCGCCGCCCTCTTCACCCGCTTCCGCTCGCGCGAAACCCACACCTTCGGCGACAAACTGCTGTCGGCGATGCGGTTCGGCTTCGGCGGCCACGTCGAGGAAAAAGTCTAGAGCGCCGCGATGGCCAGCAAATCCCGCTCCAAGGAAAGGCCGCCCGCCGCGGCGCCTCCCGCGCCGGCCTGCACCATGGTGATCTTCGGCGCCGCCGGCGATCTGGCGAAGCGCCTGCTCGTGCCGGCGCTCTACAACCTCTCCGAGGCGCGGCTGCTTTCCGACGATTTCCGCATCCTCGGCGTCGATCACTCGCCCCTCGACGACGCGGAGATCCGCAAGAGCCTGGGGGGTTTTCTCAAGAACCTGGCGTCGAGCAAGGACAGTGAGTTTGGCCAGGCGAAGATCGATCCGGGCGCCTGGAAGCGGATCGCCGACAAGCTGTTCTATCAGGTCGGCGACTTCGAGGACGACGCAAGCTATAGGGCGCTCGCCGAGCGGCTGGAAACGATCGGCGGCAAGGGCGGCGGCAGCGTGCTCTTTTATCTCGCCGTCGCCCCGCGGTTCTTCGGCGATGTGGTCGAGCGCCTGGCCAAGGCGGGTCTCGCCACGGCGCCGAAGGGCTGCTTCCGCCGGGTGGTGATCGAAAAGCCGTTCGGCGACGACCTCGCCTCGGCCAGGACACTCAACCGCCGGATCACCAAATGTCTAGAGGAGCGGCAGATCTACCGGATCGACCATTTTCTCGGCAAGGAGACGGTCCGCAACATCATGGTGACCAGGTTCGGCAACGGCGTGTTCGAGCCCCTGTGGAACAGGCTGCACATCGACAGTGTGCAGATCATGGCCGCGGAAACCGTCGGCGTTGAACTCCGCGGCGGCTACTACGACAAGGCCGGCGCGCTGCGCGACATGGTGCCCAACCACCTCTTCCAGCTTCTGACCATGATCGCGATGGAGCCGCCCAACTCGTTCTCGGCCGACGATGTCAGGACCGAGAAGAGCAAGGTGATGGAGGCGATCCGCACCCAGACCGCGAAGGAAGCGGCTGTCGACGGGGTGCGCGGCCAGTACCGGGCGGGAAAGGTCGCGGGGAAGAAGATGGCGGCCTATCGCGACTCGCCGAACGTCGCGCCGCGCAGCCGCACCGAAACCTTTGTCGCGCTGAAGCTGGCCATCGACAACTGGCGCTGGGCCGGCGTCCCCTTCTATCTGCGCACCGGCAAGGCGATGAGCGGCCACGACACCGAGATCGCGATCCAGTTCAAGGCCGCGCCCCAGACCTTGTTTCAGGATCTTCCCACGGGCGGTTCCAAGCCCAACGTCCTGGTGCTGCAGATTCAGCCCAAGGAAGGCATTTCCCTGCTATTCGACGCCAAATGTCCGGGTCCGGACGTTCGCCTCGCGGACGTGAGAATGGATTTCTGCTACGCCGACTGGTTCAAGGCGATGCCGGCCACCGGCTACGAGACCCTGATCTACGATTGCCTCACAGGCGACCAGACGCTCTTCAAGCGCGCCGACGAGATCGAGTTCGCCTGGCGCGCGGTCATGCCCTTCCTCGAGTCCTGGCGCCATGGCGGCGAGGTCTACGGCTACGCCGCCGGCGAGGACGGGCCGCGCGAAGCCGATGCCCTGCTGGCGCGCGATGGCCGGCGCTGGCGGCCGGTGGGCACATGAAAGCGCGGCCCGGGTGTCGCGCGGGACGATCCTAGGCGTGGCGCCGCCGGTGGTGATCGTCACCGGAGTTTCCGGCGCGGGCAAGACGACGATCGCCAAGGCTCTGGCGACGCGGCTCGGCTGGACCTTCGAGGAAGGCGATCGGCTGCATCCAAAGGCGAATATCGCGAAGATGAAGTCGGGCCAGCCGCTCGACGACGCCGACCGGGCGCCTTGGCTGGCGGCGATCGGTCGGTGGATAGACGCGCGAGGAAAGGTGGGAAAGCCGGCGGTGATCAGTTGCTCGGCGCTCAAGCGGGCTTACCGCGCGCAGCTCACCGGCGGCCGGCCGCAGGTGCGGATGGTCTATCTGCACGGCTCCCAGGCGCTGATCGCCGAAAGGCTGTCGGGCCGCCGGCATCACTTCATGCCGCCCAGCCTGCTCGGCAGCCAGTTCCACGACGTGCAGCCGCCGGCGACCGACGAGGGGGTGCTGACGATCCAGATCGACCAGAGCATCGAGGCGCAGGTGGGTGAAATCATCGCTAGGCTTCGGCTCGCCTGAAGTGGGTGATGCGCGGCCCCTGGATGCGGCGATCGTCGGCGGCGGACCGGCCGGGCTCGCCGCGGCGATCTATCTGGGACGGTTCCGCCGACGCTTCGTGGTCTTCGACAGCGGCGAGAGCCGCGCCGGCTGGATCCCGAGGAGCCACAACCATCCGGGCTTTCCCGGCGGCATTCCCGGCCGCCTGCTGCTCGCGCGGGTTCGCCGCCAGGCGAGGCTGTATGGCGCGACGATCGTTCGCCGAAAGATCTCGAGCGTCGAGCGCGAGGGCGATGGCTTCATCCTGAAGTCGGCTCGCGATTCGAGTTCCGCCCGCTTCGTCGTGCTCGCCACCGGCGGCAAGGATGTCGAACCGCCGCTGCCGGAGGTATTTCAAGCCGTCCAGAGGGGTCTGGTGAGGATCTGCCCGATCTGCGACGCCTACGAGGTTCGCGATCGAAACATCGCGGTGATCGGGATCGGCGAACATGGAGCTCGTGAGGCGCAATTCCTTCGCGACTACAGCGCCAGGGTCAGCCTGCTGCACGTCGGCGAGCCTTCTGAACTCAGCGCAAGGGATCGCCGCGACCTGGCGAAGGCGGGTGTCGAGGTTGTCGAGACATCCATTGGCCAGGTCGTGATCGAAGGCGGGCGGATCGCCGCCTTCGATCACGATGACGGCAAGAGGCGAGTCTTCGACGTCGTCTATTCAGCGCTCGGGATGCGGCCGTGCGCGCGCCTGGCCAAGTCGCTCGGGGCGAAGCTGGAGGCCGCCGGATGCCTGATCGTCGACAGCCATCAGCGCACGACCGTCGAGGGCCTCTACGCCGCAGGCGATGTCGTGCGCGGGCTCAACCAGATCAGCGTCGCCCAGGGCGAAGCGGCGATCGCCGCCACCGACATCCACAATCGCCTGCGCGGCTGTCCCTTCCCGGGATGGTTCGGCGCCGAGAGTGGCTAGGCGGTCAGATGCCCGCGTACCACTCGTAGCCGCGGTCCTCCCAGTAGCCGCCCTTTCCCCCCTGCAGCCGGTCCATGCGGTCGACGAGTTGGATGCGCATCACGTACTTGGCGTGCTTGTAGCCGAGCTGGCGCTCGACGCGCAGGCGCAGCGGCGCGCCGTTGGGGATTGGCAGGGGCCGGCCGTTCATGGAGTGGGCGAGGATCGTCTGCGGGTGGAAGGCGTCGAAAAGGTCGATGCTCTCGTAGTAGAGTCCCGAACCGTCCAGCGAGTTTTCCAGATCGTCCGCGCACCGGAAGACCACGTAGCGCGCGCGCGGCGAGATCCCCACCAGACGCAGCAGATAGCCGAGCGGAACGCCGCTCCATCGCCCGATCGCGCTCCAACCCTCCACGCAGTCGTGGCGGGTGATCTGGGTGCGGGCAGGCATGCGATGAAGATCATCGAGCGAGAAGCTCGAGGGGCGCGCCACCAGGCCTTCGACGATCAGACGCCAGGCCGCAAATCCCTTGTCGGCCAACGCCTGGTATTCGTCGCTCCCGGGCATGCTGGTCCCGTTGGACTTGAACACCGGCGATATCATCGAGGCGGGGAATTCACGGGCCAGGGGCTGACCCGCCAGCAAGAAACGCTGGGCGTCGAAGGTGAGGTCTTCGCCGGAGCCGATGAACTGCTGGAACGAAGGCGAGGCCGAGAGCCGGTCGCACCCGGCAAGCGCCAGGCCCGCCAGGCTCGCCGCGCCAGCGGCGAGCAGCCGCCGGCGCGAGGGTTGGATGGCAATCATGGGTGTCTCTCCGTCCGAATGGCGTAGCTGCCGGTGATCATCGAGCCGATCTCGTTGAAGACCCCGGCAATGAAGACTTCGACCACGTGGACGATCACGAACAGCACGATGAGGTCGGCGGTGATGAAGTGGATGCTGCGCGCCGACTGCCGGCCGCCCAAGAGGTCGAGCAGCCACGGCGCAAGGGAGTCGATCCCCGGTGACATGGTGAGCCCGGTCAGCACCATCAGCGGCAGCAGGACGAAGACGACCGCGAGGTAGGTCAATTTCTGGAGCACGTTGTAGTGCTTGGCCTCTTCGCCGGCCGGGCGCCTGAAGCGGATGTGATCGATGATCTCGGCAAGGACGCTGCGCGGCCGCAGCTGCGCTCCCGTCGGAGCCAGGTCGCGGCGGAAGTGGCCATTGAGGGCCCCGACGAGGAGATAGACCAAGCCGTTGGCGACGAAGATCCAGGCCAGGAAAAAATGCCATCGGCGGCCAGTGGCGAGGTCCCGCGCTCCCGGAAGGGTGGCCCAGCGTGGAAATCCGCGCTCGGTAAATGCGCCGCTTTCGCCGGCGGACACGCCCAGGACGCCAGTGGTCCGCAACTCGCCGCCCGCCACGCGCAGGACTCCGGTGGGCCGGTCGGAATCCGGATTGAGCGCCGCCATCTCGAGCCATGGTTTGTCGGCGTCCGCGCCATAGGCGCCCCAGTAGAGGCGAGGGTGGGCGTTGAAGATCTGCAAGCCGCTCATCAGCAGCAGGCTGATCACCAGCACGCTCACCCAGTGCGTCACCCTGACGACCACGGAGTGGCGGTAGATCACCTCGCGGCTGGCGCCGCGGCGCGGCGCAGATCGCGTCGAACCGGCGGGCAGGGTGCTGTCGGTGGGCATCTGAAGCTCCAGGCGGCGCGGGTTCGAAAGAAGTCAGGTACAGGCGCGGAAGGTTTGGACTTCCGGGCGGATTGGGCAAGAGGTTTCGCGCATCGTCGCCGGTCGCGGCGAGCGCCGGCCGTTCACGCAATCGTTCACGAAAAAAGGCCGTGGCGAGACCGCCTCGACAAACCCCCGTCACGAAGCTGTGGCGGTGTGCCCTTGCGTCAGCTCTTGAATGCGCCGGGCCGCAAGGAGATCACATGGTCGAGGTCATCTTCGTCGAACCGCTCGCGCAGGGCTGGGCGGTGCGCCACGCCTCGGTGGAGAACCCCCAGGTGTTCACCAGCGGCGCGAAGGCCGAGGACGCCGCGCGGACTCTCGGCGCCCGGCTCGCCCGAGCCGGCGCGGCCTCGGAGATCCGCGTCTTTCTGCGCGACGGCAGCCTGGCGGGGAGGTTCGCCTGCTCGCCGTGAACGCCGCTTGGCTCGAGCGCGGACATCCCTCGGCTCATAGGGCGGGAAACGCCGCGGCCAGGTCGGCCATCCACCGCTTGAGGTTGTCCTTGACCGCCAGGGGAGTGGCGCCGTGGCGCACGATGATCAGGTCGCGGTCCGGGCAGACGAGGATGTACTGACCATCGTAGCCATTGGCCGAGAACGTCCCTGGCCCGGCCAGATCCAGCCACCAGTGCGCCCCATAGGGACCGTCCGCATCGCCGCCGGCCTGCTGGAGGGTCGGCGTCCGGGCATATTCGACCCACCCTTCGGGGAGGAGGCGCCGGCCCTCCCAGATCCCGTCCCGCAGATAGAGCAGTCCGAACCTCGCGAAGTCCCGAGCCGTCGCGAAGCAGAACGAGGAACCGATGAAGGTCCCGGCCGCGTCGAAACGTGGCGCGGCGCTCGTCATCCCAAGTGGGCCGAACAGCCGCTCGCGCATGAAGGCTTCGAACTTCGCGCCGTAGGCGTCGATCGCCCGCGAGGCGCAGCGGCTGACGATATTGGTCGTTCCGCTGGAGTAGGCGAAATGGCTTCCTGGCGCGTGAGCGAGGGGGAAGGCGGCGGCGAACCCCGCCACGTCGTCCTGGCCCTTGCCGAACAGCATCTCGATGACATCCGAGGGTTCGCCCTGGATGTATTCCTCCAGGAATTGCAGCCCGCTCGACATTCGCAGAAGCTGATCCAGGGTGATCGCGCCGCGCGGATCATCCCTGGCCCGCCACTGCGGAACGTCCGCCGGAGCGTGGATGTCGAGCCGGCCATCGCCGACGATCAGCCCGACCAGCGCGTGGGTGATGCTCTTGGCCATCGACCACGAGCGGCAGGTGGCGTCAGGGCCGAAGTCCTCGGCGTAGCGTTCCAGAACCAGTCGCCCGCCCTGGATAGTGACCAGCGCATGGCTCTCGCCGATGTCGCTCGGGGTCGGCGCGGCGAAGGCGCGGCCGAGAGCGCGCTCGATGCGGCCGAGATCGGCGCCCGGCGCAATCTCGCCGGCCGGCCAGTCCGCGGTGGGCCACGCGAGGTCATCAGGCTGGCTGGGGAGCGGCGATGTGGCGGCGTTCATCTGAGGTTCAGGTAGAATCGGCGGCTCTGAGGCGGCTGGAACCAGGTCGCTCCCGTCGGCTTATCACGAGGGACGAGGCGAGGAGAACCACATGGCCCTGCGCGCGTTTCGCGGCGTCCTTGCCACGCTCGCCGCGGTTTCGTTCGCCTCGGGGTGCGCCAAGGCCCAGTCGGGTCCCCACAAACCCGCCCTGAGCGGTCTGGTGTCGGTGGGCAGCATCAAGTTCCACCGGCGCGATGGCGTGGCGCCCGACAACTCCCTGGGCGCGATCGCCGCCAAGCCCGGCGCCTTTGGCGGCGTCGTCATGAACATCGGTTGGTTCCAGATCGAACCAAGCCAGGGCCAATTCGACACCCGGGCCATCAATGAGGCCCTGGCGCAGATTCGCGACTACAATCGATCCCATCCGCAATCCCCCCTGGCCGCGGACCTGCGGATCTGGCCGGGCCGGCAGGCGCCGGAGTGGGTCAAGAGGCTGGGCGGCTCGGCCGTCACGGTGCACCGCACCCTGCCGGGCCAGCCGGGAGAGGATCTCACGATCGGCGCCTTCTGGACTCCCGCGTACCGGCGCGCCTACGCCGAGATGCAGCACGAACTGGCGCGCCGGTACGACGCCGAACCGCTGATCGCCGAGGTCTCGAACACCGCCTGTTCGACCTTGAGCGACGAGCCCTTCAACCTTCCGCACGATGCCGATTCTGTCGCCAGCCTTCATCGCTCCGGCTTCAGCGACGCCGCCTACCGCGATTGCCTGGAAACCTCACCGGGTGATTTCTCCGGATGGCGGGCGACGAACATCCAGTTCGCCTTCAATCCGTTTCACCGCACCGACGGCGATCAGTCGGCCCCCGACTACGACTTCCCGTCGAAGCTGATGGGCGATTTTCGCCGCTCGCTTGGAGCGCGGGCGATCATCAGCACCCATGCGCTGATGAACGGCCGGCCGTTCCTCGCGCCGCTGTTCAACGCCATCAAGAGCGAAGGCGGCCCGATCGAACTCCAGACCGAAGTCCCCAGGCACCAGAACTTCTCGTGGGATCAGACCATCGCCTACGCCGTTTCTCTCGGCGCCTCGTCGGTGGAAGTGTGGCCCGACCCGGAGCTCAATGGCTACGGAAACATCCCCGAGGCGACGTTGCAGCAATGGGCGGCCGAGCTGAAAGGCAATCGCCGCTGAAATGATGAGACGCAAGATATCACCTTGTGAAGCGCCGTGCGTCCAGCCTCGGGCCCGCATCGTTCGACGCCGGCCGGTTGCCGCGGGTCGCCGCCTGGCCGGCGTGGTGGTCCGCGCGTTTGCGGCCGTCGCGGCGCTTCTGGCCGCCGGGACGGCCGCGGCGCAGGTCGCGGTGACCAGCTATCACTACGACCACGCCCTGACCGGCTGGAACGATCACGAGACCGCGCTCGACTATTCGACTGTCCGTGGTCGTCCGGGCGGGCCGCAGTTCCAGCCGCTGTTCACCATTCCTCTGGACGGCTACGTCTTCGCCCAGCCGCTGGTGGTGCCCAACGCCATCGTCAGGGGCGATCCCAATCGCGGCTCCCACGACGTCGTCTACGTGGCGACCTACAACAATACGATCTACGCCATCGACCCCAGCAGGGGCGCAATCCTGGCCCAGCGGACGCTCGATCCGGCCGGAGTTCAGCCTTGCCTGCCGCCTGGGCAGGGACCGAGCGCCGGCATCAACGGCACGCCGGTCATCGATCGCGCCCACCATGCCCTCTACGTCATCGACCTCACTGTTGTCGCCAACCGCGCCGCCTACTTCCTGCACGCCATCGATCTGAACACCCTGGCAGACATCACCGCGCCGACAGAGGTCAGCGCTTCCCAGCACCTGCTCAACAAGAGCGTCTACGACTTCAATCCCTCCTACAGCATCCAGCGCGCCGCCCTTGCGGAGGTCGATAGCCGCATCTACGCCGGCTTCGCCGGCTCGTGTAACGGCAACCAGCTCGGCTTGCCCCCCAGCCGCGGCTGGGTGCTGGGCTGGCAGGCGAGCACGCTGCAGCCGCTGCCCCTGGCCGAACTGACCGACCAGAGGGTGTCCTCGCCCAACCACATCTT
>Ga0208849_1001190_pt1 | contig 19231 bp, 21 predicted proteins | sample NGESurdeep072012_10_FD_184470 | JGI IMG/M metagenome (GOLD analysis project Ga0208849, IMG submission 184470) | Arctic peat soil microbial communities from Barrow, Alaska - NGEE Surface sample 53-3 deep-072012 (SPAdes) | ecosystem: Environmental > Terrestrial > Soil > Wetlands > Peat ... | reverse complement strand
GAAAGGGCTGGCTGGAGAGTGGTTCGTCCACAAGCCGGCGCTCGAGCGCCGGCCCTTCCGGCCAAGGACGACGCTGCTTTCGCCGTTCGACCAACTGGTATCGAACCGCGAGCGCGCAGAAGAGCTCTTCGGGTTTCGATTCAAAGTCGAAATCTACGTCCCGTCTGCAAAGCGGGAGTTCGGCTACTACGTGATGCCCATCCTGCACGGTGAGCGGCTGATCGGCAGGATCGACCCGGTCTTCGACCGAAAGTCAGGGACCTTTCGCGTGAATGCGGTCTATGCCGAACCGGATGCGCCGCCACGCGCCGGCGCCGGCGTCGCCAGGGCGATCCGCGACCTGGCGCGCTGGGTCGGTGCGAAAAGGATCGACATCAACCGATCGCGATCGCCCTGGGAAAAAGAGCTGCGCCGGTTCGGGTAGCTACCGCCCCGCCGATTGAGTCCACGATCGGGGGATTTAGGCCGCCCCCCACCCTCACCCTCACCCTGGCGGGGGGAGGGGATGCGTTCTTACCGCCCCTCTTCTTAAGGCTCCAGTGAGCGTTGTACCAGCGTTATGTCCATCCAGCGGTCGAATTTGTGCGCCGCGTTCTTGATCGTGCCGACGACCTCGAAGCCGTGCCTCGAGTGCAGCGCCAGGCCCGCGCGGTTGTCGGTCGCGATCGTGGCGACGATGGTGCGGTAGCCCAGGCCCTGCGCCTCCTTGATCAGCTCGGTCAGCAGCGCGTGGCCGATGCCCTGCCCATGGTGCACGGGATCCACGTAAACGAGGTCCTCGACGACGTCGAAGCCTCTCTGCTTCCAGGGAAAAAGGCGTGCCCAACCAATGAGCCCGGTCGCGTCGGTGCAGACGATCAGCTTGGAGCGCTTGCCGTGCGCCTCCCACCACGCGGCGGCCTCTTCGGTATCGAGAGGCTCCGAGTCGATCGTGGCGAAAGTCTGGTTGACTGCCCAGTTGTAGAGGCCGACGATCGACCGCAGGTCATCGTGCGTAGCAGGCCGGATGGTGAACGTTCGGGCCGGTTTCGCCTTCGCCTTTGCCATCAGGTGATCATTGCACGTGAATCCGCTCAGGCGTCACCTTCACGATGACCCGGGTCTGACCCTGGCGAAAGTCTTTGAAGGGCTTCCCCTCGTACATGCGCGAGAGCTTGTCGATGTGTTCGTCGGCACCCTCCAGGATCAGCTCTACCCGGCCCCGGATTGCGAGCACCTCGTTGTACGGGTCCTTGCAGTCGAAGACCGTGATCGCGACCCGATGGTCTCGCTGCAGGTTCCGGGCCTTCAGGCGTGGAAACGCCGTGTTGAGATAGATGTAGATGCCGTCTGTCTCGATCCAGACCACGGTGGCTTCGGGGCTTCCGTCCGGCATCACCGTGGCGACCGTCGCGAAGTTCTTTCCGTTCAGAATTCGAACTTGCTGCTCCGTTAGGCGAACCATCCCTGTAAGTATGAGAAGGAACCAGGACGGTTCCTTCTGCGCGCAAGCGGCGATGAGGATGGGACCTACTGATTGCATCGCCCGGTCGGCTTCGCCGACGGGGCTGCTCATCCTCCCGGGATCGGATTTTCGGAATGACCCGCCACGCCTCGCTTGGGCGGGAAAGGGCGCACGCCGGGTGACGGCCGTAGTGAATCCGGCCTAATCGCCGCGCTTAGTAGGGTCCTAATGTCACCACGTCTGATACCTTCCCGGGCGTGATCACCGAGCGTAAGAAACCTATCCTCCAGACCCCGATCCCAGGACCCAAGGCGGCGGCCCTGATCGCCCGGGACGCGAGGGCGATGTCTCCCAGCTTCACCCGCGCCTATCCGTTTGTCATGGAGAGAGGCGAAGGCTGCTGGGTCACCGACGTCGACGGCAACCGGTTCCTGGATTTCACCGCCGGGATCGCGGTCGCCACCACGGGCCATTCCCACCCGAAGGTGGTCGCGGCGATCGAGGAGCAGACCAGGCGGTTCCTCCACATGTCCGGCACCGATTTCTACTACCAGTCCGAGATCGAGCTCGCCGAGCGCCTGGAGGCGAAGATCCTGCCGGGCACCCCCGCCAAGGTCTTCTTCACCAACTCCGGCGCCGAGGCGATCGAGGGCGCGATGAAGCTGGCGCGATTCACCACGGGCCGGCCGAGCTACATCGCGTTCATCGGGGCCTTCCACGGCCGCACCTTCGGCGCACTTTCGCTCACCGCCTCGAAGGCCAGCCAGCGAAGGCGCTTCGCGCCGCTGCTGTCGTCGGTTTTTCATGCCCCCTTCCCGGCAACCGCCCGTGGCGTCACCACGGACGACACGATGGCGCGACTCGAGGAGCTCTTCGCGACAGTGGCCCCACCCGAGAGCGTGGCGGCGGTGTTCGTCGAGCCGATCCAGGGTGAGGGCGGGTACCTCGTGCCGCCGGACGATTTCCTGCCCCGGCTGCGCGAGCTGACGCTCAAGCATGGGATCTTGATGGTGGTCGACGAGGTTCAGTCGGGCATGGGCCGGACCGGTCGATTGCTGGCCGTCGAGCACTGGGGAGTGGAGCCCGACATCGTCTGTCTTGCCAAGGGAATCGCCTCGGGTCTTCCGCTGGGTGCTTTTATCGCTCGGGCCGAACAGATGGCGTGGCCGCCTGGATCGCACGGCAGCACCTTTGGCGGCAACCCGGTGGCGTGCGCCGCCGGGCTCGCCACGCTGGACCTGCTCGAGGATGGCCTGATGGAGAATGCCGCACGGGTTGGCGCCGTGCTGCAAGACGGACTGCGCGAGATCGCGGCCACTCATCCGGAGGTGACCGACGTCAGGGGAATGGGCTTGATGCTCGCCCTCGAGCTGAAGACCCCCGAACAGGCTGCTCAGCTGGTGCAGTCAGCGTTCGAGCGAGGCCTGCTCCTGCTCACCGCGGGCACCCGCGCCGTGCGCATCTGCCCACCGCTTGTGCTCGACTCGGAAGAGGCGGCCACGGGCCTGGAGATCATCGCGTCGGCGCTGGACTCCTAAACGATTCGGTCAGCGATCGTCTGCATTGCGGCTGCTGCGGCCCGGTCGTCTTCGGCGACGCTCGTGTAGGCCTTGGTCCGCTGGTCGTCCATGGCCTTTAGGGTGGCGACCACCTGGTCGCGGACAGCCGCCGCCGGAGCGTTCGTCAACGCCGAGAACTGGGTTACAAAGCTCCCGGTGAGCTTCTGACTGGCGCTTGGGTCGCTCGAGTTGGCGTACGCGAACAGGTCGGCGTCCCTGATCCCCCAGACCCCGGGGAAGCCGTTCCGGGCGTCGGGCCCGAGCAGAAAGCCCATGACCGGCGTGAGGTCGGAGCTCACCGCGGCGATCGCGCCGAGGGCGGCGCCTGCTTCCGCCGCTCGCCCCGCTATGCCGGCGTCGCTCATCATCGTCGTGAGGTAGGAATCCTCCTGCAGGAGGCCGTCGAGCGAAACGCGAGCATCGACGGCGCTGATCGATGGGTCGCCGGGAAACTTGTCCGGAAACTGCTGAGACATCCGGATCGCGAGCGTGTCGCCAATCCGCGAGCTGCTCGCATAGGCCAGGCGCAGGTCGGCGTACATCTTCGTGTAGGACTGGCCGCTCTCGTCATCGATCAGCGTCTTGATATCTGTCAACTGCGTGGTTTCGAGCTGCGTCATCGAGTCGACTGAGAGCTGCGTGAGGCTGCTGATGAGCTGCGTGAACTGCGGCGTGAACCCGTTGACGAGCCCCGACATCGCGCCGCTCGACTTGCTGGCGTTATGGGTGACGAGCCCGATCGTGTAGTCGACCAGGTATCCGTTCTGAATCGCCCATGCCTGTGAGAACTGGCTCGCCGCGGTATCGCCGAATGCGGAGCGCATAACGTCGACCAGCGCGTTGGCGTTGGAGGCAAGAAGAGTCAGGTACCCGGAGTACTCGTCCGTGTGATTGGAGGCGGCCACCGCCTGCTTTCCGACCACCATTGCGTGCGCCGCGAGCAAGAGGTCGAGCTGCGTGCGCAGGTCGGCGGCCTTCGAGTCGGCGGGGCGTGCGGTGGGGGATGGCGAGGCACTCGCCGCGGCTGATGGATTCGAGCTCAAGGCGGTGCCGGAGCACGCGGTGAGGACGAGAGCGGTCACCGCCAGCGCCAGGTAGGCTTTCAACCCAGCGCCATGGTAGGTCTTACGATGGTGCCCCTTGCCGGAATGGCTGCTGGTCGACGGCTCGAGCATGATCTTTCGAGCTTTCTACGGGATACCGCAGACGATGCGCGCGCCGGATGGAACTCTCGTCAACGCTGTGCGCGGATCGATGGACAACCTCGCGCGTTACATCACCGACCGCCGTCCCCGCCACGTCGCAGTGACGACTGACGAGGATTGGCGACCTGACTGGCGCGTCGAGCTGATACCAAGCTACAAGGTGCATCGCACCAGCGAGCCTGTGCCGCCGGCGCTCATTCCGCAGATGCCGATCATCATGGAGTGCTTCGCGGCGATCGGAGTCGACGCGATCGGCCTTGCGGATTACGAGGCCGAGGACATCATCGCCTCGCTGGCGGCGAAGGTCAGCCCACCGATCGAGATCGCGAGCGGCGACCGCGACCTGTTCAGCCTCATCCGCGACCGCGAGATCATCGTGCTGTACCCGGAGAAGGGAGGCCTCGCGGTGGTCGACGAGGCGGAGGTGGAGCGCAGGTATTCGATCCCCGGCCGGGCCTACGCCGACTTCGCGATCCTGCGCGGCGATCCGTCGGACGGCCTGCCAGGGTTGGCCGGCGTCGGCGCCAAGAAAGCAGCGGACCTCGTGCGGAAGTACGGGTCGGTGGCGGCCATGCTCGAGGCCGGCATCTTCCGGGCCTCTGACGCGGAATACCTCGAGAAGGCGATGCGCGTAGTGGCACCCGTGGCCGATCTCAAGATCGAGGTGCCGCGCGGGCGGCGGGACCGCTACCCGGACGACCCGGCTCGGGTCGAGGAGCTGGGTCGACGCTACGGCGTGGCGAGCTCGACGGAGCGCCTGATCAAAGCGCTGTCCTCGATGGCGCTTACAAAGGCCTGACCTACAACGAAGGATGAACTGACAATCGCCGGCCAACGTATCCCTTGGTATGACGCTTCTCTGGATCCTCCGCCGGCGGCGTGGATACATGATTGAAAGTCGTGGAAGTCGGGCTGTGCGTCTCATGCAAGCACTCGCGGAGGGTTCCGGGCCCTCGAAGCACGTTCTGGATGTGCGAACGCTCGCTGACCGATTCCACCTTCCCGCGCTATCCGCGACTGCCCGTCCTCAAATGCCGCGGCTACGAGCTCGAATCAGACTCTAACCCGCCTCCACCCGCATGAGCGCCAGCGGGTAACCTGCAGCAGGGTCAAACGTGGCGGCGACCTGTCGGGAGCCCATCGAAATCTCGGCGATCTTGCCGGAATCACTCAGCGCGTAGAGGACTTTGCCATCGGGACTCAGAGCGAGGCCCGAGACTGTCCAGCCCGCCAGCGAGTGCACGCTCGCGTGCAGGCTCGACGTGTCGATCCACACGATGCCGGAACTAGCGGCCGTGACAAGCGTCTTTCCGTCGAGGCTGACCACTGCAGCGCTCGTGCCAAGACCTTTGGCGTTCACGTCCTGGGCCAAGACCGCGGCCACCGGCTTGCCGGAGTCGACCTGCACGGTGCGCGCCACGCTGAGCGACGAGCCCAGGTCGACCTCGCTCACCGATCCCGTTGCCGCGTTTGCCGCGTAAAGGCGCGAGCCATCGGCGGACATTGCCAGCGACCAGCTGAAACCGTTGCCGTCCGCCTGATAGCCGGAACCGGGGAGGTCGATGCAGAACGCGATCGGCCCACCGTCCAGGGTCAGCGCGTGGATGAACGGGCCATCGGTCTGTCGGACGTAGATGCTGTAGAGAAACGCTCCGTCTTGTGACGGAATGCCCGACAACCGCAGGCCGGTCATCGAGTCTTTCGGATCGGTCTTGTCGATGACCACCTGGGGATCCAGCTGCTGCGCGGAGACGTTGTAGATGCGAACGCGATAGCTGCTCGCGGACAGGTACTCGATCAGGTAGAGCCGCTGGCCGTCGTTGCTGATGGCGTCGAACTCGAAGAATCCCTTCATGTCGATTTGAACAGGCGCCTGGCTGAGAGGGGTGTTCACGACCAGGAAGTGGGAGCCGGTCGGCTGCCCGCCCGGTGAGCTGTCGAACGATTGGAGGACGATCGAGCGACCGTCTTGCGAGAGTCCGCCTGGCAATCCGTTCATGGTGGCCGGGGGCAACTGGTAGTAACCGGGCAGCTGCAGCGAAGAGCGAACCGAACCAGTCTGAGGATCGGTGTCGGTCAGAGTCGTGCCGGCGACCGAGTAGAGGTGATTCCAATCTGACGATGGCGTGCCGAGCGGCAGCCAGCGATCGATGGCATGCGATTGAGAGTCGATGACGGCGATTCGGTGGCTGTCGCTGACCGCCTCATAGAGCTTGAAGTCGCCGTTTGCGGTGCCACCTGGCACTCTCCCACAAGCGGCCACCACGCCCACGACCAACACGACCGACAGCAGACCTCGCATGCTCTTCACCTCGTCTCCCATACACCGCAGGAGGCGGCGGGGTTCCCGGTTTTTAGCCGAGCGAGGTGGCGATTTCCAGGGCCTGGGCTTTGGTGAGATTGCCCTCGACCCGCACGATCGTGCCGCCGTCATCGAGGATCAGGGTGTTGGCGGCCAGCCGCACCGTGTCGCTCCTCACGCCGCCGCTCGCGTCGGTGAAGAAGAACTCGTTGAGCGGTCCAGCGATCCAGTAGCCCTGGTGGCCGGCGACGGTCACCGGCTCGAGGGTGGTGCCCGGCCCCATCATCTTGCCGAAAAAGTTCTGGTCGACGGCGCCCCGAGCCTCGGTGATCAGGACCGAGACGCCCGTCTGGCCTGCGACCGGAATTCCTGGACGAGTCGCGTAAACCAGGGTGATCTCGCCCAGCGCGGGCGCGTCCGGTGCAGGCTGGAGATAGACCTCGTCGGGTTGCCCGAGCGAGGACGGGACGGTGACGTGCCACGTGAGCTGCTTCTGGGCGTCGGGCAGCGTGGTCATGCCGCCTAGACCCAGCCTTTGGCCCAGCGGCCCGGGCGGTTGAGGGGAGGGCGTCGCCAGATGCGGGACCTGCTGGAAGCTGGTGTGGACGTTGACCCAGTTCGCGATCGCTTCGCGGCTGGGCGAGTAGATCGCGAGGGCCGCGAGGGCGATCACAACCGCCGCGGCAGCCAGCGCCCATCTGGACCGACCTCCCCACCAGGTGGGGACGTGAATTACTCCACTGGGAGCGCGGAGATGACTCCCTATCCGGGGTCCGAGGTTGGGGGTCGGCGGCCATTCGAGGGCGGCGCCCAGAGCGGTCAGTTCCTGTTCGAGCTCAAGCACCAGGCGGCTCCTCGTACCTGGCGCGCAAGCGCGCCAGCGCCCTAGAGAGGCGTGATTTGACCGTGCCTTCGGGGATTCCCAGCGTCGCCGCCGTCTCTTCGCCGCTGAGCTCCAGGAAATACCGGCTCGCGATCACGAGCCGGTCCTGCTCGCCCAGACCGTTGACAAGGCCGAGCAGCCTGCCCCTGTCCTCCGCCGCGACGGATGCCGCCTCGGGGGATGGGGCCGCATCCCCCGGGCGGAACCCTTCCGCCAAGCGAAGCTCGAGGCCGAGCCTGCGCTGGGTGGAGCGGACCCGATTCCTAGCCTCGTTGGCGACGATGCGCAGGAGCCATGGCCGAGGCGGCGCTCCGGGCCGGAAACGATCGAGCCCGCGGAAGGCTTTCACGAAGCCGTCCTGGGCGGCGTCTTCCGCCTCCGCGGCCGAGCCCGTGATCACGTAGGCGGTCCGGAACGCAAGTTGCTGGTAGCGGCGCACGATCTCCTCATAGGCGGCCGTCTCGCCGCGCTGGGCGCGCGAGAACAGCTCGGACTCTTCCTCAGGCCGGCCCTCCATCGGAACGTATCTTCTACACCGGGCGAGGCATCATGGTTCCTGGGCTCCCCATTGGTGGGGAGCTCCGGCCGCGTCCCAAGGACGCCGCCGGTGCGGGGGGTCCGGGGTTGCAACCGAGAGGTGTGTATGTGTGTTGTGGTGAGTGATGGACGGCACTGAGCGCCTGTTCGAGCGGATGGTGCACGAGCACCAGGACCGGGTTTTCGCGTTGAGTCTCGCCCTGACGGGCAACCGCCACGACGCAGAAGAGGTCGCGCAGGACACGTTCCTAAAGGCTTATCGCGCGCTGGTCACCTACGCGCCAGACCGGATCCGGGAGCTGAAGCAGAAAGCCTGGCTTCACCGCATCGCGCTCAACGTGGTGCGCAATCGAGTGCGCGGCGTCCGGCCACACCTGGTCGAGCTGAACGGCAGCGAACCCGACCACGCACTCGGTACGGAGGACGGCGCCCTTCTAAAGCTCGAGCTGGATGCGCTGGCGGTCCGAGTGGCGGGACTTCCCCCTCGCTATCGAGAGGCGGTTGTCCTGCGCCATGTCCAGGAGCTTTCGTACCAGGAGGCCGCGGACGCACTCGGACAGCCGGTGGGGACGGTGAAGGCAAATGTCCATCGAGGACTCAAATTGCTGAGAGGAGACGACTATGACGACTCTGACAACTGACCTGAAGCGGCTGGGCGAGGTGAAGGCCCCGGCCGGTTTCGCCGATCGCCTCCTGGCCCATGTCGGGATGGCGGATTCGTATGCCCGCTTCGATACGGTGCTGGGGGCGGTGTACGTGGCGTGGAATCGCCAGGGCGTGTCGGCCGCCTCGCGCGCAGCCTCGGCCGCGGAGTTCGAGGCCTGGTTTCGCAAGGACGTCGGGCGCCAGCTCGTCGCTGCTGACGCGCCGAAAGATCTCGCTACGAAGATCGAGGACGAGCTGCAGGGCCGGCGCCGGCTGCGATTCGACCTGCGCGGCCTGACCCCGTTCGAGCAGGCCGTGCTGCGCAAGACGCGCGAGATTCCGCGCGGCGAGGTCCGCCCGTACGGCTGGGTCGCACGCGAGATCGGGCGCCCGGCGGCGGTGCGTGCGGTCGGAACCGCGCTCGCGAACAATCCCATCCCGTACTTCATCCCATGCCACCGGGTCGTGCGAACGGACGGCCACATCGGCAACTATGGAGGTGGCGGACCTGAGGCCAAGCGCTCGATTCTCACGATGGAGGGCGTGCGTCTGAAGCGCCTCGAGGAGCTGGCGCGGTCCGGTGTTCGCTACCAGGGCGTGAAGACGACCAAGGTCTTTTGCTACCCGACGTGCCACACCGGGCGTCACGCGCTCGAGAAGAACATCGTGTGGCTGCGCGACGAGGCGAGCGCCCGTGCCGCCGGCTTCCGGCCGTGCAAGGTGTGCCGCCCGGCGGCCGTCGCTTAATCGCGCATCGGAGGCAGGGGGGCCACCGATGCGCCCAGCGGTGATTGACGCTGGAACTTCCGGTGATGGCGGCTGAACCCGCCGTCGAAGTTCATCGCCTTACCGCCGTGATAGACCTCCGGCTTCGAGCCGCGGTGGGGGTTGTGACCGAACACGACGCGGCTGGTGCCGGTCATCTCGAGCCAGCGGTCGAGCCGCTCCGGCTGGGTCGTGAAGATGTTCTTGCCGCTGAGCAATTCCCAAAGCTCCGCCTCACCGCCGTTTGCAAGCAGCTCGTGCGCTCGACCGTTGATGGCGGCGACCGGGTCGGCGTCGACCTTCTCGACGAGGGCCGCATAGGCATCGCTGCCGCAGTGTTGGACCAGGGTGCGATCCGGGAGCCGGAGCAGGGCAGGCCGCTCGCGCATCCACTGCTGGAGGGGGACGTCTTTGGCCAGCTCGTCCAGGTCGTGGCGCTGTCCTCCGATTCCCATCCAGAAACCGATTCGGGTCGGATCTCGCAGTGCCCAAAGCATCGCGACCTCGTGGTTGCCGAGGAGTACTAGCGAGTGGGCCCGGTCGCGCGCGTAGCGCAGGGCGCCGACGCCAAACGGCCCGTAGTCGGCCAGGTCGCCGAGGAAGATCGTCCGCCACTCGGCGTCCGGGTATGGCTTGAGCGCCTGGAAGAGCCGCTCGAGATCGCCGTGGACGTCCCCGACGACCAGGACGGGCAGGTCGTCCACGCCCATTCCCGGCATCGCACGATGCTAATCGGCCGCGGAAGAGAGCCTTTGGGCGTCGGGTAGAATTCGATCCGGCCGGCCCGCGCGCACGGCGCGCTTCAAGCCGATAGGGGCGTAGCTCAGTCTGGTCAGAGCATCGGTCTCCAAAACCGAGGGCCCAAGGTTCGAATCCTTGCGCCCCTGCCAATTTTCTAGGCCACTTGCCGGCCGCCCGTTTTGCCTGCCGGCGCGTCGTCAAATCAGGCGACCAAGTAGACTCACAATTCCTGGGATCGAGGCTCGCTCGACCCGCTGGGCCTTGGGCCGCTAGCTCAACTGGCAGAGCGCCGTGCTGATAACGCGGAGGTAGGTGGTTCGAGTCCACCGCGGCCCACCACGATTCTGAATTCAGTCAAGTCACAACACCGCGCTGCACTGCGCTAAAGAGCCGAGGGAGTCTCAAACCTGCGTTCCCGGGAAGAGGATCGCCAGGATGAAATTGACGATGTAGAGGGAGATGGCGGCGATGATCACGATCTGGACCCACCGCAGGTTTAATGGCCACCAAAGACTTCTCTTCTTAGCGGGGCCGGCCAGATCCGGTTTCATGACTGCACTTTAGGGCCTTCGGTGCGCACGAAAACTACGACACGACTACTACGGATGACAACTGCGCTATCAGATCAACACCGCGTACAAGCAGCACGTCCGATCTGAGAGCGTTGTGTGGAACCCTTCTCACCTGTCGCGGGAGGCCGACCAGCGTTCCTGCAATTTCTTGCCCGCCACGTACCGCACGGAGCGGCCGCCGCCCTCCTGGTCGAGCCAACCGTCCCGACGGAGTCGCTGGAGGTCCTGCGTAGCGGTCGGGCCGGCGATTTCTGCCTCGCGTCGATAGTCGGCGTTCGTGAGCGGCAATCCGAGCAAGGCTTGGTCCAGGGCCATCACGAACCGTTCCGGATAAGCCTGCCCATGCGCCAGCTGCTCGCAGAAATCGTGCCGGGCGTACGCGATCTCCAGCCAGCGACGCCGCTCCGTTGCCTCGAATACGTGGGCATCGATGCAGAACTCCACCCACGCCGACGCATCTCGGTTCGGATCGAACGCCAACCCCTGAACTTCCTCCAGGACGGCGTAGTACTCCCGCGTGTGGCGTCCCAGATATGGCTCGATGGAGACCAGCTCGGGGCGAAGGAGACCTTCCTTGGCGAGTACGAGGGATTGGACGATTCGAGCCAGCCTTCCGTTTCCGTCGCGAAAGGGATGGATGGATACGAGGTTCAGGTGCGCCATCGCGGCTCGAACCACCGGGTGGCGGGACAGATCCCCGGAACCCAACCACCTGGCCACTTCCCTCACGAGCGCGGCGAGGTCGCTCGAGGCGGGTGGCCGGTACGGATCCCGGCCCAGGCCGCGCGTCACGATCACGGGCCGGTCGCGCAATCTCCCCGGGCCTGCTTGCGGTTGGGGGTGACAGACCAGGAAATGCAGGTCGAGCATCGTCTGGGGGGACCACACGAAGTGACGGTCGTCGGCCAGCACGGCCACCCGGTCCATCGCCTGCGCATACGCGGCGATGATCCGCTGCGTCTCGTCCGATGCACCGGCCGGATGCCGCCCCGCGAGGATCTCGACGGTGTCCTCGAGGCTGGCGCCGTAGCCCTCGATGGACGTGGAGCCGACCGTTGCCTCGGCCGCGGCAAGCCGGCGCAGCGCACCCGTCCAGGGCAGTGCAGAGTCGCCGAGATGCTCAGCCAGGTACCGGCGCAGCTCATCGAGCTCCTCCAGCCGTCGAAGCAATGCAGGCGACTTGGGAGGGGTGACATAGATCGGCATGGGGAGGAGTATAGGTGAATAAACGCTTATTCGCCTATACGTATGCGCCACCAAACCGAGTGGTTGGACCGAACCATAGACTGGCTCGATGCCCGATTCGGATGGCTACAAGCCGATGATGTCGCCAGAACGAGCTCGCAGCCTGCGCAGGTGGCACGACGTTGCGTACGAGAACCTGCGAGCCAGCCTGCCCACGCGCATCTCTCTGCTGGGACTTGACCTTTACGTCACGGAAGATGTGTTTGCGCCATCTCACGGCGGGGGCTTTCAAGAGGCAGTGGTCGCAGAGGTCAAGCCGACCGACCGTGTGCTCGACATGGGGACCGGTAGCGGCGTGAACGCGATCCTCGCCGCCGCCGTGTCGTCAGATGTGGTGGCCGTCGACGTCAATCCGAAGGCCATCGACTGCGCAATCGCAAACGCCGATCGCAATGGCGTCAGTAGTCGAATCACCTTCTTTCAAAGCGACGTCTTCGAGGCAGTGGACGGTGCCTTTGACCTCATCGTCTTCGATCCTCCCTTTCGCTGGTTCGCTCCTCGCGATCTGCTGGAGGTGAGTACCGCGGATGAGAACTATCGGCCCCTGACCAAATTCATGAGGGAGGCGAAGGACCATCTACGTCCGGGCGGACGCATCCTGCTCAACTTCGGTACCTCTGGAGACACCGACTTCCTTCACAGCCTCGTTGACGCGGCCGGCTTCCGCAAGGAGATCTTTCCCTACGGACAGGCGACAAGGGATGGCCTGACGGTCGACTACTACACCCTCCGCTTGAGCGGTTAGGATCGAAGGCTGTGGGCGGTGATGTCACCAAACGCTCCTCGAAACCTCAGCGCTCCAAGTCGTGGAACGTTCTGAGAAGCGGATACCACGCCTTCTCGGGCTTGATGTGGGTCACGCCGCGCACCCCCTCGTTGCGCCTCGGAATCGTGGTCGTGATCGCGCTCGCAGCCGGCGGTGTCCTGCTTCGATTCACAGGTGTCGAGATCGCCCTGCTCGTGCTCCTGGGAACTCTATTGCTTGCCGTCGAGACGATGAACACGGCGATCGAGATGCTCTGTGACTTCGTTGAGCCGCAGCGCGACCCGAAGATCGGAAAGATCAAGGACGTGGCCGCCGGCGCTACAGCCGTCACTGAGATCGGCGCGGCGATCGTGGTGGCCGTTCTCCTGTGGCCGCATATTTGGGCGGCACTTCACGGGTAACCGGCTGCAGACGCGGCACCGCAATGCTTCGCTTATGGGGATGACCCGCGAAGGGCGTCGCACGCTGGGCTGCTGCGGCCGTGATCGGGGCCTGCTGGCAGTCGCGGTACAACCCGAGCCAACCAATGCGGCGACCTAGCGGCTTGAGCCTCGATTGGACCCAGGTGTCAGCTGATTCCAGCCCGGGCAGGAGTCGCTGAACCCGGCGCGTCGATCCGCCTGAAGGCCCGTGACCTGCTGTCGTATGTGACGGCGCGCGCATGAGATGCGAAGCCGCTGATGGGGAACCAGTCGTCTACTCCGCGTGCCAGATCCCGCGGACCCTCGATCTCCAGCAGGTCGCAGCGACGGGCGTCGGCCAGGCTGAGCTCTCCAAGGTAAACCCTCGTGATGGCCTCGAGGTCGGCCCGAATCACAAGGTCGTCGCCGAAGCCCGGATCGCTGTAGCAGAGGTCTGGATCGTCACGCCTCAGCACCAGCCAGTAACGCTTTCGCTCGTCGTGGAACTCGAAGCGGACGACTCGCCGCTGAGGCGGCAGCTTGTCACCGTGAAGATGGGTGAGAAGGCCCCACATCAAGTAGTCGCTATCGAGGTGCTCCGGCTGGATCTCGAGATGTTTCTGGCCCCAGATTCCGAGAGCGCCCACCAGTTCGGCGAGCTGGCTTCCAGCCTCGGTCAGGTGGTAGGTCGAGCCTCTCCCGGTGGGATTCGGCCGGGTCTCTATGACCCCGGCCCTCTCCAGACTGCGCAGACGCTGGCCAAGGAGGCTCGGCGACATCCGATGAAGGCCCTTCAGCATCTCGCTGAAGTGGTATCGGCCCGCCAACAGCTCGCGAAGGATGAGTGGGGTCCATCGCTCGGCGAATATCTCAGAGCCACGTGCAACGGGGCAGAATTGCCCGTATCCAGCCATTGCATGATTGTGGCCCCAGGTGGCTTCGTGAGCAAGTACAAATTTTGTACCAGCAACTCCAGATTCTGCACTAGGCGCGTTCAGCTCCCAGGGCTACGTTGCGATCCATGAAACGAAGACTTGTGCTTGGCGTGCTGGCGTTTGTGGTCGCGATGAGCAGCACTGTGGCTGCGCCCGGAGGCATGCTCTCGACGCGTGCCGCGGATAACCCCAACGTGGTGATCGCTTGGAACGCGACCATGCTGGCCACCTTCGCCACCGCCAACGTTCCGGCTCCGGCTGCCACCCGGCTCGGGGCGATCGTCCAGGCGGCAGTATTCGACGCGGTGAATGGGATCGAGCCGCGCTACACACCGATCCATGTCTCGTCAGCCGGACCACACGGTGCGTCGCGCGAGGCCGCGGCGATCGGTGCCGCATACACGGCGCTGGTGTCCCTCTTTCCGGCGCAGAAGCCTGCCCTCGACGCCGACCTGGCAGCTTCGGTGGCAGCGCTGGGTGGGCATGGGACGAATCCGCCGATCGCCCGCGGGCTCAACTGGGGCAATACCGTCGCCACCCAGATCGTCACGTGGCGAGCTACGGACGGTTTCAGCGCCACTCCTCCAACGTATGTATTCGGGACCGCGCCAGGAGACTGGCGGCCCACGCCGGGCGGGTCAGGGCCGCCGAAGTTCCAGACGCTTGCGACTACGACTCCATTCGCAATGACTTCCCCGTCGCAGTTCCGGCCCGCCGGACCCCCGGCGCTGGACAGCGCGCGATACGCCACCGACCTCAACGAGGTCAAGGCGTTCGGCAGCGCCGCCAGCACGGTTCGCACTCCTTTCCAGACCGAAACCGCGAAGTTCTGGCAGCTCGACACGGCGACCGCCATCTGGGACCGGGTCGCTGACTCGCTCGCCCTGGAGAATCACCTCGACCTCCTGAGCAGCGCGCGACTGCTCGCTTTGGTGAACGTGGCCCAGGCCGATGCAGCCATCGCCGTCTGGGATGCGAAGAACACGTTCAACTTCTGGCGGCCGGTCACCGCCATCGGCGATCCGACCTGGGCACCGCTGCTGGTCACGCCTTACTTCCAGGAATATCCGTCCGGCCACTCGGGCGTCAGCAGCGCGGCAGCCACCGTCCTCGCGTCTTTCTTCGGCTCCGATGCCGAGTTCACGGCCACGTCCAACGGCGTGCCCGGGGTCGAACGCAGCTTTACGAGCTTCGCCGACGCGGTGGCTCAGGTGTCGGACGCGCGCGTGTTCGCGGGGTTTCACTTCCGCTTCTCTTGCGACGATGCAACCCAGATGGGCGTGCAGGTCGCGAACCAAGCAGAGTCCACACTCATGCAGCGCCTCTCCGGCCAAGAGAACTGATCAGAAAGGGTGACGCCCGCAGCTGGGCGTCACCCTCCCCTCATGTGACGCTAGGTGCTCCTGATGTCGCCGCCGTTGCCACCCTGGTCGGCCGACGCGTTTCTCCACTCACGCTGGACGAGATCAGGTCCGTTGGCGTGGTACGTGAAGCCGAAACTCGGGACGTTCGATGTCGCGTCGGCGCCATAGACGGTGGCGACGAACCCCGCGGTGGTTCCGCAGCTTGACACGTCGCAGCTTGCATCGGGATTAAAGGTTCCGCCGGAGACGACGACCAGGAAATTACCGCTGAAGGCTCCGGTCACGCCGTCACCGATCGTGCTACCAGCCGTGCCGGTGGGATCACACGCGTCCGGGCTTAGACCCGCAACCGTGACGAAACGCCCGGAGATGAAGGTCTCGGTGACGTTGAACGTGCCGTCTGGGTTGGCTGTGGTCGAGGCATCGAAGACTCGCTTGTACGTGTCTGACGCCCAGTAATTGCCACACGTCCCCGAGTCCGGTGACGAGCTGTCGAAAGGTCCGAAATGGACCGAACTCTGGGAAGCCGTGGCGACGGCGGGTGTCGCGGCGAGAGCCAAAACGGCAGCGGCCAAAGACAACCAGCGCTTCATGTGTCTACTCCTTCGCGGCTAGAACACTTACCCCCGACTAACGAGAATTCATTATCTCCCGATCCGGGCCTGATTAACGAGTGATGAAGCGTCTCCTAATCGTTCACGACGTGCGGGGCCGGCGCGCTGCGAGCATCAAGCCTCCACTTCCGCTCAGCCCGCGTAGCGGGATGTGTTCCGCGAGCGAATCGATCACAGCCAGCAGCCGGGGACCGGTCTCGAGCGGTGGTATTCGAAATGTCGAGTAGCGGTCGTCACGGGACGGGTCGCCGCGGAATTCGAGGATCTCTCGATCGCCGGTGGTATGCCTATATACGAGGCGGTTGAAGTCGGGGCTCGGGACCAGCCATATGGCTTCGATCGCGACCGAGGGTAGAAGAAGCACCGCATACAGAAACGCCGGGTGTTCTCGCACGTGGCCGACCGGGTAGTCGGCTTTGGCTTCCACCAGCCCATTGCGATCGACCTCGCGTGCGGTCTTCACCTGGATGGCGATCGCCGGTACACCGCCGCGCCGGCCGGCGGTTGCATCGACGTGGTCGTCGTCCGCCACCGGTGTGTAGAGCTGGAGCTCGCCATCGGACGAGACCATTGCGTACAGCGCCACGGCAAGCTCTCCCGCACGTCCGAGCTCAGTCTTGTCCAGGGTTCACTCCCTAACCGGAGCCGCCTTGGGAGCGGCGTAGATTTCGCTTACGAGCGCGCACACGATCGAGAAGGATAAGTGGGTGCTCGATCATTAACGTCATGCTCTGCGGACCCGCATGATTCTTGTGATCGGATCCGGCCCGGCGGGCGTCGCATGCGCCAGCGCGCTGCTGGATGGCGGCGAGAAGGTCACGATGATCGACGCGGGCCTACAGCTGGAGCCCGCTCGGCGCCGCCAGGTGGCGACTCTCGGATCGCGTTCATCGACCTCATGGCAGCAGGCATCTGTCGGCTTCCTGCGCGACGGCGTCGAGGTGACGCCAGATGGCATCCCGGTGAAGCTGGCCTATGGTTCCGATTTCCCGTACCGGGACCCGGTCGAGCATCCGGTGACATTGGACGGCGCATTCGGGAAGGCGTCCTTTGCCCGCGGCGGGCTCAGCAACGTATGGGGCGCCAGCGTCCTGCCGTATCGCACCGAGGACATGAGCGATTGGCCCATCACAGCCGACGACCTCGCGCCTCACTATCGCGCGGCGCTCGCGATGATGCCGTTCTCCGGCCGGCACGATCGCCTCGAGGAAGAGTTCCCTCTGCATCACGACAGTCCCGGGAAGCTGGGCAGCAGCAGCCAGGCGGAGGCTTTTCTCCGCGACCTCGAGCTGAACGCGTCGAAGCTGTCCGCGCATGGCGTGCGGTTCGGAGCGTCTCGCCTGGCGGTGCAGGCTGAGGGCGCGGACGGCAAACCGGGCTGCGTTCACTGCGGAAAGTGCATCTATGGATGTCCCTACGAGTTCATCTACAGCTCGGCTCACACGTTGGAAAGGCTGCGAGCCAACCCGTCCTTCAGCTACCGGCCCGGAGTCGTGGTCGAGCAGCTGGTCGAGGTGGGCTCGCAGGTCGAGGTGACTGGTCGCGACCTCGACACGGCCGGGACCTTTCGGATGCGCGCCGACAGAGTCTGCGTCGCTTGCGGCGTGCTGTCGACCGCGCGCATCATGCTGGCCTCTCTCGACGCTTACGAGCAGCCCATCCATGCCCTCGACAACTGCTACTTCCTGCTGCCCCTGGTTCGCTACCGCGGCCAGCCCGGCGCTCTCAACGAGAGGCTGCACACCCTGGCCCAGGTGTTCATCGAGATGGTCGACCCGGCCGTGGGGCCGCATCGGTCGCACCTTCAGGTGTACACGTACAACGAGCTCTTTCAAGAGGAGATCGAGCGGACGATGGGCCCGCTGCGCGGAGTCCTGCCGATCTTCAGGCGCGGCGTGCTCGGCCGACTCCTCCTGATCCAGGGCTACCTGCACTCCGATCTGTCAGCCCGCATCCAGCTCGTGCTGAGGCGCAGCAGCGCCGGCGGGTTGCCAAGTCTCGATCTTTCCGGTGAGCCGAATCCACGGACCCGGGCGGCCCTGGCCGCCGTACAGCGGCGGCTCTGGGCCGAGCGCAGCTCGATGAAGGCAATCCCGGTTCCCCGGATGCTGCGAGTCGGCCCGCCCGGCCGCGGGTTTCACACGGGCGGAACCTTTCCGATGAGGGCGAATCCCGGTCCGCTCGAGGTTGACGTGTTGGGCCGGCCGCACGGCTTCACGCGCGTGCACCTCGTCGATGCGAGCGTTTTTCCATCGCTGCCCGCGACGACCATCACCCTGAGCGTCATGGCCAACGCCCACCGGATTGGAAGCGCGGCGATCGCCTCGTGAAGACAGTCGCAATCACGGGCGCGCGCGGGTTTGTGGGCTCGATGCTGGTGCGACGCTTTGAAGGGGCGGGCTGGGCGGTGACGCAGCTCTCTCATTCGGTGGCCGCGAGCGACGGTGACATGGTGGCATTTCGCCTCGGCGATCAGCTGGAGCCGGACGTCTTCCGGAGCCGTCACGTCACAGCGTTGGTTCACTGCGCGTATGACTTCAAACCGGTCGACCGCGCGGAGATCCAGCGCGTGAACGTCGAGGGTTCTCGAAAGCTGCTGGCCGCGGCGACAGCCGGAGGCGTCGGGCGGATCGCGGTCCTGTCCACGATCAGCGCGTTCGAGGGATGCCGCTCGCTCTACGGCCGGGCGAAGCTCCAGATCGAAGCCGCGGCTGCCGCCGCCGGGGCTCTCGTGGTGCGCGCGGGCCTGGTCTGGGCCGACGGGCCGCCCACCGGGGGGATGTTCGGCAGCCTGGCCAGGAGCGTCAACGCGGGCCTGGTCCCGCTCGTCCCATTGATCAGTGGTGGCGTACACCCGCAGTACCTCGTCCATGAGCAGGACCTCTGGGAGCTGTTGAGAAGGTTCTGTGACGGGGAGCTCGAGAACCCCGGAAAGCCCGTGGCTGCCGCGGCGCCGCGGCCCTGGGCGATGCGCGACCTGCTGGCCGAGCTCGCCCGCCGCCAGGACAGGCACCCCAGGTTCCTGCCCGTCCCGTGGCAGCCGGTGTGGGCGGGGCTCAGGCTGGCGGAGATCGCGCATCTGCCTGTCCCGTACCGGAGCGACAGCGTCGTCAGCCTGGTTTACCAGGATCCGAACCCGGACTTTGAATCGCTAAAAGCCCTCGGCATTGCAGCGCGCGATTTCTCGTGAGTGATCAAGAGCCATCCCCCCACCCGACCGGGCTCGCTTCGCGAGCCGGGCCGACCTCCCCAC
>Ga0208849_1001189_pt1 | contig 19239 bp, 20 predicted proteins | sample NGESurdeep072012_10_FD_184470 | JGI IMG/M metagenome (GOLD analysis project Ga0208849, IMG submission 184470) | Arctic peat soil microbial communities from Barrow, Alaska - NGEE Surface sample 53-3 deep-072012 (SPAdes) | ecosystem: Environmental > Terrestrial > Soil > Wetlands > Peat ... | reverse complement strand
CGCGTGTTGTGCGGCGACCATGTCGGCGCCCTCGAGGCGATCGATCGCGCGGAGGGGGTCATCAAGACGCTGCCGGCATGGCGGGCGGCGGCGTTGTTCTACCTCGGCGAGCAGGTCGCGGCCAACGAACAGGCTCAGCGTTTCCTCAATGGGATCCGGTCGTTTTGGGTCGGATCGGACGCTCCCAGCGATGAGACCGTTGTGCGCTGGGTGCTGCAAGCCCATCCCATCAACAAGCGTTCACGTTGGGAAGTCCTGCGTCACGGCTTGCTCGGCGCAGGACTGCCTGTCGAAGGTATGGTCCAACTGGCCTGATCGTTGTTTCAGGCGCAGGCGCTGATCGTGTAATCGCCGATACGTTCGGCATGCACCCGGAATTTCTCATCTTCCGGGATCACCGGGTCGATGCCGTTGAACAGGCGTTTGTAGAACGGCGGCAGCGGATAGGTTGCGCCGGGCTTGTTCAGCAGTTCCTCGGAATCGGCGATCATCATCTTGGGCGGCAGGCGGACCACGATGGTGTCCTGGTCCTGGGCCACGAACTTGATGTGCTTGAAGCGCTCCGGCACGGTCATGAACACCTGGGCCTTGGCCAGTTGCGCCTTGAATTCGTCGACGCTTTCCGGAATCGGATATTCGTTGTCATCCTCGAGATAATTGTTTCCAGTGGCCCAGGTCTTGACCAACTGACCCCAGCGTTCATGGTTCGTCACCACCAGTCTTTCGATCGGCATTTTCAGTCCTCCGGGTTGCGTGAGGCGGAAGAAGTCCGCTTCACAGAAATGCGGGCACGGCCTGCTGCAGACCGCCGACCTTGGCGGTGAACTCGACCAGATGGTCCATGCGTACAATTTCGGGTACTTCTTCAAAGACATTGGTCGGGTAGTATTCGGCGGCGATTTCGGCGAGCGCTTCGGTCAGCGAAGCCGGACGGTTCTCGGCAGCAAGCTCGCTGTTCGCAAGAGCGCCGAAGATCACTTCCGACACGATGATCGAACCCAGCGCCCCAAGATGCAGACCCTCCGAGCGCGGCTGCTGCATCGCCTCGAACAGGATGAAGAAGGGCAGCGGCGGATCGTTCGCCAGCGTCTCGATGTCTTCAGCAGTGAGGCTGCCGTAACTCGGTAACGCGGCCAGCCACGCCCGGAGTTGGCCGACCCGGTAGGTGCGATCGGCGAGCAGCCGCGAAATGCCGATGAGATGCGGTCGCCGCACGGCAATCTCGGCAATCAGCGCATCCACCGACCACAGGCCCGCAAGTGCTGAGCCCAGCAGATCGCGGTAGAGCAGGCCGACCCGATTGGTTTGGTCGACGGCCGGAAAGATCCTGTCATTGCCCAATCCGTCGCTGAGAAACGGACCGATTCGCCGGCTGAAATTGGGCCTCGATCCCTGGATTTCGAAAAACCGCGACCATCGCACGATCCACGTCGAGTCAAGCGGCATATTGATCGGATCGTTTGCCGAGGTCTTTTCCAGGGTGTTGTTGAGATCGTGGGTGGAGAGATCGTTGATGACGTATTCGGGCCGCACCATGGCGTGGCCGAAGCGAAATGCGCCGTGAGAGAATTCAAGCGGGATTTCCCAGCCATCTCGTTGTTCCAGGCCGCGAATGGCAGAACCGCCTTTGGGTGGCGCAGGCCGGTCGATGAAGTCCGGCCTGCTGCCGACATAGGCCGCGTAGATCGTCGGATGCATCACCCGCCGCATCAGGTCCTTGCGGACGACGTTGTGATAGATCGACGTCAATGCGTCGCGCGCGCACAGGAAGCGGTTGTAGGCGGCACCGAGGTTGGCGTTGATGCCGGTGGCGGGCTCGCCACCGCGAACGATGTCGATCAGGCCGTTGTGCAGCAGCGCGAACAGCGCGGTCAGCTGCGACATGATGGCGTGATCGTCGTTGCGCGGATCGGCAACCAGCGCTTCGGTAAGGGCGACGCGATGTCCGGCAATGCTGCGGTCGATCCCGGTGACATTCTCGGCCGGGGCCCGCGCTATGTCGCGGAACGGACAGCCAGCTTCGACGCCTTTCTCCTTCCAGCGCATGCGGCCTAGCCGCAGCTTGGTGCGCCGCTCGTCATTCGGCGCATCGAGCGCATACACAAAAGGCGAGCCGACGGGACCGCTTCCGAACAGGGTTTCAAGCCTGAGGGCGGTGCGACGCGCATTCGCGGTGCCGGCGCCAAGGACCCCGGCAACCGAAAGCGGTATCGCCGAGTGAACGAGATCATGCGCGACGAATTGCAGAAGGTAGGTATAGCCGGAGGGAATATGCGGGTTTTCCCAGCGCTCCATGGTTGTGTCGCGATGGGCGGGCCAGTGCAGCTGGGCATCCATCCGCCGCGACAAGCGGTTCATCAGCCCACGAACTTTTGGCAGATGCGCAGGTGTCGTCAGCGGGTCGATGCCATAGGCCTTGAAGCGCTGCGAAGCCTTGGGCGTGCCGAGGAAATGTCGAAACCCGGAAGGCGTTCCGTCACGGTGAATGTGAGCGTCGACCGGTGCCGTTTGCGAAATCCCGGGAGCGGATGCCTCAGTCCCTGTGTGCACGAAAGCTGCCCCCACTGTCAGGATGCGACACTGCCGAGCCAGCCGTGAAATTATCGTGATCTCGAAATCAAGCCGCGTGCCGCCTGTTATTCAGACGATGTGCAACGTGGGCGGGAAATTACCTGGCACGCCAAATCAACGAAGCGGAATTCCGCAACATCCCGACGCCACCTGGGCAGTTGACTTCTTGCTGGGAGCAGGTTTGGAAGCAGGAATGCGACACTCTGCCGCCGGTCAGCGATCACCGGCACCGACCCGGTTCGCAAAAATGGCCTTTCGCAACCGGGAACAATCGCCTAAACGTCAGCGGATACGAAGCTACCTACTTAAGTTTCGCCATCGTCAGGGGATTTAAGACGCAGTTTCGCTTGCCCGGTTCGCAAGCACGGTTAGAATAGCTCAAGGCAAAATAACAAGCTGACCCAGTGGAGAGAAACGACATGACAGAAACATCCCGAACGCCTGCTTTTTGGTCATTGCGGCGGCTTCTCGGAGCTACCGTCCTCGGCCTGATGGCGACGGTTTCCGGTCAGGCTCTGGCCGCGGATCCGATCAAGATCGGCGTCATCGCCGAAGCGCAGGCGATTGCCGGTGCGTCGATCCCCCAGGCTGCCCAGATGGCCGCCGATGAGATCAACGCCAAGGGCGGCGTCGACGGGCGCAAGATCGAAATCATCACCTATGACAACCACTCCTCCTCGGCGGATTCGGTTCGCGCCTTCCAGCGCGCGGTCAACGAAGACAAGGTTAACATGGTCATCGCCAGCTACATCAGCGAGGTGGTGCTGGCGCTGGAACCCTGGGCCTCGCGGCTGAAGACGCCCTTCGTCACGCCGGGTGCTGCCTCCAACGAGATCAGCAAGAGCGTCCACAACGATTATGAAAAGAACAAATATACCTTCCATGGCTATCTGACTTCGGCCGCGCTGGCGCTGTCGGTCTGCGACGCCGCCAAGGAATTGCTGGTGGAACAGAAGCACATGAAGACTGCGGTCATCATGAGCGAGGACGCCGCCTGGACCACGCCGCTCGATGTCGGATACGAGGAATGCCTGCCCAAGATCGGGCTCAAGGTGCTCGATCACATCCGCTTCTCGCCCGACACCACCGACTTCACGCCGATCTTCAACAAGATCGAAGGCTCGAAGCCAGACGTGATCATCACCGGCATTTCGCACGTCGGGGTGCAGCCGACGGTGCAGTGGAAGAACCAGCAGGTGCCGATTCCGATGTTCGGCATCAGCTCGCAGGCGACCAATTCGACTTTCGGCAAGGACACCAACGAGGCCTCCGACGGCGTGCTCTATCAGGGCGTCTCCGGTCCCGATGTCGCGGTAACGCCGAAGTCGATCCCGTTCGCCGAGGGCTTCAAGAAGAGGTTCGGCAATTATCCTTCTTATGCCGGCTATACCTCGTATGACGAAGTCTATTACATCGCCGACGCCGTGAAGCGCGCCGGTTCGACCGATGCGGACAAGTTGGTCGCTGCGCTGGAAAAGACCGATTGGGAAGGCACCATCGGCCGCGTCCAGTTCTACGGCAAGGAAGATCCGTTCACCCATTCGATCAAATACGGCAAAGGCCTGATCACCGGCCTGATGCTGCAGTGGCAGGATGGCAAACAGATCAGCGTCTGGCCGAAGGAAGTCGCCAAAGGCAAGTTGAAGTTCCCAAGCTTCATCAAGGTCACATCGAATTGAACCTTCGATGACCATGCTCCCGGGTTCGCCCGGGAGCATTTTCGCATTTGCAGTTTCCCGAAAGTGAGGCAGCGGTGCTGCCGCGGCCATTTTAAATGCTTGCATTGCAGATCCTGATCGACGGCTTTGCCATCAGTGCGTTGTATGCTCTGGGCGCGACCGGCTTCACCCTGATATTCGGCGTCTCCGGCGTGCTCAATCTTTCGCACGGCGCCATCATGGTGCTGGCGGCGGTGGCGGCCTGGGCGGCCGCGAGCGTGCTGCACGTCGGTACCTATGCTGGTGCGCTGATCGGCGTGGCGGTCGCGCTGGTCGCCGCCTTGGCCACCTACTTCGCGGTGGTGCAGCCGATTCAGAAGTCGGGGCGAATTCCCAACGAGGAGAAGGAAATCTTCGTTCTCACCGGCACCTTGCTGTGGGGAATCATGATCCAGGAACTGATCGCCTATTTCTTCACCAACAATGCCAAGACCGTGCTCCCGATCGTCGACGGCGTTATCGACATTCTTGGGGTGCGCACCCCGAAGAACGAAATCTTTACCGCCCTGGTCTGCTGCGTGGTGATCGGCCTGCTCTGGCTGATGGTCAACCGCACCCGAACCGGCAAGGCTGTGCTTGCGGCGTCGATGAATCCGCGCGGCGTCACGCTGCTCGGGCTCGAGCTCACCAGCATCTATGTCGTGGTCTGGGCGATCTACGGCATCCTCGCCGGTATCGCCGGTGTGTTGCTCGGAATGTTCCTCGGCGTCAGCTCCTACAGCGTCGGCCCGCTCACCGCGAGCGCGTTCTCGATCGTGGTGCTGGGCGGCCTTGGCAGTGTGTCCGGCTCGCTGATCGCGGCATTCGTGGTCGGTTACCTCGAGACCCTCACCGCCTATCTGGTCTCGCCGGCCTACCGGACCATTCCGGCGCTGCTGCTGCTGGTGATCGTCATGTACATTCGGCCGCAGGGCCTGCTCGGGAGGCGATGAGCGTGGCCGATTTCTTCAAATCGCGGTTGTTTTTGATTTCGCTCGGCATCGTCGTGATCGCCTCGACGCTGCCGCTCTACGTCTCCGGCTATATTCTCGGCCTGCTCACGGTTGCCTATTATTTCGGCGTGTTCGCGATGTCGTGGGACCTGCTGTTCGGCTTCGCCGGCGAAGTCAATTTCGGCCCGACCTTCCTGATCGGCGTCGGCGCCTATACCGCCGGTATTCTCAATAGCGAATATGGCTGGTCGGTTTATCTCTGCATCTTCCTCGGCGCGATGGCAGCGGTGATCGCAGGCTTCGTGCTGGCGCTGCCCGCCTTACGGGTGCGTGGGCCTTATTTCGGGCTGACCACGCTGGTCGCCGTGCTGATCCTGCAGAATTTCATCGTGGTGTTTGCCAGCCTCACCGGCGGCGAGATCGGCCTGACCATTCCCGACGTCATCACCATTGACGCCGGCGTCAACTACTGGATCGCGCTCGGCTTCATGACCATCAGCGCCGTCATCCTGTACGGGCTGTCGCAGTCGCCGGTCGGCCTCGTGCTGCAGGCCAGCGGCCAGGACCCGGTGCAGGCCGGCGCGCTCGGCTTCAACATCGTCAAGCACAAGCTCGCCGCCTTCGTCGTCAGCGCATTTTTCTCCGGCCTGTCGGGTGCGCTGCTGGTGTTTTATTTCGGTACCGCATCGGTCGGAACCGTGGTCGATATCGCCGTCGGCGTGCAGGTGATCGTCGCCGCCGTGCTCGGTGGGCGGCGCACGGTGCTGGGCGCAGCCCTGGGCGCGATTTTCCTGATCGTCGCCGGAGAGTTCCTGCGGCCGACCGGTGAGCTTGCGACCTTCATCGTTTCGACCGTCGCATTGCTGGTGATCCTGTTCTTCCCGGACGGCTTCCTTGGAGCGGCCTTGTCACATGGGGCCCGGCAATAATGGACGCCACTGCCAGCAATTCTCCCGTTCTCGAAGTTCGCGGCCTGACCAAGCGCTTCGGCGGCCTCACGGCGGTCAAGGATCTGAGCCTCGAACTGCGTGCCGGCGAAATCTTCGGCCTGATCGGTCCTAACGGTTCCGGCAAATCGACCGCGATGAAGGCGATCATGGGCATCGAGCGCCCGACCGCGGGCGAAGTCATCTTCCTCGGCGAGAACGTCGCCGGCCTGCCTGCGCACAAGATCGCGCGCAAGGGTTTTGGCATGGTGTTCCAGCACTCCCGGCCGCTGAACCGGCAGACCGTGCTTGAGAACATCATGGTGGCGCTGCTGCCGGACAGCCTGTTCATGCTGTTTGCAGACAAGGCGCTGAACGAGCGCGCCGAATGGATCGCCAACCGCGTCGGCCTCCGGGCGGTGATGGATCGCCGTCCGCCGACGTTGCCGTTTGCAGACCTGCGCCGCCTTGAACTGGCCAAAGCCATCGCCAGGGATCCCAAGGTGGTGCTGGTCGACGAGCCGTTCGCGGGATTGACGCTGGGCGAGGTCGGCATCTTTTCCGAACTGATCCGCAGTTTCCGCGATGAAGGCCGCGCCGTGCTGCTGGTAGACCACAACGTCAAGAGCGTCGCCGCACTGGTCGATCGCGTGCTGGCGATGTATCTCGGCGAGGAGATCATCACCGGCCGAGCCGATGAAGTGATGCGCAACGAAACCGTGCGGCGGGTCTATCTCGGCGGCGCCATCGAGACATCGGCACGTCCGGAAACCAGTTTCAAGGACAAGGTGCCGTTGCTGCAGGTCGAGAACGTCAGCGTCTATTACGGCAAGGCACAGGCGCTGGATAACGTCTCGATTCATGTCCACCAGGGCGAGTTCGTCTCCGTCGTCGGCCTCAATGGCGCCGGCAAGACCACGCTGTTCAATACCATTTCGGGATTCCTGCCCTACACCGGCGAAATCGTCCGCGACGGCGAGAAACTGCGCGGCACCAGCCCGGCGCGTATCGCCCGCAGCGGCATCGTGCAATGCCCGGAATCGCGCGAACTGTTCGGCGAGATGAGCGTGCGCGAAAATCTCGATCTCGGCGGCCAGCATCTGACCGACGAGGCGAGGGACAAGCAGCTGGAATGGCTGTTCGAACTGTTTCCAATCCTCAGGGAACGTCAAGGCCAGATGGCGCAGACCTTGTCCGGCGGCGAACAGCAGATGCTGGCGATCGGTCGCGCGCTGATGATGCAGCCGAAAATCCTGATCCTCGACGAACCGACACTGGGGCTGGCGCCGGTCATTCTCGAATTGTTGTCGAAGGCGCTGGAGAAATTGCGCCAGACCACGCCGATCACGGTGTTGCTGGGTGAGCAAAACGTGACCTTCGCGCTTCCGCATGCCGACCGGGTCTATGTGCTGGAGCATGCGCGGATCGTCTGGGAAGGCGATCCCGGCCGTTTTGCCGCGGAGGCCGGCGAGGGCTATCTCTGAAAGCCGGGATGTTGTCGCAGCGCTTCGCTAGTCCTGGCCGGGATCCCAGATCGGTGAGCGGGAAATTTCTTCACCGTCCTCATCCGTCACCAGGACCGAGCAGTGCTGACACCGCAACTCCGGTCGAACCGAATACAGCTCGTTGGCAAGACGGTCGGCTGCGTCAGCCGCCAGAATGTCATCATCCAGATCGAGACCGCTCTGATCTATGATCGTCTGTTTTCCAATCAGGTCGAAGTGATATCTGGGCATGCAATGACAATGCGGCACACCAAAGGGTGTTCCAAATAATTCGATCAGTGCTCGTTATCCTTTGGTTCGGGAGATCTCAGCCGTCTTCCGACATCATGAAGACAAGACCGGTCAAGGTCGCGCCGATGGCGAAGGTGAGGACGATGGTGCCCACGAACATCGCCAGTGTCATTCCCGGCGTCTCGCGGTGGTTGATCAGGGTGACGATCCCGGACGAGTCGGCAATGGCCAAAACCAGCGAGAAAGCCAGGCCCATGGCCACGCCCATGGCGGTATGAGCTGCCAGTTTCACGGCGGAGGTGAGCCATACCGCTGGAGTCTTGATCCGCATGAATTCGGCCTCGACGAGCAACAGGCAACGCCTGACTGCGAAACCCGGTTCCTTCACGAGAAAGCGAGGACGCAGGCCCGAGTTGAGCGGATCGGTCGTTATGGAATGAGCGATACAGCTCCACGGATTTTGGCGATCGATTGCCTCATTTCGCGCCAGAGTTGCCCTGAAGCTCAAGGGCCTGCCGTTCGAGGAAACCCCAATCGACATTCTCACAGGAGAACAAGCTCGAACTGGACGCTGTCCCGGTCGTGGCCGGTCTCGCCGACCGCTGTTTCAATATCCCGGCGTTCGCGACCTCGCATCCGTTTGAGCAGCCGGAGTACAAGACGGCTGGCGCGCAGCGCTGACCGCACCTCTGCTTCAGAGGTCGAGGCCGAGCACCCGGGCGGCATTGCCGCCGGCGATCTGGGCCAGCGTGGCCTCATCCATACCGTGCACTCCCGCGATATGGCCGATTGGATTATATTCGGCCATGTCGAACGGGTAATCGGTGCCCATCACGATGCGGTCGGGGCCGAAGACGTCGATCATATAGGCCAGCTGGTGATAGGTAAAAACCACGGTGTCGAGATAGACCTGCCGCAGATAGGTGGTCGGCGGCAACGGCAGCGCACCATGCGAATCCTGCCGTGCGCCCCAGGCGTGGTCGATCCGGCCGGAATAGCCGGGCAGATAGCCGCCGCCGTGCACCGCCATCAATTTCAGGTCGGGGAAGCGCGCCAGGGTTCCCGAGAAGATCAGATTGTGCAGCGCCAACGTGGTCTCGAGCGGATTGCCGAGAACATTGTTGAAGTAGAAATGGGTCAGCCGCTCGCCATGGGTGAACCCGTTCGGATGCATCATGATGAATGCCCCGAGCTGCTCGGCCCTGGCAAAGAAGGCGCGGAATTTCGGATCGGATAGCTCCTGGCCATCGACATTGGTCAGGATCTCGACGCCCTTCAGTTTCAGCTCGTTCATAATGTAGTCGAGCTCGCGGACGGCGATCTCCGGCTCCTGCAACGTCACGACGCCGAGCCCGACAAAGCGGTCGGGCTTGCGCGAGCAATATTCCGCCACGCCGTCATTGGCGAGGCGATGGGCGGCTTCGGCGATTTTGGGGTCGATCGAATAATAACACTGGTTCGGCGCGGGCGCCACGACCTGAATATCGATGCCCATGCGGTCGAGATCGAACAGGCGGCGATCGATCGTGGTCATGACCTCGCTGACGTCCTTCTGCTGCTGCGCATTGATTTCCTTGCTGACGGCATCGGAAAAATGCGCGAGCGGGATCCGGCTGATATCGACATGCGGCTGCGCCAGCCTGGCGGCCTGGGGAACCACGATGTGGGCGTGAATATCGATGGTCGCCGACGACGGGCGCCGGGCGAGCCCGTCGGCGTCGTTGATACGTGCGGCGGTGCGGCCATAGCGATTCTTGGCGTCGATCATTGAATTGACTCTGCTGTTGGGTTGGATTCGGGCGTTACGATAAAACGGGTGTGATCAGGATTTAGGCGCCGGGCCGGCGGGGGATCCGAACAGCCTTGCACCCGCCTCGGTCAGCGGTCTTGTCTTCGTTGAATTGCGATTCCAGACGCCGACGTCGTGTCCAAGCGACATCAGCCGCTGCGCGATCGCCGATCCCATTCGTCCCGTTCCGCATACGCCGATTTTCATGACATGACCTCAACTCGAGAGTGGATTGATGGCTTGCTCATCCTAGGCTCCGCCGGATGCGCATGGAAGACGCCGAGATTCTGGGCGATCAGATCTTCGTTATCCAGGAGTTCGCTGGCATTGCCGGCGAATACGCCGCATCCGGTGTTGAGGATCACCGCCTGGCCGGCAATGTCTAGCGCCAGCTTGAGATTTTGTTCGACCAGAACGATGGATTGTCCTTCTTCCTTCAGCCGCCTGAACGCGTGGTCGACCTCCGCGACGATCAAGAGTGCGAGGCCCTTCGACGGTTCGTCGAGCAGAAGCACCCGCGGATTGCCCATCAGCGCGCACCCGATGACGAGGCATCTGCTGTTCGCCGTCCGCGCGCCTTCGATCATCCGCTCGCCATGGTTTCGCGGTTCGGTGAGCGCCGAAAACCCCGGCGTGAGGCGGCTATTCCGGACTGCGGGCGCTGGATTTGCGGTCCGTGATGATGGTTTTCTTCAGCACTTCGAACACCGCCGCGGTGTCCTGGTCGCCCAGCCCCATCGCCATCGCTTCGGTGTAGACCGGCTGGGTCAGCGTAAACAGCGGGGTGGCGCAGCCGACGTCATCGGCGAATTCGGCGATAATCGCCATGTCCTTTTTCCAGGTCGAGACTTTCATGGTTGCAGGCTCATATTTGCCTTCGACCATCATCGGCGCCCGCATCTGAAACATCCGGGAGCCGCCGGCGCCGGGGCCGACCATGTCGACTACCATTTGCGGATCGAGCCCGGCGCGCTGCGCCAGAATCATGGCCTCGGCGGTGGCGACGTTGTTGATCGCGACCAGATGATTGGCGACGAATTTCATCCGGCTGCCGTTGCCGAACCTGCCAAGGTCGGCGCTTTGCCTGGCGAAGTCGGCGAACAGTGGCGCGCAGCGGGTGATCGCATCGCTGTCGCCGCTGGCATAGACGATCAGGTCGCGGTTTTTGGCCTGCGCGCCGGTGCCGCTGAGGGGACAGTCCAGCGCAATGTGGCCGGCCTTCTTCAGGATGGTTTCGAAACGAAGCTTGTCGGCGATGGCGAGCGTGGAGAGTTCGAGCACGATCCGCGGCGGCTGACCGGAATTGGCGATTCCGTGCGCGACATCCGCAACGGCCGCGGGCGTGGGAAGGCTAGTCATGACGATGGCGGCGTCGCGCGCCACCTGATCCACTCCACTCGCGATCGTGACGCCGGCCTGCGCGAGCTCGGCGCGCTTTCCGGCGTCGATATCGTAGCCGATCACCTTCCATCCGCGCTCGACGAGGTTGCGGGCAATCGCGCTTCCCATGATGCCAAGCCCGACGATTCCTACGGTCTTGTCCAAGTCAAATCTCCTGCAAACTGACGCCGGCTAACGAAGTAAATCCGACCGCGTCTTGAATAACTAGTGATCAAGCGATAAACAAGACCGAGATCGCTTCAACCGATCTCGTTGCAGTGCGGTGCGTTTTGCGTTCAGGAGGAGACCTGATGAAGGTTACCGGCTTCAATCATTTGTCGATCGGCACACAGAATCTCGCCGAGTCGGTGAAATTCTACGAGACGGTGCTGGGCATGCAAACCATCCCCAGCTACAATTTTGGCTTCAAGACAAAATATCTCCGTTGCGGCGACCTGCAGTTGCACATCTTTGAACTGGAAGACGAAGTCCCCCGCTACCAGCATTTCGCGGTTGACGTGGACGACTTTCATGCCGCCTACGAGGCCGCCAAGGCGATCGGGGCGCTCGACTCCACCACATTTCGCAATCCGGTCAACGAACTGCCCGATGGCTGCGTCCAGATGTATTTGCGGGATCCGGCGGGCAATCTGATCGAGATCGATTGGCCCGACGTCAGGACGCTCGATCGCTCGCGCATCCCCGAGATGAAGCTATTGACCGAATTCGCTGAACAGAACGAGGAGGGGCTGGCCGCCTCGCTGTATCTGGATCGGCCGCATCTGAAGCCTGCACGACGGGCGAGCTAGCGAGGGATTCGCACATGGCAGGAGCCAGCCGGAAATCAAATGCCAGTCTGTCCTCGGGGCCGGAGGCCGACGACGGCGCCTATGCGGCGATGATTGGCCGCGCTGAAGCGCTGATTCCACAGCTGCGCGACCGCGCTTCCCGGACCGAAGAGCTGCGGCGCCTGCCGCCGGAGACCGAACGCGATTTGCATGATGCGGGCCTGTTCCGGATCGTGCAGCCGAAACGGGTCGGCGGCGCCGAATTCGATTATGTCGCATTGGTCGATTGCGCCGATGCGATCGGGCGGGCTGACGCGTCGGTGGCCTGGAATTTGGCCAACCTCGCCAGCCACCACTGGATGCTGGCTATGTTCGACAAGCGCGCTCAGGACCTGGTCTGGAACAAGGACGCCAACGCCCTGATTGCGTCCTCCTTCATTTTCCCGGCCGGCCGCGCCCGGAAAGTCGAAGGCGGCTACGTGCTGCGCGGCAGCTGGCCATTTTCGTCCGGGGTCGATTCCAGCGAATGGAACATGCTGGCCAGCGTCGTTTCGACCGACGATGAAGCCGACGGGATCCAGTACCGGATCTTTCTGCTCAACAAGAGCGACTACAAAATCAACGACACCTGGAACGCGACCGGATTGCGTGGAACGGGATCGAACGACGTCGAAGTCCATGACGCCTTTGTTGCGGAAGCGATGACGCTGGCGGTGAGCGATCTCGACGGTGGCCCGACGCCCGGAAGCGCGGTCAACCCGAATGCGCTTTACGCGTTGCCGGTATTCTCGTTGTTTCCTTACGTACTCTCCGGGGTGGCGCTGGGCAACGCGCAGGCCTGTCTGGACGATTATGTCGAAGTCGCGCGGCATCGTGCTTCGACCTACAACCGCGCCAAGATCGGCGACCTCCAGAGCACTCAGATCAAGATTGCGGAAGCATCCGCCAAGATCGATGCCGCGCGCCGCATCATGCGCTCGACCTGCATCGAGGCGATGGCCGAGGCCAGGGGCGGCACAGTTCCGGATACCGCCGCCAAGACCAGATTGCGGCGCGACGGGGCTTATTCCGTCAATCTCTGCACCGAGGCGGTGTCGTTGCTGTTCGCGGCGAGCGGCGCGCGCGGATTGTTCATGTCGGGGGCCTTGCAGCGGCAGTTTCGCGATGCCCACGCGATCAACGCGCACCTTGCATTCAATTTCGATGCCGCCGGCACCAATTACGGCCGCGTCGCGCTAGGCCTTCCTTCCGAAAACCTGACGCTCTGAGGCGAGGAGATGACCGACGCGCCAGAGCATCCGACCAATTCGGACCCAGCCAACGAACTGGCCAGCGATCGTTCGCCGATCGATCCCCGGGATTTCCGCAGCGCGCTGGGCACGTTCGCCACCGGCGTCACCATCATCACGGCCGCCGGGCCCAATGGAAAGCCCTATGGGCTGACCTGCAATTCGTTCGCCTCGGTTTCGCTGAATCCGCCGCTGGTGCTGTGGAGCTTGGGGATGTTTTCACAGGGGTTGACCGTGTTCCAGAACGCCAGCCATTTCACGGTCAACGTCCTCGGCGCGTCGCAGCAGGCGCTTGCGGACAAGTTTGCGAAATCCGCTGAAGACAAGTTCGCCGGAGTCGAATGGAAGCCGGGGCTTGGCGATGCGCCGGTTCTTGCCGGCAGCGTCGCAAATTTCCAGTGCCGCGCCGCCGACCGTTATTATGGCGGCGACCATGTCATCTTCCTTGGCGCGGTCGAGGCCTATGCCTACAACCGGCAGGAGCCGCTGCTGTTTGCGCGCGGCGGCTACGGCCGGTTTCTCACCGCTGACGAGGCCAAAGCCACCGACAGATCCTCATGACCAGGAAAGCCCCGCCAAAGCGTGCGCGTGCCAAGCAGAAGCGGCTGTCACCGCAAGATCGCCGCAAGGAATTCGTCGCCAAGGCGACCGAGTTCTTCTCGGAAGAGGGATTTGGCGGCGGCACCCGCGATCTGGCGCGCCGGCTCGGCGTCACCCAGCCGCTCTTGTATCGCTATTTTCCAAGCAAGGACGACCTGATCAAGGAAGTCTATCGCACGGTGTATCTCGAGCCGCTCGATACCGGCTGGGAGAAACTGCTGGCCGACCGCTCGCGGCCGATCCGCGCTCGGCTGCAGGAATTCTACAACGCCTACACCAACGTGATCTTCACCAGCAAATGGCTGCGCATCTATCTCTATTCCGGTCTGAAGGGGATCGACATCAACCGCTGGTACGTCGGCGTGGTACGAGACAAGATTCTGACGCGCATCATCAGGGAATGCCGCCACGAGGCGGGACTGCCGGCGTTGGGCAAGCCGACCGCGGCGGAGCTTGAAATGGCGTGGGTGTTCCACGGCGGAATCTTCTATTACGGGGTTCGCAAGTACATCTACGAATCCGTCGTGCTGGAGGACAAGGAACGGATGATCAGCGACGCGCTGGATGTTTTTCTGGCCGGTTTCAAGCGGGTTTTCGGAACGACGGTCGGCGCGCGGCAGCCGCCGGTGAAGGCGGTCGGATAATCAGCGTTGGACGATCCCGGCCTTGATTATGCGCGGTTTGCGCTTCCGCCTCGGAATTTCGACATTTCGGCCCGGTACCAGTCGCCGATCTCGCTGGCGGTCATCAGCGCGACGCCGTCGTGGCTGATGACGTAGTCGAGCAGCGCTTCCAGGTATTTGATGCGATGCGGGACCCCGGTGATGTAGGGATGAATCGAGATCGCCATGATCCGCGCATTGGTGGCGCCCTCGAGATACAGCCGGTCGAACTGATCGGTGCAGCGCTTCAGAAATTGCTCGGAAGACAGATGCTGCAGCGCATGGATGACGATGTCGTTGGTCTCCACCGAGTACGGAATGGCGGTCATGACGCCATGAGGCGTTGCGATATCCTGCGGAAGATCGTCGATCACCCAGTCGGCCAGGTACTCGATGCCGTTGAGACGCAATAGATCGATGGTTTGTTCGGTCTCCGTCAGCCCCGGACTCTCCCAGGATCTCGGCGCTTTGCCGGTAAATTTGGCGATGGTGTCGACCGCCCGCCGGATCGCATCGGCCTGATCGTCCAGTTTGTGCATCGGCCCCTGAACGAATCCGTGGCCCATGAATTCAAAGCCGGCTTCCAGCGCTGCTGATGCGACGCGCGGGTAGGAATTGCAGACGTTCGCATTCAACGCCAGGGTCACCGGCATGTTGCGGTCGGTCAGCGCCTTGAACTGGCGCCAGAAGCCGGCGCGCATGCCGTATTCGTGCCATGACCAGTTGGGCACGTCCGGCAACAATGGCTGCCCCATCGGCGGGCTCAGCACGGTGCGCGGCATCGCGTTATCGATCCGCCACTCCTCGACGTTGAGGATGACCCATACCGCCAGCTTGTTGCCGTCCGGCAGTCGCAGCCTCGGCCGGTCGACTTGCGCCTGATAGGGAATGCGATCGGTAAAAGCCACGGCAAATCCTCCCAGGGTTGGCTGCGGATTATTCCGCGGCCTTGGACCGGCTCGAGGTGCCGGCGTTGATCTGCGGCATGACTTTTTCGGCCATCAGGATCATCGACTGGCGTCCAAGCTCGGGATCTTTCCAGTCCTTGCCCGCATACAATAGCGTGCCGAACTTGCCGACCTCGTCCTGGAAGGCCAGCAATTGGTCAGCGACGCTGTCCGGCGTGCCATGGATGATCAGCCTGTCGCAGATCGCTTCGAGCGTGACTTCATCGTCAGGCTGGTCGCGGCGGGTCTTGAACAGCTCGATGCGGCCGTTCAATTTCAGTTTGGTGAACAGCGAGCGATAGTAATAGACGTAAGGGCCGTCCGGGTCGGTGGCGTAGGCCTTTGCGGTCGCCGCGTCCTTGGCGACGAACACGCTTTTTGCGACCCGCCAATTGGCGGGATCGGCCGCCCGGCCGCCGCGCTCGCAGCCTTCGACATATTTCGGCCAGTGGCTCTTGACCCATGCCGGCATCAGGAAGTTGGCCGAAATCGGATCCCAGCCGCGCGCGGCGGCCTCGGTGACGCCCTTCGAGAACGGCGCCACCGCGGTCACCACGATCGGCGGATGCGGCCGCTGCAGCGGCTTCGCAATGTAACCTTGGCCGATGTCCTCGATCAGGGTCTTTTCGGTCGAGATGTTCCAGTATTTTCCCTTGAAATTGTAGGGCGGGTCACCGGCCCAGATTTCCAGAACCTGGTTGATCGACTCGAGAAACATCTCGTTGCGATCGGCATCGAGATTGCCGAACAGCTCCGCATCCGACAGCAGGCCGCCGGGGCTGATCCCGAAGATCAAGCGCCCGTCGAGCATGTGATCGAGCATCGCCATGCTGGCGGCGATGGCGGCGGGATGGGTGTTCGGCATGTTGATGGTGCCGGTTCCCAGCCGGATCTGCTTGGTGGCGGCCGCGATCCACGCCAGGAACGCGATGCTGGAGGTGATATTCTCGGCCCGGTCGGTGACGTGTTCGCCGACATAGGCTTCGGTAAACCCCAGTTGGTCGGCGAGCAGGAAAGCTTCACGATCTTGGTTGAGAGACAGCCGCCAATCCTTGTCGAGCGGATGAACGGGCATCGTAAAGAAACCCAGCTTCATTGCCTGCTCCTCCCCTGAGCCGATCCGGCGGGACTCGAACCGTACGTCGTTGGCGATATTATGCCACGTCCAAAAGTCGAATGTCTCGAAATAATCGTTCGATAAACAATCTTGACCTTTGCGGGTCGCCGCCCTCTAATCCCGGCAAGTATGCCCAAAATTCGGCCGGGGAGGCCACATCGATGAAAGCTTCGGCTTTCAGCTACGCCCGCGCAACCAGCGTCATCAATGCGCTCGAGCTGCTCGCCGCACACGGAGACGGCGCCAAGCTGCTGTCGGGTGGCCAAAGCCTGATGCCTGCGATGAACCTGCGTTTGATCTCCCCCGAACTGATCGTCGATATCAGCGAGCTCGCCGAGTTGCGGGGGCTGGCGGTAAAAGGCGGTGTCCTTCACCTCGGCGCGCTGACCCGGCATGTCGATCTCGCAAAATCGCCTGAAATTGCCGCGCATGCGCCGTTACTGACCGAAGCCATCGCCCATGTTGCGCATCCTGCGATCCGCAACAGGGGAACGCTCGGCGGCAGCCTTGCGCATGCCGACCCCGCCTCGGAGCTGCCGGCCTGCATGGTGGCGCTGAACGCGACCATTATCGTTCGGGGTCCGGCCGGCGAGCGGCGAATCGCGGCCGCGGACTTCTTCACCGGCATCTATGAGACGGTGTTGTCGGCGCAGGAACTACTGGTCGCGGTCGAACTGCCGGTCGCGGCGAAGAATTCCGCGCATTTCTTCGGCGAATTCGCGCGGCGCCACGGCGATTACGCCATCGTCGGCCTGGCGTCGCAGGCGATCGTGCAAGGTGACGGCTTCGCCGATCTGCGCCTGGCGTTCTTTGCGGTCGGCGACCGCCCGGTATTGGCCAGGGCCGCTTCCAAACTGGTCGGCGTCGCCGTCACGCCGGCGACGCTGGCGGATGCGTCGACGGCGCTCGGCGAAGAACTCGATCCCCCCGAAGACCAGCAGGCCACCGCGTCGATGCGCCGGCATCTTGCCAAGGTGTTGCTGGGGCGTTGCGTGGCCGCGCTGCTCGGCCGCCCCGATCTCGCCGCCGGGGGTTCGGTTTGACAGTCCAGATGCCGATCTCGCTCGACGTCAACGGCGTGCGTGTCGATGCGGAAGTTCTGCCGCGCCTCAATCTGGCGGACTTCCTGCGCGAGCACCTGCAATTGACCGGAACGCATGTCGGCTGCGAGCACGGTGTTTGCGGTGCGTGCACGGTGCGCGTTAACGGCGACATCATCCGCTCCTGCCTGATGCTGGCGGTGCAGACCAACAATGCTTCCGTCGAAACCATCGAGGGATTGTCCGACAGCGGCGAGATCGCCGATCTGCAAGCCGCCTTTCGCGATCGCAATGCGTTGCAGTGCGGGTTCTGCACGCCGGGCATGCTGATGGCGGCGCAGGATCTGCTGAGGCAGGATCCGATGCCGGACCGCGAACGGATCCGCGAACATCTCTCCGGCAATTACTGCCGCTGCACCGGCTACCAGGCCATTATCGATGCGGTCGAGACCACCGCGCGGGCGCGCGCCGGCAATGCCGGAGCAAAGCGAACGCCATGACCTCAGCTGCGGAAAATCCGCGCGGCCTTTCGGTGCTGGACCGGCCGAACTCCTATGTCGGCAAGACGGTGCCGCGCCCCAACCTTGAGCGGTTGATGCAGGGGCGGGGTCTCTATGTCAGCGACATGGAGCTGCCGCGCATGGCCCATGTGGTGTATTTGCGCTCGCCCTATGCGCACGCCAGGATCGCAGGGATCGACGCGGCAGCCGCCAGGCGCGTCAAGGGCGTCATCGCCGTTGTGACAGGACAAGAACTGGCCGATGTCATCACGCCGTGGGTCGGCGTGCTCTCGCATATGAAGGGCCTCAAATCGGCGCCGCAGCGCGCGATCGCGATCGATCGTGTCTGCTGGCAGGGCGAGGCGGTGGCGGCGATCGTGGCGACCAGCCGGGCGGTCGCCGAGGACGCTGCCGAGATCGTCGTCGTCGAATATGACGAGCTGGAGCCGGTGACGGACATGCGCACCGCGCTCGATCCGGAAACCCCGATCATTCATGCTTCGCTCGGCGACAACCTTGCCTTCGAACGCCATCTCGATGCCGGCAATGTCGACCAGGCGTTTGCCGATTCCGACGAGGTGGTGGAAGCCGAGTTCGTGTTCGGGCGTCACACCGGTGTGACGCTGGAGCCGCGCTCGGTGGTTGCCGACTGGAACGTCGCCGAAGCGAGGCTGACGATCTACCAGGGCACCCAGGCGCCGCATATGGTGCAGAATATCGCGGCCCTTCATCTGGGTCTGCGGGATGATCAGGTGCGCGTGGTCTGCAAGGATGTCGGCGGCTCCTTCGGCATCAAGGTTCACATTTACGCCGACGAAATGGCGACTTACGCGCTGTCGAAGCTGCTGCGCCGGCCGGTCAAGTTCGTCGCCGACCGGGTCGAAAGCTTCAACACCGATATTCATGCCCGCGACCATCGCTGCAAGGCGAGGATCGGCGTCAGCCGCGACGGCATGATTCTGGCGTTCGAGATCGACGACCTCACCGGAATCGGCCCCTATTCGATGTATCCGCGCACCAGCGCCATCGAGGCCAATCAGATCGTCAATCTGGTCGGCGGGCCCTACACCACCAAGAACTATCGCGCGCGGGCCCGCGTCGTGTTCCAGAACAAGAACGTGATGTGTCAGTATCGTGGTGTCGGCCACCCCGTGGCCTGCTCGATCACCGAAGGCCTGGTCGATCTGGCCGCCATGAAGATCGGCATGGATCCGGTCGAGATTCGCCGCCGCAACCTGGTGCCC